>ENA-UOOI01000875-UOOI01000875.1-fermentation-metagenome-genome-assembly--contig:-NODE-875-length-35771-cov-8.339372_pt1 | contig 35771 bp, 26 predicted proteins | sample MGYA00245779_ERZ724027 | MGnify/ENA primary metagenome ERZ724027 (study PRJEB28704, sample SAMN03018318) | fermentation metagenome | biome: anthropogenic terrestrial biome; feature: soil; material...
AATTTAAAAGAAGGCATAGAAAAGCCATTGGGACTCCGGTAAAATGAATGGTGTTGAGACATTCACAAAAGGAGAGAAACCCAATGGCTCAAAGAAAGAATCGCACAGATCTCACGGAATATGCCGAAGATTGGTCTGTTTCCCGAGCGTATTTGAATCCCAAATCCATTCAGACACTCTTGCTAAAAGCGGCTTAATTCATTTCCCGGAATCTCAAAATTGCAAACTTCTCTTGACACTATCAACCGGCTTGAAGCTGTTATGAAAAAAATCCGGTACCTAAATTGTTTTATCCATAAAGATTATTTTGGGGTCGGTTTGAAAACCGTTCTGCTCGCCAAACAATCACAACAAAAAAATTGGAGCCCGGCTCTGCGAGCTGAGTTCCAATTTTTGGAAAGTTAAGTTATAAAAGATATGCCATCATTTGGCGTTATGCAAAGCCTCAAATGCTGATATAAGGTTTGGACGCAACTTCCAAAAGAAATGTCCGTTTCGATTCAAAGGTGATTTGGGTTCTCCGTCAAACACCACATTCCAATAACGTTTTTCACCAGTTTCATCAACGGGTGGCTCAAGCCCATATTGATGATACAATGCCTTAGCCACTTTTCGATTCCAAGCGCAAACACGATTGTAATGCGTTTTTTGTCCTGATGCGGTAAAGAACTCCGCGATTGCGCTTGCCGTCGATTCGTGATTGTTTTGGTGATAAACGAATTGAACCATGCGTATCGCATTAGCATCAAACGTATTGGTGTCTTTTAACGCTTCACCCCATTGATTTACGCTCAGCCGCAAAACATCTTGATAACGCCAATCGGTAGGTGCCATTTTCTCTTCCCCCTTTGCATTTTTATTCAACATCATTATAACACAAATAAAGATATGTAAAAAACTCCATGTGCGGGTTCGTCCCCTGACACATGGAGTTTTTTGGTCGAGGTGACTGGATTCGAACCAGCGGCCTCTACGTCCCGAACGTAGCGCTCTACCAAGCTGAGCCACACCTCGAAAAATTCGGCTCCGGCAGCGGAGCCTGGTTGCGGAAGAAGGATTCGAACCCTCACATACAGAGTCAGAGTCTGTTGTGCTACCTTTACACAATTCCGCAATATATGCATATGACTTTGAAACAGCAAGATTTATTATACCAAACTACACGGATTTGTCAATCCCCTTTTAAGCCCTTTTCGAGTTTTTCCGCTTTCGGAAGACAATTTTGCACCGATATTTCCTCGGTAGCAAAAATCATCCGCCGAAAGGGCAAACCCGCAATCCGTTTCCACTTTTCCGGGGATTCGCCGTCCGGCGCGGACGTCATCCTTCCAGAATACCGCTCTCCTGTATCCGCCGGACGGCGCAGCGCATTTCATCTTCGTCCTGAACCAGGGCGATCCGGACGTGCCCTTCTCCGGAAGGCCCGAACGCGGAACCGGGAGTGACCAGCACACCGGCGCGTTTCAGCAATTCCAGCGTAAATTTTTCGCTGCTGACAAACGGCTGAGGGATCTCCGCCCAGACGAACATGGTTGCCTTCGGTTTTTCGATCTTCCAGCCGACGGCGTTGAGCCCGTCCACCAGCACGTCGCGCCGTTTTTCATAAGCGCGGCGGGTGGTCTCCACACAGTCCTGCGGGCCCGTCAGGGCAGCCACGGCCGCCTTCTGGATAGGCAGGAACATGCCGTAGTCCAGGTTGGATTTCAGCGCTTTCAGCATGCCGATCACGTCTTTGTTGCCGAGCGCAAACCCGATCCGCGCTCCGGCCAGGCCGTAGGTTTTGGAAAGGGAGTTGAATTCGATGCCGACGTCCTTCGCGCCGTCGTATTGAAGGAAGCTTCCGCACTTCACGCCGTCAAACACCAGCTCGCTGTAAGCGTTGTCGTGCAGGACGATAATGTCGTATTTCTTTGCGAAGGCGACAAGCTCCCGGTAAAACGATTCCGGCGCGACGCTGGTGACGGGGTTGTTCGGGTATGACACCACCATGAGCTTCGCCCGCCTCGCAACCTCTTCCGGAATGGCCCTGAGGTCGATCCGGTATCCGTTTTCGCGCGTCTGGGGCATACGGTACAGTTCCGCCCCCGCCAGCGCCGGGCCGTCCGCAAAAATCGGGTAGCATGGATCCGGCACCAGCACCAGATCCCCCGGGTCGGCAATGGTCAGGCCAAGATGGGAAAGCCCGTCCTGCGAACCGAGCAGGGACGTCATTTCGGTTTTCGGGTCGATCGCGACGCCGTAGCGGCGCCGGTACCACTGCTCCACCGCTTCCTGCAGCTCCGCCGTGTCGTCCAGCGCATAGACATAGTTTTTGCTGTTCTGCGCGCTTTTCAACAGCGCGTCGATAATATGGCGCGCCGGCGGGATATTCGGCGTCCCGACGCTCAGGTCGACGATCTTTTTCCCCTGCGCGGTTTCCTTCCGCTTTAACTCCGCCAAAACGGAAAAGATCCCGGTATTGAAACGTTCCATGCGCTTTGCAAACTTCATGGCGGCCACTCCTGTTCCCCGAATTTCAGGCAAATAAATTACGTCTATTTTAGCACACGAACAGCCGGACCGGAAGGACCCGTCCGAAAATATTTCAAGAAAAGGAATCGCCGGGAACGCCAAAAATCAGCCGGCCCCCGGGCGGGGAGCGGATTCCAGAATTTTTTCCGCGCATTTGATTCCGTCCACCGCGGCGGACACGATGCCGCCGGCATACCCCGCTCCTTCGCCGCAGGGATAGAATCCCTGGAACCGAACGGACTGCATGTCGTCCCCGCGCAGCAGGCGCACCGGCGACGAGGAGCGGCTTTCCACGGCGGTCAGCACCGCGTCCGGGCTTGCAAAACCGCGCAGGCGCGCGCCCATCCGAACGATCCCCTCCCGCATGGAGTCGGCAACGCATTCCGGCAGGCAGCCGTCCAGCGAGCACGGCGTCACGCCGAGCGGGTAGGTCGGCGCGACGCTGCCGAAGCCCGTGGAAGGGCGCCGGGCCAGAAAATCCTCCACGCGCTGGGCGGGGGCGCGGTAACCGCCGCCGCCCAAAACGAACGCCTTTTCTTCCAGCCGGCGCTGGAACTCCACGCCCGCAAGCGGCCCTTCCGCTCCGAAATCCGCCGGCCCCACATTGACCAGAAGCGCGGAATTGGCGTTTCGGCCGTCGCGCGCGAAAACGCTCATCCCGTTCGTGACGAGCCGCCCCTCCTCGCTCGCGGCGGCCGCCACGGTGCCGCCCGGACACATGCAGAACGTGTAAACGCCCCGCCCGTTTTCCAGATGTACGGCGAGCTTGTAGTCCGCCGCGCCAAGCGCCGGGTGCCCCGCGAACTTTCCGTACTGCGCCTCGTCGATCAGCTTCTGCGGATGCTCGATGCGCGCCCCGACGGCGAACGGCTTCGCTTCCATCGGCAGGCCGAGCGAATCGAGCATGGAAAAGGTGTCGCGCGCGCTGTGCCCTACGGCAAGAACGACATGGCGCGCCTCCATTTTTTCCGGATGCCCTCCCGGCCCGCGGAATACGATCCCATTCACCTTTCCGTCCCGGATGCCCAGGCCGGTCATCTGTGTATCGAACCGGATCTCGCCGCCCAGCGAAAGGATCTTCTCCCGGATATTCCGCACGGTCTGCGGCAGGCGGTCGGTCCCGATATGCGGCTTGGCGAGGTATAAAATCTCTTTCGGCGCCCCGGCGGCCGCGAATTCTTCCAGCACCTTGCGGATACGGGGGTCCCGGGTGCCGGTGTTCAGCTTTCCGTCGGAAAACGTCCCCGCGCCGCCCTCGCCGAACAGAACGTTGCACTGCGGGTTGAGCCGCCCCGTTTCCCAGAAAGCCCGCACCTGCTTTTTCCGCTCTTCCACGCGGGAACCGCGTTCCAGAACAACCGGTCTCTGCCCGGCCTGCGCGAGGATCAGGGCGGCGAACATGCCCGCCGGGCCGAACCCGACGACAACGGGCCGCGTTTCCAGCGGCCCGCAGGGCGGGAGCCGGTAGCGGTACGGCTTTGCTTCCGAGATTTTTCGGTCGCGCGGAGCGCTGTTTTTCGGGCTCTCCACATCCACCGTGCAGACAAAATGAACGTCGTCTTTCCGGCGGGCATCCACGGATTTTTTGTACAGACTCAGCGAACGGATCCGCCCCGGCTCCACACACAGCCGCCGGGCGGCCTTGCGTTTCAGGTCGTTTTCCGTTCCGTCCAGCTCCAGCCGGACGTCCGCGATCCGGTACCGGTTTCCCCTCATTTCAGTTCCGGGACAATCTCGCCCGTCAGGTAAAGCGCCGCCGCGCCGCCGATTTTCACACGTTCCCCGCAGAGCTCGCAGGCCAGCCGGCCGCCGCGCGGCGAAATCTGCACGGCGTTCATTTTCGTCCGGTTCAGCCGGCGCGCCCAGTACGGGATCAGGTTGCAGTGCGCGGAACCCGTGACCGGGTCTTCCCGGACGCCGAATTTCGGGTAAAAGCACCGGGACACGAAATCGGCCTTTTCTCCTTTGGCGGTCACAATGACCCCTTCTCCCTCCGCCAGGCCCATCATGGCGTCAAAATCCGGCCGCAGGCCGCGCACCTGCTCTTCCGAACCCAGCAGGACGAGAAGGTCGCGGGAAAGCAGCGTCTCCGCGGGATCCGCGCCGAGGATTTTTTCCAGGCCCGCCGGCTTGGGAACCGGCTTCGGCACGCGGGACGGAAAGTCCATCACGAAGCGCTCCCCCTCGCGGGTCACGGTCAGGACGCCGCTGTTTGTGCGGTACCGCATGGCCGTGGCTCCCGGGTCCACAAAATGGGAAACAACATACGAAGCGCCGAGCGTGGCGTGACCGCACAAATCCACTTCCGTCTTCGGGGTGAACCACCGCAGGCCGTAGTACCCGTCCCGCGGGATAACAAAAGCGGTCTCGGAAAGATTGTTTTCCGCCGCCACGGCCTGCATCGCCCCGTCCGTCAGCCATTCGTCCAGCACGCAGACCCCGGCCGGATTTCCTCTGAAAACCGCGTCCGTAAAAGCGTCCACCACATAATATTTCATGATCCTTCTCCTCTTTTCTTTCCGTTCCGTCAGCGCTCCGCGGCCGCGCGCCCCGCCGTGATCCCGCTCGCCCACGCCCAATGGAGGTTGAACCCGCCGCAGCCGCCGTCCAGGTTCAAAAGCTCGCCGCAAAGGTACAAACCCTTACAGAGCTTCGACTGCAGCCCCGCGTCCGTCTCCGCCAGCGGGACGCCGCCGGACGTAACCTGCGCGTTCTGCCAGGAAAGCGTGCCCTGCACCGGAAAGCGGAACTGCTTTACGGTGCTGGAAATCTTTTGAATGTCGTTTTCCGTCAGGGAAGCCACCGAACCGGGCAGGCCGCCCAGGGCGGATTTTGTCACTTCCGCGCCGAGGGCCTTGTTCAGGATGCCATCGGTCAGCTGCGCGGCGGGCAGTTCCCCGCAGGCCCGCGCCTGTTCGCGGAACAGGTCCGCCAGGTCGGCCGCGCCGTGCTCCGGCGCCAGGTCGAGGGAAACGGCGAGCGCCTTCGCGGCGGAAGCCCCTAAGAAGCGGGAAAGCTCGAAAATGCAGATGCCGGAAAGCGAATTTTCCGTAAACTGGACTTCGCCCCGGGCCGTGCGGAGCGTCGCTTCCCCCGCTTTCAAGGACGCGGCGGCCAGGCTTCGCACCCCTTTCAGCGGCCTGACCCGCTTCGGGTCGGTGCGGATCTGCACCAGAGCCGGCCGCAGTTCCGTGACGGCATGCCCGAACGGGCGGAGCAGCGCGAACCCGTCCCCCGTGGAGCCGGACTGCGGGCAGGCCTTTCCTCCCGCGGCCAGCACGACCCGCCGCCCCCGGATGATCCCCCGGTCCGACACGGCCGCGAAGCCGCCGGGGATGTTCTCGATCCGCCGCACCGAAAAGCCGCAGACCGTCTCCGCCCCCGCAAGCTCCAGATTGCGGCGCAGGATGTTCAGAACCGACGACGCCTGCAGGCTGTAGGGATAAACGCGGCCCTCGTCCAGTTCGCGGCAGAGGAGGCCCAGCGAGCGGAAAAAGCCGACGATCTTCGCCGGGGGATTCCGGCTGAAAATCCCGGCGGCTTCGCGGGCATCGCCGTGGTACTGTTCCGGCCCGGCGCGGAGATTCGTCAGGTTGCAGCGCCCGTTCCCGGTCATCAGCAGTTTTTTGCCGACGCGCGGGTTCTTCTCCAGCACGGCGATCTTCAGCTTCCGCCCGTCCTCCCGCGCCCGCCGCGCCGCGGCAAGGGCCGCCGTCAGGCCGGACGCGCCGCCGCCGATCACGACAATGTCATACATCCCTGCATCAGCCTCCCCGTTTGTTGATTGCGTTGATTTCGTATGGATGGACCGCGGAGCCGGACCGCCCCGCCGGGCCCGCGCGGAAGCGGGCCCTATGAAAGGAACAGGAACAAAAAAGCGGACGCGGCGACCAAAGCGGCACAAACGGCCGCCACAATGCGGGCCGCCGTGGAATGGTTTTCGCCTGTCTTGCGTTTCACCGGACATCGCCTCCCGAATAAAATTATTATAAACAGGAAATCCCCAAAAAACAACATTCAAATGATTGCCGCGGCCGCGCGCCGGCCTCTTTCCAGGCCGCGTTTTGTTGACAAGCCCGCCGTTTTGCCATAGAATAAAAGCACTTTCGTGAACGAAAAACACCCGATCAAATCCTGAGGTGATGGAATGGGAAACAGAAGTTACGGCCGCTCTTCCGGAAACGGCGCGGGCCGCTCCGCGCGCGGGGGGCGCTACGTTTCGTCCTCATCCGGAAACGGCCGCTCCGGCGCGGGAAGAAACGGCTACAACCCCGACGACATCGACCGGTACAACTACGTGGACCGCGATATTTACAGCAGCGCGGCGGCGGAGCGCCGCGGCGGCCGGCCGCCGCGCAAAGGCGGGTGCGCCAAAAAATTCTTCGGGATGCTGCTGGCGGCGGCCCTGATCCTCACGGGGGCCGGGCTGGTCTATTTCCACGTTATGGCTTCCCGGCTGAACCGGTCGGGCGGCGTGGACAGCGGCACCCTTGCGAAATATGTCCAGCAGCCCGCCGCCGCGCCGTCCTGGGACGTAAAATCGGACGGCGACGTGATGAACATCCTGCTCCTCGGCGTGGATGAGAACGAAGACGGCTCCGACGGCCGCTCCGACAGCAACATCCTGGTTTCCATCGACCGGAAGACAAAGAAGCTGCACCTGGTTTCTTTTCTCCGCGATTCCTACCTCGAGATCCCGACCGTCGGGAAAAGCAAGCTGAACACCGCCTATGCGCGCGGTGGCGTTGCGCTGACGATGCAGACGCTGGAAAACAACTACCGCGTCAACATCGACAAATACGTCTCGGTGGATTTCGACAACTTTGCCGCCGTGATCGACAAAATGGGCGGTCTGGACGTTCCCATGTCCGCCGCGGCCTGCGTGCAGGAAAACGCCAACATGGGCACGCACCTCAAGCCCGGGGTCAACCACCTGAGCGGAAAGCTCTGCCTGTACTACGCGCGCATCCGGAAGGCGAGCGACGACTTCGGCCACGACGACTACGGGCGGGCAGGCCGCCAGCGCCAGGTGATCCAGCTCATGGTCCAGAAAATGAAGTCCATGAACCCGCTGGAATCCAGCAAGGTGATGTACGACTACCTGCCGTACGTGAAAACGAACCTGAGCGACTCCGAGCTGCTGTACCTCGCATCCATCGGCGCCGCGGTGTCCGGCTACCCGGCCTCAAGCCAGCAGATACCGGCGCCCGGCACCTTCAACGACCAGTACAAGGTGCGGGGGATCGGGTATGTCATCAAGCTGGACCTGGAAAAGAACTGCGCCATTCTCCGCAGCTTCCTTTACGGCGAAAGCACCGCTTCCGCGGGAGCCGGTGAATAAAGGAAAAGCCGGTACCGCGGGGACTCATCCGACACGGCGGGGCGTTTTTGAAAAACTCCTTCCATATAACCCGCCAACAAGGGCTGAAATTAGCCTGCAAAGTCTAATTTTTGAAAACTTTTTTAAATTTTTTTCGGCAGGCGGGAAAAAATCGTCCCATGCCCGGCAAGTCCGGAAGATCCTTTGCATCTTTTGAATAAAATGGTATAATAATGAAACTGTGGGTTTACAAATTTAGTTCCCGGAGGCTGAAAAAATGGAGAAAAAGACCTTTTACATCACAACGCCCATTTACTACCCGTCCGGCAAGCCGCACATCGGGCACTGCTACTGCACGCTGGCCTGTGACGCGATTGCCCGCTACAAGCGAATGCAGGGCTACGACGTGATGTTTTTGACCGGGACGGACGAGCACGGGCAGAAGATCGAGCAAAACGCGGAAAAAGAGGGCATCACGCCGAAACAGTACGTGGACCGCGTCGCTCAGGAATTCAAGGACCTGTGGAAACTCCTGAATATCTCCAACGATAAATTCATCCGCACGACGGACGACTACCACGTGAAAGCCGTGCAGAAAATCTTCGCGGAGCTTTACCGGCGCGGGGACATCTACAAGGGCGAATACAAAGGCTGGTACTGCACCCCGTGCGAATCCTTCTGGACGGAAACGCAGCTCAAGGACGGCCGGTGCCCGGACTGCGGGCGCGAAGTGAAGATGGTGAGCGAAGAAGCCTACTTCTTCCGCCTTTCCAAATACGCCGACCGGCTGCTGAAGCTGTACCGGGACCACCCCGACTTTATCCAGCCGGACAGCCGCAAAAACGAAATGATCCGCTTCATCAACCAGGGGCTGGAAGACCTGTGCGTCTCCCGGACAAGCTTTTCGTGGGGCATCCCCGTCACGTTCGACCCGAAGCACGTCGTCTATGTGTGGGTGGACGCGCTGACGAACTACATCACCGCGCTGGGCTACGGCTCGGACGACGACTCGCTCTACCGGAAATTCTGGCCGGCGGACGTGCACTTCGTCGGCAAGGAGATCGTGCGCTTCCACACCATCATCTGGCCCGCCATGCTGATGGCCCTCGGCCTTCCTCTGCCGAAGCAGGTCTACGGCCACGGCTGGCTCCTGTTCGGCGACGGCAGCAAGATGAGCAAAAGCAAGGGCAACGTCGTCGATCCGCTGATCCTGTGCAGCCGGTACGGCGTGGACGCCGTCCGCTACTTCCTGCTGCGTGAGATCCCGTTCGGCGCGGACGGGATCTTCACCAACGAGGCGCTCATCAGCCGCATCAACTCCGACCTCGCGAACGACCTCGGGAACCTTCTTTCCCGCACGACGGCCATGGTGCGGAAGTACTTCGGCGGAAAAATCCCCGCCGAACGGGAAAGCGCCCCGCCCGACGACGAGCTGATCTCCACGGCGCTGGCGCTGCGCGGAAAATGCGACGCGGCGGTCGGCGGCTACCAGTTCTCGGCCGCCCTGACGGAAATCTGGAAGCTGGTTTCGCGCGCAAACAAATATATCGACGAAACGGCCCCGTGGGCCCTGGGCAAGGACGAAACCAAAAAAGCCCGCCTCGCCGCCGTGCTTTACAATCTGTGCGAGTCCCTGCGCATCCTTTCCATTCTTCTCGCCCCGTTCCTCCCGGACACGGCCCCGAAAATCCAGGCGCAGATCGGCGCGTCCGCGGACGAACTGACCTATGAATCCGCCGGGAAATGGGGCGTCCTTCCCCCGGACGCCGCCGTCACCAAAGGGGAGCCGCTTTTCCCGCGCATCGACGTGGACCGGGAGATCGGGGAGCTGAACCGGCTGATCCCGAACCCGGCCGCGAAAAAAGAGGAAACGCCCGCCGCGGCAAAGCCGGAGGGCATCGCTCCCATCTCAATCGACGATTTCGCGAAAGTGGACCTGCGAGCCGCGAAAGTCAAGGCCTGCGAGCCGATTCCGCGCTCGAAAAAGCTGCTGAAGCTGACGCTGGACGACGGCGCGGGCGAACGGACGGTCGTCTCCGGCATTTCGCAGTGGTACAAGCCGGAGGACCTCGTGGGACACACGGTGGTCCTGGTTTCAAACCTGAAGCCCGCCAAGCTGTGCGGCGTGGAAAGCCGGGGCATGATCCTCGCCGCGGACGCGGGGGACGACAGCGTAAAAGTGCTCTTTGCGGACGGCGTTCCCGCCGGCGGCAGGATCCGGTGAAGTACTCGAATATCTTCGACAGCCACGCGCATTACGACGACCCCGCCTTCGACCCCGACCGGGACAAGCTTCTCGCTTCCCTGCCGGGCCTCGGCGTGTGCCGCGTGGTCAACTGCGGCGCGGACCTCGCGACCTCGGAAAAGTCGATTGCCCTTGCGGCGGAATACCCGTTCGTCTTTGCCGCCGCGGGCGTCCACCCCGAGGAGGCGGGCCGCGTCCCTTCCGGCTGGACGGAACGGCTCGACGCGCTCCTTTCCCGGCCGAAAGTGGCCGCCGCCGGGGAGATCGGCCTCGACTACCATTCGGAGCAGAACCCGCCGCGCGGCGTGCAGAAAAGCGTTTTTGAAAAGCAGATCGAGCTGGCGGCGGCGCACGGCCTTCCCATCATCGTGCACGACCGGGACGCCCACGGCGACACGATGGCGGTGCTGAAAAAATACAGGCCGAAGGGCGTCGTCCACTGCTTTTCCGGAAGCGTGGAAATGGCGCGCGAAGTCCTGAAGCTCGGCATGGTGATCGGCCTCGGCGGCGCGGTGACGTTCAAAAACGCGCGCGTGCCCGTCGAAGTGGCGAAAATGGTGCCGGAGGACCGCTTCGTCCTCGAAACGGACTGCCCTTACATGGCGCCCGTCCCCTGCCGCGGCAGGCGGAACGACTCGTCGCTGATCGCCTTTACCGCCGAGCGGATCGCCCGGATCCGCGGGACCGGCGCGCAGGCGCTGATCGACCGGGCCTGCCAAAACGCGAAAGCGCTGTATGGAATCGAATAGAAAAACGACTCCCCCGCCGGAAAGCAGCGGGGGAGTTTTTTTCTATATTTTATTTTTTCGATTTTTTTCATTCGTACCGCAGCGCTTCGATCGGGTCGAGCCGGCTGGCCTTTTTCGCCGGGTAATAGCCGAAGAACACGCCGATCAGCATGGAGAACCCGACGCTGATGAGCACGATCGGCACCGAAACGGTCAGCTTCATCCCGATCAGCGTGACGCCGAGCCACGCGAGCAGGATCCCGAACACCACGCCGATGACGCCGCCGATGAGGCAGATGATGACCGCCTCGACGATGAACTGCGCGCGGATATAGCCGCTGCGGGCGCCCAGGGCTTTGCGCGTGCCGATTTCGCGCGTGCGCTCGGTAACGGACACCAGCATGATGTTCATCACCCCGATGCCGCCCACCAGGAGCGCGATGGCCCCGATGGCCGCCACGGCGATGGAAATCGTGTTCATCACCGAAGTGACCGAGGACATCATGTTCTCCATGTCGTACGACCGGCAGGTGTATTTTGAATTGTCCGCATAGATCTTGGAAAAGTATTTGTCGACCTTTTTGGAAAAGGCCTGGGAATCGGTGACCGATTTCGTCTTGAGCGAGAAATAGAGGTAATTCTGGTAGCGCGCCTGCTCCTTCGCGACGCTGACGGGGATATACATCTGCGTCCGGACATCCTTGTCCGCGGACGCGGCGCCGCCCATCATGCCCGACCGCTCGAACTTGTAGACGCCGACGATGGTGAACGTTTCCTCCCAGCCGCTCGCATTCATGCTGACCTCCCGGCCGAGGGGGTTCTCCCGCGAACGGAACATGTTGGAAACCAGCTTGTCGGAAACCACCGCCACGCGCCGGCCCGCCTTGACGTCCCGGTCCTGGAGGAAACGGCCCTGCAGCATTTTCACGTTGGAAACCTCGCGGTAGCCCGGGTTCGCCCCGACCGCGCTGATGTTGGCATACCGGTGCCCGTCCTGCACTTTCCCGACGCCCACGTCCTCCTCCAGCGAGACGGCGGAGATTTCGTCGGCGAATTTCCGCTGGAACGAGCCGATCTGGTCGGAGGTAATCAGGTCGCTCTCGTCCATGTTGTTCCCGCCGACCGTCACGTTCGTCGCCGTGTTCTGCGCTTCCCTCGGGGTCACATAGACCTGGATCATATTCGCGCCGATGCCGGCCATGGTGTCCGACACGCTGTCGGTGACCGCGCCGCCGATGGAGACGATGGCGATGACGGAGCCGATGCCGATGATGATGCCGAGCATGGTCAGAAACGAGCGCATCCGGTTGGACTTCAGGCCCGCGACGGCGAGCTGGATATTTTCTTTTAAGAACACTGCCGGCCCACCGCCTTTCCTTCCGCGGCGCGGTCGGAGACGACCGCGCCGTCCTTCAGCGTGACGATCCGTTCCGTCTCCGCCGCGAGCTCCGGGTTATGGGTAATGAGGACGATGGTTTTCCCGTCCTTTTCATGCACCCGGTGGAACAGGTCCATCACCAGGCGGCCCGTCTCGGAATCCAGCGCGCCGGTCGGCTCGTCGGCCAGAAGGATGGGCGGGTCGTTCGCCAGCGCGCGCGCAATGGCGACGCGCTGCTTCTGCCCGCCGGAAAGTTCGTTCGGCTGGTGGTGCATGCGGTCCCCCATCCCGACCAGCTCCAGGAGCTCTTCGGCGCGCCGCACGCGCGTTCCGGAAGCCATCCCCGCGTACAGCATGGGCAGCTCCACGTTCTTCAAAGCGTCGTTGCGCGGGATGAGGTTGAACGTCTGGAACACGAACCCGATCTTCCGGTTGCGCACGCCGGACATCTGGTCGTCGGTCATCTTTCCGACCGGGGTCCCGTCCAGCACATAAGTGCCGGAGGTCGGGCGGTCCAGCACGCCGATCAGGTTCATCAGCGTGCTTTTCCCGGAACCGGATGCCCCCACGATGGAAAGAAACTCCCCCTCCCGCACCGTCAGGTCGATGTGCTTTAAAATGTGCAGCTCGTTCGGCAGGCCGATGAAGTAGTTTTTGACGATGTCGGTCATCCGGATGATTTCATGTCCCACGGCTCATTCCTCCCCGGAAACGGACGGGACGGACGAGGCGGAAGGCAGGATCGTCTCGCCGCCGGAAAGGCCGTCGGGGCTTGTGACGACCTGCATGCCCTCTTTCAGGCCGGGGCCGGAAACCTCCACCGAAACGTCGGTTTCCATCCCCGCCGTGACCGGGACTTCCACCGTTTTGTAAAGGGTGCCTTCCTTTTGGGCGCCGTAGATCACATAGCTGCCGTTCGGCTTTTCGACCAGCGAATCGTACGGGACGACGAAGATGTTCTGCTTCTGCTCCAGGACGATGGCCAGCTTGGCCTTCATGCCGATTTTCAGGCCGGGGTTTTTGCCGGTGACGCGGATCTTCACCCCGAACGTGACGTCCGTCGGCGCGCCGGACACGCCGGCCGCCGCTTCGGTGGCCGCCGGCGCGACGCGGGTGACCTCCCCCGCGATCCGATCCGAACCCGTGGCGTCCGTCGTGATGGTGACGGGGCTCCCCGCTTTCACTTTCGCGATGTCGACCTCCTTGACATCCGCGTCCACGACCAGGTCGGACGTGTCCTCAATCTTGAACAGGGCGCCCTTCGGGACGTCCCCCACGGCCGCGCTGCTCTGCGTCACCGTTCCGTCCCGCGGCGCGGTGATGACGGACTGCCGCAGCTGCCTGCGTAGCTTTTCCAGCGCGACGTCCCCGCTTTTGTCGGCATTCTTCACCGCGGCGAGGTCGTAGGCGTTTTTCGCCGCCTTCAGGTTCTGCTGCGACTGGTTCCGTGCGGACGCGACCGCCCGCTCCGCCGAATCGCGGGCGCTCTGGGCCTGGTCCAGCTTCGCCTTTTCCGCGTCGAGGTCCTTCCGCGCCGCCTTTCCGCTCTGGAAGGCCGCTTTCACGGCGGCGTACGCCTGCTTTTCCGCGCTGAGGGCGGATTCCGCGGAATCCAGGTTCGCCTTCGCGGACGTGAGCTCCGTCCCCATGTCGTTGTTATACTGGTACAGGGCGTTTTCATAATCCGACCGGGCTTTGTCCAAGGTCAGGCCCGCGGTGCTGTCCGCGGACTTTGCGGCGTATTCCTGCTGGCGGATGTCCGCTTCCAGCGAAGCCGTGTCCAGCACCGCGAGGACGTCGCCCTTTTTAACGGAGTCGCCCACGGAGACGGACACCTTCTGCACCGGCGCGGCCAGCGTGGTATAGACATAGGCCGAGGAGCCGCTGCGGACCGTCCCGGTCACGCTGACGGAATCCCGCAGCGTCGTCTTTTTGAGCGTCATACAGGTAACGTTGGTTTTCGTGCTTCCCGCCCGGGAGCTGACGATGCCCGCCACCACAAGGACGAGCACGACCGCCGCCGAAACGGCAGCGATGAGAATCCCTCTCCTGCCGAACCTGCTTTTCTTCATGAAACGGCACTTCCAATCCTGCGAATTCCGGAAAAGAGTCTTTTCTGTATTAATCTCTTAATACAATGATATCCGATTCTGGCCCGTTGTCAATCCATTTCCATGAAAAAGGGAGAGAAAAATGAAAATTCGGCAGATTTGCGGAAAACCGCAGCTCCGCTTTTTTATTCTTATGAAAAATGCTCCGCCGTTTTCCGCGGCGGAGCGTCGAAACTGTTTTTATCAGCCGATCCGGCTCAGCATCAGCGCCAGAACGGTAATGTCGTCGTCATGGCCGTCCCCGCGGCGGGCAATGGCGTGGGAGACGAGGGACTCGGCCAGCTCCTGCGGAAGCTTGCCGTTCCACTGCTCGATCTCCTCGCAGACCCAGTCGCTCCCGGAGCTGAGCGCCCCGTCGGAAAGCATGACGAGCAGGTCGCCGTCCCCAATGGAATCCGAGGACCGGGCGAACTGGGTCTCGTTCAGGATGCCGATGGGCAGGCCGGGCATGTCCATCACGACGGCGCGGCCGTTCTTGCGGAGGATGGCCGCCGGCGCGCCCGCCTTCAGAAGCTCCACCTCCCCGCTGTAAAGGTCGAGCGCGGCGATGTCCATGGTGGAAAGCGACTCGTCCCCGGACTTGGCCAGCAGGGCGGAGTTCACGATTTTGAGCGCCGCGTCGAAGCCGATGCCCGCCTTGACGAGCCGCTCCATGATTCCGCACGCCATGGCGCCGTCCACCGCCGCGCGGCCGCCGGTGCCCATCCCGTCGCTGATGATGGCGATCTGCCGCCCGTTGCCGTCCGGGAAGCTCGTCCAGCTGTCCCCGCAGAGGCTGCCGCCCCCGCAGACATGCTGGGTGCAGCCGGTCCGGACCCGGTAAAGGGGTTGCTCGTTCATCCGGATGCGGCACTTGCCGCCCGCCGTGCTGATGCAGGGCGCTTCGAACTTTTTGCCGCAGACGCGCGAAATCTCGCCGGCCAGCTGCGCCCGGTTCAGGCGGACGCACTCCGCGGGCGCGGCCACGGCTTCCACGGACATGCGGCCGAAGCGGTCGATCCGGCAGCTCACGTCGAGGGGGCGGGTCCCGGCAAGGCGCAGGACCTCTTCCACCCGCTGCGCCGCCGTGAGGTCGAAGCGGTCGTACATCTCCAGCTCGGCGGACATGTCCTCCAGCATCCTGCCAACCGTGGTGAACTGCCCGGCAACCATGTCGCGCACCTGCTGGGCGCGGCTTTCCGCGGCTTCCAGCACGGCGAACTCCGCATAGCCCCGGTTCACGGAATCCAGGATCTGGTTCAGGCGGCTGCAGTGGGACCGGAACTGGGAGCAGAAGTCGTCCCGCTCCACCCGGCCCTTCGCCCTCAGCTTGTCCGTCAGGTCGTTGAACGCGCCCATGGTCCCGCCGTAGCCGCGCTCCCAGCAGTATCCCTTCAGGCCGCAGGTGGCGCAGACCTCCCCGCTCACCCTGCGGTAGACCCCGTTAATGTCCGGGGCGCAGGTCTGCGCAAGCTTCCGCGAAACCTCTTCCACGGATTCCGACACGCTGTCCAGCGCCTTCGCCGCGTAGTCCAGCTTCATGACGACCGAGCGCCGGAAGCCCTCGGCGCGGTCCGCGTCGTCGCCGCGCGAAAAAAGGCCGATGAAAGAGCCGCCCGCCTTCGGGGGGATAATCAGATAGATCACCGTGGCGGCGGCGACCTCGTAAAGGCCGCTGACGACGTTCTTCTGGCTGCCGACCTGCAGGGACGCCACCCCGTTGGAAACCACGAACGCCGCCGCGGATGCGAGCCGCCCGAGCGGCGAGAACAGCCCGGCCGTCAGCCCCCCGAGCGCATAGGCGCCGGAAAGGTAGTTCAGCCCGGATGTGGAAAGGCTGAACACCAGCCCCGCGGCCGTGCCCGCGACGCTGCCCCCCGCGACGCCCCCGTAGCGCGCCGCGAACAGGATGGCGATCACCGCCAGAATTCTCCCCACGGAAACGCCGCCGATGCTCAGTCCGGAAAAGGACAGCAGAAAAATCCCGGCCGAAAACGCGCCGCAGGCCGCCTCCTGCGCGCTCCACTCACCCGCGCCGCGCCCCGAGCGGACGGCCGAAAGCGTGCGCCGGAAGAAATACGCCGCGCAGCCTGCCAGCAGGGACTCCGCCAGGTACATCATCGCGGTGGAGAAGCCCGAGCCGTTCACCGCCACAATGGCGGCCGAGGTGACCAGGAGCGGCAGGCAGGCGGCCGCCGGGGCAAAAATCGGGTGCATGCGCAGCCGGACCAGGTCGTTCAGCGTCCAGCGGATGGCGCCCGCCGCCAGAAGCGCCGCAAGGTAATGGACCGGAACCGAGGCCGCCGACGGAAGCAGATACCCCGCCGCGCCCCCCAGCACGGCGCTCAGCAGGCCGGAATACGGCACGGCGGCCACCGCGGCCACCGCGAAAGGGGCGTACTGCCCGAAAACAATGCCCCGCGAACAGAGAAGAACGGCGGCAAAAACGGCAAGCTGCCGGGCCGCGGCTTTCGCCGGGCGGGCGGCCGCCTGGGAAAAACGGACCCGCTTTGTTTTGACAACCATCACTTTCACTCACATCCATTTAATTTACCGTTTGTCCATAATTTTCCTTTCTCTATTATACGATCGGTATACCGTGTTTCTTGTCATAACATGATGTAATTTTTGGGCAGTTCCGCTCGAAACGGCAGGGATGCCAAACTTATTCCGCTTTTTCCTGTTCACGGGGCGGATTCTGTGCTACAATAAAATTCATAAAAATGCAGGGCCTACCACCGGCCCGGGCAGGCCAGGGAGGGCGATCCGAAAATGAATTACAAGTTTTCCGAGCGCGTGCAGGCGCTGAAACCTTCGGCAATCCGGGAAATCTTCAAATACGCGGCCGACCCCTCCGTCGTTTCACTCTCCGCGGGGAACCCGGCACCGGAAGCTTTCCCCGTGAGGGAGATTGCGGAGATCTCCGCGGAAATCTTAAAAGAACGGCCCATCGAGGCCCTTCAGTACAGCGTGACGGAAGGCTACGCCCCTCTGCGCGGCTACCTGAAAGACTACCTGAAGAGCCGGCACAACATCGGCCGCGATTTCGACGGCATCCTGATTACGAGCGGGGCGCAGCAGGTGATGGACCTGCTGACGAAGTCCCTGCTGAACGAAGGGGAAACCGTCCTGTGCGAGGCGCCGAGCTTCATCGGCTCGCTGAATACCTTCCGCTCCTACCGCGCGCACCTGCGCGGCGTCCCGATGGACCCGGACGGCATGAACCTGGACGCGCTGGAGCAGGCGCTGAAGGAAGAGAAAAACGTCAAGTATATCTATACGATCCCGAATTTCCAGAACCCGACGGGCATCACCATGAGCGCCGAAAAGCGCCGGCGGCTGTACGCGCTCGCGAAGCGGTACGGCGCGCTGATCCTGGAGGACAACCCGTACGGCGACATCCGGTTCGCCGGGAAGCACATCGAGGCCGTCAAATCGCTGGACGAGGACGGGATCGTCGTCTACGCGGGCACGTTTTCCAAGGTCATTTCGCCCGGGATGCGCGTCGGCTACTGCGTCGCGCCGAAGGAGATCATCCAGAAGATGGTCGTCTGCAAACAGGGCGAGGACGTCCACACCAACATCTGGAGCCAGATGGTCTGCTACGAGCTGATGGCGCACCGCGATTTCGACGCCCACCTGCGGCGGCTGCGGGAAATCTACCGCAAAAAATCGAAGGTGGCGTCGGACGCGCTCGACCGCTTCCTCAAGCCGAAAATCACCTATCTGCCGATCGAGGGCGGCCTGTTTTTCTGGTGCACCCTGCCGGAAGGCGCGGACATGCCGGATTTCTGCCGCCAGGCGGTGCTGCGGAAGGTCTGCGTGGTGCCCGGCAACGCGTTCCTGACGGACGAAGCGCAGCCCTGTTCGTCTTTCCGCATCAACTACACCACCCCCGCCGACAAGGACCTCGTCCGGGGGATCGAAATTCTCGGGAGCCTCGCCCGCGACGTGATTCCGTAAAAAATATTCCCGCGCCGCTCCCCGTGCGGGGCGCCTGGATGGAAAGAATGGAGAATCGACTATGGAACCTGCAAAAACCGAAGAACCCCAAAAAGTAATTTTCAGCGCCATCCAGCCGAGCGGAACCATCACGCTCGGCAACTACCTCGGCGCGCTGAAAAACTGGATCAGCCTGCAGGACGAATACGACTGCATCTACGCGCTGGCCGACCTGCACACCATCACCGTCCGGCAGGATCCGGCGGCATTCCGGCGCCACACGCTGGAAGCCTACGCCCTGCTGCTCGCCTGCGGGATCGACCCGAAAAAGAGCCTGTTCTTCATCCAGAGCCACGTGCCCACCCACGCCCAGCTTGCCTGGGTTCTGGACTGCTACACCCAGTTCGGGGAACTGCAGCGCATGACGCAGTTCAAGGATAAATCCGCCAAGCACCCGGACAACATCAACGCCGGGCTGTTCACCTACCCCCCGCTGATGGCGGCGGACATCCTTCTGTACCAGACCGACCTCGTCCCGGTCGGCGTGGACCAGAAGCAGCACCTGGAGCTGACCCGCAACATTGCCGAGCGCTTCAACGGCATCTACGGCCCGACCTTCAAGCTGCCGGACGCCTACATCCCGAAAAACGGCGCGAAGATCATGTCCCTGCAGGACCCGACCAAAAAGATGAGCAAATCCGACGAAAACGCGAACGCTTCCATCGCCGTGCTGGACAAGCCGGAGGACATCATGCGCAAATTCCGGCGCGCCGTGACGGACAGCGAAGCCTGCGTACGCTATGCCGAGGGCAAGGACGGCGTGAACAACCTGATGGGCATCTACTCCTGCGTGACCGGAAAAACGAACGCGCAGACCGAAGCGGAATTCGCCGGAAAGGGCTACGGTGATTTCAAGGCCGCCGTCGGCGAGGCCGTGGCGGAGCATCTGCGCCCCATCCGGGAAAGGTACGCCGACTACATCAGGAACCGGGATTATCTGGAGCAGTGCTGGGGCGAGGGCGCGCGGAAAGCGTACGCGATCTCCATCCGGACGCTGCGCAAGGTCATGAAAAAGATCGGCTTCGTCCCTCCGAAGCCGATGTGAGCGGAGCGGCCTTTCCCGCAAAGCAGGCGTTTTCGCCTGCTTTTTTGTTTCGGTGAAAATCCGACACAATTCGGCACCATCCCCGCATTTTCTGATACCATAATTATGGTGAATCAGAATGATGCAAACGAACCGAAAAAAGCGGATTGTACTGTACGGCCTGCTTCTCCTGCTGTTTTTATGCGCCGTTCCGGCCGTTTCCCATGCCGCCGGGCAGCAAAGCGCTCTGCCGGAGCCGATGGGGACCATGGACGTGCCGCCCGGGACCACTGTGGCATCCCTGCGGGCGATGTTCGGCATACCGGGCACCGGCGAAACCCTCGCGGTATGGAAGGCGGACGGCAGCGTGCGGGAAAGCGGCCCGGTGGAAACGGGGGATCTGTTTGTCCTGACCGGCGCGCGGGGCTCGGTCGACGACTGCGAGACCATCCGGGTCGCCGGCTCCGAGCCCGGCTCTTCCCTTCCGGAATCCGAAAAGCCGCCGGACGGGAGCGCGTCCTCTCTGCCGGATTCTTCCCTGCCGGAACCGGATGTTTCGTCCGGCGCGCCCGCGGTGCCGCAGAGCGGGGAGCCCTCGCCGTCTTCCCCGCCCGCGTCTTCCGGCAGCCGGGACGGCGTGGTTTCCGTCTTCGCGGAGCCGGTGACGGTCGCTGCCCTGCAGGCGACGCTCGACGCGCAGGGAAGCGCGGACGCGGACCGGGCCGTCGTAACTTCCGCCGACGGCGTCCGCCGGGAAAGCGGCTACGTCTGCACGGGCGACCACATCGCCGTGCTGGACAAAAGCGGCGAAACGTCCGGCACGGCGACGGCCGTGGTCCTGGGCGACCTGACGCGGTGCGGCGGGCCCACGCGGGACGGATGCGGCCTGCTGTACAATTACCTGACGAACCGTTCCGGCCTGGACGCCGACCTGCGGAACGCGGCGGACATGAACCGGGACGGATGCGTGGACACGGCGGACCTTCTCTCCCTGAAAAAGAAACTGGACGGCTCCGATTTGACCAAATCGTAAAATCGAAATATAATAGATCGAATACCGGAAAGTAAAAATAAGGAGAGTCTGCCGATTATGTTTGAACCTGCCCTTGTAAAAAATCTCTACGATCTGACGCATACCGCCGCCCGGCCGCTGCTGGAACGGGTCGGCTACCCGTGGGAGGCGCTTCCGGAAATCGGGGAATTCATCCGCAAGCTCGGCGCCTCGCTTTCCCCGGACGAATACGAACGCCGCGGCGGGGACGTCTGGGTGGCGAAATCCGCAAAAGTATTCGATTCCGCCTACCTGCACGGCCCCTGCATCATCGGCCCGGACACCGAAGTCCGCCAGTGCGCCTTCGTGCGCGGGAAGGCCCTGGTCGGCGCCGGCTGTGTGGTGGGGAACTCCGCGGAGCTGAAAAACGTGATCCTGTTCGACAACGTTCAGGTTCCGCACTACAACTATGTGGGCGACTCCATTCTCGGGTTCAAGGCCCATATGGGCGCCGGCTCCATCACGTCAAACGTCAAGTCCGACAAAACGCCCGTCACCGTCCGCACCGGCGCGGGAAGGCTGGAAACCGGCTTGAAAAAAATGGGCGCCATGCTGGGCGACCACGTGGAAGTCGGGTGCAACTCCGTGCTGAACCCGGGCACCGTGGTCGGAAGGAACACCAACATTTATCCGCTCTCGATGGTCCGCGGATTCGTCGCCGCGGACAGCATCTTCAAACGGCCCGGCGAAATCGTGGAAAAGCGCTGAGCGGCTCCTCTTCCGCAAGGCGGCTCCGCGCCGAAAAATTTTCAGGCGGCCCGGCGTTTGCCCGGGCCGCTTTTCCGTTCCCGGCCGCGCGGCGCGCGGATCGATTCCCAAAAAAGAGGGAACCCTACCGGCGGACCGGAAAACGTTGATTTGCAATCTCCGCCGTTTCCGGTATAATGGAAAGCGGACAAACGGAAAGGAGGATTTTATTTGGACCTCTCATCGCTGTCGTCGGATTTTATTTCCGTTTTGCTCTTTGCTTTCCGAATTGCCGTACCGATCCTCTGCGCCGTCGTGGCCTGCCGCTGTTTCACTTCCATGCGGCTCGGGAAACGGCGGGAAGAGCCTGTGGTCGTTTTGGAAGATATGGCAACGCATAAGGTCATCCCGGTGCTGTACTGGGAAAACTCCCTCGGCCGGAGCCGCAGCTGCGACGTGGTGCTGCAGGACCCGACCGCGAGCCGCGCGCACGCGGTGCTGATGCGCCGGGAAAGCGGCTGGCTGATTACGGACACCAACTCGAAGGCCGGAACCTTCGTCAACGGAAAAAAAGTGAAGGAAAAGGCGCCCGTCCTGCCGGGCGATGTCATCGCGATGGGCTCCACCGCGCTGATGCTCAAGCGCACGAGCGAGGTGGCCGCGCTGCCCCCGCAGCCTCCCACGCGGCGGGCCGCGCCCCCTTCCGGGCTGATGGCCACCGTCATGCTCACGCAGATCCTGCTCGGCCTGCAGCTGTGTCTCGCGTCCGGGAAGATCAGCGCCGCGCCGCTCGTCCCCCTCGGAATTCTGATGCTGGTGGAATGGGCGCTGTACCTCTACTCCATCAAAATTCTGCATCACGTCAGCTTCGAGCTGGAAACGATCGCCTTCCTGCTCTGCGGCATCGGCCTGGCCATGCAGGCCGGGACGAACTTAAAAAACACCTACACCCAGCTTGCGGCGATCGTCATCGGCGTGCTCTTTTTCCGGTTCATGATCTGGTTCCTCGGGGACATGGACCGGGTGATGCGCTGGCGCGTGAAGATCGGGATTCTGGCGGTGCTGCTGTTCGCCGCGAACCTGCTGCTGGCGCGGGAGCGCAACGGCGCGCGCAACTGGATCGTCCTCGGGCCGGTCACGGTGCAGCCCTCCGAATTCATCAAAATCGCCTTTATCATCGTCGGCACGTCCACGCTGGACCGGCTGCAGACCTATAAAAACCTGACGGGGTTCATCGGCTTTTCCGCCATATGCATGGGCGCGCTGTTCTTTATGCGGGATTTCGGCTCGGCCTGCATCTTTTTCGTGACGTTCCTGATCATCGCGTTCATGCGCTCCGGCAGCGTGCGCACCATCTCGCTGGCATGCGCCGTGGCGGGGTTCGGCGCTTTCCTGATCCTGAAAATCAAGCCCTACGTGGCGCAGCGCTTCGACGTCTGGCGGCACGTCTGGGAACACCCGGGGGACGCGGGCTACCAGCAGGTGCGCGTGCTCAGCTACGCCGCATCCGGCGGGCTGTTCGGGGTCGGGCTCGGAAAGGGCTGCCTGAAGAGCGTGTTTGCTTCCACCAGCGATCTCGCGTTCGGCATGCTCTGTGAGGAAATGGGCCTGGTCCTGGCGGTCACCGTGATCCTGATCCTCGCGTTCCTGGCGCTTTATGCCCGGTCCGACGCGACCCGGAGCCGCTCCACGCTGTACTCCATTTCGGCGTGCGCGGCCGGGGGGCTTCTGCTGTTCCAGGCGTGCCTGAACGTTTTCGGCGCGACCGACGTGCTCCCCATGACGGGCGTCACGCTTCCGTTCGTCAGCCTGGGCGGCTCCAGCATGGTCGCCGTCTGGGGGCTGCTCGCCTTCATCAAGGCAAGCGATGAGCGCACTTACGCGGCAAGGAGGCGGAGAAGATGAGAACAACCGGAACGCGCTCTCTGATTCTGTTCATCCTCGTACTGGGGTTTTTCACGGGGCTCGGCGTCTTTCTTTACGGTCTGGTGACCGAGGGGGGAAGCTGGGCCGTGCAGCCGTTCAACGGGCATCTCTACGGCAGCGGGACCTCCGCCGCGGAAGGGAGAGTCCTCGACCGGAACGACACCGTTCTGGCGCAGACCAAAGACGGGAAACGGGTCTATAACAGCGACCCGGCCACGCGCCGCGCCATGCTGCACGCGGTCGGCGACACGCGGGGATACCTTTCCGCCGGCGTCCAGTACAACTACCGCTCCGAACTGACCGGCTACAATTTCATCACCGGGCTGTTTTCCCCGACCGGCAAAACCAACGGCAGCGACATCCGCCTGACGCTGGACAGCAGCCTGTGCCGCCTCGCCCGCGAAAAGCTGAACGGGCGGCACGGCGCGGCAGCCGTGTACAACTACAAGACCGGGGAGCTGCTGTGCATGGTGAGTACGCCGGACTTCGACCCGCAGAACCCGCCGAAGGACCTGGACACCGACAAGACCGGCAAGTACAGCGGGGCTTACCTGAACAAGATCCTTTCGTCCTCGTTCACGCCCGGTTCCATTTTCAAGGTGGTGACCTCCGCCGCCGCGATTGAAAACATCCCCGACCTCGACAGCCGCACCTGGAACTGCAACGGCAGCGTCACGGTGAACGGCAACAAGATCACCGACATGTACGCGTACGGCAGGCTCTCGTTCAAAAACGCCCTGGCGAAGTCCTCGAACGTCGCCTTCGCCCAGATCGCCATAGAAGTCGGGGCGGACAAAATGCAGGCCGAGGCGAACCAGATGGGGTTCAACCGGACGTTCCTGCTGGACGGCATCCCCTCCGGAAAAAGCGTTTACAGCGTGAAATCGGCCAAGCCCAACGAGCTCGGCTGGTCCGGCGTCGGGCAGTACACCGACCTTGCCAACCCCTACCACATGCTGGTGCTGATGGGCGCCGTCGCCAACGGCGGGACCCCGGTGACGCCGTACATGATCAAGAGCGTCACCCCATCCATCGGCGTCCCCTCGGAGCAGGGCTCGGCGAAAACCGGCAGCCAGCTGGTCCGGCCCGACACGGCGTCCCGCCTAAAGGACTACATGCGCTACAACGTTTCCCACGAATACGGGGACAGCCTCTTCCCCGGGCTCGCGGTCTGCGCGAAGACCGGCACGGCGGAGGTGGGCGGCGGCAAAAACCCCACCTGCTGGATGGTCGGTTTTTCTTCCAACGACAGCACCCCTTTGGCGTTCGTCACGCTGGTGGAAGATTCCTCGACCGGGAGCGTGGCCTCCGCCGGGCGGATCGCCTCGGCCCTGATGACCGCGGCGGCAAAAATAAGCTAAGCCCCGCCCCGCGTTTCCGCTCAGAGCGCAGGCGCAAAACGAACGAAAATTAGTCGCTTTCGCCCTTTTCTGCGGCGGGCTGTTGTGATAGAATAGGAAGGATTATTAAACTCAGCTGTCAATACGGCGGAACGGGGGAAAACATGTCTGAAGTCATCCGGATCTTTGTTGAGAAAAAGCCGGGGTTCGACGTCGCGGCGCGCCAGACAAAAACGGATCTGATCGAAAATCTCGGCCTGCGATCCATCGAAGACGTCCGGCTGGTGAACCGGTACGATATTGGGGGGCTCTCCCGGAACGATTTCGTCCGGGCCCGCGACACCATCTTTTCGGAACCGAACGTGGACAACGTCTACGAGGAAGAATATCCGCTGCCGAAGGGTTACGCCGCCTTCGCCATGGAATACCTGCCCGGGCAGTACGACCAGCGCGCGGATTCCGCCGCGCAGTGCGTCCAGCTCCTCACGCAGGGGGAACGCCCGCAGGTCCGCACCGCCAGGCTGGTCGCCGTGAAGGGCCGGCTGGCAGAAGGCGGGCTGGAAAAAATTGAGAACTATTTGATCAACCCGGTGGAAAGCCGCCCGGCATCGCTGGAAAAGCCATCCACGCTCGACGCGAAGGCGGACGTCCCGCCGGACGTGGCCCGCGTGGAAGGCTTTCTTTCGTGGGGCGAACCGGAACTGAAGCAATACCACGCGCGGATGGGTTTCGCCATGAGCTTCGCGGACCTGCGGTTCTGCCAAAGCTACTTCCGCGGCACGGAGCGCCGCGACCCGACGGTGACGGAGCTGCGCGTGATCGACACCTACTGGAGCGACCACTGCCGCCACACGACCTTCCTGACCCGCCTGGAAACCATTGAGGTGGAGCGGTCGGCGGTCAGCTCGGCCATTGAGGACGCGCTGAAAGCGTACCGCGAGGCGCGGGACGAAGTCTACGGGAAAGCGTCCGGCCGGCCTGTTTCCCTCATGGACATGGCCGTCATCGGCATGAAGGTGCTCCGCAAACGCGGCAAAATCCCCGACCTCGACGTCAGCGAGGAGATCAACGCCTGCTCCATCGAGGTCCCGGTGACGGTGGACGGAACGGTGCAGAAATGGCTCGTCCAGTTCAAGAACGAGACGCACAACCACCCGACGGAGATCGAGCCGTTCGGCGGCGCGGCCACCTGCCTGGGCGGGGCCATCCGCGACCCGCTCTCCGGCCGGGCGTACGTCTACCAGGCCATGCGCGTCACCGGCTCGGGCGACCCGCGCGTCCCGTTTGAAAAGACGCGCAGGGGAAAGCTGCCGACCCGGAAGATCACGACGGGCGCGGCGCAGGGGTACAGCTCCTACGGCAACCAGGTCGGGCTTGCGACCGGGCAGGTGACGGAGCTTTACGACCCCGGCTATGTGGCCAAGCGCATGGAGATCGGCGCGGTGATCGGCGCGGCGCCGAAGGAAAACGTGGTGCGCACGGAGCCGCGGCCGGGCGACGTGGTCGTCCTGCTGGGCGGCGCGACCGGCCGCGACGGGTGCGGCGGCGCCACCGGCTCTTCCAAAGCGCACACGGCGAAATCCATCGAGGTCTGCGGGGCCGAGGTGCAGAAGGGCAACCCGCCCACCGAGCGCAAGATTCAGCGCCTGTTCCGCCGCCCGGAGGTCGCGCGCATGATCAAGCGCTGCAACGACTTCGGCGCGGGCGGCGTCAGCGTAGCCATCGGCGAGCTGGCGGACGGGCTGAAGATCAGCCTGGACAAGGTCCCCAAGAAATACGAAGGGCTCGACGGCACGGAGCTCGCCATTTCCGAATCGCAGGAACGCATGGCGGTCGTGCTCTCGCCAAATGACACGGACCGCTTCCTTGCGGCCGCGAAGGAGGAAAACCTGGACGCGACCGCCGTGGCGCTCGTCACGGAAGAGCCCCGCCTGAAAATGGACTGGCGCGGCGACACCATCGTGAACCTGACCCGCGCGTTCCTCGACACCAACGGCGTGACCCAGCGCGCGGACGCCCGGATCGCCGCCGTCGACCCGAAGGAAAACTACCGCGAAAGGGTTCCGGAATGCCTCAAGGGCCTTCCGCTGGCGGAAGCGTTCCGGGAAAACCTGGCCCGGCTGGAGGTCTGCGGGCAGAGGGGCCTTGCGGAGCGGTTCGACTCCAGCATCGGCGCGGCCACCGTGCTGATGCCGTTCGCCGGAAAGTACCAGCTTACCCCGGAAGAGGCCATGGTGGCGAAAATCCCGGTCGTCCGCGGGGAAACCGACGACGCGACGGCGATGAGCTACGGCTTCATCCCCGGAATCTTCCGGTTTTCGCCGTTCCACGGGGCGGCCTACGCCGTTGTGGAAAGCCTTTCCAAGCTGGCGGCCGTGGGCGCGGACCCGCTGAAAAGCCGCCTGACCTTCCAGGAATACTTTGAGCGCATGACGGACGACCCGCGGCGCTGGGGCAAACCGGCCGCGGCACTGCTCGGCGCGCTTTCCGCCCAGCTGGGCATGGGCCTGCCCGCCATCGGCGGCAAGGACAGCATGAGCGGCACGTTCGAGCAGCTCGCCGTGCCGCCCACGCTCGTCAGCTTCGCGGTCGCGGTGACGAAGGCGAGCCGGACGATTTCCGCCGCTTTCCAAAAAACGGGTTCCAAGGTCGCGCTTCTCCCCATTCCGGAAAACTCCAAAACCATGCTGCCGAACTGGCCCGCCCTGAAAAACTTCTACGGAGCCGTCCGGAAGATGACGGAGCAGGGACGTATTGTTTCCGCGTCCGTCGTGCGGGAAGGCGGCGTGGGGGCCGCCGTGGCGCGCATGTGCTTCGGCAACCGGATCGGCTTCGCCTTCCGGCCGTCCATCCTGAACCGCCAGTTCCTGTTCGCGCCCGCCTCGGGCTCCCTGGTCGTGGAGCTGGAAGACGGAACGGTGGACGGGCTCGCCTTCATCCCCATCGGCGAAACGACCGAAGCGCCGCAGATAACGCTCGGGAAAGATTCCCTCTCTCTGGACCGGCTCGTCGAGGCGTGGGACGGCACGCTGGAACAAGTTTTCCCGACCAGAGCGGAAAGCCGCCCCGTACGGGAAGTACCGCTCTTCATCGGGCGGAACCGGAAAAGCCCGGCGGTCAGGGCGGCGAAGCCGCGCGTCTTCATCCCCGTGTTCCCCGGCACCAACTGCGAGTACGACGCCGCCCGCGCCTTTGAACGCGCCGGCGCCGTGCCGGACGTGCTGGTGGTAAAGAACCTTTGCCCGGCGGACATTGAGGAAACCATCGGGCGCATGGCAAAAGCCATCGCGCAGGCGCAGATCGTCATGATCCCCGGCGGGTTCTCCGGCGGCGACGAGCCGGACGGTTCCGGGAAATTCATCGCGACAACTTTCCGCAACCCGAAAATCGCCGAGGAGGTCGGCCGCCTGCTCGGCGTGCGCGGCGGCCTGATGCTCGGCATCTGCAACGGCTTCCAGGCGCTGATCAAGCTCGGGCTCGTCCCCTTCGGCAGGATCACCGCGCCGGACGGGAAGGCGCCGACCCTCACGTTCAACACGCTGGGCCGCCATGTCTCCCGCATGGCATACACCCGCATCACTTCCGTCAAGTCCCCGTGGCTTGCCGGCGTAAACGCCGGCGATGTGTTCGCGGTGCCGGTTTCCCACGGCGAAGGCCGGTTCGCGGCCGACGAGGGCACGCTGAACGCCCTCATCCAGAACGGCCAGATCGCCGCCCAGTACTGCACGCCGGACGGCGCCCCGAGCGGGGACATCCGCTGGAACCCGAACGGCTCCGCCTGCGCCGTCGAGGCCATCACAAGCCCGGACGGGCGTATCCTCGGAAAAATGGCGCACTCCGAACGGCAGGGCAAAAACCTTTACAAAAACGTCCCGGGCGAGAAAGACCAGAAGATTTTCGAGTCCGGCGTGAACTATTTTAAAATTTAAAGAAAAGCTGGCGTTGGGAATGGACTATCTGAAACGGACCTGGGCCGAGGTCGACCTCGACGCGCTCGAAACCAATTACAGGCGGATCCGCGCACAGGTGAAACCGGACACCAAAGTCTGCTGCGTCATCAAGGCGGACGGCTACGGCCACGGGGCCGAATGCCTCGCGCAGCTTTACGAATCGCTCGGCGCGGACTGGTTCGCGGTCTCCAACCTGGAGGAAGCCGTGCAGCTGCGCGGTGCCGGCGCGAAGCTCCCGATCCTGATTCTGGGCTACACCCCGCCCTGCCGGGCGCGCGAACTGGCGGAAAACGACATCGCGCAGGCGGTCATCGGGTCGGAATACGCCGAGCAGCTCTCCCGGCAGGCCGAAACGGCCGGCGTGAAAGTGCGCGCGCACATCCAGGTGGATACCGGCATGAGCCGCGTGGGATTCTTCTACCAGGACCCGTCCCGCGACGGGGAATCCATCGGCCGGATGGAGCGCGCCTGCCGTCTGCCCGGGCTGGAGCCGGAAGGCATCTTCACTCATTTCGCGGTGGCGGACGAAGGCGAAAACGGACGCGCCTACACCCGCAGACAGTTCGTCAACTTCACCGGGGCGATCGAACGGCTGGAACGGCGGGGAATCCGTTTTGCCATCCGCCACTGCGCGAACTCGGCCGCCATTTTCGACTTTCCGGAAATGCAGCTCGACATGGTCCGCCCCGGCATCATCCTGTACGGCCTGATGCCGTCCGGCGACATCATCCATAAGGTCCGCCTGATCCCCGCCATGGCCCTGAAAAGCACCGTCGCGCTGGTCAAAACGGTCCCGCCGCGCACCTGCGTCAGCTACGGCCGCCGGTTCACTTCCGAACGCTCCACCGCCGTCGCCACGGTTCCCCTCGGTTACGCGGACGGCTATCTGCGCCGGTTTTACGAAAGCGCGTCCCTGCTGGTCCGCGGCCGCAGGGCCCGCATCATCGGCCGGGTGTGCATGGACCAGCTGATGCTGGACGTGACCGGAATCCCCGGGGTGAAAGCCGGCGACACCGTGACCGCCATCGGAAAAGACGGGGACGAATGCGTCACCGCCGACGAACTGGCCGGGCTGGCCGGAACCATCAGCTATGAGATCGTCTGCGACGTCGGGAAGCGCGTCCCGCGCGTCTTCCTCAAAGGCGGCAGGGAAACCGGCGTTCTGGACTACCTGAAGCGGAAATAGCAAAATCTGTTACGCCCCTTCGCGGGGCGTTTTTCGTTTTCCGGCAAAAATCTGCAAAGCGCCTCCGGATTTCCGCGTGCCGCAGCGGGCAATAAACAGCTTTCCCTTTAAAATAATAACAGTTACTATTATTATATACAAAAATTCATGGAATTCCTCCCGATAATCCGGTCCTTTTCCGTATGGATTTTTTTGCAGTTCCGGTCTATACTGATGACAGGGAAAAAATAGAAGGAGGTCCTTTTCCATGGACAAGAATGATAAAAGAGAAGTTCTCAACGACCTGAACAGCGCGCCTTCCGAAGAACCGGAAGAGGCCTATACGATCCCCAACGAAACAAGCTGCTCGGCGGAATTCCCGCAGGGGTGCATTTCCGGGGAATGATCCCGGACCACGCAGAAAGGCGGTTGCCGTCATGAAACTGTTTGAACCGTTTCGACTGAAGAATATGGAGCTGAAAAACCGGATCGTGCTGCCGCCGATGTGCATGTACCAGGCGACGCAGGACGGTTTCTCCACCCTGTTCCACATCTGCCACTACGCCACGCGCGCGCTGGGCGGGGCCGGGCTGATCATCGTCGAATCCACCGGCGTGACGCCCGAAGGCCGCATTACGGACCGCGACCTCGGGCTGTGGAACGACTCGCAGACCGACGGCCTGAAACGGATCGTCGACGCATGCCGCAAGTACGGCGCGAAAATTGCCCTGCAGATCAACCACGCGGGGCGGAAAAGCAAATCGGCCGCCGGGCCGTGCCTCGCCCCGAGCGCCCTGCGCTTCAGCGGGGACTGCCGCGTCCCGGCCGAGATGACGGAGAACGACATCAAGCGCGTGACGGCCGCATTCGTCCGGGCGGCGCACCGGGCGGACGAGGCCGGCTTCGACGCGCTGGAAATCCACGGCGCCCACGGCTACCTGCTGCACGAGTTCCTCTCGCCCCTGACCAACCGGCGGACTGATTCCTACGGCGGAAGCCTCCGGAACCGGGTCCGCTTCCTGCGGGAGGTGCTGAACGGGGTCCGCGGAAGCTGGCCGGACGAGAAGCCCCTCTGGCTGCGGGTTTCCGCCTGCGACTACGACGACCGCGGGATCGACGGCCCCATGATGGTGCGGATCGTGGACGAGATCCGGCCTCTGGTGGACCTCGTCCACGTAAGCTCCGGCGGGCTGCTCCCCGCAAAAGTGAAGGACTACCCCGGCTACCAGGTTTCCCTCGCGGAGCAGATCCGCAAAGAATGCGGCGTCCCCACCATCGCCGTCGGGCTCATCACGAACGAGGAAATGGCGGAGGAAATTCTTCAGGACGGCAGGGCCGACCTGGTCGCGCTCGGCCGCGAGCTTCTGCGCAACCCCTACTGGCCGGTGGATACCGCAGTCCGAAACGGCGTCCCGGGCTATGTGCCCGAGTCCTACAAACGCGCGTTTCCCAAAATCAAATAACCATTCGGAAAGGAAGATCAATATGCCGGAAAAATTTTTAGACGCGGTTCGGAACCGCCGGACCTACTATGCCATCGGGCGCCGGGCCGTTCTCCCGGACAACGACATTCTCCGCCTGGTCGAGGACGCGGTGAAGCACGCGCCGACCGCGTTCAACTCGCAGGGCGCCCGGGTGGCCGTCCTGCTCGGCAAAAACCACGACAAGCTATGGGACGAGACCACGGAGATTCTGCGGGCGGTCGTTCCCGCCGAACAGTTTCCGAAGACGAAGGAGAAAATGGAATCCTTCCGCAGCGGATACGGCACCATCCTCTTTTTCGAGGACCAGAAAACCGTCGCCGACCTTCAGAAGAAATTTGCCCTGTACAAAGACAACTTCCCCGTCTGGTCGCTCGAGTCCGCCGGAATCCTTCAGTTCATCGTCTGGACGGCGCTGGAGGAAGCCGGGTTCGGCGCGAGCCTTCAGCACTACAACCCGCTGATCGACAAAATCGTGGCATCGGACTGGAAGATACCGGAAGGCTGGAAGCTCCTCGCGCAGATGCCGTTCGGCAGCCGCGAAGGCGAGCCCGGGCCGAAGGCCTTCCTCCCCGTTTCCGACCGGGTGAAAATTTTCCGCGGAGGGACGAATGCCTGAGAACGCCGGCTTTCCGGCCGGACGCGCCCGCCCCATCCGTCGCCTTTCCCCGTTCAACCTTGAAAAAGGGATTATAATAAGGATGAAGGCTCCGGGCCCCGTTTGATCGGACAGGCCCGGAAAACGAATCGGGCAAAGCGGGGCAGCCCGCCGCCCGACGACGGAAGGTGGTATTTTTATGGCACTGGTCGGCGCGTTCATTCTGCCGCATCCTCCGGTTATCATTCCGGCGGTCGGCAAAGGGGAAGAAAAAAGGATTCATAAAACGACGGAGGCTTACCAAAAAGCCGCCGGGAAAATTGCGGAGCTGAAGCCCGAAACCATCGTGGTCACCACGCCGCATTCCGTCCTCTACTCGGATTATCTGCACATCTCGCCGGGGGAATCGGCTTCCGGAAGCTTCCGCCAGTTCGGGGCGTCGGGCCCCTCCGCGGAATTCGCCTACGACACCGGTTTCGTGAAAGCCCTGACTGAGGAAGCGGGAAAGGCCGGTGTTCCGGCCGGGACATTCGGGGAAAAGGACCCGTCGGTGGACCACGGGGCGCTGGTGCCGCTCACATTCGTCAACGGGGCATACCGCGGCTACAAGCTGGTCCGCTGCTCCATCTCCGGCCTCGGGCCCGCGGTCCACTATGAATTCGGCCGCTGCATCGCCAGGACCGCCGAAAAGCTGGGCCGCCGGACCGTGCTGATCGCCAGCGGCGACCTTTCGCACAAGCTGACCGAAAGCGGGCCCTACGGCTACGCGGAGGAAGGACCCCGGTTCGACCGGGAAGTCACCGACGCCATGAAAGCCGGCGACTTCCTGCGCTTTCTGACCTTCGACCCGGACTTCTGCGAAGCGGCCGCCGAATGCGGCCTGCGCTCATTCCAAATCCTCGCCGGGGCGTTCGACGGGGCGGCCGTCCGGTCGGATTTTCTCTCCTACGAAGGGCCGTTCGGCGTGGGCTACGCGGTATGCGCCTTTCTTCCGGCCGGGCCGGACACGAGCCGGAACATTGGGGAGCAATACCGGAACTGGGAGCGTTCGGCCATGCGGGAATGCCGGAAACACGAAGACGAGTACGCCCGGCTCGCAAGGCTTTCGCTGGAAAGCTGGGTCCGGGACGGGAAACGCGCTTCCCTTCCTAAAGAACTTTCCTCCGGCCTGCTGAACCGGCGGGCGGGCGTGTTCGTTTCGCTTAAAAAGGACGGGGAGCTGCGCGGCTGCATCGGAACCATCCTGCCGGTTCAGGGCTGCGTCGCGGACGAGATCGTGCGCAACGCCGTGAGCGCGGGCACGCGCGACCCGCGCTTCGACCCGGTCACGGCGGACGAGCTGCCCGACCTGGTTTACAGCGTGGACGTGCTCGGCAAAACGGAGCCGGCTCCGTCCTTGGATGCGCTGGACGCGAAGCGGTACGGCGTGATCGTCCGGTGCGGCGACCGCTGCGGGCTGCTTCTGCCGAACCTCGCGGGGGTGGACACGCCGCACCAGCAGGTGGAAATCGCCCTGCGCAAGGGAAGGATCCGCCCGGACGAGCCGTTCCGCATGGAGCGTTTTGAGGTGGTGCGCCACAAATGAGCGAAGCCGTCTGCGAAATCTGCCCTCATTCCTGCCGCCTGGAAGAAGGAGAAACCGGGCTCTGCGGCGCGCGCGTGAACCGGAACGGGACGGTCGTGTGCGGCAGCTACGGCTGGCTGACGTCCATCGCGCTCGACCCGATTGAAAAGAAGCCGCTGCGCCGGTTCCACCCGGGCTCGAAAATCCTTTCCGTCGGCAGCTACGGGTGCAATCTGCGCTGCCCGTTCTGCCAGAATTACGAAATCTCCATGGCGCGGGGCAAGGGCGCCGGGGCGGTGTACGCCGCGCCGTCCACGCTGGCGGAAAAGGCCGCCGAGCTGCGCCCCGCCGGGAACATCGGCCTTGCCTTCACGTACAACGAGCCGCTGATCTCCTTCGAGTATGTGCGCGACTGCGCCGGTCGGGTCCGGGCAAACGGCATGGAAACCGTCGCCGTCACGAACGGATTTATCAGGGAAAAGCCTCTGCGGGAACTGCTTCCGCTGCTTTCCGCCGTGAACATCGACCTGAAAGGCTTCACAACGGAGTTTTACCGGAAGATCGGCGGAAATCTGGATGACGTAAAGCGGACCATCGCCCTGGCTTCCGAAGCCGGGTGCCATGTGGAGGTCACCACGCTCGTGATCCCCGGCGAAAACGACTCGCCGGAGGAAATGGACCGCCTGTCGTCGTGGCTTGCGGAAGTCAGCCCGGAAATTCCGTTCCACGTCACGCGGTTCTTCCCGCGCTACCGCATGGCGGACCGTCCCCCCACGCCCGTCGCGGCCGTCTACACGCTCGCGGAGCTGGCAAGGAAACATCTGCGCTATGTGTACGAGGGCAACTGCTGAAAATTTTCCGCACACAGAAAAACACCGCCGGGGCAAAACCCGGACGGTGTTTCTTTCTTGTTTTGATTTACTTGACGTTTTCCAGCTTTTTGATGAACGCCCGGGACGTGTCCCCGCCTTTGATGACGCCGGTGTAAGTCACTTTGATCTTATCGCCGATCTTCATGCTGGTGAGGCCGGACGTGTCGATCCCGAGCCGGCGGACAACCAGCTCGCTTCCGTCGGGCGTTTTCAGCACGACGCTCATCATGGCGCCGTCGACCATCGTGCCGGTGACGGTGTGCACCGTCTTGTCGAACGCGGGGTCCTCGGCCGCCGGAACCGGAGCGGTGTCCGAAGCCGTCCAGGTATAAACCTTCCCGTCGGACGGGTCAACCAGGACCTTCGGGCCTACCTGATAGTCCTCATCCCAGATCTCATACTGTTGGTACGTTTTTCCCTCAATCGTCTTTTTCTGGGAAGACTGACGCAGCGTGTACTTTTTCCAGTTCAAAGGGATTGTATTTTGAACGATTTCCGTCGGCTGCCGTTTCGTTCCGTTTGCGGCGGAAGGCTGCCGCGCCTGCGAAGAAACCGGAGGCTGGGACGGTTCTTCTGCCTGCGACGACGAGGATGCCGGGGCGGCGGACGATTCCGCCCGCGAAGACGGCTGCCCGGAAGACGGAGCGGACGAAGACGGCGTCTGCCGGTTCTGCGAGCCGCCATACCGGTAAACGAGATACCCGGCTCCCGCGACAAAAAGGACGAGAACGGCGGAGAGTAAAATTTTTTTCATCTGGATCCCTCCTTTGCTGATTCGTTGTGTTGGACCATTCCCTTCCCAACTATATCGCATTATTTTCAAAAAAACAAGAAAAAAGACAACTCTGTAAAGACTTCCGGCGCGCTCGGCGGAAAGATTTGCAAACCGGCCCGCGATCCGGTATAATAAGAGAATAAAATCAAAACAGGAATCGGGTGCGGAACCAGGCCGTGCCCGTTTTTTCACGCGAGGAGCCCTATGATGAAACAGATCCGTCCCTATCCAAAAGTCACCGTCACGCGCAAAGCGGAAAGCAGCGTCCTTTCCGGCCACCCGTGGATTTACAACACGGAGCTTACGAACGCCGACTCCTACCGGAACGGCGGACTGGTCGACGTGCTGAACCCGCACGGAAGCTACCTCGGCACCGGGTTCATCAACGACCGCTCCAAGATCCGCGTCCGGCTGATCTCCCGGAACGCGAACGACACGTTCGACGAAGCGTTTTTCGAGCGCCGCCTCCGCTACGCGTGGGAATACCGCAAATCCGTGATGGGCGGGGACCTTTCCTGCTGCCGCGTCATCTTCGGGGAGGCGGACTCCTTTCCCGGCCTGACGGTCGACCGGTTCGGGAATATCCTGGTCACGCAGACCCTTTCCCTCGGCATCGAGAAAATCAAGCCCATGCTGTTCCGCCTGCTGTACGAAATCTTAACCGGGGACGGGCAGAAAATCGACGGAATCTACGAGCGGAACGACGTCGGCATCCGCGGCCTGGAAGGCATGGAACAGGGCAAGGGCTTTTTCCCGCTGGACGGCGTGCCCGTGCCCGGTTCGACGAAAACCCGCATTTCGGAAAACGGCGTCGAATACCTCGTCGACTTTGAAAACGGGCAGAAAACCGGATTTTTCCTCGACCAAAAATACAACCGCCGCGCCGTCGCCCGCCTCTGCCGCGGGAAGCGCGTGCTGGACTGTTTCACCGACACCGGTTCCTTCGCGCTCAACGCCGCGCGCGCCGGGGCCGAGCGGGTCCGCGCGGTGGACATCTCTGCCGCCGCGATTGCCGCCGCACAAGAGAACGCCCGGCTGAACGGCCTGGAAAGCCGCATCGATTT
>ENA-UOOI01000876-UOOI01000876.1-fermentation-metagenome-genome-assembly--contig:-NODE-876-length-35734-cov-42.502368_pt1 | contig 35734 bp, 34 predicted proteins | sample MGYA00245779_ERZ724027 | MGnify/ENA primary metagenome ERZ724027 (study PRJEB28704, sample SAMN03018318) | fermentation metagenome | biome: anthropogenic terrestrial biome; feature: soil; material...
TTCCTTGTTTTTCTCTGTTCTCTTGTTTGTCCCTGTTTTCTTGTTTGTCCCTGTTTTCTTGTTTGTCCCTGTTCTCTTGTTTGTCCCTGTTCTCTTGTTTGTCCCTGTTCTCTTGTTTGTCCCTGTTCTCTTATTTTTCCTCTTGTTTTTCCCTTTTCTTTTTCCCTATTTTCTTGTTTTCCCTTTTCTCTTCCTTTTATGGATATACCCAGATATATTTCAAAACATATATTTTATAACGCATCTTTCATAACATATATTTAAAGATATACCTGAATATATCTCTTTATGGCTGTTTCTCCGTAAGCAGCGCCATGGCATTATAATAAGCGCCATAGAGTCCGGCAGTATTTCCCAGCTTCGCCTGGCATACTGCAATATCGGTAAATCCGCCAATGGTTTGACCGTTCAGCCGTTTTCCAATTTCCCGGATCAGATTTTCCTGTTCCATGACTCCTCCGCCCAGAATAAATGCAGAGGGATCAAAAATATTTGCCAGAGAAATCAGGCCTGCCGTTACCTCGTCGATCCACAGATCGATTTCCCTGCGGATCCTTTTATCGCCGCTGTGGGCAAATGCCTCCCGCCCATTCATGGTAACCCCGGTCCGGTCCCTGATCGAAGACAACAGGGCATTGGTGGAGGCATACATCTCATAACAGCCCCGCCTTCCGCAGGTACACTCCAGGCCGTCCGCATGAATGGTCATATGGCCCAGGGCGCCCGCCAGCCCATGGCTCCCGTGATGTATCGCACCGTTTACGGCAATGGCTCCGCCAATTCCCGTCCCATAGGAAAGAAATAAAAAATTATTGTATTTCATTCCCTTTCCCTCCTGCATCTCTCCGATGGCGGCACATTTTGCGTCATTTTCCACAGCAACGGGAAGACCCGTTTTCTGCTCAAGGATCTTCCCGATGGGAACTCCGGTATAACCGGGTACGGCGTCTGTGGAGAACACAATTTTTTTGTCCCACGGATCCACATATCCGCAGGTGCTGATCCCCAGGCAGGAAACGTCTTCAAACTGCGCGGTGATCTCACAGATCAGGTCGATGATATGCTTTGCACCTTTTTTTGCATCCGTCGGCCGTTCATAGGACGCAGGCAGCACCCCGTCCGTGAACAGGCCGTATTTTGTCATCGTACCCCCCAAATCAATTGTCAGTATTTTCATTCGGACCTCCATCATTCAGTGCCTGAACAAACCGCTTTGTAATCTCCTGCGGCCGGGTAATGGCCGATCCAATCACTGCCGCATGCAGCCCCCTGATTTCAAACAGACCGGCGAGAACCTCCGGACTCCATATGCCGCCTTCTGCGATCACCGGTACCTTCAGGTCCTGACAGTACCGCTTTATCAATGCGATGTCCGGCAGTTGGTTCCCACGGGTTTCCCTGGTATATCCGCTCAGCGTCGTACTGACAATGTCAAAGCCAAGTTTCTCTGCAAGGCAGCCTTCTTCGTATGTGGCGCAGTCCGCCATGAAAAGCTGGTCTGGGTACTTCCTTCTTACTTCCGTGAAAAAATCGGTCAGGGTCCGTCCGCCGGGACGTACCCGGTTGGTGGCATCCATGGAAATCACATCCACCCCTGTTTTCATCAGGGCATCCACCTCATTCATGGCAGGCGTAATATAAACTTCCGAGTCCGGATAATCTTTCTTGATGATGCCGATCATGGGAACGGAAACGGTCTTCCGGATCTCCCGGATATCCTCCACCGAATTCGCCCGGATTCCACAGGCGCCTCCCGATACCGCCGCATAGGCCATACGGGACATGATATAGGAACTGTGAAGCGGTTCCTCCTCCAATGCCTGGCAGGACACAATCAGCCCGCCTTTCGTCGCAGTCAAAAAATCACGTTGCAAAAACCAAACATCTCCTCTTCAAATGCAGGACAATCAAACAACCCCCGGTTCTTCCCCTGCCGGTTCATACGTTCCTTTTATAAAGCGGTATATTTTGTCATAGATCTGCCCTTCCACTGGATCTGGATTCCCATAAAGGCGATAAATGGCCCTTCCGCCGTCAAACCATGCACAGGCAGAGTCCTTCATATAATCAAATTCGACACCGCCCGATAAATACCTCTCAAATCTTCGCAAACGTTCCTTTTTTACTTTCGCCGGCTCATTCCGGGCAGCATAAAATTCCATCTCTATACCTGCGTTCCGCTGCCTGGCAGCCTGAGCTGCTTCCTTTACATCCGTTATATTCTGATAGAACATATAATTCGGCTGCAAAAAGGCACAGTCAAAGTAATAATTCTGATAATCATCCAACAAATGCACATTGTAGGAGCTCCAGAAGGGGATCCAAAAAAACTTCATGTCCCTTTCCCCCAGTTCCCTGTGCAGCTCCTTGAGAAGCCAGTGATCATCCATATCCCAGCTTCGGTAAACCGTCTCAAATGTCCAGTAAAATCCAAGCAAATTCAGATGCCGGAAGTTCTCCCGCTGAAAGCGCCGGATCACTTCATCCACAAACCAGACACAGGCCGCCAGGCGCTGCCTGGTCGCTTTTTCAAGATTCTGTCCCTTCGTTGTGAAGTTCAAATTCTGCCCGTTTATTTCCCCAAACTGTGTCTGAAGGGGACCCGGATACGGTATGGTAATCACCAGGTTCACCTTATGATCCCGTTTCCCGAGTTTTTGCTCCGCCTGGTCGATTACCTCATCCAGCGCATGGGCAAAAACATTCGGCGCAAAATACCAGTCCAGGACGGAAAGCCAGTCTTCCCGGTTCCCGGGGTTGGGCACCGGGACGGCAAAAAAATCGCCTTCCCCGGTCCGCGTGGTTCCAATATTGATATCGGAATACAGGGATCCTCCATGGGGGGATTGGTTATGCCAGAAGGCAAAGGTGTCAAACATCCAGTCGTCGGCCTGACCGCCTGCGTCCAGGTGGGTGACATACCGCGAAAATGCGTCTTTCCCCCAGGTATCGCTGGTCTTGCCGCCTACCAGAATAAACTGCTTCATATAGTTATAATCTTTTCTGCCAGGATGAAAATATGTCATTTTTACAACTCCATCTCTACCGTCCATTCCCCTGTTTGGCTGCCTGCCCACATCTCTTCCTTTTCGGCCGGCTCCGGACGGTTTCTTTGTTCGTTCTCAGCCTTTGATCACGCTGGAATAAGCCGCGGCAATAAAGTATTTCTGGAAGAAAATAAACACCGCCAGAATGGGTACCAGCGCTATGATGGCACCTGCTGCAATCATTCTCGTATTGGCGACAAAAGTCCCCTGCAGTTTATACAGTCCAAGGGTCAGGGGATAGGTATTGGGATCCTCCAGTACCAAAAGCGGCCACAGGAAGTTATTCCAGGCTCCGATAAAATTCAGGATGGACATGGTAGCCAGTGTGGGCTTTACCATGGGGAGCATAATATGCAGAAAAATCTGCCATACCTTAGCCCCGTCAATAATTGCAGACTCCTCCATTTCCTTTGGAATGCCAAGTAATCCCTGTCGCATTAAAAAGATGCTCATGGCAGGGACCGCAGCCGGCAGAATAATGCCCGCATAATTCCCCATCAGGCCCAGCTTGTTGATGATCAGGTAAACCGGGATCATGGTGACTTCTCCGGGAATCATCATCGTCCCCATGATGATCATGAAAACAAAATTCTTCCCCCTGAAATTCATGCGCGCCAGCGGAAAAGCCGCCATGGAGCACAGAACCACAGGCAGGGCGACCCCAAAGACAGCCAGGATAAGACTGTTGATCAGAAATCTGCCAATAGGCAGCGTATTCCACACAACTGCATAATTTCCAAACGTAGGATGCCCGGGAATAAACTGAGGGGGAAAAGAGAACACTGCCTCATTCTGCCCTTTCAACGAAGTCGAAAGGGTCCAGATAAAGGGTACCACCATAATCAGGGCGATAAGGATCAGCAGGATGTGATATCCGATATTCACCCGGGTAGCCCGTTTAACCGAAAATTCTTTTTCGTTCTTATTGCTCATCTTCTCACCTCAATTATGCTTGATTGTCCTTATCAAGAAACTTTTGATTGATAAGGGTCAGGACCAGAATAATCAGAAACAATGCAAATGAAATGGCGCTTGCATACCCCATGTCAAGCTGTTCAAATGCCTTTTCATAAATCATATATACGACCGTTTTGGAAGAACCAATGGGTCCGCCTTTTGTCATGGTCAGCATCATTGTAAATTCCTTGAATGCGGACATGGTGGACACGACGACAACAAAGAAGATAACCGGCCGCAGCAGCGGAAAGGTAATGTAAAACTGCTTTTTCCAGAAGCCGGCTCCTTCCAGATCGGCAGCTTCGTATAGTTCCTCCGAAATCGACTGCAGCCCGGCCAGATAAAACAGCATATAATACCCCAGTCCCTGCCATATGGTGACAATCGCCAGGCTGGGCATTACCATGGATTTGCTGGTTAGCCATTTTGCCGGGGCAATGTTGAAAATACTCAAAAGATAGTTCATGATTCCATCTTCCTGGAACATCCATTTCCACAGCATTGCGGTAACGACTACAGAAACAAGGACCGGGAAGTAATAGATAAGCCGATACACGGAAACGCCTTTCATTTTTCGATTCACCAGTACGGCAAGGAAAATGGAAAGAATCGAAAGAGCCGGCGTAACCAGCACCCAATACGTCAGGGTATTCTTCATGGCACTCCAGAAATTGGAGTCGTGTATCAATTGTTTGTAATTTGCAAGCCCTACCCACCCAACCGGTGAAAATACATTGTAGTTCGTAAAGCTCAGGAACAACGCTGCCACAGTTGGAATGACGGTAAATATCAATAACAGGATACCGGGGATTGCAAGAAATAACCATGCATGATGTGCTTTATACATGATAGCCTCCTAACACAAAGTCATGGATGGATCGGTCTGCGATAAAACAGGATACTGATTGCAGTTTCCTGCAACCAGTATCCTCGCACCATCCCTGCTTACTTTAACAATTTGTTGACCGCTGCTTCCGCATCATCCAATGCTTTCTGCGGGTTCTTGTCTTCCAGCAGTACCTTTCGGTACTCTTCGTTGATCACCTTGTTGATCTGCGTCACATTTTCCACAGGTGCAAGCATATCATAGGAGCTTCCAAGCTGTTTTGCGGAATAGTACCTGCCCTTTTCCGCCACATCGTGTGAGTCGGCTCCCTTTGTAAAGAATTCATCCTCCGCTGCTTTCTTAACGGAAGGCAGCACCGGAGTCGTCTTGGAGAACTTCAGCTGATTATCCGCGTTGGTAATGAACTTGGCGAATTCCACCGCTTCCTTCTGATGCCTGCTCTTGGACGAAACTGCGATATTCATGACTGCCATACTGCGTCTGCCTACGGATCCCACTATGGCAGCAGCCGCATCGGACTTGTTATAAACTTCCGGGGACAAATCCTTGACCTGTCGGAACAACTGAGGCCCTGTGCCCCACCAGGCCAGCTTTTCCTGTGCGTACCATTCCGGCATATTCACCTGATCCAGTACCACTTCGTCCGGAATCAGGCCTTTATCGTATTCCTTCTTCAGGAATTGAAACAGCTCCAATGCTTTCGGGGTATTGAATGCTGCCTTTTTCCCGTCTTTCGATACAAGGGGTACCCCATTGGAGGGTAGATAAAGGTGTACAGAATTAGGTGTGGATCCATACGCTCCCGTTTTCTCATGGATCACTTCGGACATTTTCCATGCTTCTTCTTCCGTCTTTGGAGGGGCATCAAATCCGGCTTTCTTTAATATCTCCGGGTTATAGATCAGACCCCCGCTTGTCAGGTACCATGGAAGCGCATAGACGGTATCGCCGACTTTTCCTGCCTGCCATGCGCCCTCAAAATAATCATCCTTCACATCCGCGGCAGCCTTGTTCATATCCACCAGGGCTCCCTTTGCGGCCAGCTTTTTCAAAAAGTCCGTATTCAGATTGATCACATCCGCCAGATTTCCTCCGGATGCGGCAGTCAATGTCCTCTGCTCCGCCTGTTCAAACGGAACATCCTGCCAGTTTACCTTTACTCCGGCATGCTGGCTCTCAAAGTCCTTGATCACGCCATGCAGATAATCGTCAAATGTGGGGCTGAGAGACAATGTCCAGAACGTGATTTTGGCGTTCTTGCCTTTCGCACCCCCGCCGTTCTTTCCGAATTTCGCGCCGCTGCCGCAGGCTGCGAAAAGACCGACAATCATTACAAGGCTCAGCAATAAAGCTATTTTCTTTTTCATTTTGTTACCTCACTCCTTGAAAAGCACTTTTTTCCTGTACTGGGACCTCCTCTATTTTACCTCTCCGAACCGGTTCTATACTGACTCAGGATATTGAAACAACTTCAATATTCGGAAACAGCTTCAATATTTGTCCGGGAAGTTTCGACATATTTATTATACCAGAGCAAAAAACCTTGTCAATATTTATTTTTTTTAGTGAAAAAGTTTTTCTCCATCCTTTGCTTTTCCTACCATATGCACTATATACGCTGTATGCACTATATACACTATATGTACTATATAAAAAGAAGGCACTTTGTTGAGTGCCTTCCTTTTGAGATTTTATTGTCCACGAAAATCATATATTGGTACCCTCCAACAGGCTCTCTATTCATCAGCGAAGCGATACCCGACGCCTACTTCGGTGAGTAAAAAGCGCGGGTGGACGGTGTCTTTTTCCAGCTTACGGCGAAGACTGGCCATAAAGACCCTCACGCTTTTGCTGTCGCTGCCTTCATAGCCCCATATCTTCCGGATAATATAGTTATGGGTAAGCACCTTACCCTTGTTTGCAATCAGTAAAAGCAAGATCCTGTATTCCGTCGGGGTCAGATGAATTTCCTTGCCATCCACAAGGACCCTGCGTTTTTCATAATCCACCGTAAGCCAATCACAGGTAAACGTCGTTTCTCCCGTATTGCCTTCGACCTTTTGCAAAGATCGTTCCGCCACGCGGACGCGGGCTGTCAGTTCACCCATATGAAAGGGCTTTGTAATGTAATCATTGGCTCCCATGTCCAGCGCTGCAATTTTCTCTTTTTCCTGTCCACGCGCCGACACGACCAGAACCGGAGCATCGGAAAATGCCCTGAGCTCCCGGAGCAAATCCACACCATCCTTGTCCGGCAGACCGAGATCCAATAGGATAATATCAGGCCGGTATGAAGAAAACAGGAACATTCCTTCAGCAGCCGTTTCTGCAGTCAGAACATGGTACCCTTCTTTTGTAAGGGAAATGTCAATAAAATGAGAAATATATTTATCGTCCTCTATCACAAGGATCGTTCGATTCTTCCGATTCTTCCGATTATTATTCATAGGTTTTCCTCCATGGGCAGCGTAAATGTAAAAACAGAACCTTTGGGAATATTGTCTGTCACAGAGATCTGTCCGCCATGAGCTTCCACAATGGCCTTGCATATGGAGAGACCAAGTCCCAGACCTTTGTGTCCATCCACAATATCCTTTTCCTGCGTCACATAACGCTCGAACAAGCGGCTTCGGATCGCATCAGGGATACCGTCTCCGGTATCCGCTACGGAAACAGTCAAATGCCGGCCAGCTTCCACAGTCAGCGAAATGGCGCTGTCAGGCGGCGTATGACGGGCGGCATTTTCCAGAAGATTGATGATTACCTGCGCAATCAGCTTCCCATCCATCGGCACCGTTACCACATCATCAGGCAGCTTTACCTTAAAATTCCTGTTGCGCAACAGCCGCTCGGTCTGCTTCACTGCTTCCCCAACCACATCATCAATTACTTCATCCTGCTTGTGCAGCACCAGCTTTTTTTCGCTGATACGGGTCATGCTGAGAATGTTTTCCACAAGACCGGTAAGCCATACAATCTCTTCGCTTATATCGACAGCGAGCTTCCTGCGCTCCGACTCGGAAAGTATATCGTAGCTATCCGCCAGCAGATTCCCGGCTCCGGAAATCGCTGTCAGCGGACTCCTGAGATCGTGCGCCACGGAGCGGAGAAAGATGCTGCGCTGCTGTTCCCGCCCCATGGCCAGTCGTATTTTTTCCCGGTCGGCTACCAGCCTTTCCCGTTCCAATGCAATACCAAGCTGTGTACAGATAGCCTTTACAATTAAAAGCTGGCTGTTGTCCGGTTCTTCCTCCTTGATTTCCATCATTCCCAGCGTGCCGTTACCGCCGTTTATTCCAAAACCTTTTTTCGGGCCCTTCCAATCCAGATGGATCGTACAGCTCAGTCCCGTGTATTTCTTTAAAAGAAACTCCGCCTTTTTTACAACATTTTCCCGGCCGCTGGCGGATAGAAATCCTGAAGCGATCCGGTAAAGGATCCAGGCAGTGTGCTCATTTTGCGCTGCCAACCTCATTTCGTTCTGCAGTCTGGAAGTAATCGTACCGGATACAATGCCCGTAATCAAAAAAAACAAAAGCAGCATCAAATCGTTCGTTCCATATATAAGAAACGAATAAAGAGGACGTGTAAACAGAAAATTAAACAGCAGAGCACAAAGAAGCGCCGCACAGATTGCCCATCTCCGACTGCTGGTTAGCACCGCCGTAAACAGGACGCCGAGCAGAAATATCATGATAGTACTCTCGTTTTCCACACCCATATGTCCGGTGAAAATCGATAAAACCGTAACCAGACACATGATTAAAACTGTTTTCACTGCATTTTTCAGCGTATCGCATCCTCCTACTGCCATATCACTTCTTGCATATCATTTTCAGCATACCCATTATATCCTTTTGCTTCCCTGGCAGCAATGGATGTCTCCATAGATAATAGTTTTTACCAATAATGGCAAGGAATATGCCAGAATTACGTCATTTTCCTTTGTCTGCGCCCCAAAGCTCTGTCAGCAGAGAGTCAATGGGCTCACCTGCGGAAAGCAATCTGTCCACGCCCTCATTTATGAAGATATCCCGCAGATTCGGTGTATTGCAGCGCGCAACAATTGCAATCCCGGGATCCGTGCTTTTGGCATCATGGCATATTGCCAGGTTGTCTTTATCCTCATCAGAGAGAGCAAACAGGATGGAATAACAGCCATCCTCCGGATAGGATTGCGCTGTAATATTTCTGCATTTCATACCCATTTTATTTATTTTCTCCGCAACATCCGGTGCGCCATATACCAAAACGCCTTGATTGGCACGTCCCTGCGGGCTTTCAAGGATACCGCCCCTCTCTATAAAATGATCAATGCGGCACATGACAAGATAACCAAGCATAACAACACCTGCAGACACTATAATCAAAAATAGTATCAAGTCAACCACCTCGTTTTCCTTTTCAGAATACCAGAAAGGCAATAAAGACGGTGTCATCATTGTACTGTGTTGTGTTAGTTTTATATAAAGGACATCCTTCAGCACGTTCAGCATCCTACTGCTTACTGCTGCAGCACCTTGCTGTGTTCTGCAGGACGGTTTGTCACGAGTATTCCATACATATTAACGAATTTTTTATACTTATCCTATTCTTCTTTATACTATATTTATACGAATTCCACTATCATATAAAATTGTCATCGAACAGTGGATGCATTGCCATTGAATCGGCAGCTCCATGGATCGATGTTTAATATTGCTGTATTGTAGAATAATGATATATGGCATAAATACGGCAGAAGGAGGTGTGTTGCCATACCTGCATTATTTCATAAGTTACGGCCGGAACAGGCTATCGCCCTGGGATTTGCAACGGTCATTCTGTTGGGAGCCGTTCTTCTGATGCTTCCCATTGCACAAAACGACGGAATCGATGTCCCCTTCATTGATGCACTGTTTACCTCGACCAGCGCGGTCTGCGTTACCGGGTTGGCAGCCATTGATATCGCGGATAATTTTAATGTGTTCGGTCAGGCTGTTGTTGCAGCACTGATTCAGATTGGAGGCCTTGGCGTCACCTCTGTGGGGGTGAGCCTTATTCTTCTCGCCCGGAGAAAGGTCACCTTCAAGGATCGTATACTGGTAAAGGAAGCCATGAATCTGAATTCTGTGGGAGGAATTGTAAAGCTGGTAAAGTCTGTCCTCCTGATGACCCTGTGCTTTGAAGGAACGGGAGTGCTCCTGAACTTTATCGTTTTTTCACAGGATTACGCACCTTTGCACGCCTTATGGATCAGTGTTTTCCATTCTATTGCTGCCTTCAATAATTCCGGCTACGACATCCTGGGAGGATTCCGGAATCTGATACCTTATCAGAATAACGTACTGCTGAATCTGACGACCACAGGACTGATCATATTCGGCGGACTGGGTTTTCTGGTCATTCGTGAGATCCTTTCCAAACGGCACTTCAAAAAGTTCAGCCTGCACACGAAAGTCGTTATCACCATGACCGCTACGCTGCTGGCTGTCGGAACCATACTGCTGAAGGCAACGGAAAATATAAGCTGGCTGGGAGCATTCTTTTTCAGTACATCCGCAAGGACAGCCGGATTCAGTACTTATCCGTTGGGGGAGTTCTCCAATGCGGGACTGTTCCTGCTGATCATTCTGATGTTCATCGGAGCTTCCCCTGGATCCACCGGCGGCGGCATTAAAACAACCACCGCATTTACCATAATGAAGAGCGCATATAGTATGGCAACCAATAAGCATTGCGCTGCGTTTAAAAGGCGCATTCCAAGGGAAACGGTCCGAAAAGCCTTTATTGTTTTCGCACTGGCCCTGGCGTTGGTTTGCCTGAATTCCTATCTGCTTAGTATCCTCGAACCGCGGTTTACCTTTATTCAGCTGTTGTTCGAGGTGGTATCCGCGTTTGGTACCGTTGGCCTGTCCACCGGCATTACGCCGAACCTCTGCGCTTGGAGCAAGACTATTATCATACTGACCATGTATATCGGACGACTGGGTCCCCTTACCGTAGCCATGATATGGTCTTACCGGCCATTGTCCAATGCCAGCTATTCGGAAGAAACGATTACGATCGGGTAAAGGAGAGAATGATATGAATCAACAAAAACCAATTATAGAGTTTGGCGTTATCGGGCTTGGAAGATTCGGACAGGCATTGGTAAAAACCTTGACCGATGCCGGCAAGGAAGTCCTGGCGCTGGACAGCAATGAAAACAAGATCAAACAGATAAGGGACAACACGGCAAACGCCTTTGTGGTTCAATCCATGGATAAGGAGACTTTGATGGATACCGGCATTCAGAACTGCGACACCGTAATTGTCTGCATCGGAGAAAAAGTGGATGTCAGCATCCTGACAAGTCTCAACATCATCAATATGGGAGTGCCCCGGGTGATTTCCAAGGCAGTCTCCTATGAACAAGGCCTTGTTCTGGAAAAGATTGGCGCCGAAGTCGTCTACCCGGAACATGATATGGCGATCCGTCTGGCGAACACTCTGATTTCTTCGAGAACGCTTATATCCATTGAATTACGGAACAATCTCAATATCTCCGAAATGAAAATTACCAATAAAATGGAAGGGCAGTCCGTACTTCAGGCGGATCTGCGCCGGAAATACAGCCTGAACATCATTGCCATGGAGCATAATGGCAATGCGACGAGCGAGATTACTCCGGATCTGGTCTTCCATGAGAATGACAAGATAGTGGTAGTCGGCAACCGCGAGAATATCAGAAAGTTTGAATTGTATATGACCAGCAGAAGCTGAGTTAAAGCTGCAGATAAGACAGAATCTTTTCTGCAGCTTCTTTTGAATCCATGATCCGGCCTTTCTCTCTTTACCGCTTTTTATCGCCCTTTATCACTCTTTATCGCCCTTTATCACTCTTTATCGCTCTTTATCACTTTGACAGTTTTAGTCTTTCACGTTCTTTTTGTACCGATCCAGCAGGGTCTGATCGATTTTAAGAATCTCATCCAATCCCAGATCTTTCAGGCTCTGAATATGACTGTCCCAATCATCCATAGAGATCTGTCCCAGGATTAGCTGTGTTGCCAGCTGGCTGGATTGGGTACCCAAATCCGTGTTGAGTTCCAACCGACGTTGTACCTGTTCCTGAGTCGGTACGGGAAAATAGTTTTCTTTTCCCAGCGGCGTCGTCGGATGATAATCTATGATATTACGCTGAAACTCTGCCTTGTACTCCGGCACAATACTGATTTCGTTCTCCATGGGAACGAATCTCCGTTTCGGGAATATGCTTCCGTTGGCCCAGATTAAATCTCCGATCTCTTTTCCTTCTTTTGCCGCTTGTTCCCAACTGGCATTCAGAGCAATGGGAAGCAGTTTTTTCTCTCCGTCCTTAACTTCATAGGTCTCTCCCTCTATGCCCCACTGGGTCAGTTCCATATATTTGTCGCTGCATAGAATATCCAGCAGAGTACCGGCCACATCCAGATCCTTGCATTCTTTGGTAAATGCCCAACGATTATAGGACAGATACGGAGGTTCAATAGCAAGGATTGGTTCTGCCGCATCCGTGGCTTTAAGCGGACCAATCGGCAGATAGGCAGCGTCCGGATCCCCTGTGCCAGGCTCCTGCCAGGTCTGCATGCAGTAATCAAAGATTGCTCCTGCTTTATTCTCTGCAATCACCTGATCCAGGGGGTCCCCACCACCGATCGTACTGGTATCCATCAGTCCTTCTTTGGCCAGTTTATTCAAATATTTAAAGTAATCCTTGATTCCTGGCTGATACCATGGGGAAACTGCTTTCCCGTCTTCTATGACAAAGCAGGAAATCTCGTTCACCAGTCCAAACCATTGGGCTATTCCATTGTTCCATGCAGCCGGATTAAAGGCAAGGACTTCATCCTGCTGTCCATTCCCGTTTGCATCCTTCTCCCGGAATGCTTTCAGCATATGGTAAAAATCATCCGCTGTTTTTGGAACTTCCAGATTCAATTTATCCAGCCAGTCCTTTCGGACGGAGATAACCTGGTTGGTAGAACCGGGTTTCCCATCATATGTTGTCGCCTGGATCTGGCTGATCCAATAAACATTCCCATTCTCTGCTGCATTCAATGCATTGGAACGAGCGCCTTTTCCGCCTTCCGCAAAGAATTGTTTAGCGGTTCCATCACTGTGCTCATCGATAATCTGATTGACGGGAAGGATTGTTCCCTTGTCCACAAAATTCAGAATTGTGTCGTCCCCCAAGCCGGTTACATTCAAAAAATCCGGCATATCCGTTGCGGATGCCATACGGGTTTGCAGCGTTGTTTGATACTGATCATTGGCAACGACTTCAAACTTGGGATTGAGTCCTTTTTCCTTAAAAAGCTTTTGAAATTCTTTCCAGGAGCTATACTTTTCCCGATCTTTGAAGTGAATATGGGGATTGCCAGTCTCCGGACCCATGATATGAATCGTCTTGCTGCCGGCTTTGTCTGCGGCCTGATTGCTTCCTTTTGACTTATTCTTATTGGAACTTCCCGTTGTTTGTGGACTTGTGGCACAAGCACTGAGAACACCCATCATAAGCAAGACAGCGAGTGTGACCGACAAGTACCTCCAAAGCTTTTTTTCCAATATACTCTCCTCCTCATAAAATAATCTATAAACAATGTCCATGATGTTCCATGGCTTTTGTTTAACACTGTTCGCAGCCGCCGCCTCACCCCTTCAGAGAACCCAGCATAACGCCCTTTACAAAGTACTTCTGGAAAAAGGGGTAGGTAAAGATAACCGGCAGCGTGGTAAATATGATCATGGAATATTTTAGCTGGTTGTTGGATAGCTTCAGACGGGCCATAGCTTCCGCCTCTGCCTGGGATAACTTCGTCAGATCCACCGTCTGCTGAACCAGTACCCTGCGCAGATACATCTGCAGCGGCTGAATCGAAGTATCCGGCTGATAAACATTGGAGGTGAACCAGCTGTTCCATACACCTACTATGGTATATATCCCCACCACCGCAAGAATCGGCTTACTCAGCGGCACATAGATGCGGGAAAGGATGGTGAAATTGTTGGCCCCGTCAATCTGCGCTGATTCCCTCAGGGACTCGGGTATTCCGACAAAAAACGTCCTGGTCAGAATGATGTACCAGATATTAAAGCACGACGGTATGATCAGTGCCCAAACGGTATTGTACAGCCCCAATTTGGATATCAACAGAAAAGATGGGATCAGACCTCCGCCAAAATACATCGGAACAAGAAGAAAGGCCACAACAAACTTTCGCCCCATCAGCTTTTTGGAGGTCAGGGGATAAGCGCATGTGATACTGGTCAGGAGGACCAACAAAGTATTGGCCACCACATAGAATATGGTATATCCATAAGCCCGCCACATCTTACCGTCCGTAGCCAGTATGGAATAAGACCGGAAATACAGCCCCCTGGGATAAAAGTATACCTTCATGCTGGCGGCAACAACCGGGTCACTGATGGAGAGAATGAATACATAGTACATGGGATACAATGTAATGAAGCAAACCAGTATCATAACCAGATTGATCACGATATCCCCTGCGTTGAATTTACGCTTTACCGTCATATAAAGACTCCTCACTTTCCATGGTATGAATGATCTGCATTACCATAAGCTATACCCTGCGATCTTATCACTGGCTTTATTGGACGCAAAAACCATCAGGAAATTGATAACTGTTGACAGCAAACCGATTGCCGTGGTATAGCTGAATTGTCCTCCTTCGATCCCAAGACGGTAAACATAAGTCCCGATAACATCCGCAGTGGGATACGTGGCAGGGGAATACAAAAGAAGGATCAGATCGGTATTGGATGACAGCAGCGATCCAACCGCCATGATCAGCATGATGGAGATCGTTGGTTTGATGCCGGGAAGGGTAATATGCCACATGGACTGCCACCTGGTAGCACCATCCAGGTAGGCGGATTCATATAACGATGGATCAATACCAGTAATGGCAGAAAGATAAAGAATGGAGTTGAATCCAAACGATTTCCATATATTTGTAATGGTATAGATCACCGGAAAAGCCTTGGGCTCCGTATTAAGGCTCTTCCGCGACTCGCCGAACAATGCAATGATATTATTGACCAGCCCATCTGTCTTTACAAAAGACAGCACCATGCCGGCTACCACAACGGCGGAGATAAAGTAAGGCAGATAGCTGGCCGTTTGAGTGAACTTCTTGAAGCGCACGGACCGTACTTCATTGAGCAGCAAAGCAAAAAGAATGGGAGGCCAGAATCCGAACAACAGATTTAAAAAACTCAATGAAATGGTATTCGTCATGATTCGCCCGAAAAATGGTCCACTGATAAATCGCTTGAAATGCTTCAATCCAACCCACTTGATATCCTGGGTAAAGGAAAAGAAAGGCATACCAGGTGAATAATCCTGAAATGCTATCAATATTCCATAAATCGGAATATAGCAAAAAAGAAAAATAATGATCAACGTGGGCAGCATCATGGCATACAGCTCTGCATTCTCCCGCAGCAATCCGCTCCGGTGCATTTTTTGAAATCTCTTTTCAGATGCCCTGCTGTTCTTTTGCGCTGCTGTTCCTGCGTTCAAAGTTCATCAACTCCTTAATCATCCATATTTTTCAATATAATGAATGTACTTTATCCATTAAATGTGAATCTGGTTGTTTACCATGGAGCCCGCATAATCACCACCACTTTTCCTGCTCAAAATATCTGCATTTTTGCTAACGTCCAGATACTATGCGTCAATTTTGTAAGATTTTATTACCTTCTATATTTTAATAGCCATACACCAAGTCATTTCTTATAGGCATTGGCTCTTTTATCTTTACAGGAGTGTAACTTCATTTTCAAAGTTCATCTTTTTTAGGCCGGACACTGATTAGGTTATTTCAAAAAAATTTTGTAATAGAATAAACACAGTACATTTTGATAATGCTTCATTCTCGATAGCGCCAACAAAATGCATGGTTTTATATTAGTCTTGTTTAATGAGAACGTCTATATTATAGTACTCAATTTTTGAGATGTCAACAACTTTTTCTACTTTTTTGAGAAATATATTCTCAAATATTCAGGAATTGTTATGATAAGTCAGAAACATATGAATGGGAGGAATTGGAGATGCTCACTTTTGGAGAACGTCTACGTATGGCACGTGAAAGATCCGGTCTCACTCAGCTGGAAGTTTACAGAACAATCAAGTTGAGCAATAAATCTCTATCCCGTTATGAAAACAATGCAACATCCCCTGATCCTGGAACAATAAAAGCTCTTATTGAACTGTATGACGTATCTGCTGACTTCATAATGGGGATTTCCGATAACATGGGGCATTTCCAACCACGTAACAGAAAGCCGACTATAAATGATGCCGTTTTGCCTGATGATACAATACAAAAACTGATTCAGCTTTCTGCAGAAGCGAAAAAGAAGGTAGTGGAATATATCGACCTGTTGAAAGTTGTTGAAGATGTCAAACTGCCTCACGAATGACTCAAAGGATTACTCCCTGTCGATCCTGGAAGAAATGAAAAGCAGTGAAAAGGCTTCAGTCTCACCTTAAGCAGTAGCATCTGAAATGAAAAAGACAATAAAGAAGCCGGCTCTGTTCACGGCTTTTCGGAATCATAAAAAGCATGTGAAACGGAGCCGGCTTCTTCACCAGACACTGAAAGCACTACGTACTATTCCCTTCTCATCTTTCCACAGCAATCCACTGATCCGGATTTTGGATCGCTTTGCTGCCGGTTTCCACCAGAGAAACGACTTCATACGTCTCCTCTTTGAGGACAGCGGGCTGTTTCGTATCAAAGAACCCAAGCAGATTGTCCATAAAAGGCGCCCAGTAATCGCTCTGAATCGGCAGACTGACACCTTCCCCGCTCTCCGCCTGAACCTGCAGGCCAAAATTTGCCCATGGCATGCAGTGAATCACCGAACGCCTTCCGTCCCCGTAATCATAGGTAATCATCGGCGAAGATCCGGATACGGTGCAGATGGCACGTTTCGCCCCCAGACCGATGCATTTTACGACCATCTCCAGCTGGTGAACGGAATAATTCTCAAAAAGTCCCGGGCCCTGCGCAGCAACCATGGCAATATCTTTTCCCAGGGTTCCCGGTCCTCTGTAATCCGTCAGCTCCGTTGCAAACCGCAGGGCAGATGTGGAATACATGGGAGTATGATACTGTTCTGCCCGATCAAACATCTTCCTTGCCGAACCCAGATCCATGGCAAATGTTTTATCGATATAAACCGGCTTTCCTGACGCCAACGGGATCTCCGACAGTTTGACGTGCATTTCAGGATTGTCCGGAGACAAAACGACAATACTGTCGCATTGATCCACCAATTTTTCGATGGAGGAAGCCCAGGGGACCTGGTTGTTCCTGCACCAATCCTCCGTGGAAACACCGCCCGCACGGTCTGTCATGGCCCATGCACAGGCTACCTGATACTTTCCGCGTTTGGCCGGATCATGGATCCATCGGACATACTGATTGGCATGCCATTCATCCAGATAGTAGTCAATAAATCCAATCCGGTTCAACCGATCCCCACCTCTTTCTCTTTTGCGGCGGACTCATAAATCTTGTCCATCAGCAGGGAACTCGCAATAACCTGATCGATATTGGAACGGATCTTTTTGCCTTCCTGTGAGCATTTGATAAATGCATCGATTTCATCATAAAACATATCCGCCATGGGGAAGGAAGGCTTGGTCTCATACAGTACACCGTCCCTGGAGCTCCACATGGTATAATTCCCGCCGTATTGGAGCTTGATGCCCGCCTTGTCACCCAAAAATTCGATGAACGTGGCTTTATCATTGATATTCTGAGCCCAGGCACCGTTCAGGGTAATGGTGGGCCCACCGGTCCGGATCATTCCGGTTACAAAGTCCTCCACATTGCATGTTCCGTTGTAATCCGGAGGGCCTGCCCACATGCTGGTATAGGCATAATCCTTCATATCCTTTGCCATCTCGCTGTATGTAGCCGCAGAAACCGTCCGGATCGCCGGATTTCCGATGCAATACAGAATCAAATCCAGATAATGTACGCCCCAGTCAATCAACACACCACCGCCGGCCATATCCTTGGTGGTAAAAGGTCCGCCCAGACCGGGAATGGATCGATAGGCACGGAAGGAACAATAAATATGATACAGTTTGCCCAACTCTTTCGCATCGATTTTTTCCTTCACTTTGTTGACTGCCGTATTGAAGCGGTTTACCACGCCGATATTCAGAATCCGGTGATTGTCGTCCGCCGCTTTCTTCATGGCAGACGCTTCCGCATAGTTAAGAGCCGCGGGTTTTTCGCACAATACATGTTTTCCTGCCTTTAAGCTGTCAATGGTAATGGGAGCATGAAGGTAATTTGGTACGCAAACCGACACGATATCCACTTCAGGATCCGCGATGGCTTCATGATAATCCGTAATGGCATATTCACCATTGAATTTCTCACGAAAAGCCTGCGCGCGTTCGGGGATAATATCCACGCAATACTTGATTTCACTTAGTGGGTTCTTAAGATACGCCGGACCATGCTGACTGTTGGCAATGGTACCATTGCCGATGACTGCCACTTTTACTTTCTTCAAAAATAATCCCTCCAGTTTTCTGTGATCACTCCTACTGTTCCCTTAGATTATACACGATAGATAATCACCTTTCCATAGCTATTATACCTGTTTCATCCGATTCCCGCTTATCCAATATTATGATTTTTCTTATCTGAATTTGTGCTTGCTTTCTTGCCTCCATTTTGTAACTATGATAAACTATAAAAGCACTGTATTTTGTAAAGTAATTTATCCAGACAGTCAAATGTGTCAAATTTAATCGAAAGTGATGGTCGAGAGGATGTCAAAGAAGATAACCATGCAGGATATTGCCAGCCAGCTTGGCGTGACAAAAGTTTCCGTATCCAAGGCAATCAATAATAAGCCCGGCCTCAGCGACAGCCTGCGGAAACGCATTCTTCACACAGCCAGGGAGCTGGGCTATGCAAAAATAAAAGCCGATGAAATACAAAAGGAATATCGATTTGCTTTTATTTCTGCAAAACGTTTTTTTCTGGAGGATGAAAAATTCTATACTACGATTTATTACTATCTGAATCGAAAGTGTATGGATAAAAACTGTTCCCTGAACTGTTTTGTGGTGGGAAATCATGAGGAGGAAAGCGGCATTCTTCCTTCGGACCTGACTCTTGTCAAATATGACGGGATCTTTATCGGAGGGGAACTCAAAAAAGAATACCTGAGCCTTCTGGCCGGATTGAAAGCAGAAAAAATAGCCATTGACTTTACTATGACCGGCCTTCCGTTTGACAGCGTCATTGTTGACAACTTCACGATTGGATATGAAGTCACGGGCAATCTGATTGAAAAAGGCCATACCAGGATTGGATTCGTTGGAAACATCCATCACACAAACAGCATCTGTGACCGCTATTTCGGCTATCTGAAGGCCATGAAATGCAGGAATCTGCCGATTCAAAAGGATTGGTACATTCCGGGCATCAATACTTTGGATGGGGTCTATACCCAAAACTTTGATCTTCCCAAAGAACTGCCTTCCGCATTTGTATGTCATTGTGACAAGGCGGCATTTACCCTGATGCAAAAGCTGGAATCCTGCCACGTCCAAATCCCGGAGGATGTTTCCATCACCAGCTTTGACAACACCGGCATCTGCGAGCTGACCACTCCGAAACTGTCCAGTGTAAACATCGACAAAAAGCAAATTGCCCTCCACAGCTTCAATCAGATGATAAACCGACTGGACAATCCCGGCCTGGCCCCTCACAGAATCTATCTCAGCGGCACCCTCGTGGAGAGGGATTCCATCCTCCCATATCCTTCAAAAGGATAGTCTATCACAATGCGCCCTTCCGCAGTATCCCCCAGTCCACTGTACAGATCGGCTTTCCCATCTTCCCGCATGACGATACCACTTGTAAAACAGCAGTCCTTCAGCCGGGGCACCTTTGCCGAAAAGGCGGGATAGGAGGCAGAGGTGGCAAGAATACGTTCCTCTAGCACCTTATGATGAACCGGGTCAAAAACAAATGCCGTATTGATATAGCTCTGGCTGAACTCTTCCCCATTTGGATCGGACTGATAACTCTTGTGCCCGATCACGCCAATATATCCACTGTCCAGCAAATAGGCCTGATTGCATCCGCCCCACTCACCTTCCGAAAACAGGCCGGGAATGTATACGGCACCGGAGATTGCCTTGTCCGTGAGCTCATCCAGGTGATCGATGGTGGTAAATCCTATCTGCGATTCGCTACCATAACGCTTCAGTATTTCATCGTTCCGGGGCCTGGAAAACACTCCTATCCGATGGTCCGCAAGCTCAACCAGCCGGATGTCCTTCATACTGTCCGGACCGGTGGCAAAATAGTTCATATCCTTTATATCGGTTCCCCGGTAAAACAACGCGCGGAATCCATCCATTGCGCCGCCCCGATATATGACAAATGTCCCGTTCAACACAAACTGTCCGTGGATTACCGCAATATTTGGATCTTCAAGCTGATAGATCATGCTGTCCACCCGTGTCCACTCATCCGGCCGGACGCACTGAAACAGCATTGTCACGGACCTGGCCCAATCTTCCCTCTTTTCCACCCTGCCATACAGATACTTGTGCCCCCGGTATTCAAACGGGATGGAGCAATTATAAACATCATATCCTTCCACCCCATGAAAGGTCAGTATCCTGCCGTCCTTCCTGCTGTTTGTCTTTTCAAACTCTTCTCTCCACTGCTTCAGGCTCATCCATATACCCCTCCTAAACCCTTGATTCCTGTTCTGTCCCCATGTCAGAGCGCAAAATTGCGTATACGCAATTTTGTTGTAACCCGTTTACTCATAACGTTACTTTTGTTACGTTACTTTTGTTACGTTACTTATTATACTTTATATATTGACAGCTGACAAGTAGAAACAGCAGTTTAATTCCTTGCGGTTATTCCCCCGCTTTCACCTTGTATTTGGATGGGGACCTATGGCTACAAATAACAGCAAGAAGCAAGAAAAAAAGCCGCCTCTATCAAAGAAGCGACTCCATAATAACAGCTTTGTTATTACACTATTTCTGTACTTTCACATCTCCTGAAACGCTGCCGCCCTTCAAGTCGGCAGAATCCTGGTATTCCTTGTTGGCAAAGTAGAGATTTCCATCAATCTTGGCGCCCTCATTCAGCTTAAAGTCTCCGCTTTCCACATAAACGTCTCCAACGACTGTGCCGCCTATTATCACGGTATTGGGACTCTTGACCGTCAGCTTGGGTACCGTCAGCTTAAACCGGTCCGTTGGTTTGTACTTGTCATCCTCTTTACAAAGCACAATCTTTCGGATCAGATCCTGGGATTTATCGCCTCTGTCATGGAACTCCCCTTCGATGACCAGATCCTGGTCCACCTTCAGATCCTTCAATGTACAGACAATCCATGTCCCATCCTTAGCGACCGCTTTAATAAAAGCCGTTTCATCGTTTACGATTGATGCAGAAGTCTGTGCATCCGGCTGCTTACCATCTGATCCTTTCTGCGGTTTCGAAGCGCATCCTGCAAACATAGCCACAACCAAAAGAGCGGCCAGTAACACGATTCCCTTCTTCTTTACCATTTTCATAGTTCTTGCCTCCCTGTATAATTAGAATTCACCATCCCAATTATACCACGATATTCCTTCAAGTAAAGCTTTTCATTCACATTTCATGCGATAGAACACATTTTCCGGATGCTTTTCCTACAAACTTTCTGACTAGGAGCCCCTAAGCTGCCCTCTGTTCCAGCCACAGGCACCGTTTCCCATTATGACACAAGGATCCCGTACCCTCCAACCAACCATGAAATTGCCTTTCGAACTTGAAGCAGAAAATCTCGGAAATGAAAGCAACGCAACTTTCCCAGTCCCCATGGACCAGGCAAAGCCGGGTTTGATGTATTCTCCTGTATTCCTCCCGGCGTCCCTGATGATTCCTGAGCTGCCTGTCCGGGAGATTCCTTGCCGTGTCATGAGCCGGTCCGTTTTAAGTGGAGCTGCCAGAGCAGATGTCTGCCTTCGTCCCGAATTATGTTTTCCGGGAAAAGCCAACCTGCCAAAAGGAAAAGCCGTTATGGATGCAAAAGGGATTACAAAACCAATGGACAGCAACAATACCCGCTTCAGATGTGATCTCCACGATTTCCTCATACTTGTATTACCCCCATTTTTATCTTTCGATTCCTTCTGTACAGAATGACTATTTATAAGTATAGAAGCTCATTGAACAAATGTCAATAAAATACATTGGCATATTATGTATTATGAATTACTTTTATTGTCGATCTGCTGAATTTTTTACAATTCCTCTCCATCCATAAATTAAAGGGCTTCCCTGCTGATCATTCATGAGTGCTTTCAATACAAGGCCGCACTGGGTACAATACAGACGGGGAAACCTGCTGATCATTCATGAGTGCTTTCAATACCTGAGATGCCGCAGATGAACCCGGAAGCCATGCCGGCAATGGAATAACTGCAATGTGTATGCCCCACCATCAGCCGGAACTTTATTTTTGACATATCATATCGGAAATGCTCCATGGTTTTCAGCATCAGTTTCGTCTGCTCGTAGCGGTTGACCATGTCATGATCCGAAACAAGGAACATGAGTTCGCTTTGCTCCGCCTGATTCTTATCCCGGTCCACAAAATACAGTGGTGCCGCCTCATCCACTCTTACCAGCCGGGTATCCAGTCCGCGCTCCCGCAGTATATTGAAATGAACCGTCGGCTGACCCGCATCAAATATCCATCCTTTTATGTCGTCCGGGGAAATGCCGTATTGTCCAAGGTAATGGGGATTAAAATAAACCATCATGGATAAATATGCGCCGGCTGAGGTGCCGCCCACATAGATTTCACGGAACAGATTTCGTCGCTTTCCGTAATCCAACGTATAACAAATCGCCTTTGCAGCATCTTCCACGAACTCAGGAAACCTTGCTTCCGGGTACATACGGTAATCCGCTGATACCAGGGCAATGCCTTTCGAAAGGAAAGGCGCAATAAATTCCTGAGAAAGCTCCCGGTTCCCGCTCTCCAATCCGCCGCCATGAAAAAATATGAATACCGGACAGGACGCATCGGTATCCGGCAGATACATATCCAAAAGACAGGTATCCTGATGCTGCAGGTCATATGCAATGTGGAACAGTTTCTTCATAACAGAACTCTCCCTTTTCTTTTCGAAGCAATCATTTCCGAATAAAAGTCAATGGATCTGTCAATGGCTCTCTTCCGCATCCTTCAGCTTATCCAGCGCTTCCTCCAGCGTATGCCAGGAAAGCACCGCGCATTTGACCCTTGCAGGCATATTGGAAATATTCTTCAGTGCCACGGCGTCCTCCAGCTCTTCCAGTTCCTTTTCATCGGTTACGGTTTTCCGGATCATGCCAAGAAACAGTTCCGCCAGATGTTTCGCCTCGGCGGTTGATTTTCCTTCAATCAGGTCCGCCATAATGGAAGCAGACGCCTGGGAGATGGCACAGCCGCTCCCCAGAATCGCAGCATTTTCAATGTTGCCGTCCTTCACTTTCAGCTCCAGACTGATATCATCCCCACAGCTGGGATTGACTCCCCGCACTTTGACATCGGGATGCTCCAAAGGATGCCGGTGCTTTTGGGAACGGCTGTATTCCGTTACAACTTCCGTGTAAATATCACCTAACTCCAACGTTCAGCCACCTCCTGACATTTTTCAGGCTTTTCGCCAGACGGTCTATGTCCTCTTCCGTGTTATACAGATACAGACTGGCCCGGCAGGTAGCCGTTACACCCAGGCGGCACAGAAAGGGCTGGGCGCAATGATGACCGGAGCGGACAGCAATTCCGTCTGCATTCAGTATCGTTGCAATATCATGAGGATGGGCGTCCTCCATCACAAAGGAAACCACCCCGATCCGCTCCTGTGGATCGTCCGGTCCCAGGATGCGAAGATGCGGCACGGAATGCAGCTGGTCCATCAGGTAGGAAGTCAGCTCTTTTTCCCCTGCCCGAACGTTTTCCATGCCGGCTTTGTCCAGATAATCCATGGCGGCCGAAAGACCCACAGCTCCTCCCACGTTTTGGGTGCCTCCTTCAAACTTCTCCGGCAGAGGAGCATAGGTGGAGGCCTGTTCCTCCACATATTCGATCATATCCCCGCCATATAAAAACGGAGGCATTTCGCGAAGCAGTTCTTCCTTCCCGTAAAGTACGCCGAATCCCATGGGCCCCAGCATTTTATGGGCGGAAAATGCAAAAAAGTCCGCATTCATGGAGGACACATTCACCGCCATGTGGGGAACACTCTGGGTTCCGTCCACTACAACCACCGCTCCCACCTGATGCGCCCGTTCTATAATCCGTTCCACCGGGTTGATGACTCCGGTCACATTGGACGCCTGTGCCACAGCAACGATTTTGGTTCGTTCATTGATCTTTTCTTCGATTTCCTCCGGGATAATACGGGCCAGTTTGTCCGTATACAGATAGACCAGCTCGGCTTCCCGGGCCTTTGCCACGATCTGCCACGGCACCAGATTGCTGTGGTGCTCGGAAACTGCCAGCACAATCCGGTCGCCGGGATGCAAAACGGACATTCCATAGCTTTGCGCCACCAGGTTCAGGGATTCGGTGGCGCTTTTGGTAAAGATGATTTCATCCGTCTTCTCCGCTCCGATAAAGGAACGGATTCTTTCCCGCGAAGATTCCATGACATTGGTAGCCTTCATGCTCAGGTCGTAAATCCCCCGGTGAGGATTGGCATTGGATTTCTGATAGTACTCCATCACCGCATCCAATACCGACTGAGGCTTTTGCGTCGTGGCAGCATTGTCGAGATAGGCCAGACGGCGGCCTTTTTCATCTTTCTCACACAGCAGCGGAAAATCATGCAGATATTTGTTCAAGCCATTTGGCCTCCTTTCTCAATGGCTTTTCGGACCCGTTCCCTGATCCGGTTCTGAATGGACTCCTCCGGGATCTTCTCCACAACGGAAGAAACAGCAGCTTCTGCCAGCAGTTTTTTTGCTTCCACCTCACTGAGCCCACGGCTCATCAGATAAAACAGGATTCTCTCATCCAGCCTGCCGGAAGACAGGGCATGATCCCCTTCCACGTTTTCCTCTCCGCAGAGCATGACCGGCGCCGACAGATTCCGCACATCGGGACTCAGCATCAGGACGTTCTCTTCCTCCCGTCCCCTTGAGCCGGCAGCTCCGCTGATAAAGTCCAGCGTATCCCGGAATGTCTTTTTGCACTGCTCCAGCAGGACGCCTTTTGCGGTGATGCGGGACAAGGTCTTTTTGCCCCGGTGTTCCACGCGGCAGGACATATCCAGCGACCGCTGTCCGTCTCCCAGATAAACCGCATCCAGCTCTGCCTCGCTGCCCTCTCCCTTCAGAACGAGATTGCAGCTGGAAAAGGGATTTCTTGCCCCAATCTCCGCAAGGACGACATCCAGCCGCGCTCCTTCCTCCGCAATGCCGCCGATGAAGTCCGTATGGGCCGCCGTTTTCCCCAGCACCTGCGCCTTCACCAGCTTCACATGGGCGTTCCGGTGGGCAAGAATCCGGGTCCGTCCATAATGACGGACCTTCTGCCCTTCTTCGGATGTATAGTTTATCAGAACCGTCACCCGGGAGTCTTCCTCCGCTTCGATGAAGACATCGTCCACCAGATCCGGATTTTCTCCGGTCAAATGCAGATCCAGGACAATCGGATCCTGTTCCGTATATCCCCTTGGGATCCGCAGATAATGCCTCCGGTTCGCATACTGATCCAGAAACGTACCCGCTTCTCCGGGGAGGAAAAATCCCGCGGCATCCTCCTCCATGGGAACCTGATCCAGGCTTTGTTCCTGAATAATCCGCCCCGATGCCGGAATCGCCGCATCCCCCGGAAAAGATCCCGGATCCGGCCCGGAAACTGCCATCCCGGCGTCATTCACATAGGAACGGCTCCAGGTACGTGTCTGCATCCGCTGCACCTTTTTTTCATGTTCCCCCAGGCCCTGAGGCTGCTCCATATCCGGACCCTGATGCCGCTCCAAATCCTGTTCCAACACACTCTGGTTCGGCCTCTTTCCGGTTTCCTGTCTTTTCGTATCCTGTTTCAACGCTCTTTGATCCCGCGTATTCTGTTTCAGCGTATCTTGCCGCATATCATCCCTCCTAACCAATGGTTCCATCCAGTTCAATATTGATCAGCCGGTTCATCTCCACCGCATACTCCAGGGGGAGCTCCCGTGAAATCGGTTCCACAAATCCCCGGACGATCATGGCTCTGGCCTCCTGCTCTGTCAGGCCCCTGGTCATCAGGTAGAACACACTCTCATCGCTGATGCGCCCGACTTTCGCCTCATGCCCGACATCCGACGCATCCGTGCGGATATTCAGTGACGGGATGGTATCCGACCGCGATGCGCTGTCCATCATCAGGGATTCACAGACAGCAGAGGACTTCGACCCCACCGCTTGCGGCAGGATATCCACAGTACTGCGGTAAACCGCAATTCCTCCGTCCTTGGAAATGGAGCGGGAATGAATTGTGGAATACGTATTGGGCGCCGCATGCACCACTTTGGTACCGGTATCCAGGTTCTGCCCTTTCCCGGAAAAGGAAATGCCGGTAAAGGTGGATCTTGCTTCCTCTCCTTTCAGGATGCTGGAGGGATACAGCATGGTAACGTGGGAGCCAAAGGTCCCGGATATCCACTCTATGGTGCCGTTCTTTTCCACAACAGCCCGTTTGGTATTGAGGTTCATCATATTCTTCGACCAGTTCTCAATGGTGGAATACCGCAGGGTGGCCCCTTCCCGTACGTACAGCTCCACACAGCCGGCATGCAGGTTCAGCATATTGTATCCCGGAGCGGAGCAGCCTTCAATAAAGTGAGCACTGGCGCCTTTATCCACGACGATCAGCGTATGCTCAAACTGCCCGGCGCCGGCGGCATTCAGCCGGAAATAGGACTGAAGCGGGAATTCCAGATGCACCCCTTCGGGCACATAAACAAAGGAACCTCCCGACCATACTGCCCCGTGGAGTGCCACAAATTTATGTTCTTCCGGCGGCACCAGCTTCATAAAAAGCTTTCGGACCATATCTTCATGCTCCCGCACCGCCGTCTCCATATCGGTGTAAATCACACCCTGTTTCGACAGCTCGTCCCGGATATTATGGTAAACCACTTCGGAATCATACTGTGCTCCCACGCCAGCCAGGGATTTCTGCTCCGCCTGGGGAATCCCCAGACGCTCAAAGGTATCCTTGATGTACCCGGGAACCTGATTCCAATCGCTTTTCATATTCGTATTTGGCTTGACATAGGCGACGATGTCATCCATATGAAGCTCGTCCAAAGACGGTCCCCAGTCCGGCATCGGCAGCCGGTTATAAATCTCCAGCGAACGAAGGCGGTGCTGCAGCATCCAGTCCGGCTCGTTTTTCATTTTTGATATTTCCGTTACGATCTCAGATGTCAGTCCCTTTTCCGTTTTGAAGCTGCTTTGATCCTTATCCCGAAAATCAAAACGTTCCCTGTCGGCTTCCTCCAGCATTGCCTTTTGTCTCTCCAGCTTCTCCGCTTCCCTTGCTTTTCGGTCCTTCGCCATTTGGTCCGTATGATTTCCTGTATTTTTTAGATTGCCCGTTTTTTCCATTCTATTCCCTTCCATCTCTGCTCACCCGAGAACCGAAGCATAGCCTTCCCGATTTATTTTATCGATCACAGAGGCATCCGTCGTTCGGACCATACGCCCATTTGCTATGATGTGGACATAATCCACGGGAAGATCCTCCAGAATCCTGGTAATATGAGTAATAATAAGGATAGCGTTGTCCTTGCCTTTATAACGGTGAATGCTCCCGGAAATCGTCCTTACCGCATCAATATCCAATCCGGAATCGGTTTCATCCAGAATGGCCAGCTTCGGGTTCAGGACGGCCATCTGAAGAACTTCATTCTTCTTCTTCTCCCCGCCGGAAAACCCTACATTAAGATAACGGGTTGCATAGGATGGATCAATCCCCAGCTCTTCCATCCTGGAACGGAGCTCTTTCCGAAAGGGAATCAGCCTGATTTCCTCTCCGGTACAGGCTGCCTTTGCAGAGCGCAGAAAATTCTCAACCGTGATTCCGGGAATTTCCTCGGGCGCCTGAAAGGAAAGGAAGATCCCTTTTCTGGCCCGGACATCCGGCTTTTCCTCTGTAATGTCCTCTCCTTCAAATAAAATGCTTCCATCCTCCACGTGATAGCGCGGATCTCCCATAATGACATTGGCCAGTGTGGATTTTCCCGCGCCGTTGGGGCCCATCAGCACATGTACTTCTCCGGCCTGGATCGAAAGGTCGATCCCGTCCAATATGCGCTTCCCTCCGGCAGACGCACTAAGATTATGAATACTCAATAAATTCTTTGGCATTTTTCGCACCTCTTCAATGTTGATTCCTGAGAATGACCGGCTTGGCCAGCCATTTGGGCAATGGAGCAATTTTCATTCACGGCGGTGTCATTGATAATCAAATCCATCATCCCGATGACTTTTTCTACGGAGTTCTCATCCAATCCCCGGACATATTCCTCCAGATCGGATCTCAGTTTTCCATAGTGCCCGTCATATCCCCTGCAGGCAGCTTCCCCGGCGTCCGTCAGTTTATAATAGACTTCCTTTTTGTTCCCGACGATGCGATATGGCTCCAGATATCCCTTTTTATCCAGCTTTTTGGCAAGCTGTGCCACCGCACCGTTGGTAATCCCCAGATACTGCGACAAGTCGCTGGCTCTGGCTCCTTCGTTATGCTTCACACACTTCAGCAGGCAAATATCGGAATAGGTCAGTTTGTGCGCCGTTCCATAATTTCTGGAGATCTTTAGCTCGCACATCATAATATTCTGCGTCTGATACAGCTTTTCTATTAGACTTCCCCTTTTCTTCCTATCCATATCCATCACCTCAGACTATTTTATAGCAGCTAAACAAAAAAGTCAATATTCTTTAGCAACTAAAAAATATTGACTCTTTAAAAACCCAAAAATTCATCCTGAATATTTATGATGATATTTTACGCTGTTTTTCTGCCAAAGCAGGCTAATCCCCGGGATTGGTCTGATACGCGCGCATAAAATCCTGCATCGCCTGGATGGAATCGTTGCTGATCACGTGCTCAATGGCACAGGCATCCGTATCCGCTGTTTTATAGTCCAGTTTCAGGATTTCCATAAAGAACTTGCGGATAGTATGATGTTTGTTGGAAGTAAGTTTTGCAAGCTCCCTACCTTTGGGGGTCAGAAATATTTCCCCATATTTTTCATTTGTGATCAGGCCTTTTTCAGAGAGTGTTGCCATGGCACTGTTGGTACTCGGCCGTGTCACTCCCATCCAGCTGGCAATATCGGATACTCTTGCACCATTGTCCCCGCTCGACAGCTCAAATACCGCTTCCAGATAATTCTCCATGGAAAATGTCAGCTTCTCCATTGGCGTTCCTCCCTCCTTTTCATAGGGCGCCCCTCTCAGCAATTCACAGGCCTTACTGTATCTCTTTTTCAAAAATAATTTAATGGGCATCCCGACTATATACACCCGTTTTCATCGATTTCCTTTCTTACATCCTACATCTGCTTGATGTACAATGCAACCTTTTTTTGAGTAGTTTTGCCCAAAGCGATCCTTCAACCGGATAACGTTACTATGCGGTAACTGTAGGCATAATAAAAAAGCCGCATTGTGCTGTAAGCCCAGCAAACATGCGACTCTTTTGGTGTACCCGGAGGGATTCGAACCCACGACCTCTTGATTCGTAGTCAAGCACTCTATCCAACTGAGCTACGGGTACAAAACAGTCCTTTTTTTAAGGACTGTAATTCTATTTTAAGCCATTCCGTCCATTCTGTCAACAGGCAGGTGCACTGTTTTCCCTGATTTTTTATTTTCGATTGGCAAGCACGGAATCTTCATATTCTTTGACGCTGTTCAGCCAATCTGCGCCCACGGGTACGTGCTGGTCCAGACAGAACCTGTTCCATACCGCACCATAGGGCAGTGTCTTGAACTCCTCCATCAGGGCAAGCCGATTCCCCAGGTCCCCGTTCTCCTCCGCTTCCCGCAGCAGGCCGACAGGCTCAAGCATGGCAATCAGCATGGCCTTCATCGCATTGCGGGTGCCAATCACCCAGGCAGACAAACGGTTGATGCTGGCGTCAAAGAAATCCAGGGCAATGTGTACGCGATCCAGAACATTGCAGCGTATGACTTCGTGAGCAATCGCCATCAGATCATCGTTCAATATGGGAACATGATCACTGTCCCATCGGACTCCCCTGCTTAGATGAAGCAGAATCTCTCCGGAAAAGTTCAGAAGAGCAGATATCTTGTCCGCAATCCCCTCTGTGGGATGAAAATGTCCTGCGTCCAGACATATCATATTGTTTCTGGTCAGGGCATAGCCCATATAAAATTCATGGGATCCCACAACATAGGCTTCCGAACCAATGCCGAACAGCTTGCTCTCCACCGCATCCTTCATATAGTTCTCATCGTATTTGACGGACAGGATCTCATCCAGGGAATCCTTCAGAATCCGGCGATGTATCATGCGGTCCGCCGGCAAGTCCTTGGAACCGTCCGGAATCCATATATTATGGATCGCCGGGCTGCCCAGCTCCCTGCCAATGGAAGCCGCGATCTCCCGGCATGCCTTCGCGTGACGGATCCAGAACTCCCGAACCTCTTTGTCCCGGCTGGCCAGGGTAAATCCGGAATCCGCCATGGGATGAGAGAAGAAAGTGGAATTGAAATCCATGCCGATATGGTTCTCCCTTGCCCATTTGATCCATTTCTGAAAATACTCCGGCTTCAGCTGATCCCGTTCCACAAATGTTCCGCCCGTTTCCGCATAACTGGCATGCAGATTCACCCGCTGCTTTCCCGGAATCAGGGACATGGCCTTTTTCATGTCCGAGCGCAGTTCTTCCCCATTCCGGGGCTTTCCGGGATAATTGCCGGTGGCCATGATGCCTCCGCCGGACAAACCATTGGCATTTGCCTCCAGTCCCGTTACATCGTCTCCCTGCCAGCAATGCATGGAAATCTCCAGACCCGCCATCCGCTTCAAAACCGCATCCGTATCGACACCGAACTTTCCATACAGCTCTCTTGCACGACCATAATCCTCTTCCACCTGGTCATCAGAATAGATTTGAATCATTGAAACCTTCCCCCTGTCTTCCGGTCGTTGTCCTTATATTGTTTTTTGTGGAATCATTCCCCGTTCCATTATCAGGATTTCATAAAAAAGGATCCCCGTAAGGATCCATAATCCTTCCTGATTATATACTACGACACGGATTTGCAGATTCCTTCCGGAAAAGCAAATCCGTTATGGCAGAGGAAGGTCTGAGGGAGACCGTATCATTCAAATTTCTGTGCCACGGCATCGAAGCAGTCCTTGCAATATCCTTCATAAAGCGTACCGCATTCATCACACACGCACTCTCCGCATTCGGGACAGCTGTGGGCAATCGATTCGTCACAGGTGCAACCGCAGACTGAACAGGTAACCTGAGCCATAAAATTACTACCCCCTTTCCGTTTTGATCTCTCTTTCCTTTGTATTTTCCCAAATTCCACGGCAATTATCCCAATGCTTTTCGATGCTTTGTGCGAAAACCTGTGCGGGAAATTTGTTTCACTTTTCCGTTTGACAAGGAGCGATCCTTTCAATATAATATATCGTAGCCGGGTTTGATTTTTTTACGACAATTGCCCGGTCGGAATGTTCCAAAAAATTTATACAAAGGTAGAAGGGATGCTGTTTTTTATGGGCAATTTAAGCAAGCTGCTGAGCGGCATAAGAGGCTTGACCTGGCAGAGTGTACTAATGATGGCAATTGGTTGCGTTTTGATTTATCTGGCAATCAAAAAGGAATATGAGCCGCTTTTGCTTCTCCCGATCGGATTCGGTGCAATCATGACCAACATACCCGGATCTGCCGCAGTCGGAGAGCATGGCTTTCTGACCATTCTCTATGATGCAGGTATTGTAACAGAATTATTTCCGATTCTCATTTTTATTGCAGTAGGCGCCATGATCGACTTTACTCCATTACTGAAGCAACCCGTCACTCTTTTCTTCGGTGCAGCTGCGCAGTTTGGTATTTTTGCCGCCATGCTTCTGGCAGCAGGTGCCAATTTAATATGGCCGGGCATCTTCAGCCTGAAGGAAGCAGCCGCCATTGGCATTATCGGCGCAGCCGACGGTCCCACCTCCATTTTCGTCGGGAATCTGTTTGCTCCAAGATTTATGGGAGCCATTACCGTAGCGGCATATTCCTATATGGCATTGGTTCCGATGATTCAGCCTCCGGTTATCAAGGCATTGACAACAAAGGAAGAGCGTAAAATTCACATGGATATCAGTTATGATGTAAAGGTATCCAAAACCGTTTTGATCCTGTTCCCCATTGTCGTTACCATCGTCGCAGGGATTGTCGCCCCCATCTCCGTTCCGTTGATCGGCGCATTGATGTTTGGAAATCTGATCCGCGAATGCGGCGTGCTGGAACATCTTTCCCAAACTGCTCAGAACGAGCTGGGAAATCTTGTTACGCTGCTCCTTGGCATCACCATCGGCTCAACCATGGTGGCAAAGGAATTCCTTACTTTAAATACTCTGCTGATCCTGTGCATCGGCCTTCTTGCTTTTGTTTTTGATACGGGATTTGGTGTGCTGTTTGCAAAATTTGTAAATCTGTTTTTGAAGAAAAAAATCAATCCGATGATCGGTGGCTGCGGAATTTCCGCATTCCCCATGTCCGCCCGGATCGTACAGAAAATGGCTCAGGCAGAGGATGATCAGAACTTTATCCTGATGCCCGCCATCGGAGCAAATGTTGCCGGACAGATCGGATCCATTGTCGCAGGATCCATTATCCTGGCATTACTCAGTTAGGAGGTGTTCGTTTCATGGATATTGTTATGGGTGCACTGGAAGTCATGGGAGTTGGATTAGCAGGTGTATTCCTGGTTCTGGCCCTGTTTTACGGACTGGTCAAACTGATGATGAAACTGTTTCCCGGGGACTGATTCCACCGGCTTTTTATAGTATCATGATGCTCCCGCAGACACAGGAGGTCATAATACTGTAAAAAACCGTATAGACTATTTTTGATAAGCATCATTGTATTTGCATGCGACACGGCTCTTTAGGAGGGAGAGTCCGCCGGTCCGGTATCCATGGGGCCCATAAGTTTAAAATGTCTGGCCGGCCCCGTTGTTGCATCTGCTACAATACGATGTTTCAATATAAATATTATTACTTAATGATTAGGGGGAGATAAAAAGTGTTGTGGACGTATCTTTCATTGGTGATAGCTGCCATAGCCATTGGTGTGGCAGTCTATTTCTACAAATGGGTTCAAAACCTCCCTGTGGCAGAAGGAAACATAGCACACATCGGCCAGCTGGTACGAAACGGTGCCTTCACCTTCCTGAAGAGGGAATATCGTATTCTGGCTATTTTTGTCGGCATTGTTGCTGTTATTATTCTGATCATCTTTCCTTCTCCCATATGGAAAGGCCATATCGGCAGTAACCTATTCGCAGCGGTCTCCTATATCGCCGGCTCTGTACTGTCTGCCATCGCCGGCTATGTCGGCATCAGCATTGCAACATTGGCCAACGTGCGTTCGGCTTCTGCAGCCAAGAAAGGCCTGGCTCCGGCTTATATGGCAGGCTTCCGCGGTGGTGCCGTAATGGGAATGGCAGTTGTCAGTACCGCTCTGGCAGGTGCAGCCCTCCTTCATCTGCTTACCGGCAATGCCAGCATGGTAATGGCATTCAGCTTTGGTGCCAGCTCCCTGGCGTTGTTTGCCAAGGCAGGCGGCGGGATTTTCACCAAAACGGCCGATATCTCCGCAGATCTGATCGGCAAGGTGGAGCTGGGTCTCCCCGAGGATGATCCCCGGAACCCTGCTGTTATTGCAGACAATGTCGGAGACAACGTCGGGGACGTTGCCGGAATGGGCGCAGATCTGTTTGACTCCCAGGTAGCCTCCCTTGCAGCAGCTCTGGTGATTGCCGCACCGCTTGGTGAGATTGAAGTTATTTTCTGTCTGGGTGCCCTGGGACTTCTTGCTTCCGTCATTGGTGTATTGTTTGCCCGTGTCGGCGAAAACGGAAATCCCAGCAGGGCTCTGAACGGCGGCACCTATCTGACCTGCGGCATCTTTGCCGTGCTGACTCTCATTGCTTTCCTGTCTTCCAGCTTCAACCTGCGCATCTGGGGCGCTGCCATGCTCGGAATGCTGGTCGGTATTATTATCGGCATTACCAGTGATTTCTTTACCGGCGACGATAAAAAGCCGGTCGCCAAAGTCGCTGAATCCTCCAAAACCGGCCCGGCCTTTACCATCCTTTCCGGCTTTTCCTACGGCCTGGTAAGTGTACTTCCTGCCCTGATCGGTATCGGGATCGCCGCACTGGGTTCCTATAAGCTCTGTGAACCTTTGGGCGGGAATTATGCCATGTTCGGAATCGCCATCTCTGCCATCGGAATGCTTTCCATCGTCGGTATGATTATTTCCAATGATGCCTACGGCCCCATTGTGGATAATGCCCGCGGCCTTGCAGAAATGGGCAATATGGGGGACGACGTTCTGGATACGACGGATAAGCTGGATTCTGCCGGCAATACCGCAAAAGCCATCACCAAGGGGTTTGCCATCGGTGCGGCGGGGCTGACCGTCATCGCCCTGCTGGGTGCCTTCCAGGAAACGGTGGAAGCCGCAACCGGGAACGCTCTTACCTTCAATCTGATGAACCCGCTGGTATTCTTCGGAGTTTTGATTGGTTCCGCCATTCCTGCCGTATTCTCCGCTATGCTGATGCTGGGGGTAAACCGGAATTCTCAGAAAATGGTGGATGAGATCCACAGACAGTTCAATACCATTGCAGGTCTGAAGGAAGGAAAACCAGGTGTCATGCCCGAATACGACAAATGCATTGATATTGCTGCAGTCGGTGCCATCAAGGAACTGATCCCTGCCGGCGTTTTCACAATCCTCAGTACTCTGGTGGTAGGATTTGTCGGAGGCCCCCAGGCAATGGGCGGTTTCCTTGGCGGAAACATCATTACCGGCCTGTTCCTGGCATTACTCATGAGCAATGCAGGCGGGCTCTGGGACAATTCCAAGAAGTTCATTGAATCCGGAAACTACGGCGGCAAAGGCAGCGATGCCCATAAAGCCAGCGTAATCGGAGACACGGTAGGCGATCCTTTCAAGGATACTGCCGGCCCGTCCATCAATACACAGATTACCGTGGTTTCCCTGGTAGCAACCATTACAGCTACCCTGTTCGCAACCTTCTCTCTGTTTGGCTGATTCCATCCATAAGAAACCGGGAAGAAAGAAGCAGAACAGAAACAAAAACTGCCGGGTGAAATCAGATACCCGACAGGAACGAAACAAAAAACAAGGAAAGTAACAAAGAAAGCACCCTGTGGGGAACAACTCCCGCAAGGTGCTTTTATTATCGGTTCACGGACATCCTCCGTTATCTTACGATCACGTCGTCTCTCTTCGGCCCGTTGGAAATCAGCCGGACGGGATATCCGATCTTCTTTTCAATAAACTCCACATATTTCTTCGCGTTATTCGGAAGCTTCTCAAAGTCATGAATCCCGCTGATATCGCATTTCCAGCCGTCCAGATACTCATACACGGGTTTTGCCCGATTCAGAAGGGGGGTAATGGGGAAAATATCGGTTACCCTATCGTCGATTTCATAGCCGGTACAAATCGGTATGATGTCCAGATAGCCCAATACATCCAGCAGTGACAAGGCAACCTGGGTTGTCCCCTGCA
>ENA-UOOI01000877-UOOI01000877.1-fermentation-metagenome-genome-assembly--contig:-NODE-877-length-35642-cov-48.041841_pt1 | contig 35642 bp, 29 predicted proteins | sample MGYA00245779_ERZ724027 | MGnify/ENA primary metagenome ERZ724027 (study PRJEB28704, sample SAMN03018318) | fermentation metagenome | biome: anthropogenic terrestrial biome; feature: soil; material...
TTTTATAAATTTTTGGGTAATAACAGAATTTAGAGGATTTCTACAGAGCCGAAAATTCTATTTAATTTAAACTAAATTGTAATGTCATATAACATCAAAGGTTTCAAATTGTAGAGATTATCTATGAATATTCGTATTAGCAATTAATTAGCTATGTTTTATACTTTACAACGGTTAAATGTTATTGCATATATAATTTATTAAATTGTCTCTGTCTTAACAAAGTTAATTAGAAATTCTTGGAAAATCACCCCTAGGAAAAATTCCAAGAAAAATTATGACTGGCAGCAGTATGCAACAGTTGTAGCAGCTGCATATACAAGGGCTTTGATTGAATCGATATCATAAACGCTAATATCTGACATGATTGAAAAACAGAATTCAATAAAGACTTACAAACCCTTCAACCCTTTTTTGATAATAGAGATACTGCTGAGCATACCCGCAATAAGGCCCGAAATATTCCCGTCCCCAGTCTCCCATACAGCTCATACTTGTGCAGGTTTCAAAGTAACTGTCATCTATGTGGTAATGCTGGATGATCTGCCTGATATGGGTATCTACCGGAAAGGCTTCCATTTTCTCGAAAGCGAAAAGAAGTACACAGTCGGCAACTTTTTCCCCTATACCGCGAAGTCTCATAAGCCGTTCCCGCGCGTATCTATACTCCAGACGGAAAAGAACGTCGAGATCCAGTTCGCCAGAAGCCACTTCTTCAGCTGCGGTTTTTACGTTTCGGGTTCTGAAACCTAGCTTGCACTTTTCAAGTATGGAGGGATCGGCATTTGCAAGGGTTTCAGGATCAGGAAAACTGAAATATCCTGGTTCAAGCTCCTCCCCCAAATATCGGCTAAGGAGGTAGATTCGTTTCTGGATTGTAGGGATGCTTGAGGCGGTTGCGAGCATATAGGAAATCAGGCATTCCCAGGGGTCCTGTCGAATTAACCTCAAACCCTTGTATTTACAGATCGCTCGGTCGATTAACAGGTCTCGGTTTATGCTTTCGTAGATTGAAGGCAGATCGTCGTCCAGGCGGAAGTAATGAGTAAAAAACTCAGGTTGAAGTTTTGAATCGACAAACAGTTGTCCTTTGTCCTGGGAAAGCCGGATGACCTGGTCTCTTACAACTCCTGTCCACTCGTTTCCGTCTCGCTTCCAGCGGAATACCTGCCCGCAGTCAAGCGTATAATTAAGGTCAAAAAGTTCGGGGTTAAGCCTGTACATTGAGCTCAAGCCCTCTTAGAAAAATCCCTGCAGTTAACGTGTCTCCCAGCCCGACCGTAGTTACAGGCGATTTGGAAAGCAGTGTTGGGAGTATGCAGATTAAATAACCCTCCCAGAGAGCATAAGCGCCCTGCCTGAGAGTTTTTCCATTAAAAGCTTTAAGGAAAGCATCGATCTGTTCTCTTCCAAATATGCTTTCCTGAAGTTTTGAAGCTTCTTCTTCTACGAATTCCCATCCTTCAAGCCTGCCTGTGGCTGCATACGCGCCTGCACATCTGACCCCAAATTCTAGGGCTTCAAGTTTTTTACCGGTAGCCTTTTGGAAAATTGAACTTTCAGAATCTTCTATTGAATTTTTCATTTCTGTTGAGGTTCGGAAGTCTGTATGACTTTCGGAGTGTGGATTGAAACTAGATTTAAAACCCAGTTTAGAAATAAAATCCAGATTAGAGACTGTCAGCACAAATTCCCTAGTGTGAATTAGGAGCTCTTTATGCCTGTACCTTGATGCCAGCCTGCATGCAGCACAGGCTACGGCTTCTGCCTCCATATTTAGAAGTCCTTCTCCTGAAATTCCGTGCAGGTCATAGAGCATTGCGAGCTCGTCTTCATTCATTCCAAGGCTATCAGAAAGATCTGCACATTCCAGAAAAACCGAATTTACAATCTTTTTATTTGCAAAATGTCCGAATTCCAGGTGAATCCGAAGCTTATTGTTACTAGCTTTCCAGCTTCTGAGCTGGGAGATGGCATTATCAAGAACTGTTTCATAGGTGCTGCCGTCAGGATAGTTCTCAAGCAGGAGATGAAAACCCGAGATAAGTGCACCATCAATCTCGCAGGCATGTTGGAAGGCATACTGTTCAAATGCAGGATTGGCAAAGAGTCTGAGATTTAAGTGATCGCAGGTTGCTATGAAGCGGTTTTCCCTTGGGACCTTTATTATTGTCCCGTACAGGGAAAATGTCTCGCCCTCGGAAAAATCAAAAACAAAATGTATGGGTTCAAGGCTGCCGGAAACCGTACCCTCATTTTCTTCAGACTCTTTCCCTGTATTCTTATTTTTTTCAGGCTTTCTTCCAACATTTTTGTTCTCTTCAGGTTTTTCTCCTGAATTTTCCTCTGTCTGCGTAAGGATATCCGGGATGTAAATTGCCTTTTTTGAGAAGAGAGACAGCTGGGTTTTTGAGGGCACTGCTACATTTGTAATTACTTTGGAAGCGCCTAATTTGGAAAGGGCATTTGCCATTATTCCGGCGTTTCCGCCCATTCTTACAAGAGATTTTCCAAAATAACGGTTTTTAAGAAATTTGAAGACCGAATGCTCAGAAACAAGCCATTCGGCTCCATATCCATTTTTCATACAGTAGGCGAGCCCTGCCACAAAATCTGCTTCTGAAGCAATGTTTCCGGGTAGGTTCTCGATTTTATTAAGGATTTCAGCTTCCTCAAAGGTTTCAAGCAGTTCTGATATTTCAGCCCTATTGATCCTGTATACTGAGTCTATGTTGACATTATATCCACAAAGTATATTCATCTAACCAGTTCCTGTATCCGTGGAATGGGAAGTTTCGGATTAAATGAAAGAGAATTTATTCTCCTGCTTGTGTCTGCTTCATTTTTGCAAGCATGGCTGCAAAAGCTCCTGCTGAGATTGTATCCCCTATCCCGACTGTTACTGTGGGTTTCTCTACCACTTTTGTAGGAATTAAAACCGCATCATGGTCAGGCCCATAAAGGTATCCGTGTTCAAACTCCTCAGAGGTACAGAGTTTTTTTCCTACGCAATAAACCTTGAAGTTCTCCAGGTCTTCAATGCCTTTACTTGAAATCGGAACTTTCAGCCCTGCTGCTGCATCTTCAAGGTTCTCGATTTTTCCTTTAAGCGCTTTGATACTAGCTAGGGTTGAGGAAAAGAGCAGGGCATCCCTGTGTTCTTTAAGTGTGAGAGGGTGATCTTTTGAAAGGATACAGATGTAATAACCAAGACAATGCACGTGGACTCTTTCAAGTGAGAGGTCCTTTAAAAGCTGAACAGCTCCCTGATAGAGTGAAGTTATTCCGGTTTCTTCTTTTCTTATCACGGAATAAGAGAGTTCTTCATGCCCCAGAACGTTTAAGGCATTTGCCACTTCTACGGTATCAAGACCCAGGGAATGGACATTTTTTGCAACAATCTCTGTAAGGATAGCCTTTCTTATAACGCGGTTCTGGATGGATGTAAGCTCTACATGGATGCGAAGTTCAGGATTTAGAGCCTTAAGTTTCTCAATAGCATTCACTGAATGTGAAACATAGTCCTTATAGGTAGTCCCATCTTCGTACCGCTCTTTAATCATCTGATAACCTGAAAGCATCGCCCCGTCAATTGGGAAGAGTGCGTCAAGGTGCTCATAGATCTCTCGGTCCATGTCCAGGCGGATCCATTTTGGACGGGAAGAGATTATAAGTCGGTTATCTCTCGGCACCTTAAATTTGTTTCCACCATAGGTTATTTCCAGGTCTTTTGAATACTCAAAGATCCAGTTGACTTTTGACTCCAATCCGGGCTTGAAGGCTTGCCGCGGGGGCTTAAGCACGACTTTTCCATCTTCTACCTTAGGATGCAGGAGATTTTCTGAATCCACAAAATATTCGGCCTGCTCTTCGGAAAGCCAGGGAATATATGCCACTACTTTTTTTAACCCGAGCTGGGTAAGAAGGTTGGAAATTATCCCTGCCTGGCCGCCCATGCGCGCATAATCAAAACCCAGGTGCTCCTTCAGCCATATGTGAGTATCTGAGGTATAGGTAGGAATTTCAGCGGCTTTTCCCTCTCGCATGGAAATTAGCAGGCGAGATATGAAATCCAAAGGCTCTTTTACTTCCCTTGGATATGTTTCAACTCTTGCCTGAATCTCTGCCTCGTTAAAATATCCTATAAACCTGGACAGGTCTTCTTCTGTAAGGTGTTTGATAGCATCGATATTGCTATTGTAAGCTACAAACATACCTTCCAGGTAAGGAAGGGCCCTCTTAACATCGTAAAAAGCGTCTCTATGTAACTGTTCCCATTCTTGTATATCCATTTAATAAGCCCCCTGGTTATTTATCTGAATCAAAAAGTAATTTTCAGGAATATAGGGGAAACTTGGATACTCGTTTTTGATTGGTCTTGCCTATATTTCCTCTATTTCCTTCTCCCGTTATTCAATTTAAGTGAGTTGTATATCCGGCGTTAAGCCACGTATCCAGTATCAAGTTGTATATTCTCAACCAAGTCGATATTCTGTACTAATTTATTTATTCAGTTTCAAGTCGTATACTCAGCATTGATCTTGACATAGTCGTAAGTCAGGTCGCAGCCCCAGGCTGTTGCCTGTTCCTTTCCCATGTTAAGATCAAGGTTAATGATAATCTCTTCATTTGCCATTATCTTTTTCAAAAGCTCGAGATCCGAGGAACTGGAAATCTCTCCAGATTTTACGAGTTCAACTTCTTCTCCTCCTCCTGAAAATGAGAGGGAAAGCCTTTCTGGTTCAAGTTCTGCACCCGAATATCCTGCAGCAGCTACAATCCTTCCCCAGTTAGGGTCCTTTCCAAAAATTGCGGATTTAACCAAAGGAGAACGCACAATGGCTTTTGCAGCAAGTTTAGCCTCCTCATGGGTTTTTGCGCCCACTACCCTGGTTTCAATAAGTTTTGTAGCTCCTTCTCCGTCCCTAGCCATTTTTTTTGCAAGCTCGGTGAATACATAAATTAGCCCTTCCTCAAAATCATCCAGGCAATCCATACAGGGCTTGATTCCAGATTTGCAGGTGGAGGTGAGAAGTACCATATCGTTCGTGCTCGTATCCCCGTCTACCACGACCATATTGAAAGTTTTATCCACTGCTATTCTTAGAGCGGAATCCAGGACATCAGCGGGCACATTCGCATCAGTATATGCAAAACAGAGCATAGTTCCCATATTGGGCTCGATCATCCCTGATCCTTTAGCAATAGCACCTATCCTGATCCCGCAGTCCATTTCAATAGTGACTTCTTTTAAGGTCCTATCTGTGGTCATTATCGCCTTTGCAGCTTTTTGGCTGCACTCTGGAGAACTGCCCAGTCCTTCAAGGACTTCTGGAAGGTGTTCTCCGATCAGGGAGATATCAAGCTTTCTGCCAATCACTCCTGTCGAGGCAACTGCAACCGTTTCAGCTTTAAGGTCAAGCTTTTTGGCAAGCATGGCTGCCATTTCCATAGCGTCCAGAAAACCGTCATCACCTGTAAAGGCGTTGGCATTGCCGCTATTTGCAATTACGGCCGAAAGACGGTGCTGGGTTTCGATAACTCCTTTGCTCAGGATAACCGGGGCTGCAGCCACTTTATTCTTTGTAAAGACACCTGCTGCAGGGCCTTCCGCAAGAATGACAGTCAATCCCATTTTTCCAACTTTAATCCCGTTTGCGGATACACCCCTTACTGCGCAGATTCCACCTTCTATTTGCTTCATGAAAGACTCTCCTTTTCCTTCAGAGCTTTGCAAGCCCTTGAATAATATCGCCGCGAGTAACGATCCCTACCAAGCGGTTATCCTCAGTTACAGGAAGCCTGTTGATCCTGTGCCTTATCATATGCTCGGAAGCTTCTTCTACGGATGCTTTGGAAGAGATCGTGTGCACGTCCTTTGTCATAATCTCTTCTATTTTTGTAGAGCCAACATCAGAAAGCATCTTCTTTGTTTCCTCCCAGCCAAGAAGTTCCCTGATGGGAATCTCTATAACCTCAAAGGGGCTTGGAAGCCAGAGGCCTCCTTTTTCGGGCAATATAAGAAGTTTCAGTAGGTCTGCTTCACTTATTATGCCCACAAGCTCTTCACCTTCAAGGACAGGTGCTCCACTAACATTATTTTCTTTCAAGATTTTTGCAGCTTCCCTGATCGTATTGTCAGGCTTGCAGAAAACAATGTTCGGGTTCATGACATCTTTTATCTTCATCTGACTGTACCCCTTGACACAAAATCCACTCTTTACTTTAATCCGTAACCAGTTATATTTTTGCTTGAATTTCTTGCTTGAGCTTTATTTACGGAGCTGCGGCTGGCAGCCATAGCCCACACGTCTCATCCAGTCCAAACATGAGGTTCATATTCTGAATAGCCTGTCCTGATGCACCTTTTACTAGGTTATCAATTGCAGAGAGTACAACAACCCTATTGTTTTCCTTATCCGCTTCAAAACCTACATCGCAGAAGTTAGAACCTCTGACTGCGGTAAGGGAAGGAATCCCTGAAGGGAACCTGACAAACGGTCTGTCCCTGTAAAATTCTTGATAAATTGTCTTTAAGTCGTCTGTGGAAAGAGGTTCCTTTGTAAAAAGGTGAGCAGTTGTAAAGATTCCTCTGATAGATGGAATTACGTGGGGAGTGAAGCTAATATTCCTGAGCTTTCCGTCAAGCGCTATCAGTTCCTGGACGATTTCAGCCCTGTGCCTATGGGTTGTAAGCTTGTATGGAATGATATTTTCTGCAAGATTCGGGTAATGTGAAGTCTCAGTAGGCGAGATGCCAGCTCCTGAAATTCCTGTTTTGGAATCAAAAACTGCAATGTCGATAAGTCCGGCTGCCGCAAGAGGAGCTGCTGCAAGGGTTGCGCCTGTGGGAAAACATCCAGGATTTGCCACGAAGTTTTCTTTTTTAACTTCTGGATGGAGCTCTACAAGCCCATAAACAGCATCTCTAGGGTCGCTGTGCTTTACCCCGTAGATTTTTTCAAATTCCGAAGTTTCAAGCCTGTAATCTGCGCTAAGATCAACAACCTTGGTATTGCCATCAAGCAGCTCAGGGACATAATTCATGGCAGATCCATGAGGCACTGCAAGAAAGACTACATCACAGCGCTCCCTGATGTCTTCTGAATCAGGATTTTCATACTTGAGGTCCAGGAAACCTTCAAGATGCTTGTGGGTGCTCGTGACGGCTTTCCCTGCAAGACTTCGGGAAGTTGCCAGTTCTAGCTTGACATTTGGGTGGTTAACAAGCAAGCGGAGGAGTTCTCCTCCTGTATAGCCTGAAGCTCCTATTATTCCAGCCTTGATCATAAGTGTCATTGCCTTTGTAATTTCAATATAAGATAATTAAATTTGTTCCTGGAAGAGTTAACATAAGCTTGTACTGTCATCAGTTTACCGTCACGTAATTAATTGATGCAACTACCCTATTACTTAAAACTGTTAAATAGAAGGATTTTTACTTCCCCAAACTAACAGTGTTTAATAAGAGGCCGCTGATTATTCAGAATGCCTAATTAACCGGAATTAACCCCATTTATCCAGAATTTTGATAATCTGATTTTTCATTTGTAGTTTTATACAGAAAGCAAATCATGTTTTTAATTTTGAATCAGTGAAAATTAACTTTTTAAATATATAAGTGTATTCCAGTTCGAGGAAGGCTGAGGCTCTTCGTGCTGGAATGAAAGGAGGATTACAGGTAAACTATTTTATGTCTAGAGTCTCTCTTACTATAGGAAATTTTGTTGTAAACAGTCTTGAAGTGTCAGGAAGTTAACATGAACAAGAAAAAGAGAATCTACCTTGCAGGTCCGCTTTTCAGCCATGCAGAACTTGAATATAACCGCAAATTGAGGGACTTGCTGCTCAAGAAAGGCTTTTCGGTTTTTTTGCCTCAGGAAGACGCAGAGGACACTGCAGATGAACGAAATAAACAGAGTCAGGAGCTCATTTTCAAGAAATGTGTGGGAGGTGTGGATGGCTCAGACGTTATAGTTGCAGTACTTGATGGAGTGGACGTAGATTCAGGAACTTCTTGGGAGATAGGTTATGCTTATGCAAAGGAAAAACCTGTCATAGGGCTTCGAACTGATTTTCGATCTCTCTCGGATGGAATTGTTAATCTTATGGTAGAGATGGCTATAGTCGCCCTTGCCAGGGATGAAGATGAGCTGCTTAAAATAATAGAAAAGCTAAAGTAATTTATGGCTGGCTTCAAAATTATTTATTATCGAGGCTGTTTCTTACCCAGATTATTTTGATCCACAATTTTTCCCCTGACTTTGGTCTCTCAGCTCTTTTGATCTGAACTTTTGATCCCAGTTATTTTATTCATCAGAGCTATTCTTTAAGTTAAGTCCTCATAATATTATGCAAGATTGTTAGATGATTTCTCTAACGGGTTTCAAAAATGACCTTCTTTTTTGAATCTCTTTATAAAATTATTTTTATTAATTATATAATTATAATTCGATTGAAATGCATTCTAGAGCGTAAATAGTCGAAGATGTCAGATTTATAACGATTATTAGGTAAAAAAATTTTAATATAGATTGCCCGACATAATAACTACTGGAGGTTAAAATAGTGACCTTTGTGAAAGGATACACTTTTAAAATAGTGAAGACTTCACTTGGGCCTTACACATACGTGTTCAGATATGGGATGCTAGTAAAGATCGTTCCTTGCGGTCCACATGTGGAGTTCTCTGAAAGATACACCAATGACTTGATCCACCAAATCGAGTCAATGGAGTAAACAATAGAAAGTTTCCGATTTTTTGAATCGGATTCTTATAATTAAAGCCCGTTTCCAGACCGAAGTTTTTCTTCCGGTCTAATATTTTTTAAACTAATCTTCCTCTATATATACCTTGGTTTTCTCTTGATTTTTTTCCGATAGTTCTAGCGATTCGATTTTTCCTAGTTTCTTCTGGTTCTAATATTCGATTGCAAGGCAATGCTTTTAATTCTATATAAAGAGCTTAAATGAGCTTTAAAAAAGATACCGGTGATTGGAAACAATAGGAAAACGATTGACTAATCTGAAACTACAGAATAACCGATTATGGGGCTTTCAACGGTAGGGAGTTTTGGTATCATCACAATACATAGAGATTTAAATACGATTTTCTTAAAAAGGTCAAGTTACTTGTAAATGCAATAGAGAGAAAAGAAATTTTACCTTATTCCTGTTCCTGTACTTCTAGTTGTCTTTCTAGCTGTGTTATATCCAGCAATACTCGAAAGAGTGAGTCTCTTCCCATATCCCTTAAATCGATTTCCACAGGTTGAGCTAATGTATCTTTGACGGCTCTCCATTCATCTCTAAAAACATCAACAATTTCCCACGGACCTGCAGAACTATCTTTAACTCTATCGCGGGCAAGTTGCAGAAGCAGATGTTTCTTTTCCGCAGGGGTGAGATTTTCGATTCCTTTGACCTCTAATTCACTTACAGTTGCTTCCCCCATTTTGGAGCTAGCTACTATTGGCTCGCCTGGCTCATCTTTTATTTCATTTGTTACTTTCCTCTCCATAGATTCCACCATTTCCTGTTTCAATTCAATTACCAATCATTATTACCAATCACTGATGGAGCACAGGTCTAAAGGTTCTTGGATCCAAATGAATATTTTTCTGGCAATAACTACATCTTGTTCCAAGATGCGTCCCTGCGAGAAGAGCTCTTTCTACTTCCTCCTGGGGTGAAATATATTGAGTCATTTCCTCCCCACAGTAGGGGCATTTTATCTTCAGCCAGTCAAGTTTGGTAAGCTCTCTGATGCCCTGTATCAATTTTCCCAGAGCATCCTCATAAGCCTCAGGAAAAAAGACAATGGGCTGGAGATGGTGTATGAGAACAGGCAATTTGACTCCTATCTCTACCAGTGGGATTATAAGCTGATCAATTCCTACTGCAAGGCCAATCTCCTGATTCACTTCCAAAGATCCTACACCTTCCTGTGTGAGAATCGGAATAAAACAATCTGACTGGCGAATTCCAAAACGTATCCTTTCGCCTAAAGGAAGAATTCGAGCTTTCCTGTATAGGGATGAAAAGCTTTCCAGTTCTACAGCCCAAAGAGTTCTGGCTAGTTCCTGAGCAAGTGGTTCGTCCTGCTCGCAATGAGCTATGTAAATTTTTGAAATCATAGCGCTGCTGTGGTTTAATTATGGAGTTATCTTATTTTTTGGTTTCTTTTCATGTTCACTATCTGGCTCCGGATAAGGTATAGGCTCAGGTGAGGGAACAGGTTGTGGCTCAGGCTCAGGTATTGGTTCAGGCTGAAATGCTGGTTCTTTATTCTCTTTTTTCAGAATAACTCCTCCTTTATTCAATAATACAATTCTCAAGGTGATTCTCAGGAAAAACTGTTTTTATATCAATTTGACTTTAGATAACAGAAATTACTTTTAGTTGTAAAATCCAGTTTTGGTTTCAAGAATCCTTATAAGATTTTGTAATTCTGTAGTACTGAAACTCCATTTGTCAGTCAGAAGCCAACATCACGCTTGTGGCTTTAATTACTGCGTATACCTCATGCCCTTCTTTCAAACCCAGATTTTCGGCTGAGTTTTTTGTAATAATGGAAGTGATTTCCATACCACCCGGAAGTTCAACTGCTACTTCTGAGTTAACGGATCCGTGTACTATTCGTTTTACCTTGCCTTTCAGCACATTGCGTGCGCTTATTTTTATTCTTCTCCCCCCATATCCAAGTATTAACCTCTGTTATCAATAAGGTTAGCCTTGTCGATTATAGAAACATAGGAATCTGTATTTCTGAACTCAAATCAGATAGCATAAACATCGATTCACATATTTCATCATTGACTTTCGATTACTGTTAATTTCCGATGACTGCGAATCAAATTGAAGTTTAAATAAATATTATATCAAAGAGATGCATTGGATTAAAAGATACACCAAGATTAACCGGATTACAAGCTCACTTTGGGAGATATACAATGAAAAGGAAAATGCGAGTTAAAATAAGAAATAAACCCATAGGTCTAGCTTCTTTGTTTTTTACTTTCCTAGTTATAACTGTGATTTCTTTCTCGCCAGGTTGTACCGAGCAAGGGGAAACTTCTCCTGAACCTGTTAAAACTCCGGCAAACTCCAGCATAATTTCTGCTGATTCTTTAATAGATGTCAAATGGCAGTGGTCAGGTTTCCAGCAGTCTTTCAATTCTGAAAATAAAACTTTAGTGTCTGATCCTGAGAATTATACACTTGCCTTCTTCCGCGATGGTACATATTATATCAAAGCCGATTGCAACAGAGGCAGTGGAAACTATAACCTGGAGGAAGATAGCTTAACTCTTGATCCTCATGTAATGACACTTGTTGCATGCGGACCTCAATCAATGGATAGCAAATATCTATCACTTTTAACTGATGTAAAATCCGCAGCTCTTGAGAATGAGCAGCTTATACTTTATTCCGGAGATACAGGTCAGAAAATGTTCTTTACCAATGGAGGAGAGGCTGAACAGAATATTTGACCTGTCCTTCTATATTACTGTATCAGCCAATTTTAAGTAGTTCAGAATCAGTTGCTTATTGCCCATCTTATTTTCAATTCTACAGGCTATGATTATGGTTGGGCAATGAGCAACTTAAAGTACAATTCTACATTATTGGGTCTGAAGGTTATATATACAGAATTGTTTTTGTATTTTCTGCACTCCATTTTCCCCCTCCTTTATATACATGTATGTGTCCACCAATGTCGTTTAATTTTGACGCTAATTTTTTGTTATCTTGCCCTCTTATCTTGCCCTCTTCTATTAACAGTTCATGATATGTTAAAAATACAGCTTGAAAATATCCTGGAACACCGGTTTGATCTTTATTTATCAAGATATCGAATGTTGTACCTTTCAATTATTCTAACCTTTTGAGTTTATTTTTCGGTTTTCTACTCATCGATTCCAACAACTTTAATAGCAATGCCCTGTATCAGAATGTGAATTCAATGATTATGGATCAGGGTTAACAATTCCTGATTTCCTTCTGGAAAGCCCTGAATTTTTTCCTGGCTTTCAACCTTATAAGCTTTATGAGAGATTAAAATGGAACTTGATGAAGTCATAATTACAAGGGCAATTTTTGATGAGTATTCTAGAACTTTCCTAGATTATACGGATATCGATGTAGCACTCATAGGAGGGGGACCTGCAAACCTGGTGGCTGCAAAGTATCTTGCAGAGGCAGGGGCAAAGGTCGCTATTTATGAACAGAAGCTGTCACTCGGGGGCGGCATGTGGGCTGGTGGTATGATGTTCCCGCGCATAGTTGTGCAAGAAGAAGCCTGCCGCATCCTTGACGATTTCGGGATCAGGTACAAAGAGTACCAGCCCGGGTACTATGTGGCAAATTCCGTAGAGTCTGTTGGGAAACTGATCGCAGGAGCAACTTCAGCAGGGGCTGAAGTTTTCAACCTTGTGAGCTTTGAAGACGTCATGATTCGGGAAAATGATAGGGTTACTGGAATTGTTATCAACTGGGGGCCTATAACGGCACAACGCTTGCATGTGGATCCTCTCATGATCCGCACAAAACTCGTAATTGACGGGACAGGGCATGATGCAGTTGTATGTAACACCATTCTCAGGAAAATCCCCGATGCAAAAATTGGAGAACTCGGGCTGCTTGGGGAAAAGCCCATGTGGTCAGAGGTTGGCGAACGCCTAGCAGTCGATGCAACCCAGGAGATCTATCCTGGCCTGATTGTAGCTGGCATGGCTGCAAATGCCGCAACACGCGCCCCTAGAATGGGCCCTGTCTTTGGAGGTATGCTCCTATCGGGAGAAAAGGCTGCAAAACTTGCCCTTGAAAAGCTTAAGGAACTCTAATACTAATTTAGGCAGGACATTTTACCTAATCTTGCGCGCCCAGAGGGCCGGAAAACAGAAGTTTCTTCTTTCCACGGGAGGGTCTCCTGTTCTTTCCGGCAAAAACTTTATATAAAAAAACTCCTTCTATAGGTTGCTTCAATCTGAAGTACCAGACCCCTGTGGCCGGGGTAGGGTAGAGGTTATCCTGTGGCCCTGTGGAGGCTACGATCCGAGTTCAATTCTCGGTCCCGGCCCTAATCATTTTCTTTAATCATTTTCTTATTTCTTTTATCTTTCAACCAGTTTCACTGTTTCGGAGCGACATCGCTTTTTATTCTATACTTTCTTTGCATATAGGCTTTTTATACCATTATTTGTCTACATCTACCTTTAATTTACTCTACATCTACCTTTAATTTATGCTTGATTGGACTGTATACTTTCGACTACCAAGCAAATGAAAACAAGAAGGTAATGGAAAAATAATTGACATAACGGAAACAAGAATTGACATGAAAGCACTTGTTATAGACGGCTATGTGGACGAACCTGCCTGCCTTGGAGTCCCTCCTTACCTATCTCCCTATCCGCGTTATATAGCAGGCGCTCTCAGAGAACGCGGGCTTTCCGAAAAGGACATTCACTACTTAACCATTGATACCCTGCGAGAAAATCCGCCTGGGGCAGCGGAACTTGTAGGAAGAGCAGACCTTGTTATTGTTATAGCAGGTATGACTGTGCCAGGTAGATATCTTCGGGCTTCCCCAATTACGCTTGGGGAAATCGAGACAATTTTCCGGACTGCACAAGGAGTAAAAGTTATAGGCGGTCCTATAAGGCTTGGTTTCAGCAGCGAAGGCGGAAAGGCTGCAAAAGATACTAGGGGCGGAGTAAACCTTGTAAATACCGTGCTTGCCAGAATGGACCTTGAAGCTTTTGTTTATGATCTTTTTAAGGACGACATTAAAGACGTTTCTCCTGCGAAACTAAGAGATCCTGAGGCTGTAGATCCCCGTTTCAGGACAACAGCCGAAATCGGGCGTTGGGGACCCAGAGGGGCTTTTTTGATCAGACAACACCCTGATTATCCTTACTGCATGTGCGAACTTGAGACCTACAGGGGCTGCGGCAGACAGGTTCACTGCTCCTTCTGCACAGAACCTTTTTATGGGGTATCTGACTACCGACCAGTTGAAGATGTAATCTCCGAGGCATCCGCCCTTTACTCTCACGGAGCCCGCTATTTCAGGATAGGCAGGCAGCCTGACCTTTTTTCCTATCATGGCACGGATACTGGAGGACCTGTCCCAAAGCCCAATCCAGAGGCTATTGAAAGGCTCTACACAGGAATCCGAAACTCAGCTCCAGAGCTGTCAGTGCTCCATATGGATAACGCAAACCCGATTACACTTGCGGCTTATCCTGAAGAGTCTGAGCAGATTCTGAAGACTATTATTAAATATCATACATCAGGAGATGTAATCGCTTTTGGAATGGAGAGTGCAGATAGAGCAGTAATTAAGGCGAATTCCCTTAAGGCAACCCCTGATGAGGTCTTTGAGGCGATCAAACTTGTGAACAAGTTTGGAGCCATTCGAGGGGCAAATGGACTTCCTGAAATACTTCCAGGCATCAACTTCGTACATGGACTGATGGGCGAATCTAAGAAAACTTTCCAGCTCAATTATGATTTCCTGAAGCATGTGCTTGACTCGGATTTGCTCCTGCGAAGGATCAATATCCGCCAGGTTATGGCTTTTCCGGGAACTCCAATATACGGAAAAGACGAAGCCACAAAGAAACACAAGAGGCTCTTTCTTGACTATAAGGAACGGGTAAGGAAGAATATTGACCTTCCAATGCTGCGGCGCGTTGTGCCTGAAGGTACAGTACTCAGGAGTGTGATGTGTGAAATACACGAAAAAGGGATTACTTTTGGAAGGCAACTTGGCTCATATCCCTTGTTAGTAGGAATTCCTGCTTCTCTGCCTTTACGGAAATTTACTGACGTAACGGTTACAGGGCATGGGATGCGTTCGATTACTGGTGTTCCTTACCCTCTGAGTATAAACACCGCTTCTCCCAATCTTATTAGGGAACTTCCTGGACTTGGCAGGAAAGCTGCGGATTCTATAATTGCTGGAATCCCTTACACTGACAGAGGAGACTTCCTCAAGCGAGTAAGTGAAGGAAATTATTTGCTACAGTTTATTGAGATTTAATTTTTTATTTTAATCTATATTGTCAAATTTCGTTGTTTGTAGTGGAAACTCTATTTATTAAAGCTGAGCCTGATATTGTAGGATCAGACTCATTTGCTTGTGCCTGATATTGTAGGATCAGACTCATTTGCTTGTGCCTGATATTGTAGGATCAGACTCATTTGCTTGTGCCTGATATTGTAGGACCAAATTCATTTGCCTGTATGCCTGTATAAGAGTGCTGGAGTTTGCAGCCTTTAATATTCCCAAGCGCAAGGTTTTCAGCAGTTTCAGGCAGCTCTTTAAAGAGTCCAAAATTTATATTTTTGAAGTCTCTAGATCTTTCTTTCAAACAAACACTATTTATCTAATCGTGAATCATTTTTACTTGGGATTTTAAGAAGGCATTTTTGAGGGGGATTTGCTTGAGTGAAAACACGGAAAAACTATACAGAGTAAAAATAGCTCTTCAGCTCAGCTTCATTGTCTGGGTCATGCTCACGATTTTCATCTTCTATGCTACGTTTGAGGCAACGACTCGAGTCTATGGCACTTTTTTTTAATTGCTTATAGTTGTTATTTTTACTCCCTTCCTGCCGGAAGGGGCAGGTCATGAAGAAGGGAAACTGTAGCAACTCAGGTAAAACGGGGCTTTTCCTGTCAGCACGCTGTCACTACAGGCCGTTCTCAAAATTTTACTTTTTTATAAAAAACTCTCTTTATTGTTTCAGCTGCAAAGATATACAATCCTATTATGGCTCCGAGAACTAAAATAATCTGTAACGATAGAGGTTTAAAGCCAAAAGGTGCTGCAAAAGGAGTTAACGGGAAGCAAAGAGTCAGGACTACGATCAATATAGTTGCTACAAGCAGATATTTCCCTGGCTTACTCTTGAAAAAAGACTTTCTACTCCGGATTACCAGTACTATAAGGGATGCTGAAATAACTGACTCAGTAAACCAGCCGGTCCTGAATTGATCTATCATACCAGGTAGCAGGAAAAGCAGAACACCGAAGGTTAAGTAATCGAAAACTGAGCTTGTAAAACCAAATACAATCATGAATTTGCGGATGAAATCTATATCCCACCGATGTGGCTCATCGATCAGCTCTTTATCGACGGTATCTGTGGCTATGGTCATTTCCGGGAAATCGGTCAATAAATTGGTTAACAGGATTTGTGTGGGCAGCAGGGGAAGAAATGGCAAGAAAAGGGACGCTCCTGCCATGCTAAACATATTCCCGAAATTCGCACTTGTAGCCATAAAAACGTACTTCAGGGTATTGGCGAAAGTTTTTCTTCCACCTTTTACGCCTTCAACAAGTGCATCCAGGCTTTTTTCCATAAGCACAATATCTGCGGCTTCTTTGGCGACATCAGCAGCACTGTCAACCGAGATTCCAACATCAGCTGCATGAAGAGCCGATGCGTCATTAATGCCGTCTCCCATATATCCAACAACATTTCCTCTCTTCTTAAGTGCAAGGATAATACGCTCTTTCTGACTTGGCTCTACCTCGGCAAAGATGTCAATATCATTTACTTTTCTTACAAGAGCCTCGGTTGATATCCGATTAAGTTCGCTTCCAGTTAGAATTTTTGAGGCTTTGAACCCTACCTCCTGGCTAATACTGGCAGCCACAAGCCTATTATCTCCGGTAATAATTTTTAGAGAAATCCCAAGCTGCCCCATGTTTTCTATCGTTTTTGCAATATCTGGCTTTAGCGGGTCGAAAAACAAGAGAAATCCGAGAAAAGTCATTCCGTTTTCCTGTTCTTTTTCTATCTTAGTCTGCTGATCCATGTCCCTGTATGCAATTCCGAGTGTCCGAAACTCTTTTTCGCTGAACTCTTTAAACTGCTGTTCGATTTGGTCCTTGACCTCAGAAATTTCTACAGTTTTTTCAAGTTCAATCTCTGCTAAGGTGCAAATCTCAAGAATATTTGAGAGCGCACCTTTAGTGATCATTAGACTTTTATTATTTTTAGAGACAAGAATGCTTAATCGTCTACGTACGAAATCATAAGGAACCTCATCCAGACTTCTATATTCAGTCAGATCGAGTTTGCTTTGTGCCAAGATTGCTCTGTCAATAGGGTTTTTAAAGCCTTTCTGATAATAGGCATTGAGACTGGCATAAAGAAGGATCTTTTCATTCTGACCTCCTTTCATATCCTGGAAAGAGTGGAGTTTCAATTCCCCTTCGGTCAAAGTGCCAGTTTTGTCGGAGCATAATAAATTCATGCTACCGAGGTTTTCAATTGAGGCTAATCTCTTGACAATCACTTTATTTTGTGCCATCTCTCTTGCGCCATGAGATAGGTTAACACTTATAATCGCAGGCAAAAGCTGTGGCGTAAGCCCAACTGCAAGAGCAAGGGAGAAAAGGAAAGAATCCAGAATAGGACGCTGAAGATAGACGTTGATTGCAAAGATTGCAATAACCATCAGCATGGTAACTTCCAATAGAAAATGGCCAAATTTTGCTATACCTCTTTCAAACTCAGTTTCTGGAGTACTGGTTTTTAACTCTTCCGAGATTTCTCCAAATTCGGTTTTTTTTCCTGTAAACACTACCAGGGCTCTTCCACTTCCGCTTTCCACGCTTGTTCCCATCCAGAGGGAATTTGTACGCTGCGCAAGAGAGGTCTCTGCTTTCAATGTTTTTGTTGACTTCTCTACAGGATAGGTCTCTCCAGTAAGAGTGGCCTCATTGACAAAAAGTCCCTTTGATTCAAGAATGAGGCAATCAGCAGGAATTATATCGCCTGCATTGAGGATTATTATATCTCCTGGCACGATCTGTTCTATAGGAACTTCTTTTTCTTCCTTATCTCTTAATACTGCTGCCTTTACCTCAACTGCGCTGAGCAATTTCTCAAAGGCATCAGCAGCTCCTTTTTCCTGCCAGAAACCCAGCAGACTGCTGATAAAAACAATGGTTACAATAATTATAGTATCTGTAGTATCACCAAGAGAGAAAGAAAGCCCAGCAGCAAAAAGCAAAATGATAGTAATCGGGCTCTTGAACTGGGAAAGTAAGATTCTAAGGGCATCTGAACTTTTTTTGGGTTTAAGAAGATTGGCACCATACTTTTTAAGACGCTCGCTACTTTCAGAGCTACTCAAGCCTTCGGCTGTTGTTTGCAGTTTCTGTAACATTTCGGGTACTGGAACGCTCCAGAATTCAAAGTTATCAGGAATCTGCGTCAACAGAATTCCCCCTACTTACTCGTTTAACTTCTCAAGGTTCAACAACTCTCAAGAGTTTGGCGAGCTCCTGTCCTTCACTTCCAATGGTTGAGAGTTCTCTGGAAACTTCCGATTTCTCAAGATATTTCTCTGTCCTGATCCCTTCAGGCTCCTCGATCTTGATGGTAATTTCTCCCTCAGTATATCCTTTTTCAAGGCACTCAATTACCAGTTTTCCGTATATGGAAGCAATTAACTTAAGACAATCAAAAACTCTATTTTCTTCAATTACGTTTTTTCCGTCAAGTGTTATACGTTTGAGCTTTTTAGACACCACGGATTCTATGAAGAACTCCTTTATTTTTATTATGAACTTATCGACTGAATCTCTATCTAAATCAGCAGCCAGTTCTTCATCTCGTGTAATCTCGTAGTCTCTGTACATGATCAGAAAAGCTTTCTCATCCGATGAGACAATGAATCTGTTTTCCGCATTCCTGTCTTCGAACACGGTTCTTAGATTATTTCCCTCGTACTCAACATTCGTGATATAGAAGTCGGAAACATCGAGTCTTTTTACTTTTCTCTCCCTAGATAGAATTCCACTCTTTGTCCATATAGGCAAAGTCAAGTTTTGCAGGTCTTTTACTTTTAGAGTATCCTGTGTAAAAATTAGTTCAAATTCGTACTGCATATTGTCAACAAAACTGATCTGCTTTCCCCTCAGCGTTTTATCCTCTATGAAGGCGTAGTACGCATTTTGAGCTCCATATATACTGTCTTCAAAAAAAGGACTAAGGGATGAGAATATTCTTGTATATATTTGTTGTGTTTCCATAAGATTCAGTTTGTTTTCTCTGTCAAGCTCTGCAAGTTTTTCGTTTTTCTTTGCCAGCGCCACGCTTGAGGAGGTCTCAAGAGTTCTCTCTTTGACTTCTAGAATTTCAGGTGCGTATACTTCAGCTGTGAGGTTTCCAATAGAGTTCCTTATGTCCTTCTCAAATAGATCAATTTCTTGAATTCTTTTTTCGAAAAATTCAAGCCTTTCTTGATTCTTATTTTTTATAGTTATAGCTGATTTTTCCAGAGGGATGATTTCATTTGAAATCTTTATAAAGTCCTGCATATCCTGGATAAAGTCTCTTTGAACTGGAAAATCAGTAGAATCCTGAAAAGTATATCGAATTTTAAGCCCCCCATTTCTTTTGCATAAAAAACGTTTTTGTTTAAACTATGTTTTTTCCAAACTTTAAGTTTGTGAGCATTCAATTTTTTTAAAAAAATATACGGTTTCTTGATTTTCAGACTTAAGAGTCTTAAGAGTTCTATAATTAATAGCATCGCATTAATAGCGTCTACAATTTTCTGCAATTTTAATGAAAATTTTTGTACTCTGCAAATGAAATTAACTTCCAAATATTGGTTTTTCTAGCCTTAAAAATATAAATAATTTTGTCAACATACTTTGAATTTTCTTTTTTAAATCTTATTAAATTTAGTTATCTCCATCTTTCAGAAAGATTTATATCAGTTATTGTGCAATCTTATCTATATTATCACCATAAGATAATATATACAGATATGTGCCTGTCATCAAAGATGGAGATTTACTGTAAGCTAAATTTCCGCTATTTGCAAGCGTTTGATTTTTTTGCAGGGCACGTGTCTCATGCCTAGGACTATTGATTAATATGGGTGCAAAAACGGGGTCAACAGTCATTCTAGGCAACAAGAATCGATAAGGCGGCTAATTCCGCATCAGATACTACCCACTTCTGCCAAAAACGATTGCGTAGGAGCCTTGGGTTTCTTATTAACCGAACAGATAATGATACTATCTGTTTAATTACCTATAGGGGGTTTGGTTAGAAAAATAGGGGTAAAGTGAAAAATATAATTATCAGACAGTCTAAGTTTATTTAATACTTAAGTCTCCCACTAGCTTAGTATTATTGGGCTGTTTGTCTAAACTATTTAATAGCTGGGATCTGCTATATCTCTCAACTCAATTATATTATTTAATAAGTATATTACATAATGTTTAAACTGGAACAAAATTGGATATTTGCGGAACCAAGGTGTAAAATATGAAACAAAGATTGATGGTACTATTTAGTGCACTGCTAATCATGCTCTCCTCTGTAGGAGCAGCAAGTGCAATTGGAGATAATTTAACCGTTGATATCAAATACAACGGATTCACAAGCAACGAAACCGGTTTTTTCAAACCCGGAGACGTTGTAAATATTACAGCTGATTTCAATCAAAATGTCACTAACGCTACTATATCGATTAATAAGGGTAGCCCACGTACAGTAGTAAGTACTCCTAATGTAAATTTAGTGGGCGCTGGTTTAGTGACTGATGAACCAATGGAACTAATAGGTCCTAATGACCTAGGTGGTAATTCCTTTGGTATTGAATTTCCAATGCCAGAGGATATATTAACTGATCTTTTGGGTATGGATATATCTGCACTTGACATTGATGGAGAGCCCGTGGGAGATGAAGATGGGTCATTTTCATATCCTGACATGTTTGCTTATCCTGATCCATATATAGACATAATCAGCCCTGAGTCTGATTTTGTCGGCAAAAGCTGTGTTAAATTCAATTTCAGTGCTTTCGACTACCTATCTGATGAAATTACCTACACTTTCAGTCTTGATGGTATCGTAAAGAGTAGCGGGACTATAACCTCTGGTGAGTATAAGCAACTTGAGTTTGAGCTGGCTGAAGGTATACACACATGGGAAGTTAAAACCAAGGACAGTCAGGGACCCCACACAAGTGGCCCTCGTACTTTATATGTGGACACTAAATGTCCGACTGTAAAACTTATTGCCCCTCAGGGTTGCTATAAAGAGATAATAGGTTCTACTGACTTCAAGTTTGTCTGTGAAGATGCTTTAGCTGTCGAACATGATCTTGATCTCACATACACATTATACATAGATGGAAAACCTGCTGCAGATTACACTGACATTCCTGGGTATACTCCTGGGTCTGGTTATGAGGATGGCTCTGAGCAGATTCCATGGGACGAAATATTCCCAGATGGTATTTCTTGGGAAGAATTATTCCCTGGTGTGCCTTTGGAAGAATTATTCCCTGATATTCCTGTGGATACGATTCCTGAGAATGGTATTCCTGAAGACGGTATTCCTGAAGACCTTTGGGATGATCTATTCCCAGAAGATGTAATTTCCGGGAAAGTAAAGTGTGGAGAACCTGTATCGAAGAAACTTGCTCTCTCTGATGGTGCTCACAACTGGTCGGTTTTAGTTGAGGATGGAGCCGGAAACAAAGCTACAAGTGAAGTCCGAGACTTTTATGTGAGCCTTGATGGGCTTAGAGTTACTCTCGATTCTCCGAATGGAGGATATGTTTCCTCAAATCCGACATTTATCTTCACTGTAGATGGGGCAAGAGGTAAAGGAGTTGGACTTCCTTTCCACTACAAGCTTCTCATTGACGGTAAAGAAGTAGACGCAAAATGTGAGAAGAAAAAAGTATGTACAGCCGGTTGCACCGAAGGAGATTGCTGCGAGGATGACTTTGTTGTTGGTGAAGATAACTATTCCATAAAAGCCGCAGTACCAGATGGACTGGATAAAACTTGGACAGTAATCATTACTGACTGTACAAGTGGTAAAACCTTTAAGCCTGCCAGGCAGCCACTTCGTTTCTCAGTTGACAGTGTTGCCCCAGCTTGTGTGGCAAATCTGAATGTTGTAGATGCACCGGGTGTTACCGATTGGACCTCTACTAGGGATTATCCTGGGCTGATGGTTAGCTGGAATGCAAGTACAGACGCAGATCTTGCTGATGAGCCATATGAAGTCTATATCAGCACATCGAAACCAGGCTGTATTGAGGATATGCAAAAGGTAAGGATAGATGGACGCGAGACTCACACCGACGGGACACTTACTCCAAATCAGAGATTAAGGTATTCACAAGATAAGAGTCTGTGTAATCTATGTATTGAAGCACTTGAAGGAAAAGACCTTGTCTACGGCAAAGACTACTGGGTAGCTGTCATTGCTCGCGATAAAGCTGGTAACTACAACTCTGCTTTCTCCGTGTGCGACCCCATACAGACCTATGAAGATATGAATATTATGCTTGAGAAGGGCTGGAACCTTAAATCCGTGCCTAAGAAACTTGTTGAATCAAAAGCCTGTCCTGAATCGGTCTTTGGTGAAGGAAATATAGTTATTTACTGGGACGGCGCGTGCTGGCAATGCCCTGATACTATCGAGCCATGTAAGGGATACTGGGTCTACGCCAAAGAACCTTGTGTGACTAATGCCAAGTTCAAGGGGATGTCAGTTGATGGTGCCAATCCTGATGTGCCAGCCTCTCTTGTTCTCAAACCAGGATGGCAAATGATAGGTCACACCTCTGCATATGCTGCACCCTGGTCCATAACTCTGGCTTCGCTCAATGATTTCAATACCGATCTTACTGAAAACTACAAGTTCTCCAGCCTCATCACTTATAATCTCAATGAAGGCTGGGGCGGCATAATCACTGCTGCTATGGCAGATGGGCGCCTAGACGACTCTATGCCCCTTCCAACCATTGGTGCCAATCCTGAGCCAGTTAAAGTGCTTCAGTCTTACGACTATATGGTTCCTGGACAGGGCTACTGGATCTTTGTGAAGAATGGAGGTACCTACGCATCCATCGAAAACACGTATAATCTGGATCTGATGTACGATGAGGACGATGGCTCAGGCAACGGAGATCTTCCGCCTGACTTTAATCCTTTGGATCCATCTACGTGGCCGGAAGGCTTTGATCCAAGCGAGTCCTTGAACGAGACGCCGTAAGGCTAATTTTCAGAACAACTGACTGTTCAGCCTGTTCAGGCTGAATAGTTTTTTTCTTTTTGTTGTTAGCATATAATTGGAGGTCTATGATGAATAAAAAATTAAAAAATGGCCTGCTAAGAACATCTATATTACTGTTGTTTTTCCTGGCTTTCTCTCAGGGATGTACGGCAGCAGTGGATGTTCCTCCAGCCCTCCCGATACATCCGATGATAGTAACAGGGGTTGCTCTTATTGATGGTACGCCTGCTCCCAATGGGACTGTCATTGCAGCTTACCTTAATGACAAGGAGTATCTTGCAAATACTTCCTCTGGAAAATACTCTCTCTTTATTGATGGTATTGCTGAAGATAAAGGAAAACTGGTTACTTTTAAAGTGGACGGAAAAGATGCTACAAGCAGTGTTGCTTGGGAATCCGGAAGTATAGTTACCCTCGAACTGCCTGATGGTAAGGTAGTTTATTCCGAGAGTACTGAAAGCAATTCAAATAGTAATTCAGACACTCGTTCAAACGGTAATTCGAATAGTAACACAAAAAGTAATACAAATTCAAAAACAGGTTCAGAACCTTTGACAGATAATAAAGAACAGGAAATTTCCTCGGAGGGTCCCAATGCCGAGGTCATCAAAACTTCGATCCCTGAGCCGGATATAATGGCTTTGAAAAATACGGATGCAAACTCCGAAGATAAAGAAGCAGTAGAATCTTCCGAAAACTCTCCTAAACCAGAAAGTGCTCCAGGTTTCCTTATTTTCTATGCGGTTGCAGGCATACTTCTGCTCGCTTTCGGATCCGATCTTGGGAGGGGATCTAGAAAGAATCCCTGAAGGACTTTTTTTGAAAAAGTCTGCATAAGTAATATTAAAATTTCAAGGTGACATAATGACGATCAAGGACAAATATTTAAAAATTTTATCATGCCTGGTTATTCTGCTACTGGGCATGTCCCTTGTTCCGGCCGCATCTGCTAATAGTCCTCCTCCTATCCCTCCTATCCCCTATGTGTTTCAAGGAGACTTGAAAGGAGATGCTGCAAATGCAGGTCCCGGAATTATAATCTCTGCATATATAGATTCCAAGCTTGTTGGCTCAGAATCTCTTAAAAAGACTGGAAGATATATAGTTTCAGTTAACGGTACCGAGAAAGATAATGGAAAAGAAATAACCTTCAAACTCGGAGGCGTCGCATCCGAACCTATTTCTGCAACTTACAAGCATGGAGCTGAGCCAGCTAAACTTGACCTGACTTTCTATGGAAGTTTTATACCCCCTAATATAGAAACTTTATCTGCATCCCCCAAATTCATCCTGAATGACGGAAAGGACTTCTCAGCTGTCAGGGCAAAGGTTGTGGGTAAATCCTCTGAAGTAGCATCAGTAACTATCGACCTTATCTCCATAGGACAGGGCGTGGTTTCATTGAAGCCAGAAGGTGGAGATCTCTATACTTGTAATGTGAAAAGTACTACACCAGGTGAGTTCAAATTCGCCTTTACGGCCGCTGCCCCCTCTGGAAGCAGTGTCATAGATGAAGAAAGTATTTCCATTACGGTACTGAAAGAAAGTGAACTAGCAACAAGGTTTGGAGGTTCCGATGGAGTCTTCTCTCCTGAAGAAATTAAGAACCTTGTAAATAATAACGAGGTATCCAGTGGGATTAAATATGCAGTTCTGGGTGCATACTTTGCTGACGGGTGGAATCGAATATGAAACTACTTAAGTTTAAGTTTGCTGTTATTCTGCTCCTGGCGCTGACCTTATCTGCTGTCCCGGCTTGTGCAGGCAGTGCAGAAAGGACTTCCCCTGCTACGGTTAGTCCCAATCAGGAGTTCCAGGTAACAGTCAACGTAGCTGATTATGGGGCTGCCGGTCAAGTAATTGAAAAACTTCCTGCTGGCTTTACATTTGTTAGCTCTACCCTGCCGGAAAGAGCCGTAACTGAAAATGGCAGCAAGGTTTCCTTCCTGCTTATGAATGAAAAAAGCTTCAGCTACACCCTGAAAGCTCCAGCCTCAACAGGCACATATAAAATTGTGGGACTTTTAAGAGACATAAACAAAACTGAGTCTCTTGTTCTTCCTGCTGAAAGTTCCATCACTGTCAGTCAATCTTACAGCGGCGGCTCTGGCGGCTCTGGTGGTAAATCAAGCGGCGGAGGTGCAGGTGTTTCTCCTGAACCCCAAAGCAACGTCGCGGCTAAAGAACGGTCTCAGAAATCTATCACAGCGGGGCAGCATGTAAAGTTCGAGTTCCCACAGGGTGTAACCTGCATAAGGTATGTGGAGTTTGATGCCAAAAAGACTCTGGGAAAAGTCACTACTCTTGTTGAAATGCTGAAAGGTCAGTCCAAGCTGGTTTCGAGCCTGCCTGAAGGCACGGATTATAAAAATGTGAATATCTGGGTAGGTTCAGGAGGAATCGCAAACTCTGATAACATCGAAAATGCAGTTATTGGTTTCAGAGTTGAAAAGGCTTGGCTCAAGAATACCGGAGCAGATGAAACTTCTCTGGCTCTCTGGAACTACGACAAGACCTGGAACAAGCTTGAAACAAAAAAGGTTGGTGAAGACAGTACTTACGTTTTCTTCGAGTCTAAAACTCCAGGCTTTGGCTCCTTCACAATCGTTGTACCCGATGAGAAGATAGAAATCGAACCTTCCAATTCGAAAGATACCTCTCCCTCTAAAAAACCGGAATCAAACCCTGCATCTGATGCAAAAGACTCCTCAAGATGGGGATCTATTCCAGGGTTTGAGTCTGTAATAGCCATCGGAACCCTTGGGGCAGTGTATCAGGTCCTGAGAAGAAAGTAAAAGGAAGTCTAATTTAGTAATCTCAAAAACGTTTAAAGCAGCTTTTAAGGCTGCTTATCTTTTTTTAACCCTATTCTCCAGCAGTCTCCTGTTTTCTCACACACTACTGATGCCCGAAGTTTCAGGACGCCCTGCTGCTTTTTAAATTATATATTCTCTAATTAATTAAGTTGATCCATGATAGTTTTTCGGGGCATGTGTTTTATATTACCAAGCCAGTATAGACTGGCATCCTTTGTGCTCTAGCGGCATGTATTAACTGATCTTCTAAGTCAATCTTTTGACTTTATTATTGAACTTTTTGAGTGATGGATTTTGAGCGAGCTTGAGAAACTGATAAACCTTGCAAAAAATGCAGCCGAAAAAATCCGGAAACATAGATTTGCGCGCGTAGTCTCACACAATGATGCTGATGGGCTGACCTCAGCCGGAATAATGGCACAGGCTCTGCTGCGGGCAGGCATTTGTTTTCAGCTTTCTATAGTTGGAAGGCTGGATGAAGCTGTGATTGATGAAGTAAATAAAGGCATCTCCAGGGATGAACTAGTTATTTTTTGTGATATGGGCAGCGGGCAGCCTGAGCTTATAGGTAAGGTAGCAGCCGATGTTATAGTGCTCGACCATCACCTGCCAGTGGGGCAGTCTCCTGCTAAAGTGGTTGTAAATGCCCATCTGGTAGGGATCGACGGGGCAACTGACATCTCAGCTTCTGGCACCTGTTACCTGGTAGCTAGGGAGCTATCACTTAATAACATTGATCTTGCAGGGCTAGCAATTGCAGGTGCAGTCGGAGACAAGCAGCTTTTTCAAACGGCGAATGCTTTCATTCTTGAAGAAGCCCTAAAAGCAGGGATTGTTTCTGTCCGAAAGGGGCTCAAAGTAGGAGACGGAGATCTTGTAGATGTTCTTACACGCACTACTGAACCTTTCCTGGATATAACGGGCTACCCTGAAAAAGTTAAAGAATTTCTGGACCAGCTCGAGCTTTCAGGAAAGATTGAAGATCTCTCTGAGGAGGAAATGTCCAGGCTTGCCAACGCTGTCGCCTTGAAACTTGTAAGGCAAGCAAGCCCAGAAGCTATTGAAGCTGTTATAGGAGAAGTCTTACTCTTGGACCGCGAGCTTGTAAGAAACGTTTACGATTTTATCTCTATTCTTAACACATGCGGAAAGCAGAAAATCTATGGGCTGGCTATTTCTCTCTGTCTGAAAGACCAGGAGATTGTCAATGAAGCCCTCTCTCTAAAAAACGAACACGAGAAGAAACTTGCGCTGGACATCAGGGAAAATATAGAAAAAACTCGCAAAGGAGAAAATCTCTGGTATGTCATTACTGTTGATGCTCTTTCTACAGGGAGCCTTGCAAGCACAGTTGTGCGCTACCTTCATCCTGAACTTCCCTTCATCTGTATAAACGAATCCGAAGGTATCCTGAAAGTCTCAGCGAGAGGTACCCGCGAACTTGTGTCAAAGGGTCTTGACCTTGCTTTCGCTATGAGGGAAGCTGCAGGCGCAGTTGGCGGAAGCGGAGGCGGGCACAGTGTAGCTTCTGGGGCTGCGATCCCCATTGGCACTGCAGAGGAATTCCTGAGCATTGCCGACCAGATTATAGGTGGCCAACTGCCAAAACCGGAAAAGTAAAGCAAGATAAGAAATAAGGAACCAGATAAAGAGTGTCAAGTAAAAGACCAGAAGCAAAAATGAGGCAAAGAACAAGCAAGGGATGTCAAATAGAAAAAGAGAGTAAAAAGAATCGGAAGCCAAAAGTAACAAAAAAATTAGCAAAACGATGAGGATTGCTTATGAAAATTACAGGCACAATTGAATTTTCGGATCCAGAATCAAGAAGATCGGCTGCTAGGATTCTAAAGGCGCTTTCTCCGGATAATCTTAGGAGTATGGAAAGTGAAATCAGTGACGGGAGGGTTGCTGTCCTATTTCATTCCGAGAAAATTGGCTCTCTCCTTGCAACTGTTGATGATTTTCTCATGAATGTTAAAATTGGGGAAGGAATTGAACAGGCTCTGGAAAAAGGAAACAAAGTCCAGAAAAATTAAACTTGCCTCTTAGTTTTTCTTTTTTCCTTCTATTTTTGTAGCTGGAGTCGTCAATCCTCTGAACCTTCCCTCCAGAGTATTATAAGTTCCTTGAGCCTTTCTTTCGTTAGTTCCGCTCCGGTTTCAGGGATCTGCAGTCCATTTCGGTAGATATGGATAGCTTCCTGTATTTCTTTAGTACTTATTTTTTTGCCTTCATGGGAAGCTGGGCTATCCCAGGGATTCCAGGTGCGAACTGTCCACTCCCATTTTTGTGTAACTTCTTCATCCCCAATTCTGGCAATTGCTGTAATATTATAAGTTCCTGGAGACTGGATACTCTCTGAGTATGAACTCTTTTTTACTTGAGATTCAGAACCTCTGTTTTCTCCATTAAAGTACCAGCTTACATTGCAAGCATAGTTTGTACTAACACTAAACTCCTGCTTCTCCCCTATGTAGCCTGTAATATTCCTTCTGGGATTGGCTGAGTTAATTGAGAGAGGAGTTATTGTTATGTAACCATGTTTTGTCTTGGAATCAAATCCTTTGCCGTTACCGATAGTCAGAGAAACGGTATAATTCCCGTAAGATCTGTAGGTGTAGACAGGGTTCTGGACTGTTGAATCAGTTTCCCCATCGCCGTTCATATCCCACTTCCAGGAAAAGGCGTTGTTTGAAAGGTCAGTGAACTGGATCGTAAGAGGACGCATTCCTGAGGTAGTGTTTGAAGAAAAATCAGCTTCAGGAAAGTCATTACTTGTTGTGAAAGCTTTAATGCAGAGATTTGCTTTCGAGTTGCTGGATATGTCTTCCCATCTGACTCCATTAGGACTTACGTAGCTTTCTCCGGGATTGGCCCTTGCCTTGCTGCTGTAATAGGCTACAGGTTCTTCTACTGCAAGAGGACCTGAAGCCGATGGGTTAATGAATCTTATAACTATTGAAAATCTCTCTCCTGCATTTATGGGTACAGCCGAATTCAACACATGTGTATGATATCCTGGGAAGGTGTATCGGCCGCTTTCCTGTACAATGAATCCTTTTCTCGAATTAACAGGACCTGAGACAGGATTTTTGTAGATGTATATCTCGTAAGCCGTATTGAGGTCAGTAGTATAAAATCCTACAGCTCTGAGGGTTTCATTTTTTTCTGAGGAATAAACATTGCCTCCCCAGGCAACTAGGGGGTTTTCTGAATACTTTTTAGATACCACCCACCCAAGAGGATCATACTGGTAGATATTATCATAATTATCCAGATCTTCAGCTGTGAACACGGCATTTTCATTGTACCCGAGTTTTGTGTCGTAGTAGGAAATATAGAAGTACCCCTCTTGACCCCAGACATCACCCCAGCTGTTCTTCACTATAAAAGCTCCATCTCCGGGAGGAACTTGCATAAATAGATTTTTGTCAAAAGAATCATCCCAGCCTACAATGGTCACAGCATGATTGACAGGCAGATCCTTGGTATATCGGTAAGTATAATTTTTTTCCTGATAATGCCCTGGGTTCCAGTACATCGTGGAGTATACAGCTCCATATTCCAGAAGCGCCCTTTTGAGAACTTCGTTATCCAGAGGCTCAGTTTTCTCAGGTAGGAAAAGCACCTCCTGCACATGTCTCTGTACCTGAAGCCCTGCGGGTGAATAGGTAGAGGGCTCACTATAGGGATCATCAAATTCATTTACAGGCCCATCCCAACGGGAAAGGTATGCTGTTGACATGAATGCATTTCCACCCTCATCCGAGGTAAAATCAAAACCCTCTGGATAGTTTTTTGAGGCGAGGTTTTTCATGTTGTTTTCGGAAAAATCATAGTTTTTTCCTTCTTTTCCCAGAATGTAGGATTCAAGAGAAGCAATACTTGAAAAGGCCCAGCAACTTCCATCCTTTCCCTGATCTTTTACAGCTGTTACTTTCCTTTCTTTACGCAGGTCATAAACAGGTGGTAGCTCTGAACCTGAGGCTCTCAGCAAAACTCTTCCTTCTGAGCTTGCAAGCCCTGACAGTTTTACAGGTGAAGGCTTATACCCGGTGTCTGAAATCTTTTCGTATTTACTCCCAAAAGAAAAAGATTCAATCGAGCTAAGTTTCCAGCTTTCCAGAAAGTCAGGGTTCATTGGGGCTGTTTCAATCACAGATTCAATTACAAATTCAGCAGAAGATGTACAGTTCTGTGGCATTTCAGGGGCATTGACACTTCCTGCAGCAAAACCTGAGCTGGCAGGTAGGCATGAAATCAAGATCATGAACACAAGCAGAAATGATTTTATTTTCTTAAGCAGGGAAATTTTCATTCTTTTCAAGATTGTTTGCCTCAGTGAGATTGTCTCCTGGTCGGCCTGTAAAGATCTCCCAGAGCTGGCTGGATAACCATCTTTAGCATTATTTTCATGTGAACTTATTCAACTATTTATGAGATTTGTCTATAAGTCTTTTTCCTACTGAAGGTTTTTTTGTATTATGTTACAGAGAGTTTTATTCACATAAATCCACTATAATAACTAATTATTGATTGCTCGTTTACGAAAATCTTTACTCATTTTTAAAGAGATTTAAAATTAATAAATAAACAAATTTGGACTGTATAATATACTCAAATCTTAATTTCACTCGCTAAAATTTAATTTCAGTTGGCTAATTTTGATACACTTCAAAAATTGGATTGTTATCTTCAATAGAAAGAAACATTACCCTTGCTTTTCCATACCTTATAGGGTACATTTGTATGGGGGTGGAAACCTGCTTTCGGAAGTACTTGCAGATCTTGAGAAAACCAGACCTGAAGATATTGATAAAGAGATTCTTAGAGCTGCCATGATTGCGGAACTGGATGCTATCAACATCTATGAGCAGATGGCAAACCTGGCAAAAAGTGAGGAGATTCGTACAGTACTGCTTGATATTGCCAGAAAAGAAAAAATCCATGTAGCCATGTTTGAAACCGTGCTCCTGCAAACTGATGGAGAGTTTTTAAAAATCTATGCAGACTATGCTCTGGCTAGAAGTAGGAAATAATTAAAGGCAGTGTGCCAAGTTTTCTATTGATTTCTATGCTTGAAGAATACGAGAAAAAGAGACACTTTAAAAAGACCCCTGAACCGCCTGCCATCAATTCCAGAAAGAGCCCCGAAAAACCAATTTTTGTGGTTCAGCGCCACGATGCGCGCAACCTTCATTATGATTTCCGCCTGGAGCTTGACGGGGTTCTGAAAAGTTGGGCTGTGCCAAAAGAGCCCCCGAAAGAGGCTGGCATCCGAAGGCTTGCCATAGAGACTGAAGACCATCCGCTCGGATACGCTGATTTTGAGGGGGAAATCCCTGAAGGAGAGTACGGAGCAGGCACGGTTGAGATCTGGGATAAGGGGACTTTTGAGCTTTTGAAACGCGAGGAAAAGGAGATCGTGGTGGTGCTTGAAGGAGATAAATTAAAAGGGACCTACGTTTTGATTCGGACAAAGTACGGAAAAGGTGAAAAAGGCTGGCTCTTCTTTAGAAAGGCTGATTGAAACTCGGTATTTATGAATGTTTAAATATGTGGCAATGTGAAGAGATAAGGTAGTTTTTCAAGTGCCCGGATTTTGGGTTTAAACCCTGAGCTTTTTAAACCCTTGTGAGTATAAAGCATATGGGGATACCTACGGAAGAAAGGATAAAGATTAACGTTTTTGAAACTGTCGGGGAAAACTGCTGCGTTGCCGCCTGTGACGGGCAGAAAGTTTACGAGATAATTACAGCAGCGCTCTGCGAAAATAAGAAGATTGAACTGTCTTTCGCAGAAGCGAGTGAGCTAACACCTGCTTTTCTGAATTCGGCAATCGGACAACTTTACGGCTGTTTTCCTGTAGAACGGATTGAGAGCAGCCTCTTGTTCACGGATATCTCCGAGGAGGATGAGATCATCCTCAAAAGGGTTATCGAACGGGCGAAAACCTATTTTGAGCGTGCGTATACCTGCAGAAAGGCACTGAAAGATGTGCTTGGGGGAGAAGAGGATGCGTAAGAGCGTTCACCGTGCAACCATTTTCCCAGTTAAACGCCGTCCAAGGCTTCGCGCCGGAGGATCCAGGCTCGCAAAACCTGTTCCTGTAAAGGTTCATTCCATTGAGAATTATAATTTCCCCGCAGGTAAAGGCTACTTCTTTGACACCAATATCTGGCTGTATATCTACGGCCCAATCGGCTGGCCTGACCAGCGGTCGGACGCTTATTCCAGGGCTTTGAAAGAAATCAGAAACTCTGATGGCACGATTTATATTAACTGTATGATAATTTCGGAATTCATAAATGCCTTCTCCCGAATCGAGTTCAAACAGCAGACCGAGTTTACAAGGTTTAAGGAATTTCGAAACTCTCTGACCTTCAGGGTAATTGCCCAGGAAATAGCTTATAACGTAAGGAAAATTCTCAGAAGTACCCTTGCCTGCGATCCTGAACTGCAGGCTATAGATCTTCCAGAAGTCATGGATCTTTTTGAGCAGGGAAAATACGATTTTAACGACCTTCTCTTTGCCCAAATCTGCCGCGCAAAAAACATGGTTTTCGTAACCCATGATAAAGATTTCAGCGAACTTGGAGTCGAGATCCTGACCGCAAACGAGAGGCTGGTAGATGCTGGGAGAGAAGGAAGAGAATAACCGGTTTTTAGTTTTACTTTTCAGGTTTAACTTCAAGGTAAAGCTCAATTGCTTCTTTTATTCCTTCATTTAGCTCACCAAATGTTTTAGCCTGAGTATGACAGCCCGGAAGTTCGGGCACAGAAGCTATGTAAATTCCATCTTCATCCTGTTCAACAACGACCGTGAATTCCCTCATCAGGCTCATCTTCGCGTCATTCAGTAATTATTTTTTCAATTTCGATTCGATTCCCCAGAGATTAAGGATTGGAGTAAGCGATGTGAATTTTGGAATTAAAAAGTATATTAATATCAAAATCACCAATTAATACCTATGCGGTTCACAATTAAACTTGAAGAATCTGATGAAGGAGGCTATACCGCCCAGTGCCTTGAAATTCCTGCCGCTATCAGCGAAGGAAATACCAAAGAAGAGGCACTTGAAAACGTTAAGGAAGCTATTCAGCTTGTTCTGGAAGTAACAAGAGAGCAGGCTCAGGCACTGGGTGAAGTATACTGTTGATAAAATTATTATATCCTTTTCTTTTCCCTGAAATGAATCTACAGTACTTATTTCCAAACCCTTCAGAATGTGAGCACCAAATTTTTCATTTAGTTTTTCTACCTGTTTCTTGTACGTTGTTATGATTCCTATTTTATCATTTTCAAGACCTGGGATGTTGTCCATGAGGTATTTATAAAGTGAATACACTACTGCATAGATTCCAAAATATGGACATAAAACAGAACTTTAAAGTCTGAACTTTGAAGTCAAAACAGTTCAATGGATTTCTCATAAAAGAACCACGGATGGACACGGATAAACACGCATGCCGATCATATGTGTAAAGTGGACACGTATCTGATCATCCATGTCCATCTGTGTTTATCTGTGGTTTATTGAGGATATATGGAATTAACTTACTAGTTTAGTAACAAAGATTCAAAGACTCTTTTTATGGATTATTACATATTCTTTATTAATTGAGCTTACTGGAGAAGAATCAATACAAGATGTGATTACTGGAGTTCTCTTATGTGGGATATCTCGGGTAGTTGCTTTAATATTCTTAAAACCGTGAGTCTCAAGATACTGCATTGATATTGTTGTTAAGTCAATATTTATTCTATCAACAGTACGGTTTCCAAGGGTTAACACAATGTATTTTCTTGTAATTCTGCATGTTTCCTTAAGAAATCTGAAATAATCATCAAAAAAACGCAAGACTTTTTCTCTCTTATTGACGGATATTTGTGATATATACGGAGAAATCAAGGCCAAATCATCTTGAGAAATATCAATAGATTTTACTCTCTTGCCACCCAAACTACGGCTATCAATAACTGAATAATTGCCTAATTCCCACCCTTCTAAATCAAGATCTCGGGAGTCAATTATATATAAATTAAGCATTGAAAACTCACCATATGGTACTGTAGTACGATTATCTCCATATGGGGGAGAAGTTATGGTTATATCAAAAGTATTATCCAAAAAAGACGGCAACAAATGATTAACATCGTCCTTATATATTATGCAATTATCTGAACTGGCAAAGAATTTAGTATAATCTAACTCTATTTTTTTGATATAGTCACTAATCAGATTGTTCTCTAAAGTGGCTTCTTTATTCCTATCTTTGATATACAGTTTGTATGTAGAACTACTTGTATTACTATACTTTCTGATAAGGTCACATAACATACACCAAAAGAACTTTCGATTACGGTCAGATTCGATCCGATTTATCGCATCTTTTAGGATGGAGAGTGACTCTAAAATATCACTCCGAATCCATTTATTACAGTTCGGAAATGATATAATTTCCTCAAGTTCAATATATGGTATTGTTTTTTTCAAAGTAGAGATGTCTTCTAAGATATTCTCATCCACACCTTGCAGCTTAACTTCAGTAATGAGCTTTGCAAGCGGGTTTATGTCACATCCAACTAAATGAAGATTACTGTTTATTTCAAGCGCTTCATACAGAGCAGTACCGGAGCCACAGAATGGATCAATAATTGAATTGATCTCATCACCAGATATCAGTTCTTCTAGTATATCCTTCTGAACAGGGGCAATCATCACAGCTGGATATAAAACTGTTCCATGTATGTCTAAACGCTTCTTATAATCAGCATACATTTTATTTTTCAGCATATTTTTCTCCGTTAATTAATTTTGGGATTTATAGATATTTCGTGAGCAATTGCGATAAACTGACTTGCCTTTGAAGCGATAAAATGTATATCCTGTTCACTAATATGTTTAGTTGATTTATGAGCTCCCAGATGAGCTTTCTTAACAGCATCAGAATAATCTTCAGATTTTGATACCAAATTACTTAGACTACTATACTCAATACCGGTGCCGGCACTTATTTCTGTACGCACATGTTTGTTTGTATTTATATATTCGACAACTTTTTTCACTTTTTCTTCTAAACTTTTAGATCCAGCTAAGACGTGTCCTTTATTAGAATTATTTATTAAGTCAATGCATAAATCGAATAATGCTCTTAATGAGCATGATATCACTTCTTGATATTCATTTATATCAAGCGAATTAATTTCACTGACTAATCTTCTTATCTGTAGATCCGTTATATAATAATCCTTTTTTGTAATTGGGGACAACAGTAGTCCATTCTTAATACCAGTAAAACTACTATTTGGATGAGTATATAAAATTTTGATAGCTGCAATAACAGGGCCAGTTACTTCATCATGAAACTTAAATTTTAGTGTTTTTCGAGTGGGTTTTTCCACGCCGGGCAAAATCTTATTTTCTAGTAGTAAATCGTCTAGAAAAACATCTATTTTTTCAAAAGGGATTTTTTTGCCGTTAGAATCAACAGCACAAATGAAATAATCTTCTGCTTTCTTCTGTTGAGAAGGTAGGATCTCATTTATTTGCTTTTTTTTGAGCTTAATTTCTGCAGGCACCGGCCCATTTCCTTTAGAATCTTCGGTATTAGCTGTCGAATTTTGTGAGGCATTTTCTTGTATGTTATGATGATTGTCGTTGTTAATATTATTGTTATTGTTAGTATTATTGTTAGTATTATTGTTAGTATTATTGTTAGTATTATTGTTAGTATTATTGT
>ENA-UOOI01000880-UOOI01000880.1-fermentation-metagenome-genome-assembly--contig:-NODE-880-length-35569-cov-6.106352_pt1 | contig 35569 bp, 27 predicted proteins | sample MGYA00245779_ERZ724027 | MGnify/ENA primary metagenome ERZ724027 (study PRJEB28704, sample SAMN03018318) | fermentation metagenome | biome: anthropogenic terrestrial biome; feature: soil; material...
TACGACCTTCGGGTTATGAGCCCGACGAGCTACCGGACTGCTCCACTCCGCGATCTTTATTTGTGCATCCTCGCTAAACCTTACTATATGGCCTCGTTTTAGAGCGCTTCATTATAATAACACATGAGGTATGCCATGTCAATACTTTTTTAAAAATATTGCGATCGAAATAGAAAGACTGAGGATGTGCGTGCGGCACATGCCTAAAGGGGGAGGTTATACGCAATAGGAAAAGCCGCCTTTGCTTGAGAAGGGGAGGAGAAAGCTTGAAATTGTCAAGCGGATGAGTTGGATAATTGGTATGAAAGAAGTATAATAAAAGTAATTTGTAAAGCACAGTCTGGCGTATTATAAAGCGGAGAGTCTTTAGAAAGCGAGAATCGGTAATTGGGGATTCGAAAAAATAGCAACCCATAACTTTTAAGATCAGGAGGAGTTCTCATGAAAATTACAAAGGACACAATGGTGGAAGACGTTTACCAAATTCCCGGCGTAATGGAGTACTGTCTGCAAAATCGAGTCACAATTTTCACCTGCTCGGGGGCTTACCCCCGGAACTTTGGGGAATTGCTTGCCATTAAAAAAGTGAAAAATCCGGAGGCGTTTCTGGAAGGCCTGAATACTTATCTTGATAAAAAAACTGGCAGCGGCCCAAGGGCGGAGCGTGAGTAAACGTTGTGGACTTGAAGCAGGAGGGAAAGCCCTCGGACGCCGGCCCCGGGGAAAAAAATTCCATGGTTTAGCTTCTGCTTTTCCTCGGAAAGTAATCGCCGAGGGGAAATTGCGGCAAATTCCGGTAAACGGCATCAGCGCTAGGCAGATCCTTTCGGCTGCCGATGCCGACGGCGCACATGCCTCCGCGTTTAGCCGCCTGGAGACCGGCTTCCGCGTCCTCAAACACGACGCATCGGTTCCCGGGAAGTCCCAGCCCCTTTGCAGCCAGCAAAAAAATTTGCGGGTCCGGCTTTGCACGGGTGACACAGTTGCCGTCAATCACTGCGTCGAACAGCGGAGAGATCCCCGTGCTTTTAAGAATTAAGGGAGCGTTTTTACTGGAAGAACCAAGCGCCAGCTTAATTCCGCGCGCTTTCAGCTTGTTTAAAAGCTCCAACGTCCCTTCCAGAAGCTCCGAAGAATCCATGGAGGAGATAGAAGCTACATACCGGCAGTTTTTCCATGCCGCCATCTTTTCCTTTTCTTCCTGTGAAAAGCGGTCTTTCATTCCGCCGGTTTCCAGAAGAAGGTTTAAAGAATCCATTCTGGAAACCCCCTTGAGCTTTTCGTTTTGTTCCGGCGTAAATTCAAATCCAAGTTTGTGAGCAAGCTCTTTCCAGGCCAGGTAGTGGTAGCGCGCCGTATCGACTAAAACGCCGTCAAGGTCAAAAATTGCGCCGTCATATTTCATGGTTCCGTTCCCCATTTCTCCAGCGGATGTTTCAGCTGGTCTTTCAGAAGATATTTTTTTCCGTACAGAAACAGCGGCTTTGCCGTCCCCCGCAGCAGAGTGATTCGGTAGAAGCCGCGGTTGACACAGACCTCCATCAGGGTGTCTTCCTGGCGCAGATTAAATTCGTACCCGTCCCACTCCTTCGGCAGAACGGGGGCAAGATGAAGCCCGTCTTCCTTGATGCGCAGCCCGCCGAATCCGTAAACAATGGCCATGTACATACCGCCCATATTGGCAACGTGAATCCCGTCTCTGGTGTTTCCATAGGTGTCGTTTAAGTCAATGTGCGCCGATTCCCCAAAATAATCATAGGCTTTTTCCGTCATGCCGAGCCGCGCCGCCATGATGCAGAAAATACAAGTGGAGAGAGAAGAATCGTGTGTGGTGATTTTCTCGTAATAATCATAGGAATGGCGCATGGTGGAAAGTTTTTGCTCATCCTCCAGAACAAAGTGGGCCAGGACGGTGTCGGCCTGCTTGCAGACCTGGTAACGGTACAGACAGAGCGGGTGATAGTGCAGCAGCAGCGGAAAATTTTCCGGCGGTGTATTCTGAACATCCCACCGTTTCTTATTCAGAAAGGAATCGTCCTGCGGGTTGATGTCCAGTTCCGGATCATAGGGGAGATACATATGATTCGCCGCTTTCTGGAACGATTCAATTTCCTCTTCCGTCAGGTTCAGGCGCTGTGCCAGCGGGGCGAGCTTGTTCCGCTTTTTTAAAATCCGGTAGCAGCGCACGGCCCATTTCAGGTTGTGTTTTGCGATGGCATTGGTATAGTAATTGTTGTTAACCAGACAGGTGTATTCATCCGGGCCGGTGACGCAGTTGATATAAAACTGTCCATTATGGTAATTGCCCACGTCCAGCCAGAGCCGGGCCGTCTCGAAAAGGATCTCCGCACCGCAGCGGACGATAAAATTAAAATCCTTTGTCACAAGGTAATAGTTGACGACCGAGTAAGCGATGTCGCCGTCGATGTGGTACTGCGCGGTTCCGGAAGGAAAGTAGCCGGAACATTCCTTTCCCATAATGGTTCTCCATGGGAACAGAGCACCCTTTTTGTGCCCGAGAGTTTTGGCGTTTTCCCGTGCAATGTCCAGCGTTGCATAGCGGTAAGAGATCAGGCTTTTGGCAAGCTCGGGCCGGGTCAGCAGAAAATACGGTTCAATGTACATTTCCGTATCCCAGAAATAATGCCCTTCGTATCCTTCCCCGGAAAGTCCTTTTGCCGCAACGTTGCTGTGGGGGTCTTTTCCGACGGACTGGATCAGCTGATATAAGTCGAAGGTGATGGCATTCTGCAGAGGGGGATTGCCCATCAGACGCACGTCGCCGGTTTCCCAGAACCTTTTCAGGTAATGCCGCTGAGCGTTGTACCAGTGGGAAAGCGGTACGGACACAGCCTGTTTCATCAGGGTCTCCGCGCGGCTGCGGCAGTCCGAAAAATGGGCGGAATCGCACAGAATGGTGTATTTGGTCAGCACCGTTTCTTCCCCTTGCGTCAAAGAGAAGCGAAATGTCTGCGCCGCCGTGCCGCCCTGAGTTTCCTGAAATTTTGCCGCCGGCTTCGACAGCCGGTTGGTCACCGCCGAAACGACCGTCAGGCCGGACTTTCTGGCTTTCGAGGTGATGACGGATACCCCGTTGGGCAGAAATTCCGTGGTTTCCACGCACAGATGCCGTATCGCCTTGCTGGCAACGCGGGGATCGCCGGAAGAGAATGAGTTGCGTACATCCCCGCGGTGAGTGGAGCACAGTTCCATGGGTCCGCTGAAATTTAAAGGTCTGATGCGGTATTCGATGGTGAATAGGGGGAGCATCTTAAAAGACGCCATTCGAATGATCCGGATTTCCATCTCCTTTTGCCCGGGGGAACGCCATACCACGCGGCGGACCGACACTCCGTTTTTCATGTCAAGCTGCCGCGTACTTTCCAGAACTGTCCCATAAAACATGCTGAACAGTTCTCCGCCGACGGTCAGACGGATTCCCTGCGTGTCCGCGACATTCAGCATGATCTGCTTTTCATTTCTCAGCCCATAGAGGTTTTCGGCCTGCTTCATTTCTGCAAAATCATAGAAACCATTGATGTATTCTCCGCGAATCGTCCGAAAAGAATCCGGATACCCTTCTTCAAAATTGGAGCGGACTCCCAGATATCCGTTTGCGTTGTGAAACAGCGTTTCGTAAAGCAGCAGATGTTTGTTATCTAAATCAAAATTTTTAATCTCATAAATTTTGCGGTCTTTTTGCTCCATGATTACTCCTTTACCGCACCTGAAACAAGGCCGGAAACAATCCTTTTTTGGAAGAGAAGCACGATGATGATGGTTGGAATGGTGACCACTACGGTGGCGGCCGAAACCTCGCCCCACAGAATCGAAAACTGCGTGCGCAGGAAAGAGATTGCAACCGGGACCGTCTGCATGGGGATTTCCGTGTTTAGCGTCGCGCTCACCAAATATTCGTTCCAGGCCGCGATGAAGGTGACGATCGCCGTTGTGAATACGCCCGGCGACGCAAGAGGAAAAACAATCTTCCAGAGGATCTGGAAAGAAGTGGCGCCGTCCATTTTTGCCGATTCCTCAATGGACAAGGGAATTCGGCCGAAGTGGGCCACCATGATCCAGACTGCCATGGGGATCGTGATGGTGGAATAGGGGAAAACGATGAAATAGGAATTCGTCCAGTGAAGGGTGGTGAACAGATTGAAAATCGGGCCGACAACGATCATCTGCGGGAACATTGAAATGACAAGGATCAGCCCCATCAGAAGATTTTTAAATCGAAAGTGAAATCTGGAAATCGCGTAGGCCGCCAAAGTGGCGACCACAACGACATACAGCGTTGTAACCAGCGAAATAATCAGGCTGTTCTTGATGGAGCTTAAAATATTCTTCCCGTTGACGATAGAAAAGTAGTTGTCCAGGGTGGGATGGGAACCGAAGACACGGAATGCTTCCGCGCCGAAAATTTCATTGGACGGTTTGAAGGAGGTCACGAGAATCCAGAAAAACGGGAACAGAATGACGATCAGAAAGATCGTGGTGATCAGATAAAAGAGCCAGTTTGATTTTTTCATGTTCTGCACCCCCTATTCCGAAGCCGTCACGTTTGTGCCCAGCACTTTGACAAACAGGGTCGCAATGATCAGCACGCATACGAACATGAACATGACGATGACGGAACCGTAACCGAAGTTCATCTGCGAAAACATGGTTTTGTAGGCATAGACGGAAAGCGTTTCCGTAGAACCGCCGGGGCCCCCGCCGGTCAGGACCGCAATCAGGTCGTACACCCGGAAGGCGTCCAGTGTGCGGAACAGCACGGCGACCAGAATCGAAGGCTTCAAAAGCGGCAGGGTGATTTTGAAAAAAGTCTGCACCTTGTTTGCTCCGTCGATGGCACTGCTTTCGTAAAGGTCTTTGTCAATGACCTGAAGGCCTGCCAGAAGAAGCAGCGCCATGTACGGAGTGGTTTTCCAGACGTCGGTCAAAATGGCTGCCCACATGGCGCCGTGCCCCGTCAGCAGCATGGTCTCGGACGAGGAAATCAGCCCGAGCTTGGCATAAATGTGAGAAATAATCCCGTTGGACCCATCGTATAAATAACTCCAGATCAGAGCGGAGACCGCAGTCGGGATCGCCCAGGGGATCAGGGCGCCGGCGCGGATCAGACCGATTCCCCGCACCGCATGGTTCATCACCAGCGCGAGCCCAAGTCCCAGAAAGAACTCAATGACAACGGAGAACAGCGTGAAGTAAACCGTGTGCCCCAGCGCGGCGAACAGCCGTTTGTCGCCGAAGATTTTGCCGTAACCTGCAAACCCGATGAAGTTGGAGGAAGAAATCGATTTGTCCAACTCATGAAAGATTTTGGGAAGAGCGTCTTTGTTGGCGTATTTTGCGTTGGGATACTTTTGATAGAGCTGCTGTACCTTTTGCCGGAGCTGTTCCGTTGCCTCTGAAAATTTCCGGCTTTTGGAAGCCGGAAATTTTCCGTTTGGGTAATCGGAAAACTCTTTGCCATAAGCTTCTGTCTCGGCGATGACTGCTCGAAAGGCGGCGGAGGCTTCCGCATCGCTGGCTGCGACCTGTGCGTCGTCGCTGAGAAAGAGTTTTACATAATCACAGTTCTCTTTAAATTGCTTTTGAGAAAAGGTCCCGGAAAAGGTCAGCTGAGATTTCTGGATGTCGTTTAGCCGGTAGTCAAAAAAAGAGTAGGCAAAGGAAGTCAGAATCGGCCAGATGGAAAAGACGGCAATGATGATAAGAAGCGGAACAAGAAATAAAAACTGGTGGAATGTTAATCTTTTTTGCATCAAATCCCTCGCAATCGGCTTGGCGGGTCTGCTGTTGCAAAGAAGGCATGCATCGAGCCCGGTGCATGCCTTCTTCGGAAATCCTTCTCGATTATTTAAGCGCGTCCTGCACAGCTTTGGCAGTTGCGTTAATATCCTGACTTCCGGACAGATATTTATGAATGTTGATCTGGAGGGTGTCGCTCACTTTGGAGTACTGACCGGAGACCGGCCGTGCAATCGTGGTCTTCATGGCGTTTTTAAAGCCGTCCATTCCAAGCAGCGGATTGGCGGAAACGACCGCAGAATCCGTGATCAAAGCGTTATAGCCGGGCAGGTAGGAGCCCTTAGTCGACATAATCTTCTGCCCGTCGGGCCCCGCCAGGTATTGAATAAATGCCCAGGCGCCGTCCGAATTTTTGGATTTGGCGTTAATGCCCAGAAGCCAGCCGCCCACGCAGCCGCCGTTTGGCAGCGGCGCAATGCCGACCTGGTTGGTCTTGACGGCAGTTTTTCCGCCTTTGATCGTGCCGTACTGATAGGGCCAGTTGCGTGCGAAAACCGATTTTCCATTGTCAAAGTTGGCGTCGGTGGAACCCTCGTTATAATTCAGAACATCCCCGGGGACCAGCTTGGAGGAGGTGAACTCCTTCATGGTCTTCAGGCCGTCGGAAATCTCTTTGAAGTTTTTGGTAAACTCGTTTGCGTTGCAGGTCAGGCCCTCATACTGTTTTGCCTGGAATGCGAACCCGTCCGTCGTGCCGCCCTTGCCCTTGTATTTTTCGGCCATCTGATACAGGTCGTCATATGTATATTTACCGCTGGAGAGCTTTGCCCCGTCCGTTTTGGAAACAAGATCCGAACGATAGTACAGCAGGGCGACATCCGGGAAGAACGGCAGGGTGTACTGCTTGCCCTCATAGTTGCCGGAGTTCATGGAGCCCTGATTGAAGTCGGTCTTTTTGAACCCGGCCGCGCTCATTCTGGTATCCAGCGGAGCAAGATACCCGGCGGCGGCGAACTCTCCCGCCCACACAACATCCAGCGAGATGACGTCATAATCCGACGAGCCGGAAGAAAGAGAGGTCAAAAGCTGGTCGTGCATCTGGGAAGAGTCGTTGGTAAACTGCTGCCACTCGACCTTGTATTTTTTCTGGGAAGCGTTAAAGGCGTCAACCGCCGCTTTGGTTGCGGGAGTGGAATCTGCCTGCGCGCCGAACTTTATGGTAACCGGGACGCTGGCGGCCTGCGCCTGAGAGGAAGCCTGAGAAGAAGAGGCCGCCCCGTCGTTTCCGGAGCAGGCCGCCATTCCGGCAGCGAGAGAGATCGCAAGGAATGCCGCTAAAAATTTTCGCGTACGTTGCATACTGACAATCCTCCTTTAAAAATTGAACCTGATTCTTGTGATGGGAACATATCGATTATAAGAGGAATCACTAGGTTTGTATTTTAAAATCATCATATATTTGTCAATATTTTAATAAAAGCTTAAAAATTATATAAAATTTAGGCAGTAGGATAGGTAATATGTTCCAGATTGATTTTACAGAAAATGTTAAAACTTTTTATTTTGCCACCGGTATTCCCATCGCCGTGCTGAAGAACGGGCGGGTTGTAAATTCCCGTCCCGCATCCGTTCAAACTGCGGAAAACATGGCCGAAGAGGGGAGCAGTATCAGCGTCGGCTACAGGATACAGGACTACAGCTCCGTTCAGTACGTCACCAGCGATTACGGGGAAAAGTTCCTGATTGAAGTGCTTGACGACACCTGCACGGTGGCGGCGGGCCCTGTTCTGATCGAGCCGATGCGCGGCGGAACACTGGCCAGCGTCCTTCAAAACAAGGAGATCCCGATTGAGATGAAACCCAGATTTGAGCAGTATTACCGGGACCTGAAAGTCATCAGCCCCCAAACTTACTATTACTGCGGGAAGCTGATGTCTCTGCTGTTTGCTTCCGGCAATCTGAAAGCGATGGAACAAAATCGCTCGACAGATCATAGAGTCAGGCTGGGCCGGGAATATTTTCAGAATGCTTACCGAAACCGCGAGAAAACATTTACCCATTCTCCTTATTTTCTGGAGAAAAGGCTGATTCAGCAAATGAAAATCTGCGATGAGGAAGACGCGCTGGACACGCTCCATGAAATTAATCTGCAGAACCGCGCCGTGCTGGCGGACGATCCTCTGCGTTCGCTGAAGGATTCCATTATCTGTTCCTGCACGATTCTGACGCGCGCGGTGATTGAATCCGGCGTTTCTCCCGATATCGCCTTCACTTACAGTGATACTTTTATTCAGCGAATCGAAAAAATGACCGCCCTTTCGGAAGTGGAGAATTTCGAACAGGAGATTCTCAGGCAGTCTGTTCGGCTGATTCAAAAAAACAGCTCCAAAAAGTATTCGGCGCCCGTTTTCAATGCGATGCAGTACATCATCAATAACCTGAGCCAAAAACTGGATCTGCCTGAAATTGCAAAGCATGCTTATGTTCACCCGAATTACCTGAGCAGCCTGTTTAAAAAAGAGACGGGCTGCTCCGTTACGGAATTTATCACGCGGCACCGGATTGAGGAATCGACCTATTTTGTCGCCTTCACCGATTTTGAAATCGCGGATATCTCAAATTATTATCATTTCTGCAACCAGAGCTATTTTTGCACGCTGTTTAAGCGATATCTGTCGATGTCCCCCAATGATTACAGGAAAAAGCACAGAAAATAAAAAAGGAACCGCCGCAAACATTCCGCTTTGCGGCAATCCCTTTTCCCGTATTCCCGGCGGCGCTTTACCCGATCCGGTTCTTCTGCTCAAAAAGAAAGCGGAACGGCGGATTGAGCTTTTCAGAAATGGACCGGTAGGAAACCGGAAATTTCTGAAGCCCGGCGGCATAGGGGAAATGCTCGTACTCCTGGAAGAAGAAGACGATTCCATCTGCGGAAAGGTAAAAATCCGGCTTGTTTCCGATCGTCTGAAACGGACGGTCCGGCATTTCATATAATGCGCCGGATTTGACGCGCGCGTCGATCTGCGAGCGGATCTGCGCGTCAAAGTACTTTTGGTATTCGCTGCCCGGTTTCATCAGGTCGGAAAGCGCGATCTGCTTTCCCGTTTTCAGGTCGAATGTGTACGCGGTCTGGATCATTGTGCCGTGTGTGCCGCCCGCATCCTGGTAGTTTGGGAGGATCACGCTCAGCATTCCGTTTTGGCTGTAGGTTATCTCATAATCAAAATTAGTCTCGCATGGAAGGAAACTGCCGGATTCGGCTCCGGCGGCCCGGCGGATAGCCGCGTTTTCCTGCAGTTCGGCCGCATTCTGCCGGCCCTGGGAAAGCGCCGTTTCGGCCGCCTTTTCGAACACCGTGTTGATCGTCTCGAGAGCGTTTGAATTCCAGGGGCCGGACAGCACCGGATACTGAATCCTTGCGGTCAGAAGACTTTCTGAAATGTCGCGGCGCTGTGTCTTGATCGTCAGAATATTTTGAATGATTTGCCGGATCGTCACGGCTTTTCCGTCCCTGTCGGCCTGTGCCTGAAACCCGAGCAGACCGGAAAATAAATCGGCGCGCAGATAGAGCCTGTCGCTCAGGCGCAGGCAGCCTCCGCCCGATGTGTTTTCCTCGGTCAGGCCGGCAACATTCCTCAGGTGCCCGTTTTGCTCAATCCGGTTGTTCGCCGGATCAAGACGGATGGTATCGGAGCCGTTTGTCAGGACAATGTCTTTGTTGCTGCCCGTGTTTGAAACCGTATATCCCATGGCGCGGCAGACCGGTTCCACTGCCAGATACAGCACCCCGTCGCTGCGGTAGGCGCCGGACGGATCGTCGGTTTTCCCAATTTTCAGTTCCATCGCTCCGTTGGAGGCGGCAAAGCAGTTGACTGAGACCAGCAGCAAAAGCGACGCCATAACGGCGGCAAGCATTTTTTTCAGCATCTCCATACCTCCCGGTTTTCATTTGCTTTTCATTGTATCAGGCATGAAGTTTGGAATCAAGAAAAAACGGGGAATATTTTTCCAGCAGCATCTCTGTTCCGCCTTAACTTAAGAAGGCCGCCTCCTTCTTGGCATCGCGTGGATCGCGCCGCCGAGCGCGTCCGCCGCCGCTTCCGTCACGGCCTCGGAAAATGTTGGGTGAGGTCGGATGACGGCGGCGAGTTCCCGCGCCGTCATCCGGCGGTCAATGGCCTGCACCAGCTCGGCAATCAAATCCGTCGCGCGTCCGCACATCATCTGAGCGCCGAGAAGAGCGCCGGATTCCTTTTCAAACACCAGCTTGACAAAGCCGCGCTCACTCTGCTCGACCGCCGCCTTTCCAAGCGTTGCGGTCAGCGACTTGCCGACGGTGACCGCGATGCCGCGCCGTTTCGCTTCGTCGGCGGAAAGCCCGGCGCAGGCAATCTCCGGGCTGGTGTAGACGCAGGCGGGGACTGTGCACGGCCGATTTGGTTCCGTGCCGCCCGCCAGATATTCCACCGCCTCGATTCCCTGTGCGGCGGCCGCGTGGGCAAGCTGAATCCCGCCGGTGACATCCCCGGCCGCGAATACGCCGGGCAGGCTGGTCTCGTGGTGCCGGTCGGTTGAAAGAAAACCTTTTTCCATTTTGATATCCAGTCCGGGAGCAAACAGGTTCGACGTGTCCGGCCTGCGGCCGACCGCGATCAGGACACAGTCTGCGTCAACGGTTTTCCGCTCTTCCTTTTCCGTAAAAACGAGGGAAAGCGGCGCGCTTTTTTCAATTTTTTCTACCCGGGAGGCGGTGTGGATCCCGACGCCGCGCCTTTTCAGAATCATTGAAAGGTTCTGCGAAATTTCACGGTCCATCGGCGGAAGGATCCGGGGCATCGCCTCGAGGACGGTCACTTCGCAGCCGAAATCGGAGAAAGCGGTGGCAAATTCTATGCCGATCACCCCGCCCCCGATGATGGCGAGGCGGCGGGGGAAAGCGGTCAGATCCAGAAGCCCGTCGCTGGTCACGACGCCGGGCAGCTCCGCGCCTGGGATCGGCGGGACGGCCGGGGTGCAGCCCGCTGCCAGCAGAATCCGGCCGGCGCGGATCTCTTCGGTTCCGGATTCGCCTGCCACGGCGGCGAGCCCGGCGCTTTGGAGGACGCCGCGCCCGCGGAAGCAGTCGACGCCGTTGGCGCGCAGAAGCGATTCGATCCCGCCGCGCAGGCCGGCGACCACCTCATTTTTCCGCCGCAGAACCGCCCCAAAATCGAAAGAGAGACCGTCTGCGGAAAGGCCGAGTTCCCCGAAGTGCGCCGCCTGCCGGTACAGTCCGGCGGCGTGTAAAATCGCTTTGGCCGGGATGCAGCCCCGGTTCAGGCAGGTGCCGCCCATCTCGCGGCTCTCAATCAGGGCGGCGGAAAGGCCGAGCTGAGAAGCGCGGATCGCGGCCTCATAACCGGCGGGACCGCCGCCGATCACCGCCAGGTCATATTGCTTTTTCATCTTTTTTCTCCTTTTAGAATCAGGCCCGCAGGTGTTGTCCGCCTGCGGGCCGCTCCTTTAAAATGTCTGCTCACGCAGCAGATGTTCCAGATCTTCGGCGCACCGTTTGCGCTCCCCGGTTTCCCCGACAAATTCCGTGCGAACCCGTTCTGCCGCTTCCCCGGCGGAAAAGGGGCATCTGGCAAGGCAGGGGGCAACGCGCCGGATCATCTCTTCGTCCATCGCGTCGGAATCGACCCGGGCGGCGGCGATGACGCCGCCGCGCACCTGAAGCCCGATTTCCACGCCGCCCCAGCCGAAGCGGCGGGAAAACGAGCAGGAAAACGGCATCCGGGTGCCGTAAATCCAGTCCGGGTCGGCAAACCGGCGGCGCAGCTCTTTCAGTCGGCTTTGGTCGGCCGCCTCGGGGGGGAACGCTTCCGGCCGGATGCCGTATACTTTCCCGAACGCTTCGGATAGGGCCCGCTTCATCTGCTTCACGGTCAGACCGGGCCGGAATTCGTCCAGGTTTGCGATGCGCGACCGGACGGAATCGACCCCTTTCGAATGGATCTTTTCCGCGGAGACGCTCAGGTATTTTCCGGCTTTCTCCTTGTCGGCGCAGATCAGAAGGGTGCCGTGGTGGTACGCGCGGCCTCCGCTGAAATAAAAGGCGTTTCCCGAAAATTTCCGCCCTCCGGCGGTAATATCGTTGCGGCCGGATTTTTCCGCGCGGATCCCGCAGGCGGAAACGGCCCGCAGGATCACCTCGAGCTGGCGGGGAAGATCATAGTCTTGCTTGTGGACCAGAAACGTGAAGTTCAGGTTGCCGAGGTCGTGAAAGACCGCACCGCCGCCGGAGAGGCGGCGGACCAGATGTCCGCCGTCGGCCTCCAATTCTTTTACGCGGCATTCCTTCCAGCAGTTCTGGTTCCGCCCCACGACCACGGTGTTTTGATTTTGCCACAGGTAGAGCAGGCAGGCCCCTTCCGGGACGGAATCCATCAGGTATTTTTCCAGCGCCAGATTCCGGTAAGGGTCCAGTCCGCCGGTGGTGCAGAGCAGTGTCTTCTCAATCATAACGGTATTTTACAACCGGATGCCTTGCGGCCTGCACCTCATCCGGGCGGCCGATCACCGTATGCTCCGGCGCGCGGTGAAGGGCCGCCGGTTCCGTATGAGCCAGATCGTACAGATCCAGAAGGGATTCGGCGGCCTGGTCCAGCGTTTCCTTCGATTCGGTTTCGGTCGGCTCGATCATCAGCGCCTCATGGACGATCTGCGGGAAATACATGGTCGGCGGGTGCATCCCGCGGTCCTGCATCGCCTTCGCCACGTCCATCGCGGTGACGCCGCAGGACTGCTTCAGGTCTTGCAGAGAGAGGACAAATTCGTGCATGCACGGAATGTCGTAAGCCGCCCGGTACCGCTTTTTCAGCAGAGCCATCAGGTAGTTGGCGTTCAGCACGGCGTTTTCCGCCACCTGGGGGAGGCCCTCCCGTCCGAGCGTCAGCAGATAGGTCAGGGCGCGGACCACTATGAGAAAATTGCCGTAGAACGATTTTACACTCCCGATGCTCTGCGGCCGGTCGTAGTCCAGAACGAAGGCTCCGTCCCGCTCCGACACGCGGGGCACGGGCAGAAACGGGGCGAGCGCCGCCTTGCATCCGACCGCCGCGCCGCCGGGGCCGCCCCCGCCGTGAGGGGTCGAAAAGGTTTTGTGCAGGTTCAGGTGCATCACGTCAAATCCCATGTCGCCCGGCCTTGCCTTCCCGATCACCGCATTGAGGTTTGCGCCGTCGTAAAAGCAAAGGCCGCCGGCCTCGTGAACGATCCGCGTGATTTCAAGGATATTTTTGTCAAACAGGCCGAGCGTGTTCGGGTTGGTCAGCATCAGGCCGGCCGTGTCGTCGCCGACGGCGTTCTGAAGGGCTTTCAGGTCGACGCAGCCGTCCGGGCCGGACGGGATGTTGACGATGGTGAAGCCCGCCATGGCCGCGCTGGCCGGGTTGGTGCCGTGCGCGGAATCCGGAACGATGATCTTCACGCGCTTTTCGTCGCCGCGCGAGCGGTGCCAGGCTTTGATCAGCAGCAGGCCGGTGTATTCGCCGTGAGCGCCCGCCGCGGGCTGAAACGAGATTTCGTTCATCCCGGTAAGTTCGCAGAGAAATTTTTCCGCAAAGTGCAAAACTTTCAGGCATCCCTGCGCCGTGTGCGCGGGCTGAAGCGGATGGATTTCCGTAAAGCCGGGCAGGGCGGCGATCTCCTCGTCAATCTTCGGGCTGTACTTCATTGTGCAGGAGCCGAGCGGATAAAATCCGTCGTTGACGCCGAACGAGCGCCGGGCCAGCGCGCTGTAATGACGGCTCAGGTCGTTTTCGGAAAGCTGCGGCAGCCGAAGCGGCAGTTTGCGGGCGAGGGCTTCCGGTAGAGCGGCCTCGGGCACGTCGCACGCCGGAAGAATGGAGCATCCGCGGCCCGCGCGGCTTTTTTCAAAGATCAGTTTCATTTCTGTTCCTCCTCTTCCAGCAGACCGGCCAGGCGGTCGATTTCCTCTTTGGTGTTCTGTTCCGTTGTGCACCAGAGCAATCCGCCCTCCGGCAGCGGCAGTCCGCCGAGAATGCCGTGCCGCTCCAGTTTAGCAAGCGTCCGTTTTGTATTCGGGCAGGCGGTGACGAACTCATGGAAAAATTCCGCCTGATTTTTTAATTCAAATCCTTTGACCGAGCCGATCCGCTGTGCGGCATAGTGCGCTTTGGAATAACATTGCCGGGCGGCGGCTTTCAGGCCCTCCGGGCCCATCACGCTCAGATAGACGGAGGCGATCAAGGCGCAGAGCGCCTCGTTGGAGCAAATGTTGCTCAGCGCCTTTTCGCGGCGGATATGTTGTTCGCGCGCCTGAAGCGTTAAGACAAACGCGCGGTTTCCGGCGGCGTCCGAAGTCTGACCGACGATGCGGCCTGGCAGACGGCGCATCAAATCCTTTTTGCAGGCCATGAAGCCGAGGTAGGGGCCGCCGAAGCCGAGCGGCATTCCGAGCGGCTGTCCTTCTCCGACCGCGATATCCGCCCCGTATTCCGCCGGGGTTTTGAGGATGGCGAGGGAAATCGGGTTGCAGCCCATCACAAACTTCGCGCCGGCCGTGTGGGCGATTTCGCCCAGTGCCTGCGCGTCTTCGATGGTTCCAAAGTAGTTTGGCTGCTGCAAATAGAAGCACGCGGCGGTTTTGTCTCCGGCGATCTGCTCCCGCAGGGCGCCGGCATCGGTCACGCCGTCCGGCGCTGGGATCAGATGGACCTCTGCACCCGCGCCGAACGCATAGGTGCGGATCGTGCGGATGGTGTCCGGATGGGCGGCGGCGGAAACGTAAACCGCCGTGCGCCCCCGATTGCGGCACATGGCTGCGGCTTCCGCGGCGGCGTTTGCCCCGTCGTAAACGGAGGCGTTTGAGACATCCATGCCCGTCAGCTCACAGATCATGGTCTGGTATTCGAAAATCGACTGCAGAATTCCCTGGCTGATCTCCGCCTGATAAGGGGTGTAGGCGGTCAGGAAAGTTTCGTTGGAGGTGATGCGGGTGACGGCCGCGGGAATATAGTGCCGATAGGCGCCCGCGCCGCGGAAAATAATGGGGAACACTTTGTTTTCTGCGGCGATCCCACTCATTTTGCGTCTTACTTCCATCTCTGAAAGGCCATGAGGAAGATCGAGCGGGCGATTCAGACGGACCGATTCTGGAATCTGGGAAAACAGGCCGTCGATCGAATCAAATCCGGCGGTGGAAAGCATCTCTTTTTGTTCCTCCGGTGTGGAGGGAATGTAGGAACCCATGGCTCAGTCTCCTTCTTGTGCAGACAGAAATTTTTTGTATTCTTCTGCGGTCAGCAGTTCTTCGGTGTGAGAAATCTCACCGATCTGTACGATCCAGGATTCGTAGGGAGTTTCGTTCAGCAGTTCGGGAGTGTCGAGCAACTCCTCGTTCACTGCCTGAACAATGCCGGTCACCGGGCTGTAAATATCGGAAACGGCTTTGACGGACTCGACGTCCGCCAGTGACTCTTCGGCCTGGGCGGGGTCGCCTTTCTGCGGAAGGTTGACGAAGACGATATCGCTGAGCTCTTTCTGTGCAAAATCGGTCAGGCCGATTTTTACGCTGCCGTCCGGCTGGTCCTTGACCCATTCGTGGGATTTGGTATACCTGAGTTCTTCTGGCAGATTCATGGAAGATTCCTCCTTTAAAGTTCGGTGGTCTGTGCCTGCTTTCTATAGAGAGAAAAGGCCTTCGGAATTTTCTTTTCCTAAGGTCTTTTATAAAACGGCAGCGGCGTAATCTGTGCGGCGACACGGCGGCCCCGGATTTCAACTTCCACCTCGGTCCCGGCATCGGCGCGGGTGCTGTCAACCAGGGCCATGGCAACCGCCGATTTTAAGTAGGGGCAGAAAGTCCCGGAGGTAGTTTTCCCGATTGGCTGTTCTCCAATCCGCACCGGTTCACCCCCGCGGGCGATGCCGCGGCCGGTCATTTTCAGGCCGACCCGCACGCGGGACGGATGAGTCTTGCCGCTGAGTGCTTCCCGGCCGATGAAATCGTGAGAATGCATCTTCACGCCAAAGGAAAGTCCCGCCTCGAACGGCGTGATAGTTTCGTCCATTTCATGGCCGTAAAGGGGCATTGCGGCTTCCAGCCGGAGTGTGTCGCGCGCCCCGAGCCCACAGGGAATGAGGCCGTCGTCTTTCCCCACTTTCAGGAGCAGGTCCCAGAGGCGTTCCGCATCCTGCGGCGCACAGTAAAGCTCATAGCCCAGCTCCCCCGTGTAACCCGTGCGGGAAACTAGGCAGGGGATGTCTCCAACCATGCCCTTTTCCACAAAAGTGTAATATTTCTGGGGGATGGAGGATTCCCCGGCAATCTTTTTCAGAATCTTCGGGGCGTTCGGGCCCTGCAGGGCGATCTGCGCGACTCTGTCGGAAAGATCTTCAAACCGGACTTTGCCTGCCAAGTGAGTCTGAATCCACTGGGCGTCTTTCCTGCGGTTCGCGGCGTTGACAACCAGCAGGTATTTTTCCGGTTGCAGCCGGCAGACCACCAGATCGTCCACCACGCCGCCGTCATCGTAACATAGCAGGGAATAGCGGACGCGGCCGTCATACATGCTGGTGAAATCGTTGGTCAAAAGGTGCTGAAGATTCGCAAGCGCCTCTTTGCCTTCCAGCAGAAATTCCCCCATATGGGAGATGTCAAACAGGCCTGCGGCAGTTCGAACCGCCATGTGCTCGGCCAGAATGCCGGTCGGGTACTGAACGGGAAGCAGGTATCCGGCGAATGAAACCATTTTGCCGCCCGCGGCGACATGACGGCTGTAAAGAGGAGTTTTGCTTTCCATACCATTTTCTCTTCCTTCCATGTGAAGTTAAAAAAAACACGGAGGCAAGCGGCAGAATTTTCTGCCGCTTGCCTCCGTTTTATCGACCTGAAAGATTCTTCCCGTCAGGGAATTGCTTCTTCGGTGTCCCAAGGACTTTCCGGAGTTTCGTCGGATCCCGGTTCGTTTGCCTGAGAGTTTTTGCGTTCCCCTTCGGCGCCGCCCGCTTTCAGCGGTCTCTCCCGGAATCTTCACCCGAGTATTCTGTTGTAATTGCCTCCATTATAGAAAAGATTCCCCGCACCGTCAATAGCGCAGAAGAAGAACGGAGAAATTTTCTAAAAAAAGAAAGCGCTATAGCCACGGAAAAAGTCAGCGGCTTTGGACGGCCGAAAACAGGCGTACAAAGTTCGGGCGGCCTGCGGAATCCATTAAATAAGCGGATTCGTCCGCACCCTCGATTCGGCTTTCATTTAAGGCGCGGAGGATGGTTTCCGCGTTGTAAATTCCGATCCCGTGCCCATAATACAGTTTTCCGTTCAGGTCGATGACGTTTTCCCCCTGCCACTGCGGCGTCAGCGGGTCGACGTCCGGGTTGGCGAAATATCGGCGGTCGCCCGGCAGGTAAAACGGATATTTTTTCATCAGACCGACTTCCCGGAGAAGCGGATCGAGGTGATGCCAGTTCATCAGTTCGATCCGCGGAAAGATGCGGTTGAACGGGTCCGTTCCCCAGACGGCCAGCAGGGCCCGGTAGTAAACGATCACCATAGCAGTGGCACATTCCGTCGCATATTTCCGCCCGTTTTTAAAAATATCCTGAATCGCTTCGCTTGGCTTGACCCCGCTCTTTAAAAGGAACCCGCCTTCCACCGTGCGCTTCCAGTACTCCGAATTGCACCGGGACTTCCGGAAAACGGCGAATCCCATGTCGCTGCGTTCCAGCTCTTTTGCGGCGGAAACCGTCTGATTCCGCAGGTGCAGCTCAAAGCGGAGTTGATCCTCGGAAGTATAATCGAGCTTTTCACTGGCAGAGGCCAGCTCAGTCAGGATTGAATTTTCCAGCCCATTCTGTGAAATCCCGGAAAGGGCTTCCGGCGTCATCTGTTTCCCGGCAATAAAAATCATAGAAAACGCCTCCCCGAACCGGTCTTCGCCAGTCGGATCTGCTCCTTGACCGGCGAATGAATCCACCGGTTCCAGGAAGCTGGATTCCGTCTGCGGAGTTTTCCGGAATAATTGGAAAGAAGCGATTTTTCATTTTCTTCCGCCTGTGCGAAGCAGCTGAGGGATTCCTCCTCTTCTTTGGTCAGCGGAGAAACCGGCTTGCGTTTGCGCGGGGAAATCTGCTTGCCGAGGTATTTGGCTTCACGGTCGAGGCTGCAGATTTTAGGCTGGTTGGAGCTTTGCAGGCTTTCGCCGGTAAAGTAGAGGTAAGCTTTGTTTTCCCGCAGCCAGTTTAAAAAATCTTGGTACTGCGCTTCCCACCCGCGCCGGTTTTCTCCGGGATCCGGCAAATGCAGCAACAGGCGGGCCAGCTCCCGGTCCCTGGCGCTGCCGGAGCGCAGGTAAGGCGCCAGATACCGCAGGGCGCCCGGGTCGTGAAACTGGAAAAAAGCCCAGATCAGGTCGTGAAGGTATCCTCGTTTCCGGTTGCGGTGGAAGATCAGCGCCGAAAGCGCGGGCAGGATAGCTGTTTCGCGGTACCGGCGCGCCAGCACGCAGGCACTGAGGTCGAGAATTTCATCGTACTCATTGCTGAGTCCGTCGTTTCCCGTACCGGTTTGGAACATCCAGAGAAAAGCGGCGCGGACGGCTTTGTCTGAATAAGAAATTCCGCCTTCCGGTGGAGATTTCTGGTCTTTCAGCACCTTGCCGCAGATTTGCAGGGCGGCCTTTCTTTTGCCGCCGAGGCTGTTCTGAATCCCCGCTTTTTCAATTTGGGGTTTCAGTGCGAACAGCGTTGGAAAGCGAAGACCGGGACTGTTCAGCAGCTCGGCTGCATCGCCGGGCGGGCGCTCTTCCAGAACTTTTTGAAAATACCTTTGGCAGGCGCCCAGGCCGCGGGTCCTCCGGATGGATTCCAGCGTTCCGGTGGGTGCACGAAAGTTGAGGTACATGTCGATTCCCTCTTTCACCGATTTACCGATCAGATTTCTGTTTCTGATCCATCTTATCGCGAAAGGGGCATTTTGTTTCCGGCCGGGTTTCTGCTGTGCCTTTTAAAAATAAGCGCCGCCCGGAACTTTTCCGGGCGGCGCTCCATGATCGAGTCCTGTGGAAAAACTCATCCGGGGGCTAATCCTTGCGCACGCTGAGGAAATCGGCGCCCCCTTGGTACGGATGGAATACAATGCCGGAAACGCCTTTTGCCGCGGCAAAATACTGCTTGCCGTAGTAGAGGGGATCAAAGACGGCCTGCCGGCAGAGGTATTCCTCCGCCGCCGCATAGTCGGCGGCAGCCTGTGCCCCACCGTCGCTTTCCGTCTTTGTCAGCAGAGAGTCATACGCGGTGTTGCTGTAATTTGTGAAATTTCCATCGGCCCCGCTGCGAAACTGGGACAGGACCGCCAAGGGGCCGTCGCCGGTCGGAGTGATCGGGTAAAGCGCAATCTGATAATTCCCGGACTGGACCTTGGAAACGAGGGCGCTATCATCCACTGTTTCCATATTGAAATAATTGTGGAACTGCGCGTTCCAGCAAATGATCATTTCATTGAGCATCAGCTTGATGTTTTCGTCGTTCGGACAGAGGACGCTGACAGAGTCCATTTGTGAAAGCCCCAGCTCCGAAAGCCCTGCCGAAAGGGTTTGTGAGGCGCTTGCGTCCTGGGAAAGACAAAACGGGCCGCCGGCCTGCTTCCTGTAATTTTCTCCCAGAAGAGTGGTGTCCGGCAGCAGAATGTCGTCGGCCTCGGTGGTGTCCTGCGGCTTGTGGGCGATTGCCTTTTTCCGGCTGAACGCCTGGACGAAGGCTTTGCGGATGTTAACGTTTTTCATCAGACTGGAATCGGTGTTAAAGCAAAGACCCCATGTGCTGTTCTGAAACGACGTGATGGAACATCCGGCTGCGGCTGCTTCTCTGGCCTGTGCGGCGGTGACGGAAACGGCGTCCACCGAACCGCTTTTCAGCGCCGCCACGGGGTCGCTCAGATTGATGCCCTTGCCGTTCACCTCGAAATTCAGATTTGCCGGCAGCGCCGGCTTTTCACCGGAATAGGTGGAAGACGCCCGTAGGTTGAGATACTGGCTGTGTGCCCAGCCGTATTTTCCGTCGATGCGGAACGGCCCATTTCCCAGAACATAAGCGGAGTCGAGCCCATAGCGTCCCGAAGTCGATTCAAAAAAAGCCTGGTTGCATGGCATGAAAGCGGTTTCCGCCGTCAATTTTGGAAAACCGGGATAAGAATACTCCAGCTGAACTTTCAGCGTGTGGCTGTCCACAGCCGTCACTCCAAGCTGCTCGGGAGACATCTTCCCGGCGTTGATCTGGCGGGCATTTTTTAGGCAGAACATTTGCCGGCAGGCGGGGGAACCGGTCTCCGGGGAGACGGCCCGGCGGAATGCGTAAACAAAATCGTCGGCGGTAACGGGCTTTTTGTTGCTCCAATTTGCGCCTTTGCGCAGATAAAAGGTAAATTCCGTGCTGTCCCCGTTGCTCTGCCAGCGCTCTGCTGCGCCCGGGGCGGCGTTCCCATCTGCGCCCAGCCGGGCAAGCCCTTCGTAGAGGGCGTTGATGACCGTAATGGAAGAAGGATCCGACGCGATCTGCGGATCCAGGGTTTTTGGATCGCTCTGCAAGCCGTACACGATGGTTTGGCCCGTATTTGCAGACTTGCTGTTTCCTTTGCAGCCTGTCAGGGCGAGCAAAAAGACGGTGAGAAGAAGGAAAACGGCAGTCATGTTCCTGTATTTCAATGGAGACCCCTCCTGGTGATTTGGAATTACCGCTATTTTATCATCTTTTCCCGTCTAATTCAATCGCAACCGGACTTTCCGGTGGCAGGGGGAAGCCGGTATTCTAAAAGTTGTTGGAGCCGATCCGCTCCAGCAGCCTGGTATGCTCCAGTATTTTTAGCAGCATAACGGAAATGGCCGAGCCGATGAGCGAACTGATCGAAAACGGTACGATGAAAGAAAAAAGCGCCGCGCGAGCAGACATCAGGCAGGCGGCGACCGGGTAGGCGGCCAGTGCACCGAGAATACCGGTCCCGGCGGCTTCGCCGATGTAGGCCGCGGTCAGCTTGTGGAAATGCCTGTAAAGCAGGCCGCTGCAAAACGCCCCGATCATGCTGCCCGGAAAGGCAAGGAAGCTTCCCGTTCCCAGCATGACGCGGATGAGGGAAGTGAGGAACGCCATGGCGACGGCGTAAGCCGGGCCGAGCAGCACCGCGGCCATCACGTTGAGCAGGGACTGAATCGGGTAACACTTCGCCGCCCCGGTCGGAATGCAGAAAGCAGACAGTGCTACGCCGAGCGCTGCAAACAGTGCGGTTAAGATCATTTTTCTCAGATTTTTCATTTGATTCCTTCCAATCTTTCATTAAAATAAAAAGAAAGCGGGACCTGTCAAAAAAGACAAGTCCCGCTTTGTTCCTTTATTTAAGAAACAGTGTTCCTTCGTTGGCATTGTCCAAATCAGGTAAACGGGTCGAAGTTTCTGCTAACTTCCTCTCAGCCTGTATCACAAGCTCCCTGCCGTTCATTCAATTGTAATATGGCTGCATTGTACACTGAGGCAGGCGAAAAGTCAACTCTTTTCCCTGCCTTTTGGATCAGAAAGCTCCGTATCCGCCGCGGAGGAAAATCTTATTCGATCAGGCTCTTTCCGGTCATTTCGGGCGGCTGAGGGAGGCCGAGAAGCTTCAGAATGGTCGGGGCGATGTCCGCCAGCCGGCCGCCGGAGCGCAGCGTGCAGGAATGCCCTACCACGCAGAACGGGACCGGGTTGGTCGTATGCGCGGTGAAAGGGGAGCCGTCGGGCGCTTTCATCTGCTCTGCGTTTCCGTGATCCGCCGTGATCAGCGCGACGCCGCCCTGTTCGCGGATGGCGCCGACCACGCGGCCGACGCAGGCGTCCACGGCTTCCACTGCCGTTTTCGCGGCTTCAAAGATTCCGGTATGGCCGACCATATCGCAGTTTGCGTAATTTAAAATGATCACGTCGTATTTTCCGCTGCGGATTCGTTCAAGCAGCGCGTCCGTCACTTCATAGGCGCTCATCTCAGGCTTGAGGTCGTAGGTTACGACTTTCGGCGAATCGATCAGAACGCGGTCTTCCCCTGGGTAGACGGTCTCCACACCGCCGTTGAAGAAGAAGGTGACATGCGCGTACTTTTCCGTTTCGGCGACGCGGAGCTGCGTCAGTCCGTGCTTGGAGATGATTTCCGCCAGCGTGTTTTTGAGCTGCTGCGGCCGGAAAGCAATTTCAACATTCGGCAGCGTCGCGTCGTACTGAGCCATGCAGACGAAATGGAGCGGAAAGAATCCGCGGGTCCGCCCAAACCCGTCAAACTCCGGGTCCACAAAGGCCCGGGTGATCTGGCGCGCGCGATCCGGACGGAAATTGAAAAAGATGACGGAATCGCCGGGGCCGACGCAGCCTTCCGGATTGCAGACAACGGGGAGGACGAACTCATCCGTCACGCCGTCTCGGTAAGATTCCTCCACCGCGGCGGCCGGGTCTCCATTTTGCACGCCGCTGCCAAGCACCATCGCGTCATAGGCCTTTTTCACGCGATCCCACCGGCGGTCACGGTCCATCGCGTAATAACGGCCCATCACGGTCGCAATGCTGCCTACGCCGATTTTCCGCATCTGCCTTTGGCAGTCCGCAATGAAATCCTTGCCGGAGGCCGGCGGCACGTCGCGCCCGTCCAGAAACGCATGGAGATAGACTCTTTTACAGCCGCGCTGCTTTGCCAGCTTTAAGAGGGCATAGAGGTGGGTGTTGTGGCTGTGAACACCGCCGTCGGAGAGAAGACCCATCAGATGCAAAGCATGGCCGGATTCCACCGCGGCATCCACAGCGCCGAGTAGCGCGGGATTCCGGAAAAAATCCCCGTCCTGAATCGACTTGGTGATCCGGGTCAGCTCCTGATAGACGATTCGGCCGGCGCCGATATTCGTATGCCCGACCTCGGAGTTGCCCATCTGGCCGTCTGGCAGGCCGACGTCGAGGCCGGAGGCGCCGATCTGCGTCACCGGATTTTCGGCGAAAAGACGGTCGAGATTCGGTTTGGACGCCGCCCTGATGGCGTTGCCCTTCTGCGGGCCGATCCCGAATCCGTCCAGTATCATAAGGATCAGAGGCTTTTTCATGCCGGTACTCCTTCCGGGGCGCTTATTTGCCCGCCGCCTGGATAATCTGCGCAAAATCGTCCGGCCTTAAAGAGGCTCCGCCGATCAGGCCGCCGTCCACATCGGGCTGCGCCAGAAGATCCGCGGCGTTTTTCGCGTTCATGGAACCGCCGTACTGGATGGTCAGACCGTTGGCCGCGACCGCGCCGTAAAGGGAGGCAACCGTCGCGCGGATCGACGCGCAGACTTCATTCGCCTGCTCCGCCGTCGCGGTTTTGCCGGTGCCGATGGCCCAGATCGGCTCATAGGCGAGAATGATCCGCTTCATCTCCTCCGAAGAAACGCCGCCCAGCGCGATTTTTGTCTGCATGGCGACCAGCTCGGCGGTGATTCCCTGTTCGCGCTGTTCCAGTGTTTCGCCGACGCAGAGAATGACGGAAAGCCCGTTATCCAGCGCCGCGCGGATGCGCCGATTGACGGTTTTGTCCGTTTCGCCGAAATAAGTGCGGCGTTCGCTGTGGCCGAGAATGACATACTGCACGCCCATGGAGGCGAGCATCGGGGCGGAAACCTCCCCGGTAAATGCCCCGGACGGGGCCCAGTGGCAGTTCTGCGCACCAACGCCGAGGGAAGAGCCCTTTGCGGCTTCCAGAACAGGAAACAGATCGACGTACGGCACACAGACAATGACTTCGCATCCGGCTCCCTGCACATGGGGAAGGATGGCCCTGACCAGCTTTCCGGCTTCCTCCGGGTCCTTGTTCATCTTCCAGTTTCCGGCGATCACGGTTTTTCTAAGCTTTTGATTCATGGCTGAAACCTCCTGATGTATCAAATGATTCGAGAAAAAGAAAAAGGCGGCGCCGGCCGCCTTTTTCCGGCTTATTTATCGTTCAGGCAGGCGATCCCGGGCAGTTCCTTTCCTTCCAGAAACTCGAGAGATGCGCCGCCGCCGGTGGAAATATGAGTCATTTTGTCCGCAAAGCCCAGCTTTTCGATCGCTGCGGCCGAGTCGCCGCCTCCGATGATCGAGATGGCTCCACTCTGCGCAACCGCCTCGGCGACCGCAATCGTGCCGCCCGCAAAGTTTTTCCATTCGCTGACGCCCATCGGCCCGTTCCACACGACGGTGCCGGAATTCTGAATCGCTTCCGCAAACTTTTTGCGGGTCTTTTCACCGATGTCAAGCCCCATCCAGCCGTCCGGAATTTGATCGGAGGGCACGGTCTTGTACTGCGCGTCCTTGTCGTATTCGTCGGCCACGACGGTGTCCAACGGAAGCAGAAAGCGCACGTTCTTTTCCTTTGCCCGGGCCATCAGTTCCGAAGCCAGGCTAACCTTTTCCTCTTCACAGAGAGAGGAGCCGATGGAATAGCCGAGCGCTTTCATAAAGGTGTAGGCCATCCCGCCGCCGACGATCAGGGTGTCCACTTTGTCCAGAAGATTTGTGATGACGCCGATCTTGTCCGAAACCTTTGCGCCGCCGAGGATCGCAACAAACGGGCGTCTCGGGTTCGCAAGCGCGTTGCCCATGACGGTGATCTCTTTTTGAATCAGGAATCCGCATACGGCGGGCAGGTACTTCGCAACGCCGGCGGTGGAGGCGTGCGCGCGGTGCGCGGTTCCGAATGCGTCGTTGACATAGAGGTCGGCAAGCGAAGCGAGTTCTTTTGCAAACGCGGGGTCGTTCTTTTCCTCTCCCTTTTCAAAGCGGACGTTTTCGAGCAGTTCCACGTCGCCGGCTTTCAGGCCGGCGGCGATGCTCTTTGCGCTTTCGCCGACCACGTCTTTTGCCATCAGGACTTTTGTCCCCAGCTTTTTGGAAAGGTAGTCCGCAACCGGTGCAAGGGACAGTTTCGGGTTGAACTCGCCCTTCGGGCGGCCCAGATGAGAGCAGAGAATCACTTTGGCGCCGTGATCCCTTAAATAGCGGATGGTCTTCATGGCTTCGTCGATCCGTTTCGGGTCGGCGATGTTTCCCGCTGCGTCGAACGGAACGTTGAAGTCGCAGCGGACCAGCACCCGCTTGTCCTTTACATCAATATCCTCCACAGTCTTTTTGTTCAAAGCATACATCCAGTGTCTCTCCTTTTTAGCAGGCGGAATTTGGGTGGTTCTTCCATATTGTTACCTTCCTGACAAACATTTCTTAGATTATACAACCAAAAAGTGGCATTTTCAAGATGATTCGCCGGTGGCGGGAAAAAGGCCTTATTTCCAGCGGTACTGCCGCAGCTGCCCGCTGCACAGCATGCCGGGGAATTTCCACTGGCGCAGCACCTCGAACACGCCGACGGCGACGGAGTTGGAAAGATTCAGGCTGCGCGCGTCCGGGTCGTTCCGCATCGGGATGCGCACGCAGGAATCCGGGTTTTCATACAGCAGCTTTTCCGGCAGGCCGGCGGTCTCTTTCCCGAAAACAAGGTAACAGCCCTCCGGGTAAGCGGGCTCGGTGTAAACATGCTGCGCCTTTGTCGAAAAATAGTAAAAATTACCGGTATTGCGGCTGAAAAATTCGGAAAGACTTTCATAACAGGTAATATCCAGAAGGTGCCAGTAGTCAAGACCGGCGCGCTTGAGCCTTCTGTCATCGATGGAAAAGCCGAGCGGCCCCACCAAATGCAGCCGCGCTCCCGTTGCGGCGCAGGTGCGCGCTACGTTCCCTGTGTTCTGCGGAATTTCCGGTTCCACCATGACAATATTCAGTTCCGGCATAGTATTCTCCTTTTCAGTAAAAAAAATGTGACGGTTCGGGCTGGGTTTCCAGCAATTCACTTCAATATTCCAGAGGAAGAGAGGCATAGTAATGAAAGAAAGAAATCTCAATGATTTGATTGAATTCTTCTTTAATATGTGGAGGCATTATAAAATGTATAAGCAGACAATGAGCTTTGTGCGCGGGATCGGCACCGGCCTGATTGCCGGCATGGCCCTTGCGAAGGTCGGCGACCAGATGATGCGGAACAACCGCGGGTTCCGCCGCCGCACCAATAAGACGCTGCACACGGTCGGCGATCTGGTGAACAATTTGCAGTATTTGTTCCAGTGAACGCGGAAATTTTTGTGGGGACGGACTTATTATAGCCCGCCCCCCTTTGCCTGTGCAACCGTTTTGTTCCGGGCTGTTCCCCCGCTTTATGCAGAGTTTGACATTTTTTTCCTCAATCTCTTTCTATATTTAGGAAAGATACATAAAAATCAGGCCGAAGCGGCGGGCGTTTCCGGCGGGAGAATTTTAGGGAATCCTTGAAAATGACCGGGAAATAGGGTAGGATAGGAATTAAAAGAAAAAATAGGAGAATTTCCTTGGGAAAGGAGTCCTGTCACCCATGTCGGAAAATTCTTCGCGGACTGTTTACCATACGGTTTCCTGCCGCCCGTTCGAAGGCGGCGGGGAAGAGGATTCCCTGCTGGCCGAAGCAATTCGGAAGGCGCGCTCCGGCGGCGTGGCGAAAGGCACGGCGCGCGGGATCGAGGCCGGACGCGCGGTGCGCACACGCTACAAGATCGGCGGCGGGGAATTCCGCTGGCGCAAAGTCTCCGGCAAAACCGTGGTGCAGGAGGCGTTCCGCCGGCCGGACGGTTTCCGGCTGGTCACGCGGGATCTGCGCGGGCGGATCGTCTCGGAATCGGTTTACGGCGGGGATCTCGGCTGGCGGCGCGCCGCGTACTTCACCGGGGCCGCCGGCAGGCCGGCGGCCGTGCTGCGCCCGGCCGGGGAGGGGATCGAGCTGCTGGAGCTTGACGCCGCCTCCGGCAAATACCGCAGGGAAACGCTGCTCCCCTGCCCGGTGAAACCCGGAACGGCGGCGCAGAGCTTTGTCAACAGCGCCGCCGGGGGCGAGCCGCCGGTGCTGGCGCGCACCGGGGACGGCGTTTTCTGTTTCTGCGCGCCCGCGGAGCGCGAAAAGCGCCTTGATCTGTTCCGCAGGCTGGAGGAAACCGGGGGAGTCCCCGACCCGGATTGGACGGAAACCGGGGAGGATCGGCCGCTCGAGTTTTCCTACATACGCAACGACGGCTCCGACCCGGAGCCGGAAGAAGAGGAGCCGGAGGCCGTGTCCGCGTTCGCTCCCGGCGCGGCGGCGGAAAGGTCCCCCGAGGATCTGGATTCCTCCGACTATGCGGTGGATCATGAAATTTTCTCCGTTGATCCGCCCGAACCGCGCCCGATCCCGGACCCGGTCCCCGCGCCGGAGCCGCGGCATATTCCGAACCCGGTTCCGCACCCGCGCCCTTCGCCCGCCAAGTACGGCGTTGCCGCGAAGGGCCTCGGCGGCACGGTGGTCCACGCGAAAGGCCTCGGCCTCGGCTCCGCGCGGATTGAGCCGTTTTTCGGCGAAGGGCTGATCCCCGCGAAGCGCATCGTGGTCAGTGAGGAGGAAAGCTACCTCTATTTCGGCGACCTGCTCGACGGTCTGCGGCAGGGGCAGGGCCGCACCCAGATGGAAAACGGGCACACCGCCTATGAGGGCGGCTACCTCGGCGACAAGCGCAACGGGTTCGGCGTCTACTATTATAAATCCGGGAAGCTCTGCTACGCCGGCAACTGGAAGCGGAACCTGCGCAACGGCATGGGAGTTGCGTTCGGTTCCTCCGACGGCTCCGTTTTCATCGGCCGCTGGAAAGACGGCATCCCCACCGGGCGTGGCTCCGCGTTCGACATGGAGGGCAACCTGCTTTACACCGGCGGGTGGAAAGACGGCAAGCCCCACGGGCAGGGCGCCGAATACCGCGGCGGGCAGGTGGTGCGCTCCGGCCGGTGGAACAAGGGCAGCTTTGAATCCGGCTGGACCCGCAAGGCCCCGGCCCCGCCGAAAGAGGAGGGATCGGGTGCGCTGGATTGACCTGCACAGCGTCGGCTGGGGCCAGTGCGTCGTGCTGGGCGGCGGCCGCGGCGGCGTCCTGATGGCGGACTGCGGCAGCAGCAATTTAAAGCTCGGCGAAAACGGGCCGGGATTCTATGAGTACGTGACGGATTCGATCGTCCCGCGGTACCGGGAGGCGGAAAACCGCTCGTTTTTCCTCACGCACTGCCACCGCGACCACTTGTGCGGCCTGTGGCGGATTCTCTCCGCCGCGCCGGGGTATTTCGGCGCTTTGTACCTGCCCGTTTCGCCGCCCGCGGAGGACGGCCGCCCGGTTCTGCTCGAATTCGCGCTGTGCGTTTCGGTATTTTTAAGCCGCCTGACCGGCTATGCGCGCGGGAACGTCGCCGTTCTAACCTTATTCCCGCGCGCGGCGCGCCTTGCGGGGGCGGGGGCCGTGTTCCCCGTGCGGCAGGGCGATTCTTTTTTTCTCGACGATGCGGAGTACGAAGTGATCTGGCCGCCGGAAAGCGGGGTCCCTTATCCGCCGGAGCTTGCCGCCGCGGTGGACGCGGTGGACGCGATGCTTTCCTCCTCCCTTCTGCCTTCGTGCGCGCGGGAATTCCTTACCCTGCGGGAGCGCTTCTGCGCCGCGTACCGCGCGATGTGCTCTTTTTCGCCGGTGCGGGAAGAAGACGCCGCTGAGGTGCGGGCGCTGTACGGCCGGGTGAAGGCGCTGACCCCGCAGCTTCTTCTTCTGCCGTGCGCGGCGGAGGCGGCGGCCCTGCTTTCGCGGGAAAAGACGCGGCAGGCGTACTCCGGGGCGCTGAACGCTTCGGGCGCGGTGTTCCAGAACGTGCGGCGCGGCGGCCCCGGCCCGGACGATATCCTCATGACGGGGGACGCTTCCCCGCAGAGCCTGCTTGCCGCCGCCGGCAGGATGTACGACGGCTACTGCGTGATTCAGGCCCCGCACCACGGCACGGCGGGGTATTTCTTTCCGCTGGAGGCCGCGGCGGATCACCTCCTCATCAGCAACGGGCCGTACGCGGGCGGCGGCGAGGTTGCGCGCGGTTATGCCGAATGGCCCGCCGTGTGCCACTGCACGGGCGGCGCCGTCTGCTCCTATGAAAAAGAGTACGGCTCCTGCTGCAACCGCCTGACCCGCTGCGGCGCGCTCCCGGGCGCGGCCCTCCCCGTGCGGTGCCCCGCGCTTTCGCGCCCCGGCTCTCTGCCGCCCTGCCGCATCCGCGTCGTCTCCCCCAAAAAGAGCGTTTCGTGCCTGTGCGACGCGGCGCGCTGAAAATATGGAAAATTCCGGCTGCCGGGCACGCATTTTTCCTTCTTTTACGGCATAATATTCCATGGGAGGGACAATCCGGAACCGCTTTTTCCACACCCCGGCGGGCCGCCGCCGCGGCTATGCCAATTTCTTCCTGAGAAAATGGAGAATTTGGCTTGAAATCTGCAAAAATTATCGTTTATCGGCAAATTTTATTGAAAATTATCTCCACAATGTACTTGACATTAAGTGCCAAATATCTTATAATCCAATTAAACATATGAGCGGTGCCTGCAGGTACTGCGCTCAGGCGCGCTGTGGAGCGCGGGGGCCGCGGGTTTCGCTTTCAGCCGGGGACTATGCGGTTTTCGGCCAAGAGGTATGTTAAATTTTCATAGCACACGCAAATGCACAACGAACTATTTAAGGAGGACAAAAGGATGAACAAATTCAGAGGAAAAGCTCTGGCAACCATTTTGGCAGCAGCCCTGGTTGCGTCGAGCCTTCCGGTCACGTTCGCTTCCGCAAAGACCAGGAACGCGAAAGGCGTTCTGACCAAGGACCCGGACAACGACGAGTTCTGGCTGGTTAACGGTGGAGACAAAAGTGAGAGAAGCGTCACTAACTTCCAGAATTACATTTACACCAATGGAGATGCTCCGCTGGAAACTTCCGATCATAAGGATGTCGACGATCCGGATGTTTACTCGATTTCCCATGTTTCGGGCGACAAGCTGGTTTCCTGGGATATCGGCAAAGACGACGATGACGACGATAAGAGCAAGGGCGACGTTAAGCTGAGCCTGCGCAAGAGCGACTCCGAGGGCGACGAAACCATCGCGATTCTGTACAAGGGTACTTACACCGACGATAACGACAACGATATTGACGTGACCGCCAGCACGAAGGTTACGATTCACGCGGTGGATGAAAACTCCACGGTCATCGGCGATGCAGACGATGTGACAGACAAAACGGTAGATGACGAGACCCATAAATACTTTAAGTATGATGGCAATGATCCGACTGGCAGCGATTCCCCGGAAATCGATGGCAGTGATGACGACGATGACAACTTTGCTTTAAAGACCACGGCGGGCAAGAGTACAGCTACCGGTGACGAAAAGGTGATCGGCGAAACAAAAGATCTCGCAGTTTTTAAAGCAGTGAAAGATTCTACTGTGGGCGGCAGCGATGGATGCTTGGCCCAGTGGAGGATGCTTCCGACCATTTCAAAAGATAAGGCTGAGTCCATGGCAGAAGCCGTTACTCACAAGAAAAATGATGAAAGCGATTTTCTTGAAAACAGCGGCAAAGATGGCAAAACGAATGATTATGGCGACTATGCCTATGTCTTGGAATGCAATACAGCTAGTAAGAATTTGGAGTTTGCAGACAGTGCTCTGGGTACTGCGGGCCAGGCTAAGAATGCTGCGTTTACCCCTGATGATGCAAAGAATGAAATAAAGAATGTCACTCCTACGGTTGCAAGCGGAGTTAATGGCGCAGTAACAATCGCGAATGCATCCGCTGCTGACGTCTGGTATACAGTTAATGCTGCAGGAATTCCTACGAAGATTGGTAAGTCTAGCGGTACTGTTACATTTGATGGTACGGGTTCGAATCCTGCCGCTCTGACGGATGGTGACACTGTCGAGATTTATGAAGAGGATACTACTAAGACTGGTAGCCCGAAAGCAACGGCGAAAGTGACTTATACTTATGATGTCGGCGAAGCTGCGACTCCTGCTCCTGATTCGGCTGGCATTGTCACCGCTTCTGTACCGCATGGTGCAAGTACTGCAAGCCTGACCTTTAAGGCGAAGGTGACAAATGCTTATAAGACCCAGGTTAAAGATGACGACGATATTAAGGCAAAATCCAAGATTGAGAAGAAAGTTCTTGTTGACAGCCCGGCAAATGGTTCTGATGCACCAACATACAAAATTTACAAGGACGATACATTCAACAGGACGGTTCTCTCTGCAACGAATGGCACTGCTACAGTTGCAGGTGATGCTAAAAAAGGTTCCACTAATCATGATTGGTCTCTGTTGGATATCAACGGCGGCTACATTGTAAAGTTCACGGATCCGGCAAATGCTGAGGTTACAGTGGAAGATGATGCAAGCATTGACGGGATTAAAGGCAAAATTGGAACGGTAACAGTTGAGGATGCAAAGAAAGTCGGGGACATTGATCTGAAGGCTGGCACCGTGAAGATTGAGGATCCTGATGTTAAGGTTGGCGACATTACCACAAAAGCTAAAGATACTGTTCCGGAAATCGATATTGACGCAGATAACAGCGTTGGTACCATTAAGGTAAAGAATGATGACAGTGGCAGCAGTGAAGTCGACGTAACTGCGGGCAGTGTCAAAGCCATTGATACCAAGGGTTCTGTAGAACTCAACGGTGAAGATGATGACAAGCCGATTTCGATCGGTACGGTAAGTGCTAAAAACATTACGATTGATTCCAATGACGGTGCGGTTTCTGTGGCCAATATGGTGGTTAACGAGCCGAGCGATGATGAAAACGGTGCTGAAATTTCTCTGAAGGGCGATCAGGCTACGATTAAGTCGATTGACCTGGCTGGTTATGGCGTTGACGTCAAGACCGAGGATTTCCAGGGTTCGATTCCTGCTCCGCAGAATGCAACGGCAGATGATACAGTATTTGAGACAACTGATGAAGACGACGATGTGACTGTAAAGGGTGACTTCGATGTGAACGAAGTTACACTGGAAGATGACAGCAAGGTTGCCTTTGACAGCAAACTCAGCGCTGACGAAATTGACGGCTCCGGTACCATGTACATCGGCGCGAACAAACTCTATGTTGGTGAGGATGCAACCGGTGTTCTGGTAAGACTGACTGACAGCAGCATCAAAGCTGGCGATACGGTTTGCACCGCTGCTTCCGATGCGATGGATGAAGATGACCTTGATTTCTACGGCTTCACAGTCAAGAAGAACGAAGGCAAGAATACCGATACGTTTGTGGTTGACCAGCTTAAATTTGCGGGCCTGGCCATGAACAAGACCTCTGATAAGATCGTTCTGAATGACAGCGCGAGCTACACCGCTTCCGCTTATGCTCCGGGTACTGCTATGCCGGAAGGCTACAGCATTGAGTTCGACATGGACGACAACAGCGGCGTGTTTGAACTGACGGATAACGGCAACGGCACCGCGGCCGTCAAGTGCGTCGATTACGACGATACTTTCGCGGAAGAGAACAGAGCAACTTTGATTGCTTATGTGGTTGACGAAGACGGCGACGAGGATGACGATTACGGCGAGGCTGAATGCAAGCTGACCGCTCTGAAGACTCCTGAAAAGAACTTTGTTTCCGATACCAACAGCGATTTCTCGATTGCTCCCGGTGCTTCTTACCAGTTTAAGATTACGGCTGATGCTGCCCCGGTTATGACCGCTGGCACGGCTGGTGTTGTGAATGTTGCCAATGTCGGTATGTCCGGCAAAGACTACTTCATTAAGATCACCGCGACGGGTGCTGTGGGTGCCAAGACCGGCATTTATGTCAACGGCACAAAGCTCCTGGTTGTAACGGTTGGCACTTCTCAGACCTTTAAGAGTGACACGACCACCAATGTCACCGTGAAAAAGGGTTCTTCCTATCAGTATGGTATTACCACTTCTGACGGCAAAGCTCCGTTCTTCACAGTTGGCAGCGGGAATGTGTTCAATGTGAAGGCAAACGGCCACAACGGCAGCACATACTTCTTCAAGATCACTGCTACCGGCAAGGCTGGCGCACAGGCTGGTATCTATGTCAACGGGACGAAAGTGAACGTTGCAAAGATCGGCTAAGTAACTCTATGAACAAAACAATTACTGACTCAACAAATTAGTAAGTTGTATTTGCGTGGCGGCGGTTTGGGTGAGCAGCTCAGGCCGCCGTTTTGTGCTGAATCATATGATATGGGATGAGCGGTTGAAAAGGGGCCGCCGGGGCCCACAAAAGGCAGCGCGGTTAGGAAGGTTGCCCTGGGCGGCTGATAAGCGGGAGGACGCAAAGAATTTCTTCGCGTCCTCTTGCTTTTTTCTTTGGATTCTTATAAAATAGTACGGTATGATTCGTCGGAAGAAAGGAAACGGAACGACATGATATTCAGCAGCCTGTTTTTTATTTTGATCTTTCTTCCGGTTTCGCTGGCGGCGTACTACCTGCTGCCGCGCAAATGGAGAAACCTGTGCCTGTTTGCCTTCAGCCTGGTTTTCTACGCCTGGGGCGAGCCGGTTTACGTGTTTCTGATGCTTTTCACCGTTGCGTTCGACTACGCCGTCGGGCGGCTGCTGGGGCGCTTTGAGGGCCGCGCCGGCCCGCGGCGGGCGGTGCTGGTGCTGGGCGTGTGCGTCAACCTGGGCCTGCTCGCTTATTTCAAGTATTCGGCCCTTTTTGTTTCCACTTTGAATTCCGTTTTTTCTCTGGCGCTGCCGGTCCCCGGCGTTTCGCTGCCGATCGGCATTTCGTTTTACACGTTTGAGTCCATTTCCTATGCCGTCGATATTTACCGGGGCGCGGGTACGGCGCAGGAGAATGTGATTAATTTCGGCACCTACGTCTCGTTCTTCCCGCACCTGATTTCCGGGCCGATCATCCAGTACAGCGAGATGCAGCCGCAGTTGTGCGGGCGGACCGAGTCTATGCGGCATGTGACCGAGGGTGCGCTGCGCTTCCTGCACGGCCTGTTTAAAAAGGTTCTGCTGGCGAACAACCTTGCGCTTATCGCGGATAAGATGCAGTATTTCGGCCATCCGACGGCGCTGAGCGCATGGCTCGGCGCGCTGGCTTTCACCTTTCAGATCTATTTCGATTTTGCCGGCTACACCGATATGGCGATCGGCCTGGGCCTCATGTTCGGCTTTCTCCTTCCGGAAAACTTCAACCAGCCTTACAGCGCGCGCAGCGCCTCCGACTTCTGGCGCCGCTGGCACATGACGCTCGGGCGCTGGTTCCGCGATTATCTGTACATACCGCTGGGGGGCAACCGGTGTTCCAAAATCAAGCTGGTCCGCAACCTGGCGGTGGTTTGGGTCCTCACGGGCTTCTGGCACGGCGCAAGCTGGAACTTCGCCGTCTGGGGCGCGTACTGGGGGCTTCTCATCATCTGTGAAAAGCTGTTCCTGCAAAAGTGGCTCGACCGCATCCCGGCGTTTTTTCAGTGGCTCTATGCGTTCGTCGCCGCGGTCGTCGGCTGGGTGTTTTTCTCCTACACGGATTTTCTTAAAGCCTGCGGCGTGGTGGCGGCCATGTTCGGCGCTTCGGGCGGCGCGGATGCCCTCGGCGTTTACACGCTTTGGACGGGCGCGCCGATCCTCCTGCTGGCGGCGCTGTTCAGCACCCCGTACCCGGCGCGGTTTCTCCGCTGGCTTGACGGCAGGGGGAAGGCGGGCCTCGTGGCGCGCGGCGCGGGCATGACCGTGCTGCTGCTTTTTTCGGTCGCCGCGCTGGTCAACAATTCCTATAATCCGTTTTTGTATTTTCGTTTCTGAACGCTGAGAGGGAAAAGAGGATGCTTCGCTTGAAAAAAATGATCGGCTGCCGCCCTGCCGCGGTTTCGGCGGCCCTGCTGCTTGCCGTGTCAATCGTGGTCGGCGTCGTCTGGCTGGCGGCTGCGCCGAAAAAGACTTTTTCCGAAAATGAGAACCGGGTTCTGGAGCCCGCGCCGGTTCCTTCCCTCGATTCCATCCTCGACGGCAGTTTCATGAAATCCGCGGAAAATTATGTCGCCGACCATTTCCCTCTGCGCGATACCTTTGTCTCGCTGAACACCGCCGGTCAGCTTTTGCTGGGCAAGCGGGATCTGGCCGCGGATTACAGCGCGGACCCCGTGGAGGGCGGCGTTTATTTCGGCAGGAATCATCATCTGTATGAGGTTCTCCTGCCGGACAAAACCGGAATTTTCCGGGACAATGCCTCCGCGCTTGCTGTTTTTGCGGGGAAGTGCGGGGTCCCCCTGACCCTTCTCCCTGTGCCCTCCGGTTCTCAGGAGCAGCCCGAGAACCTTCCGTACTCCGCGCCGGATTCCAGCCAGCGGCAGGAATTTGACGAGCTGAAACGGGCGGTGGAGCAAAAAGCGAAGGTGGTGGATCTGTTCTCCGCCCTCAGCCTGAAAACGGGGCGTGACTACTATTTTAAAACCGATCATCACTGGAATACGGAAGGGGCCTATGTCGGCTATGCGGCGCTTTCTAAGGCGATGGGGTTTCCCTGCGTGCCGCAGAGCGCGTTTGAATACCGCGCGGTGCCGCAGCCCTTTTACGGAACGCTTTATTCCAAGGCGGTCAATACCTGGCAGAAGCCGGATACTCTGATTCTGCCGTATGCGAAGAAAAATTCTCCTGTCACGCAGATAACAAATAGTAAAATACACAATGGAATATACTATGAGGAATATTTAAAAGAAAAAGATAAGTATTCGGTGTACCTCGGCGGCAATCCCGCGGTGACGGTGGTGAAAAATCCGGAGGCAAAAGGAGGCAAGCTGCTTCTGCTGAAAGATTCGTTTGCCAATTCGATGATTCCTTATCTGTCTCAGAGCTTTTCAGAAATTCATCTGGTTGATCTCAGATATTACAATCTGGATATTTATAAGTATATAAAAC
>ENA-UOOI01000881-UOOI01000881.1-fermentation-metagenome-genome-assembly--contig:-NODE-881-length-35556-cov-15.153573_pt1 | contig 35556 bp, 33 predicted proteins | sample MGYA00245779_ERZ724027 | MGnify/ENA primary metagenome ERZ724027 (study PRJEB28704, sample SAMN03018318) | fermentation metagenome | biome: anthropogenic terrestrial biome; feature: soil; material...
GGGCGGCCGCCGGAACGAAGTTCGCTTCGTCCGGCGGCCGCCCGTTTTTTCTCGGCAGGGGATTTTCCCGCGCATGCGTCACAGGGTGATTTCGTCGCCCGGCCGCAGCACAATTTTCCCCTCCGAATGAAAAGCGTTCGCCTTTTTTTCGTCGAACGGGGCGCTCGGGCTCATGTGGATGGGGATGCTGTGTCTGGCCCCGATCACGGCGGCGCATTCCGACGCTTCCCGCGCGTCCATGTTGAACACCCCGTCCGTGGGCAGAAGGGCGTAGTCCAGCTTTTCCCGGGCAAGCCTTTGCTTCATGTAGCCGGTGGACGAAGTATCCCCGGCGTCGTAGAGCTTCACGCCGTCGACCGAGATCAGGAGGCCGACGCACCGGTCCGCCGGATGGTTTTTGTTGCAGGCGGGCGTGCCCTCGACCGTAAGATCGCGGAAGACGACGGTCCCGTATTTCCCGCCTGCGAGGAAATCGCCGTGCCGCAGGACTCTGCCGCCCTTTTTGAGGGTGACCAGGCGGACCTGGTTGTGGTCATAGTGTTCGTGCGTGACCAGCACGAGGTCCGCGGGCCGGTCGTAGCCTTTCCCCGCATAAGGGTCGATGTAGACGACGGTGCCGCCGTCCGTCACGATCCGCAGGCTGGAATGTCCCTGATAAAGCAGCTTTGCCATTTGATCTCCTCCCGTTTCCCGGCATAATTTTTCGGCCGCCCGAATTTTTGCGGTGCAGATGCTGATTTCAGTTATAATCGCGCCGTCCGGATTTGTCAAGCGCCCCGAAATCGCGCGGGAAACAACCTGCGGTTTTATCCTTTCACAGATTTCCTGAACGCGGAATAACGGCAGGAAGATCCGAGAGAGCGCGGGGAAACCGCCCCGCCTGTCCGCCGTTCCAAAACCGGTTGAAAATCCGGAGCCCGTGTGATACATTTTAGAAAAGAGTTTCGTCTGGGGGCTGATACGATGAAATACGACGTAACGGCGATGGGGGAACTGCTGATCGATTTCACGCAGAACGGGATCACGGAGCAGGGGAACGGCCTGTTCGAGGCGAATCCCGGCGGCGCGCCCTGCAACGTGCTCGCCATGCTGGCCAAGCTGGGGAAAAAGGCCGCGTTTATCGGCAAGGTGGGCGACGACCTCTTCGGCCGGCTGCTTTTCCGCGTGATCGCCGAGGCCGGCATCGACGCCGGCGGGCTCGTTTTTGACCCGTCGGTCCGGACGACGCTCTCGTTCGTCCGGAACACGCCGGACGGGGACCGGGATTTTTCGTTTTACCGGAACCCGGGCGCGGACCAGAGGATCACCCCCGCCGAAGTCCGGACGGACCTGATCCGGCAATCCGGAATGTTCCATTTCGGCACGCTTTCGCTGACGGACGAGCCGGCCCGCAGCGCGACGCAGGCGGCGGTGGAAACCGCCGCCCGGGCGGGCGCCCTGATCTCTTTCGACCCGAACCTCCGCCCGCCCCTCTGGCCTTCTCTGGAGGAGGCGAAAAAGCAGATGGCGTGGGGCTGCGGCCGGTGCGCGGTTCTGAAGATCGCGGCGGAGGAGCTGGCGTTTCTGGCCGGGGAGGATGCCGTCGGTCCGGGGATCGCCTCGCTGCGCGGCCGCTTTCCCGGCATTGCCCTGTTCCTCGTGACGAAGGGGAAAGACGGGGCGGAAGCTTTTTACGGCGGAGTCCATGTTTCCGTCCCCGCGTACCGGGAGGTCCGGACGATCGACACGACGGGCGCCGGCGACACCTTCTGCGGCGCCTGCCTCGCTTACCTGCTGGATCACGATCCGGACCGCCTGACGGAGGAGCAGCTGACCGAGATGCTGAAATTTGCCAACGCCGCCGCAGCGCTGGTCACGGCCAAAAAGGGCGCGCTGCGCTCCATGCCGTCGCGCGGGGAAATTCTGCGGCTGATGGGGGAGGAAGACCCGCTCCGGGGGTAAAATGGAAATCAGGCGGCGCGGACGTCCGTCATCAATAGGCACTCTTATTGGAAAAGGGATCGCCGATTCCCTTTTTATCTTTTCGGAAGCGCTGAAACGGTTACCGCCGTTGCATTCCGGATCCTGATTTGATATGATTTCACCGGGAGGCTGTATTTGAAATGGCGGTAAAAAACCGCGGTTCCATCTTCATAGCAATCCCAGCCGCGATGGAGAGGCGAAAAGCAAAAAAGCCTGCCGCAACTCAGCTGGAAGTGCCGCAGCTGCCGAGTCCCTGACTTTCATAGAACGGCGAAACGGATCGTTTTTTGAGGAGGTTTGTCAAATGTCGAAACATGCCGTGCAGTCTCCGGATGGACACGTTGAACTGCTTTTCACGGTGGCGAAAGGCAGATTGTTCTACGAGGTGAGCCGGGACGGATTCCTGGCCGCGGACAGGGCGCCGCTGGGCCTGGTGCTGCCGGACTGCGACCTTTCCGACGGCCTTTGCCTGAAAGACGAATCCCGCAGTGTGATCGATGAGACCTATTCGATTCCGGCGTACAAAAAATCGGTCTGCGCGAATCATGCCAACACGATCGCGCTGACGTTCGAAAAGGCCGGGCATACGATGGCGGTGGAGGGGCGCGCCTATGACGACGGAGCCGCGGTCCGCATGATCCTGCCCGGCGAGGGGACCGGCGTCGTCGACCACGAGGCGACGGCCTTTGCCGTACCGCAAGGGGCCGACCCTGTTTACGGCATGAAATGGCTGTGTTCCTACGAGGATCAGTATCACCCGATTCCCAGAGAAGATTTATACCAGAACATTTACGCGTTCCCGCTGCTGGTCCACGCCGGCGGGAACCTTTGGGCCCTGTATGCGGAAGCGTCGGTCTTCGGCGATTACGGAGGCGGCAACCTGCAGTCCGACCCGGAAGATCCCGCCGTGCTTCATGTCATGAAGGCAGTCGACAAGCTGACGGGCATCACATCCGAGCTCCCGATGAAGACCCCTTGGCGCGTCGTGATCACCGGCAGCCTGAACGATCTCGTCACTTCCAACCTGCTCGAAAATCTCAATCCGGAAAGCATCGTGAAAGACCCGTCGTTCATCAGGCCCGGCGTCTGTGCGTGGAGCTGGATGAGCGAACACGATTCCGCCTCGGACCCCAAACGGATGCGCGATTATGTGGACTTCGCCCAGGAGATGGGGTGGCCGTATTCCCTGGTCGACGGAGGCTGGCCGGGTCATGTGGATATTCCGGAGCTGGTCCGGTACGCCGCGCCGAAAGGCGTGAAGATCTGGATTTGGGAGCACAGCAGGGAGCTGCGCGACCCCGCGGTCGCCGAAGAAAAGATGAAGCTCTGGAGCGGCTGGGGCGTGGTGGGCCTGAAAATCGATTTCTTTGAGTCCGATTCCCAGGAGCGGGTGTCGCAGTTTGAACTGCTGGCCCGCTTGGCGGCCGAATACCGCCTGATGCTGAACTTCCACGGCTGCCTGCGGCCTTCCGGCTACAGCAGGGTGTGGCCCCACATCCTTTCCTACGAAGCGGTGCAGGGCGGCGAATATCTGGACCATTTTTCCAGCTTTACCCCCGGCGGGCCCGACGCGGCCCATAACTGCACCCTGCCGTTTACCAGGAACGCGATGGGACCGATGGATTATACGCCGGTCTGCTACCGCAGCTATGTGACGGGTACGACCGACGCCCACCAGACGGCGCTCCCCCTCATTTTCACCAGCTATATTCTGCATATCGGCGAAAAGAAGGAAAACGTCGAATCCAATCCCTGCGCGCCTTTCTTAAAAAAGCTTCATACCTCGTGGGACGAGACCAAATTGCTGGAGGGGTATCCCGCGAGCTACGTCACCATGGCGCGCCGCAGCGGCGAAGAATGGTTCGTCGGCGGAATCTGCGCCCGCCGCCCCCGCAATTCCACGGTCCGCCTGGATTTTCTCACGGCGGATACTTATGAGATGGAGCTGTACCGCGACGATCTGTCCGATCTGCGCCCCACGGACGCGGCGAAAGACGCCCTGGGTCCCATGACCCCCGGGATCGTCGCGCGGCTGGAGTCCCTGCCGGCCCGCCCGTGCCAGCATCAGCACGACCTCCATCGGGTGCAGGTCGAGAAACGCACCGTCCGAAAGGGAGAGATCCTTACGATCCCGGAGAGCGTCAACGGCGGGTTCGCCCTTTACCTGAAGCCTGAAGCGTGAGTGAAAACAACCTGCCGGGAAAGAGCGGCCCGCGCGGTTTGAAATGCTCCCGAAAGTATGCTACACTGGGCAGAAGAAAAAGGAAAGCGGGTTTTGATATGGCGCAGCTGTGGGGCGGAAGGTTCACGAAGGCGACGGACGGCCTGGCGCGGGAGTTCAACGCGTCGATCCGGTTCGACCGCCGCCTGCTGGAGCAGGATATCGCGGGGAGCCGGGCGCACGTCCGGATGCTGGCGAAGCAGAAGATTTTGACGGAGGGGGAGAGGGACGCCCTTCTGGCCGGGCTGGACGGCATCCTGGCCGACGTGAAAAGCGGAAAGCTGAAGATCACGGATCAATATGAGGACGTCCACAGCTTTGTGGAGGCGAACCTGACGGAGCGCGCAGGGGAGGCGGGCAAAAAACTGCACACCGGCCGCAGCCGCAACGACCAGGTGGCGCTCGACATGAAGCTGTACGTGCGCGGCGAGATCGGCGCCGTCGATTCCGAGCTCAAAGAGCTGCTGCGGGTCCTTCTGCGCCTGATGAAGGAGCACGGGGAAACGTTTATGCCGGGCTTCACGCATCTGCAGAAGGCGCAGCCGACGACCCTCGCGCACCATCTGGGCGCCTATTTCGAGATGTTCCGCCGCGACCGCTCGCGCCTGGCCGACGCCCGCAGGCGGCTGAACCTCTGCCCGCTCGGGGCGGGGGCGCTGGCGGGCACCACCTATCCGCTGGACCGGGACTTCACCGCGCGCCTGCTCGGCTTCGACGGCCCCACGCGCAACAGCATGGACTCGGTCTCCGACCGCGATTACGGGATCGAGTTCCTTTCCGCGCTGGCCCTCGTGATGATGCACCTGAGCCGCTTTTCCGAGGAGATCATCCTGTGGAACTCGGACGAGTACCGCTTCGTCGAGATCGACGACGGCTACAGCACGGGCAGCAGCATCATGCCGCAGAAAAAGAACCCGGACATCGCGGAGCTGGTGCGCGGCAAGACCGGGCGCGTCTACGGCGCGCTGCTTTCCCTGCTGACGACGATGAAGGGCCTTCCGCTCGCCTACGACAAGGACATGCAGGAGGACAAGGAACCGGTCTTTGACGCGGCCGACACCGTGAAAGCGTGCCTGCGGCTTTTTGCCGGCATGCTTTCGACCCTGAAGTTCAACCGCGCGCGCATGGAGGAAAGCGCGAAAAAGGGCTTTTCCAACGCGACGGACGCCGCGGACTATCTGGTGCGGAAGGGCGTGCCGTTCCGGGACGCCCACGGCATCGTTGGCAGGCTGGTGCTGCGCGGCCTTCGGGAGGGCAAGCCGCTGGACGATTTCACGTTGGAGGAATTTAAGGCCGCCAGCCCCGCGTTCGGGGACGATATCTACGAGGCCCTCCGCCTGAAGACCTGCGTCGAAAAAAGGTCCACGGCGGGCGCGCCGGGGCGCGCCGCCATGGACCGTGAGATCGAAGAGGCGGAAGAATATCTCGAAAGAGAATAGCGCTGCTATTTCAGTTCCAGCTCGTCCATCTTTTCCCGCAGGCGGATGAAGTCCTCGAATGCGGAGGGCTTGTTGTTCGGGTTGCGCAGCAGGGCGGCGGGGTGGAGCGTCGCCATCATCAGCAGTCCGTCCTTTTCAAAGAATTCGCCGTGCTCCCGGGTGATCTTGAAATCGGGGCGGATGAGCTGCGCGGCCGCGATGCGCCCCAGGCAGACGAGAATGGCCGGGCGCAGCAGCGCGATCTGGTTGCGCAGCCAGCCGATGCACGTCTGCTGTTCTTCGGGCAAGGGGTCGCGGTTTTTGGGCGGCCTGCACTTGACGATATTTCCGATGTAGATGTTTTTGCTCCGGTCCAGGTCCACGGCGTCGAGCATCTTATCCAGAAGCTGCCCGCTGCGGCCCACAAACGGCTTTCCCTGCAGATCTTCCTGTTCCCCCGGCCCTTCGCCGACGAACAGCACGCGCGCCTGCCGGCATCCCGCGCCGAAGACCACGTGCGTGCGCCCTTCGCACAGGCCGCATTTTCGGCAGCTCAGGCAGGCCCGCTCCAGTTCATCCCAGTCCGAATACAATTCGTATCGGCCCCCTTATCTCTATGATACCGCGTTCCCGTTCCGTTGGGGAGCGCTTTTTTTGTGTTTCCCCGCCGCGGCTGAAAAAACGGCTCATTTCGGCGCGCGGCACAGGCGCTTCTGCTGGCGGATATCCTTGCCCACGAACACGACCCTGCGGTAGCTGCCGATGATGCGCGAGACGAAACGTTCCGAGTAAAACTCCATCATTTCCCGCACGGAGAGGTTGGTGCTGATGAGGGTCGGTTTCTGCGCGAGCAGGCGGCCGTTCACGATCGCGTAGATCGCCGCGGTGGAGAAGGAGCTGCGGAACTCCGTGCCGAGGTCGTCGAGGATCAGCAGATCGCAGGCGAGCAGCGGACCGGAAGGATCTTCTCCGTTTCCGCGCCCGAAATGCTCGTCCTCCAGTTTCTTCACGAGGCCGCCGACCGAGCAGTACACCGTGCCGAATCCCTTCTCGATCGCGGCGTTCGCGATCGCCAGCGACAGGTGCGTTTTTCCCAGGCCGGTCCCGCCGGTCAGAATCAGGTTCGGGGATTCCGTCGAAAAATGCTCCGCGTAAGCGGCGCAGAACCGGAACGTGTCGCCCATGATCTCGCGGTCGGAGGGCCGGCTCTCCCGCGGCTCGTTGGAATACCAGCCGAGCGAGAAACTCTCGAAGGTGGAAAGGGACAGCGGCGTCAGCGCGTTGAGCCGCCGGAAGGATTCCGCGCGCAGCAGGCCCTTGAGGCAGGCGCACATTTTCCCGTCCACATAGCCCGTGTCTTTGCAGCGCGGGCAGGCGTAGTGCGGCTCCAGATCGTCCGGCTTCATGCCGTGGGCGGCCAGCAGGCGCGCGTATTCCGCCTGCACGGCCTTGTTTTCCTCCTTCAGCTTCTCGAGCCGCCCGCGGGCGCTTTCCCCGCCGAGGACCGCTTTGGCGGCGCGGACCGCCGTCGAAGAGAGGCGGCGCTCCAGCTCCTCCGCCTGCGGGCACTCCCCGCGGAACGCGGCTTTGCGCCGTTCGGCCTCTTCGCGCGCGGCCCTGCGGCGCTCCCGCAGGATCTTTTCTGCCGAAAGGTAAACTTCCCTGCCGTATCCCAAAGATCTCACCCCTTCGTGTCTTTGGTGTCGTAGATGCTGGTGGATTCATACTCGCCGATGTCGAAGGTGGGGGAGGGTTTTTCGCCGCCGGATTTCCGGGACGGGCTGCGTTCCATCCGCTCCTCGGCGGCCTGCCTGGGGGTTTTGATTCCTTCCTTGTGCCAGCGTTCAAGGATGCGGTTCATGTAGCCCGGCCGGTACTTTCCGGCCCCGTCGATGGTCCGGTCGTACGCCTCGCGGATCATGTCCGGGCCGAATTTCCATTCGCCGACCCAGACCGGCGCGAAGCTCTCTTCGCGCGAGGACGGCGTCCGGCGGGGGATGCCGATGGCTTCCTCGACGGCGCGCCAGGCTTTCTGGCGCTCGGAGAGCAGGCGCAGCCGCTCCTCCGCTTTTTCGTGCGTGTTGATCTCTTCGTCCGCCCAGTTCATGGCGGCTTTTTCTATGTACCGCATGTTCGCCCTGCCGACGCTCGCGGCGTATTGCAGCAGCATTACGATCACGTCGGACGGGAGGCCGAAATCGTCGTGGATCATCACGAACGTCGCGGCTTCCCCGCCGGAGACCGTGCGGCCGAGGATCTCCTCTGCGGACTGGATCAGGCACGCGATCTCGGTGGATTCCGTCATGCGCTTGGCGACGAATCCGCTGTCCGGCTTCTGGGGGCGCGAAAGGATCCGCTTCGGCTTCTCCGCTTTTTCGGCCGCGGCGGGAGCGGGCTGCGGCGCGGGGGCGGCCTCCCGGTCCTCCCGCGGCGCGGCGGCGGGGGAAAGCGCGTCCCCGGACGACGAAAGCAGCCCTTTGTCCTGCCAGTAGCGCAGGGCGTCGCCCGCCTCCGACCGGTCGATGCCGAGGGCGTCCGCGACCTGCGAAAGTTCGAACGGCTGCCCGGCGTGGCGCAGGACCCACAGCAGGGCCTTGAGCGGGAGGGTGCCCGCCAGCTTCAGGTGGTCGTCGACGACGGAGCACGGGACCGCGAAAACGGAATTCCAACTCCCCAGATTGAGGGAATAACTCAAAGAACTCAGCCTTTCCTAAAATAGCGGTTTCAGCCGTGATTGAGAAATAAAATCGTCCGCAATAGAGCTGAAAATGCTATCACTTGTGATACGCCCTATTATAGCATAGGGCGGCGGGGGTGGCAAAACAAAAATCGGCCCGGAAGCGAAAAAGAGCCGCGGAACCGACGGAAAATCCGGGAGAAATCGGTCGGATGCGGCCTTCGCCAGCGTTGACATTTTGCCGGAACTGTGATAGAGTACAGGAGGCATCAGTACTAATAGCAATAGAACAGTAAATACAGACGACACCGCCTTGGACAAAGGCAGCCTGCGGTTCGGGGGAAGAGGAACGAAGACGATGAGAAGCAGAAAAAGAGCGGGCGGACGCCGCGTCGTTTTGGCGCTGGGGCTGATCGCGGCCGCCGTGCTGCTGATCCATTTCAAGGGGTTCGGGAATGCCGTCCCGAGAGGCGGCTCCGGCCTCGCGGGGCAGGAACCGGCGGCTTCCGACGGCGCGGTTTCCGCGGACACCCTGCAGGCGCTGGAAGCCCTGGCGAAAACCGCTCCGGAGATCGGGCCGGTTCTGCGGCATCCGGAAAAATATCCGGCGCGGCTCCTCGAGTCGCTCGCGCGCAATCCGGAGCTCCTCGATTTCACGCTGGATTATCCGGAAAAGAAGGGGACCCTGGCCGATCAGATCGACCTTTCGGGGGAGGCCCGGCGCGGCGGGATCCCCCTGCTGATGCAGTGGGACGAGCGGTGGGGCTACGCGCCCTACGGCGGCGGGATCATCGCGCTGGACGGCTGCGGGCCCACGTGCCTTTCGATGGTGGCCGTGGGCCTGACGGGGGATATCTCGCGGAACCCGGAGGCGGTCGCCGCCTTCAGCGAGCGGAACGGCTATCTCGACGCGAAGTCCGGCAGCACGCTCTGGACGCTGATGTCCGAGGGGGCGGAAAAGCTGGGGCTGAAGTCGGCCGAGCTGCCGCTGGACCGGGCGCGGATGGCCCGCGAGCTTTCCGAGGGGCATCCGATCATCTGCAGCCTGAGGCCGGGGGATTTCACGACCGTCGGCCACTTCGTCGTGCTGTGCGGATACCGGGACGGCGCGTTTGACGTGCGGGACCCCAACAGCCGCGGCCGGAGCGGAAAAACGTGGAGCTACGAGACCCTGAAGCCGCAGATCCGCAATCTGTGGGCCTTTTCCGCCTGATTCCGTTTTTTCCGGCAGGCGGAAAAGCTTGACAGGATCGCTTTTCCCGGCTATAATATTTTTCGTCCGGTTTTCGTCCGTTCCGCGAACGTAGCTCATCTGGCAGAGCGCCACCTTGCCAAGGTGGAGGTAGCGAGTTCAAGTCTCGTCGTTCGCTCCAAGTCAATTGCCCAAAATAGATGCATGGCCTATAAAGCCAGTGTTTATGCGGGCTTCGGGAGTTTTGAATGGAAAATTCAAGACTCCCGATTTTCATAGATGCACCTCGCTTTTTAACAAGAAAGCGGGGTGTTTCTCGTTTTAGGCCGGAATCAGTCCGGTAAACAATTTCATAAAGCCAATACCCTATAACGTGTGGTTTTGGCTGAAGAACCAGGAAGCCGCGCTCCTCCCTTTTGGGGAAGGGAACGCGGCTTCCTTTGGATTTTGCGCCGGGCGCTTTTACTGGATTCCAGGCAGCTTCGGTAGGGCGTCGAACCCTTTCTGCAGGTCCGCGTCGCTTGGGACGAAATCGACCATGGTGCCCTGCAAATAAGACTCGTAGGCGGCCATATCGAAGAATCCGGTACCCGTCAGGCCGAACAGGATGGTTTCGGCTTTTCCGGATTCCCTGCAGCGAAGCGCTTCGTCGATTGCCACGCGGATGGCGTGCGAGGATTCTGGCGCGGGCAGGATCGTCTCGTGCTTTGCAAAGTAGACGGCGGCCTCGAAGACCTTGGTCTGTTTGACGGACACCGCCTCGATGTAGCCGTCGTGGTGCAGCTTTGAAAGAATCGGCGACATGCCGTGATACCTCAGGCCGCCGGCGTGGTCCGGGGAGGGAATGAAGCCGCTGCCGAGCGTGTACATTTTGGCCAGCGGGGTGACTTTTCCCGTATCGCAGAAGTCGTAGGCATACCGACCGCGCGTGAACGACGGGCAGGAGGCTGGCTCCACGGCGATGATCCGCGGCGAGGCGCTGCCCAGCAGCTTATCCCGGATGAACGGCGCAATCAGCCCTCCCAAGTTGGAGCCGCCCCCCGCGCAGCCGATGATCACGTCGGGGTACTCGCCCAGCAGCTCCATCGCCTGCTGCGACTCCAGTCCAATGACGGATTGATGCAGCAGCACCTGGTTGAGCACGGAGCCGAGCACATAGCGGCAGCCCTTCGTACCGACCGCCGTTTCCACCGCTTCTGAGATTGCGCAGCCCAGGCTGCCGCCGGTCGCCGGGTCCTTCTGCAGAATCTCCCGGCCGACTTTCGTGGTCTTGCTGGGGCTTGCGACGATGTTCGCCCCGAACGGCGCACGCCTCCGCCAGGGCGGTCCCCCACTGGCCGGCCCCGGTCTCCGTGGTAAGGGACGTCAGCCCCTGCTCCTTGGCATAATAGGCCTGAGCCGCTGCGGAGTTGAGCTTGTGGCTACCCGAGGTGTTGTTGCCCTCGAATTTGTAGTAAATCTTCGCGGGCGTCTTCAGGGCTTTTTCGAGGTTGTACGCGCGGACCAGCGGTGACGGGCGGTACATTCTGTAAAATTCCTGGATCCCCTCCGGAATGTCGATGTACGGTGTCTTGTCGTCCATCTCCTGTCCGGCGAGCTTTTTGCAGAAGATCGGGTACAGTTCCTCTTCCCGGATGGGCTTGCCGGTCGCGGGATTCAGCATGGCGTCCGGCTTCTTTTTCATGAACGCGCGGATGTTGAGCCACCGCTTTGGTACCTGGTCTTCTTTGAGATACAGTTTGTGCGGGATATTCCTCGACATAAACATTTCTCCTTTCCGGAAAAATAAAATAAAAAAGGGCCCTTCTCTCAGCAAAGAGCCTGAGACAAAAGCCTTTTCTTCTGCGGTGCCACTCAGATTGGCGCAACGCGCCCACTTATTCCCTATACCGTCATATAGGTTCCGCTGATAACGGGAGGAAAACCCGTCGGGCATTACTCGGCGGCCGCGCCGCCTTTCTCCCCGCCCTCGTAAGTCCATTCGGCAAGGCCCCGCCTGCCGCGCTCCCACTGCCTGCGGCTCGCTGTGAATCGGCGGCGATGCTTACTCCTCTTACTCGTCGGTTTCTTTACTCTGTTAAATTTCCCTCATTCTACACCACAGCGGCCGCAATGTCAAGCGCTTGGATCCTGTTTTTGCGCCCTGAAGGTATCATCCGCGTTCTACGCGGAAAGCGCGATCACGTGAAACTGCTGCCGGGAGAGCCGCCGCCGCGCACGCCCGACAACCGGAACCACACCAAACCGTAAGCGCCTGTCCGCAAGCAGCCGCATGGGGAAACCTGCGCGGCGGTTCTATCGTTCCGGCTCCTGCCCCCGGTTTCCGGGCTTCTCCGACCGTGCGATCCCGTCGGCGGTCCTGCGGATTTTTTCCGCGGCTTGGGTGTCCCCGCGCACGGCCTTTATTTTGTGGCAGAGTCCTTTCCGTTGACGGTCGGGCGCTCGGCTTCGGCTTGCCGCTTCTTTGGCGCAACTTTTTCTGTTAGTTCGCCGGAGCTCTGCGAAACGTCCGGGAGCGTGCGGAAAATTTGAGAGAAGGGCCGGACAGGAGCGCAAAGTGGCCCGCTCCGACTATCCGCACACCTTTGTCATGTGGTCGACATACCTGTGCAGCTCTTCGGACGTTCTGATTTCGTCATTCTGCCGGTGCACGGTCATCTGAACACGAACGGGGAGCCTCATGAAATACCGACGGGTGCTGTCGCTGCCCATGAGAAGTTCGTGAAGATCCTGATACATGAAAATCACCTCGCGGTTAGTATCCGCAAGGCGGTAAAAATTACAGGAGGGAAAATCTTGAAACAGAATGGAAAGGTTGAGAGGAAGGACAGACAATCAGTGCAAAGCGGTATTTCGGATCACGGTAAAGTTTACGCCGGGTTTTACGAGGGATGGGGGGCGTGGGCCGTAAGGCGGAGCACCGTGTCCCGTCAAGCGTCCGATCTGGAAAAAGCGTTCTTCATCCGGCTGCTCAGCTCGAAGAGGACTTTATCTAACGTGTCGGCGGTTTCTTTTTTCAGCATGTCCGCGATTTCCTGATTGGCCTGTTCCCGAAGGGCAGCCCGTTTTGCAGAATCCGCTTCCCGCCGGAGTTTCCCGTCATATTGGCCGATCAGCGCATGCCCTTCGGACTGTACGGCGAGCTGATACCGCTCGATATGGAATATGGATTGACTGTACGATGCGTCCGCCATAGCGGCAAGCAGGCGGCTGGACCAGTAGAAATTGTCGGTCGAAACTTCCTTTGCGGTATTGGCAAGATAGTCCGGCGTTGCGGGCACATTGGCGTAAAAAGGCGCCATCGCATTGAAGACGTTGGAAGCAAAGGCGAGCCACTCCACCGTGCGGAACTCCTCCGGGACGTCCGGGCGCATCTGGATCAAAGCCATAAAGTCGTTCCGGTTGATGCCGATCGGGCGGAAGATGCCTTTCATAGCTGGGTCGCCGTGGCCTTCATAGGGGTCGTACGGCGTTCCCTGATAATGAGAGGACAGCGCGTATTTTACATCCTCCGGCGTGATCTTCTTCTCCGGCACCATGCACCAGGGCAGATCGTCGGAACGCGGCGTGAAATCCGCATCCGGGCCGTCCCATTCCCGGGTGCGGGGGTTCAAATACCGCAGCATGAACCAGGCGCGCGGCGTATTGTAAACGTGATCCGCATCGTCGTGGCTTCCGAAAGCGTCTCTGGGGTTAAAGCCTCCGTTCAGCGACAGATCCAAATGGTTTTTCTCAATGAACTCCTTCAGATCGGCCGAGCACAGATAGTTTTTCTGTTCGGTCAGCGCATCCGCCAGATCGAACCGGTCCAGTCCCAGCTGATTCGGCATCACGACATAAACGTCGTCCGGCACCTTTCTGGCGATCCAGTGATGGCCGCCGACGGTCTCCAGCCACCAGATTTCATTGACGTCCTGAAAGGCGATGCCGTTGCTCTCATAGGTGCCGTACTTTTCCAGCAGGCCGCCCAGCCTCTCGACCCCTTCGCGGGCGCTGTGAACATAGGGAAGCACAACAGCGACGAGATCCTCCTCGCCGATGCCGCCGGCCGTTTCAGGCTGCCCCTCCCGCGCCGGACGGTACCGGACCAGCGGGTCCACCCCCAGCACTCTCGGGTTGGAAGTGATGGTCTCGGTGGCCGTCATGCCGACGTTCGCCTCATTCACGCCGCTGGCGGCCCAGACGCCCTCGCCTTTTACGGCGTTCGGCACCGCCGTGAACCGCATGGGATTTTTGGGCAGCTCGATTTCCACGTGGGAAAGCACGGATCGATAGGCTGCGGGCTGCTCCCCCGGATGAATCGTGACGAATTTTTTAGCGGTAAAATGACCGGAACCGGAATCGTCGTTCCGCGCGATCATGGTGGAACCGTCGTAGGATGCTTTTTTCCCGACCAGAATCGTTGTACAAGCCATCAGGATACCCCCGCCATTGTAAAATAGTAGTAGTGTTTAAAGCCCCTCTCCAAGGGCTGTAGGTTCCGTGCCCTTTTGAAATTCTGCGAATCGTTCCGCTTCCATTTTATCATATGGCAACGGACTTCGCTACGGGTTCGGTTCCCGGGGCTCGGGTCAAAAGGTCGGGAACGTCGGAAAGCGGCGTCACACGCTCATTTTCTCCTGCTTGACTTTCTTATCCACCACGCGGCGGGAGGCAAGCTCGCTTTGCACGTCGCCGAGCGAGATGCCCATCTCCGTCATCAGGACGAGCACGTGGTAGGCGAGGTCGGCAATCTCATAGATCGCCTCGCCTTTGACCCCGCCCTTGGCGGCGATGATCACTTCGGTTGCTTCCTCGCCGACCTTCTTCAGGATCTTGTCGATCCCCTTTTGGAACAGGTAGGTCGTGTAAGAGCCCTCTTTCCCGTTCGTTTTCCTGTCGGCCAGGAGTGCCATGAGGCCTTCGGCGGAAAACGGCTCCTCCCCCCAGACGTCGTCCGAAAAGCAGGAGTCGTTCCCCAGATGGCAGGCCGGGCCGTCCTTTTTCACGTAGACGAGAAGGGCGTCCCTGTCGCAGTCCGGCTTGATGTTTACAATGTGCTGAACGTTGCCGGACGTCTCGCCCTTGCGCCAAAGCTCTCCGCGCGAGCGGGACCAGAAGCACGTTCTGCCCTCCGCGATGCTGATTCCGAGGCTTTCCCTGTTCATGTAAGCGAGCGTGAGCACTTTTTTGCTCTCCGCGTCCACCACGACGGCGGGGATCAGTCCCTTTTCGTCGAATTTCAGCTTGTCTGTGCCGACCATGGCGCTTTCCTCCTATATTCTGACATTGATGTTTTCCCGCCTGAGGGCGAGCTTCAGCTCCCCGATATCCACTTCGCCGAAGTGGAAGATTGAGGCGGCAAGCGCCGCGTCCACCCCGGGCAGTTTTTTGAAAAGCGCTGTGAAATCCCCGATGCGTCCCGCCCCGCCCGAGGCGATGACGGGAATGGAGACGATGGAGCAGACCGCGCCGAGCAGCTCGAGGTCGAAGCCGCTTTTCACGCCGTCGGTGTCGATGCTGTTGACCACGAGCTCCCCGGCGCCGAGTTGCTCGCCCCGCTTGATCCATTCGAGGGCGTCCATGCCCGTGTCGTCCCTGCCGCCGCGGGCGAAAACATGGAACGCGCCGTCCACCCGCTTGACGTCGACCGACAGAACGACGCACTGGCTGCCGTATTGGAGGGCGGCGGCGCGGATGAGGTCCGGGTCCCTGATCGCACCGGTGTTCACGCTCACCTTGTCCGCGCCGCATTTAAGCACGCGGTCGAAGTCGCCGGCGCACGAGATCCCCCCGCCCACCGTGAGAGGGATGAACAGACGGGCGGCCGTCTCCTTCAGAATGTCGGTGAAGATGCGTCTGCCCTGCGCGGAGGCCGTTATGTCGTAAAAGACGAGCTCGTCCGCGCCGCTTTCCCCGTAGAATTCGGCCAGCTTCACGGGGGAGGATACGTCGCGCAGCCCGAGAAAATTCCGGCCCTTCACCACTCTGCCGCCCCTGACGTCAAGGCAGGGGATAATCCGCTTTGCTATCATCGGGCACGCTCCATTCTTTTGCCGAAGCGACCGCCTCGGCAAGTTTGATATCTCCCGTATAGATCGCTTTGCCCAGGACCGCGCCGTACAGCCCGATGGAGCAGAGCTCTTGGATGTCCCCGAGGGACGAGACGCCCCCCGAAGCGACGATGCGGGCATCCACGGCGGCCGCCAGTTCCCTGTAAAGGCCCGGGTTCGTCCCGCCGAGGACGCCGTCCTTCGAGATGTCCGTACAGATGATCGTGCGTACGCCGCACCCCGCCATCTCTCTGCAGAAATCCAGACACCCGCGGCGGGAGACCTCCGTCCAGCCCTTTACGGCCGCCTTTCCATCCCTGACGTCGACGCCCACGGCGATCAGGTCCCCGTACCGGCGGGCCATCCCGGCGGCAAAGCCGGGCCTTGTCACGGCGGCGGTGCCGAGAATCACGCGGCGGGCTCCGGCGGCGGCGTACTTTTCGACGGTGCCGGCCGAACGGATGCCGCCGCCCACCTCGGCCTTCACGCCGCGGACGGACAGGATGCGCCGGATCGTGTCGAAATTCGCCGTCGTCCCGTCCCTGGCGCCCTCCAGATCGACGACGTGCAGCCACTCGGCGCCCGCGTCCCGGAAAGACAGCGCCAGGGAGACGGGGTCGTCCGGATACACGGTCATCCTCCCGTAGTCGCCGCGCAGAAGGCGGACGGCGCGGCCTTTGTAGAGGTCGATTGCCGGAATGACAATCATCGCGCGCCCTCCCCGAGCCCGCAGAAAGCGCGGAGGATTTTAAGCCCCGCCTCACCGCTTTTTTCCGGGTGAAACTGGGTCCCGTATACGTTCCCGCAGGCCGCCGCGGCCGTCAGCTCCGCGCCGTACTCGGTCGTCGCGATCACCGACGCCCCGCAGCCGGCGGCGCAGTAGGAGTGGACGAAATAGACATGTTCGCCCTCGCCGGTGTAGCGGAACAGCGGGCTTTTCGGCTTGTCTTTCGGGAAGTGCAGGGCGTTCCAGCCGATGTGCGGGATCTTATAGCCCGCCGGTACGACGGGCCGGATCGGCACCACCTCGCCCCGGATGAGGCCGAGGCCCTCGTGCTCTCCGAACTCGAAACTCCTGTCGAAAAGAAGCTGCATTCCCAGACAGATGCCGAGAAGGGGCTTTCCCTTTCCCGCTTCCTCCCGCAGAACGTCGAAAAGCCCGCCGGAACGGAGCTTTTCAGCCGCGTCCCCGAAGGCCCCCACGCCGGGCAGGATGATCTTCTCACTGTTCCTGATCCTTGAAATGTCGCCGGTGATTTCGGCTTCCTGCCCGATGCGCCGCAGCGAGCATGAAAGCGAGAAGAGATTTCCGACGCCGTAGTCGACGATTGCGATCATATCGTGTTCCCCCTTGCCGCCGCCGGCTCAGTCGATGATCCCCTTGGTGGAGGGCACCTCGCCGGCGCGGGCCGCGTCGAGTTTCACGGCGGCGGCGAGGGCGCGGGAAAACGCCTTGAAGCTGCCCTCGATGATGTGGTGGGAGTTCGTGCCGGAAAGCTGCCTGACATGCACGGTGATTCCCGACCGGCGCGCAAAAGCGAGGAAGAACTCCTCCGTCAGCTCGGTGTCAAAGCTGCCGACCTTCTGCGCCGGGATCTGCAGCCCGTACGACAGGCCGCCCCTGCCCGAAATGTCGACGGCGCAGAGAATCAGCGCCTCGTCCATGGGGAGGATGACGCTCCCATACCTTGTGATGCCCCTCATGTCGCCCAGAGCGTCGAGAAAGGCGTCCCCCAGGCAGATGCCCACGTCTTCCACCGTGTGGTGGCCGTCCACCTCGACGTCGCCCTTGCAGACGGTGTCGAGGTCAAAATTCCCGTGCTTCGCAAAGAGCGTCAGCATGTGGTTGAAAAAACCCACGCCCGTGTCGACGGAGCTTTTGCCGCCCCCGTCCAGGTTGAGGCTGAGACTGATCCGGGTTTCCGCCGTATTTCTCGTGACGGTCGCTTTTCTCATTTTTCCGGACTCCTTTCAAGTATTTTGCTCAGCGCAAGGCAGAGCGCGTCCATCTGCTCCCCGCTCCCGACGGAGATGCGGAGGTAATCGCCGATGCGGGGCTGGTCGAAGCGGCGCACGAGAATGCCGGCTTCCCGGAGCTTCGCGTAAAGCTTCCGTCCGGCAATGTCCGGATGCCTCGTGAAGAGAAAATTGGCCTTGGAATCGGTCATGACGAATCCCATCCGCTCCAGCCTTTCGGACGCTGACCGCCGCCCGGCCTCCAGGCGGCGCCAGTTCTCCTCGTAGTAAGCGTTGTCGTCCGCCGCAGCCTCGCCCGCGGCCAGTGTGAGCCGGTTGATATTATAAGGGTTCACGGAGTATTTGATCTTTTTGAGGTCTTTGATCAGTTCTTCCGAGCCGAGCGCGAAGCCCAGCCGCGCGCCGGCCATGAAACGCGATTTCGAGTAGGTGCGCACCACGAGCAGGTTGTCGTATCTGCCGACAAGGCCCGCGCAGGACTCCGCCCCGAAGTCGACGTACGCCTCGTCCACGACGACCACGTTCCGCGGGTTGGCGGCCAGGATCGCTTCGATCGAACGGACCGGGAGCGCCAGCCCCGTGGGCGCGTTCGGGTTTGCCAGGACGACGGTGGCGCCGACCCCCAGATAGTCCGAAACGTCGACCGTGAAGTCGTCCCGCAGCGGCATCTCTTCGTACGGTATTCCGTAGAGGCCGGCCAGAACGCGGTAAAAGCCGTACGTGACGTCGGGAAACACGGCCCCGACGCCGCTTCCGCAGAAAGCCATGAACGCGAACGAGAGCATCTCGTCCGAGCCGTTGGACAGCATGACGTTGCCCGGCCCCACGCCGAAGAGAGCGGCCAGCTTGGCCGTGAGCGCCTTCCCGTCCGGGTCGGGGTACAGGTTCAGCCTGCGGATCTCCGCCGGGGTCAGCCGCTCGGACACGCCGGGCGGCGGGGGAAAGGGCGCCTCGTTCGTATTGAGCTTGATGTACCCGCCGGACGGCTGCTCGCCGGGGACGTACGCCTCGAACGCGCGCAGCCGTTGGTTCAAAAATCTGCTCATAAGCCGCCTCCGGCCGCTTTCGTATTCCCGGCGCGGGCCTCGACGGACCTCGCGTGGGCGGAAAGCCCCTCTTTTTCGGCAAAATAGGCGATGTCGCCGGATACCTCCGACAAGGCCTTCCCGGAGTAATAGGTGAAGGACGTCCTCTTCACGAAATCGTCCACGGCGAGGGGACTGGAGAAACGGGCCGTGCCCATCGTGGGAAGGGTGTGGTTGGGGCCGGCGAAATAGTCGCCCAGGGCTTCCGGGCAGCTTTTGCCCAGGAATACGGAGCCGGCGTTCCTGACCCTGTCCAGATAGTCGAAGGGATTGTCGACGCAGATCTCAAGGTGCTCGGGAGCGATCTCGTTCGCAATCTCGATGGCTTTCAGGATGGAATCCACCACGATGATCTTCCCGTTGCCGTCGAGGGAAGCGCGGGCGATCTCGCGGCGCGGAAGCGACGCGAGCTGCCGTTCCAGCTCGTCCGCGACCTCGCGGGCGAGCTCCGGGCTGTCCGTGACAAGAACGGCGGAGGCCATTTTGTCGTGCTCCGCCTGCGAGAGCATGTCGGCCGCGACGACGCGGGCGGAACACGTCCCGTCCGCGATGACGAGAATTTCACTGGGCCCGGCGATCATGTCTATCGCCACTTGCCCGTAGACCTGTCTCTTGGCCTCGGCCACGAAGGCGTTCCCGGGTCCTGCGATCTTGTCCACCCGGGGCACCGTTTCGGTGCCGTAAGCCATGGCGGCGATCGCCTGGGCCCCGCCGATCCGGAAGATCCGGTCCGCGCCGGCGATCTTGGCCGCCGCCAGGATGCCAGGATCGACGCTCCCGTCCTTCGAGGGCGGAGTCGCGATGACGATCTCCCGCACCCCGGCGATTTTCGCCGGAATGCAGTCCATCAGCACCGTGGACGGATAGCTGGCGGTGCCGCCCGGCACGTAGATCCCCACTCTCTCCAGCGGCAGCACGCGCTGGCCGAGAACAATGCCGTCGCCGCCCGTCACAAAACCCGTGCGGAGCTGGCAGCGGTGGAAGGCCTCGATGTTTTTCGCCGCTTTTTTCATGATTCCGATGAATTTCGGTTCGACCGACGAAACGGCGCGGGCGATTTCGCCGTCGGTCATCTCCGGGGAAGGCACGTCGGCGCCGTCGAATTTCAAGGTATATTCCTTGACGGCGCGGTCCCCGCCGGCGCGCACCCCCGCGAGGATGTCCCGGACGGCGCCGGTGACGCCGCGGGAGGGGGCGCCGCGGGAAAGGATGTTCCGGTTTTCAACCCCGTCATAGCGGTATATTTTTATCATGGCTTTTCGCCTCCCGGCGCAAGGCTCTGCGCGACCTTTGCGCAGAGGGAGCGTATCTCCGCGTTCTTGAATTTATAGCTGACCTTATTCGCGACAAGCCTCGCGCTGATGTCGACGATCGTCTCGATCGGCTCAAGGCCGTTTTCCCTCAGCGTCGTTCCCGTTTCGACGATGTCCACAATCACGTCGGACAGGCCCAGCAGGGGAGCCAGTTCGACAGAGCCGTTCAGCTTGATGACGTCGATCGCGCGGCACTTCCCGGCGTAGAAATCCCTCGCGATCGTGCTGAATTTCGTCGCGACCCTGAGCGTGCGGTCAGGGTCCTCGCGAAAACCGTGCCGGGCGGCGACGACCATCCTGCATTTCCCGACGCCCAGGTCCAGAAGCTCGTACAGGTCTGGCCGGTACTCCAGCAGAATATCCCTGCCGGCGACGCCGGCGTCGGCGGCGCCGCGCTCCACATAGATCGCCACGTCCGAAGGCTTTACCCAGAAATACCGCACCCCGGCTTCCGCGTTCTCGAAAACGAGCCTGCGGTTGCTCTCGCGGATGGAGGGGCAGCCGTAGCCGGCCGCCTCGAAGATGCCGTACACGTTTTCGCCGAGCCTGCCCTTCGGCAGCGCCACGTTAATCATTTGTCTCAAGGATCTCAAGCCCCTCGTCTCTCAGGCGGGCAAGCTGCCTGTATTTCACCGGTGTTTCGCCGCCGTCCTGCACCCTTACGCTTTTCCCGGCGCTGCCCAAAGCCCTCACCGCCCGCGCCAGCGCCGCCGGGTCGGTCTTTTCGTCGTACAGGAGAAGCACGTCCACGTCGTAGGGCTTTGGGGGGCCGCCGAGCCTTTCCAGCAGATCGAGGCAGACGGCGAAGCCGATGGCGCCGGATTTGCGGCCGAATCTTCGCATCAGGTTGTCGTATCTGCCTCCGGACAGGATGCCCGTCGGGATGCCCTCCACGAAACCTTGAAAGATGATGCCGTTATAATAGTTCATGTCGTTCACGATGGAAAAGTCCAGATAGAGGTTTTTGCCCGCACCCAGAAGCCGCACCGTCCGATAGACGTTCTCCAGCTCGTCCACGGCCCTGTCCGTCCGGTCGTTCACGCTGATTTCCCGCAAGAGGGGGATGGAGTCCTCAAAGGGGCCGTAAAGACCGGCCAGGGCCGCGAGCTTTTCCGCCATGATGTCCGGGACGCCGGAATCTTTGCACAGCCGTTCGAGTCCGGGCACGTTTTTGCCGCTTATGAGCCGCAGGACCTGCCGCGCCTTCTCGGGGGAGAGCGCCATGCCGTCCAGCAGCGCGCTGAGAAAACCCATGTGCGAGATGTCGAGGCTGCTGCGGCCGCTGATGGCATCCAGGCTCCTGTCGGCGAGCATGATCACCTCGCCGGTCGAATAGACGTCGATGCCGCCGATGCACTCCAGCCCGACCTGCATGATCTCCGCAAATTCGCGGCTTGCCCGCGAGACCCTGTACACATTTTCGTTGTAGCAGAATTTCTGCAGGCAGCCGGTGTCCTTCGTGTTTTTGACGATGGACAGCGTCACGTCGGGCTTCAGGGCCAGAAGGCGGCCGCCCGTGCCCGTGAAGGCGATGATGTTGCCGGCGGGAAGGAAGCTCTTGTTCCTCACGTACAAGTCGTATTCCTCGAATTTGCTCATTTTGTACGGCGTGTAACCGTACCGTCTGTACAGGGTGCGCAGGCTCATGATCGTTTTCTCGTCGTTTTTGAGGACGTCGTCGGAAAAATTCATGCTCGTCACCGTCCCTTTCCGCTGCGCCCTCGGGCGTCAAACGGCCTTCCGGGGGGAGCGGCCGCAAATTGCGCTTCGCCGCGCCGCCCTGTTCGATGCTGCCATTCTAACACACTTTAGCATGATAGTCAAGTAGTGTGATAACGTGATAATGCAGAAAATAGGACGACGATCTCTCTCGGCGGCAGGACGGGACCTGCGCGCAACGTCCCCGCGGCTTTGCGGGGACGGCTTGTTTACCTCAAGGAAATAAGCGAAAAATACAGGACAGAAACGGCTGAATGCCGGACTTTCGGCGGTCCGTATCCGCCAAGCTTTGCGCTGCGAGTCTTATGGTCCCTACTATAGCAATTCCAGCCTTGAGCGAGAGATTGAAATTACTTCTCCCCCGCCGGAGGCGGGGGAGAAGTAAAAACTGTTCCGCAGCTTAACTGGAAGTGCTGTATTTGATTTTTTCCGGCATGAAAAGAAGTTTGCAGAAAAATTCCCGGCGGAAGGTTCTTTTCTTCCGCCGGGAATTCGTTTCTTTGGTCCGGCTTTTCTTTTCGCAAAGAAAAGCCGGCGGGTCTTGGGTCCGGATTACATCCTGTCGTGGCAGGTTCTTGCGATCACGTCGAGCTGCTGCTCTTTCGTGAGGTCGATGAATTTCACCGCGTACCCCGACACGCGGATCGTGAAGTTTGCGTACTCCGGCTTTTCGGGGTGCTCCATCGCATCCTTCAGCTTTTCGGTGCCGAATACGTTGACGTTGAGGTGATGGGCGCCGCGGTCGAAATATCCGTCGAGGACCTGCGCGAGCGTTTTGCTCCGCTCCTCCTCCGTGTGGCCGAGCGTGCCCGGGCTGATGGTCTGCGTGTTGGAGATGCCGTCGAGCGCATACTCGTAGGGCAGCTTCGCGACGGAATTGAGGGAGGCGAGAAGCCCGCTCTTCTCCGCGCCGTAGGAGGGGTTCGCCCCGGGCGACAGCGGCGTCCACGCCTGCCTGCCGTCCGGCAGCGTGCCCGTGTTCTTGCCGTAGACGACGTTGGACGTGATCGTGAGGATCGACGTCGTGGGCTCCGAGTTGCGGTAGGTGTGATACTTCCGGATCTTTTTCATAAAGGTCTTCAGAAGCTTTACGGCGATGTCGTCGGCGCGGTCGTCGTCGTTGCCGTAGCGCGGGAAATCGCCCTCGATCCTGAAGTCCACGGCGACGCCGTTCTCGTTGCGCACGGGCGTTACCTTCGCGTATTTGATGGCGGACAGCGAATCGACCACGTGGGAGAAACCCGCGATGCCGGTCGCGAACGTCCTTCTCACGTCGGTGTCGATCAGGGCCATCTCCGCCGCTTCGTAGTAATATTTGTCGTGCATATACTGGATCAGGTTCAGGACGTTCACATAAAGCCCCGCGAGCCAATCCATCATCACGTCGTACTTCGCGATCACGTCGTCGTAGTCCAGAACGTCGGAGGTGACGGGCTTGTAGGCGGGCCCCACCTGATCTCCGGTCTTTTCGTCCACGCCGCCGTTGATCGCGTACAGCAGGCACTTGGCGAGGTTCGCACGGGCCCCGAAGAACTGCATCTCCTTGCCGGTCTGCGTGGCGGACACGCAGCAGCAGATGCTGTAGTCGTCCCCCCAGATCGGGCGCATCACGTCGTCGTTCTCGTATTGGATCGAGCTTGTTTTGACCGAGATCGAGGCCGCGTACTTCTTATAGCTCTCCGGGAGCCTGGAGGAATACAGGACGGTCAGGTTCGGCTCCGGCGCGGGTCCCATGTTCTCGAGCGTATGCAGGAACCGGTAGTCGTTCTTCGTCACCATGTGACGGCCGTCCATCCCCAGGCCGGCCGTTTCCAGCGTGGCCCAGACGGGGTCTCCCGAGAAGAGCTGATTATAGGAGGGGATGCGGGCGAACTTCACCATCCGGAGCTTCAGCACCAGATGGTCGATCAGCTCCTGCGCTTCCTTTTCGGTCAGCGTCCCTTCCTTCAGGTCGCGGGTGATATAGATGTCGAGGAATGTGGACACGCGGCCGACACTCATCGCCGCGCCGTTCTGGCTCCGGATCGCCGCCAGGTACCCGAAATAGAGCCACTGGACGGCTTCCTTCGCGCTGCCCGCCGGTTTTGAGATATCGAACCCGTATCCCGACGCCATTTCCTTCATCTGCTTCAGCGCCTTGATCTGATCGGCGAGCTCTTCCCTCTGACGGATGATGTCGTCCGTCATGATGCCGCATCCGCAGTTGGAGAAATCCTCTTTTTTCTTTGCGATCAGATAATCGATGCCGTACAGGGCGATGCGGCGGTAATCGCCGACGATCCGCCCGCGCCCGTAGGTGTCCGGCAGGCCGGTGACGATCTTGTTGTGGCGCGCCTTCTTCATCTCCGGCGTGTAGGCGTCGAAAACCGCCTGGTTGTGCGTCTTGTGGTATTCCGTGAAAATCTTGTGCAGCTCGGGGTCGGGAGTATAGCCGTAGGTGGTGCAGGCTTCCTCCGCCATCTTGATCCCGCCGTAGGGCATGAACGCCCTTTTCAAGGGTTTATCCGTCTGCAGGCCCACGACCTTCTCGAGACTCTTGCTTTCTTCATCGATGTAGGCCGGCCCGTAGGCGGTGATGCCAGAGACGACCTTCGTCTCCATGTCCAGCACCCCGTTCTTCGCCCTCTCCTGCTTCTGAAGCTCCTGCACCTTGGCCCAGAGCTTGCTCGTCGCCTCCGTCGGGCCTTCCAGAAAGCTCTGGTCGCCCTCATACTGCGTATAGTTGTGCTGGATAAAGTCCCTCACATTGACGTCGTCCGTCCAATGCGAACCCTTGAAGCCTCTCCATTCCTGCTTCATCGCACTGCTCCTTTCCTGAGACAGCATGCCGCTTTTTCTGTGGCTTTTACTTTGTCTATAGTTTAACGAATCGGGCCCGAAGATTCCTTGATTATAATCAAGAAATCGGCTTTTCCCGCCGGCCGGGGTCATTGTTCCGCGCCGTCTTCGCCGCGGAGGATGCGCTCGGCGTTTTTCACGCGCTCCGCGCTCGGCGGCTTCACGCCTTCCAGCGAATAGGGGATGCCGAGCTCCTTCCATTTGTATTCGCCCATGGAATGGTAGGGGAGCACCTCGATCTTCCTCACGTTTTTGAGCGTGGCGATGAACTCCCGCGTCCTGCGCAGGAAGCGGTCGTCGTCCGTGATTCCCGGAACCAGCACGTGGCGGACCCAGACGGGCTTGCCGGTATCGGACAGATAGCGGAACAGGTCGAGGATATTGTCGTTGGGCCAGCCCGTCAGCTTTTTGTGCTCCGCGGGGTCAATGTGCTTGATATCCATTAAAAGGAGATCGGTGTACCGCATCAGCTCCCGGAATTTCGAGAAGAACGGCTCTTCCCGCGTGAAGGGCTGGCCGGCCGTGTCGATCACGGTATGGATTCCGCGCGCCTTGGCCTTTCGGAACAGGTCGAGAAGAAAATCGATCTGCAGAAGGGGTTCCCCGCCGCTGACGGTGATTCCGCCTTCCTTTCCCCAATAGCCGCGGTACCGCTCCGCCTGATCCAGCAGTTCGTCCGCCGTGCGCAGGTCGCTGGAACGGGGGTCCCAGGTGTCCACGTTGTGGCAGTAGCGGCAGCGCATTCGGCACCCCTTCAGAAAGATCAGAAACCGGATGCCCGGGCCGTCCACGGAACCGAAGGATTCCGTCGAATGGATTGCTCCTCTGATCATCAAAACTCCTCCTTTCCGGCGCTCTCATCCTATGCCCGCCCGCATTCTTTTTCATTGATCCGGATCAAGTTTCCGAACGAGAACCGGGCGTCGGAAGCGAAAAAGCCCGCCGCCCGCAAAACGCGGACGGCGGGTTTTCCCGGCAACTCCGTTCCGTTACGGACCCGGCTTTTGGGGAGGCCGCCTCACGGTCCGGCTGGCCTCGTAAATTTTTTTGAGCCCGGGGCGGTCCGTGACCAGAATCTTTCCCTGGCCGAGCCTCTGGATGAGGCGGGCCTTTTCAAACCGGCTCAGGATCCTGCTGACGGTCTCCGGGCGCAGCACGATGCTGGCGGCGATGTCCTCCAGCTTCAGCCGGATCTCCGGCCCGACGCACCGGATGTCCCTTTCCAGCAGGAATCCCGCCAGCCGCACCGTGGGGTTGCGGATGGAAAGCAGCAGCGCTTTTTCGTTGGAGTCCCTCAGCCGGAGGGAGAGCAGCGAGATGAGATTCATCGCGATGCCCGGGCGGTCGGCGAGCAGCCGGATGAAGTCGCTCTTTCGGATCGCGCACAGCTCGACCTTCGAGAGGCACACCGCGGCATATGGAAACACAGCGTTTTCAAGGAACAGATTTTCCCATATGGCGTCCCCGTCGTGGATGATGTCGAGGATGCATTCGTTCCCATCGGCGTCGTATTTGCAGAGCTTGATTCTGCCCTTCCGGATGATCAGCACGGAATCGACTTCCTCACCCACCCGGAACAGAAAGCTGCCCTTCGCCCGGGTCGTCTGGACGGAATGCTCCGTAAGGCTTTTCTGCACGTCCTTCGGGAGCGTGCCGAACAGCGGGACGGTCGTCGTGCACCAGATGCGGCTTTCACATTTCGCGCAGCCGGGTGAAATTCCCTTTTCCGGTTTTTCCATTGCGGGTTTCCTCTCCACACTTTCAATCGCCATCGCCCGAATTCTTTCCCTTTCTATTCTATCATAACCGGAAAGACAGGGGAAAGCGGAAAATCAACCGACCCCGAGCTTCCGCACCGCGCCGAGAACGGCGTTCCATTCCGCGGTGAGCTCGCGCAGCGCGGCCCGCCCGCTTTCGGTGATGCGGTAATATTTCCGCCGCGGCCCGCCCGATCCGCTGTTTCCCATGCGGGCCCGGGTGCTGCCGTCGGCGTTGAGACGCCGCAGGACGCCGTAGACGGTGCTGCGGTCCATGCCGGGGAAAACGCCGCCGATGGTGTTCAGAATCTCGTAGCCGTAGGTTTCTTTCTTTGCCACCTCGTGCAGGACGCACAGCTCGAGCACGCCTTTTTTCATCTGACCGTCCATGCTTTTGCCCTCCGGGCCGAGACGATTTTCCGGATCGCCCAGTCGGCGCCCGCCGCCGCAAGATTCGGCAGGGCCGCCCACAGGAAGCACGACGCGACGACGGTCGCGCCGTTATAAGTATTTGCGTTGACGTGGGATAAAAGCGATGTAAAGTTCAAAAATACCGTCAGCAGCGCGGTGTCGAGGAACAGAAACCAATGGGCCCTGGGGTGGCCGCCCATGGAGTACAGCATCAGCAGGACGACGGAAACGAAGAGTAGGAATTCGCTGAGGACCGTGCCGTAATAGGCGCCGGTCGTCAGAATATGCACGGGACCGAAAGGGCCTTCGCTCCCGAATCGTTCGGATTCCCACGGGACGGAGAAAGTGAAGCAGACGAGCAGGATCAGAACCGCCGCGACCGGCACGGCAAAGATGAAATGGACGCGCGCGATCCAGTCCGGCGGCTTTTTGGAAGAGGCGCTCTGCGAAGCCCACAGGGCGAGAATCCCTTCCAGCATCAGCGGGAGCAACAGGGCGAGCCAGAAATTGACCGGTCCTTCCGGAATGCTCCAGCCGGAGGAAACCTGAAAGTCGGGGCCGAGAAACGGCCATAAGACTGCGAGAAAAAGGGCCGCGAGAAGCGCGTGGGAAAGAACGGCCCGGTTGATTCCGCGCCGCGGCTTTTCCGCGCCGCTATCGCTTTTCAATTCGCAGGCCGCCTGTTCCGGCGGCCCGAATTCGGCGCAGAGCTCCGCTTCGCTTTTCCCCTCCGAAGCGCCGGTGACGAAGAAATCCTCGTAGTCCGAAAGGATGTCCCGGACCTGCGGCTCCGCGTACTTTTCGCGGAGCGCCGTCCCCAGCCGCTTCAGATAGGTGCTTTTGTCCATCAAATCCACTCCTTTTACCGGATGATTCCGGCGGTTTCGCGCCCGATCGATCGCATGAGAGTTTGGAACATGCTATTGAGTATGAAACACTAAATACAGTATAGCATCTATTGTGTAATAGTCAATAGAAACTTTTTGTTTCGGTGTTCCGGGCAAGCGAAAGGGACGGCCCGGAGGCCTCCGGTCTGCCGAAGGACCCGCCCTCTGTGTTTCGAGCGCAGGCAAAGCGCCGTCCGGGGGGTCCGGCCCGGGCGGCGCTTTGCCTGCAATCTATGGTCTGCGGGGTCTGCGGCGGAACCGCCCGCAGGCTTTTCCAACAGGAACGTGTAATCAGTTCTTTTCCACGGCCGTGAAAATCCAGGAGTCGGGGTCCAGCTTCAGGACGCACTGCTTGGAAGCTTTGCTGCCGTCCTCGTAGTTCGCGGTGACCGTGACGACGGTCCCCTCGATCGCCTGGGACGACAGGTGAAACAGCTTTCTCATATCCGTCTGATCCCATTTTTCCACGTCCGCTTTGGAATAGGTCAGCGTCAGGCGCAGCGCGTACTGGATCCGGTAGTCGTCCTGCTCCGCATACGAGACGGTATAGGAGCTCCCGACCGGAAGAAAAGCGTCGTATTCCAGGGTTTCCTTCCCGATCCCCCAGGATTCGCCCGCTTCCAGCGATTTGCCGTCGCCGTAATTGGGATTCGGCGTCCCGACGGGAAAGTCCACGGCGGGGTTCACGGGTTTTCCCCTGTATTTTTCCGGGTGCCGTTCGTAATCCGCTTTCTGCTCTTTCTGCGCCTCCACGACATGGGGAATGGAGTCCCGGAGCTTGCGGTATTCCTCCGGCGTCAGGTTTTTGATCTGCGCGAAGCCGCCCCGGTCCGCCGTGAACGTGACCGACCGGATGTGTTCCCCGACGCATTTCAAGTTGAAGCCGACGTATTTGGCATAAAGCTGGTTCTTCCCGTCCTCCCTCAGAAGCTGCAGCTCGTTATAGAGGCTCTTGCCCTCCGAAACGTTGGCGAAACCGGAGCAGTCGATCCCGGCGACGCTGATCGGGCGCGTGAGCGCCAGGCCGAGGGCTTTCCCGGTCCCGGAGGATGCGGAGGCCTTTTCCGCGGCGTAGGCCGTCAGCACGAAGGGGTTCTGCTGCGCCTGCCGGGCCGCGCTCCGGGCGGAAGAGCTGAGCGGCGCCGGCTCTTCCGGGCGCGCGGTTTTCGGCAGGATCAGCGCCCCGCCGACCGCGAACACGACCACCGCGGCCGAGACGGCGAATTTCCACGCCGGGCGCCTGCGGGCGGTCCTTGAAACCGCCGTGTTTTTCGGATGATCCCTGAGCTCCGCCATAATTTTTCCCTCCAGATCCGGCGTCTGCCGTTCCACCGCGGAACGGACGCGGCTTTCAAAAACCTGCCGGGACTTGCGTTTTCTGTTCATCGAAATCCTCCTGTTCCGAAAGGGTCTGCAATTTTTGGATCGCGCGGCCGTACTTCCACCGGACCGTCGCGGCGGGCCGGCCGAGAATGGCCGCGATCTCGCGGTGCGTATAGCCCCAGGCGTGCAGCACCACAATCTGCCGCTCGTCGCAGCCCAGTATTTCGAGCAGATGGCCGAGCAGCAGCCGGTCCAGCTCCGGGACGGTCTCGTCCCCGCCGGCGAGCGTGTCCTCCACCTCCATGATGTCGGTCATGTTTCTCCGGCTTCGGAGGAGATCCATCGAGAGATTGCGGGTGATTTTCAGAATCCACGCCCCCGCGTCCGTCCCCGGCCGGTAAGTCCCCGCCCTGTCCCACACCTGCAGAAAAGCGTTCTGCATCACGTCTTCCGCGTCGCACCGGTTCTTGAGGATCGCGAGCGCGAGGCCGTAAACGGGGCTTTGGAACCGCTCGTACAGAGCGGCGAAGGCGGAGCGGTCGTCCCCGGCCATTCGGACGACAAGATCGTCCCATTCGCTTTTTTCATTTTCCATTCCCGGTCCCCCTTCTGTCCATAGAACGTTTCAGCGGCGCGGAATGTTGGAGGAAAATAAGAAAAATTCCCGGGGGACGGAAAATCCAAACCGCCGGCCGGGACGATCCCGTTTGTCATTCCGGCCGGAGGTATGATAGAATATAAAAGATCAAAAATCTCGGAAATGCCGGATTCGGAAACAAGGCGGACTTGAATATGAAAAAAGGTCATGGGAAGAGGCGCAAAAAAGTGGCGGCGGTTCTGCTGATCCTGCTCGCGGCCCTTTCTTTCTGGCTCTACCGGGGCAATACCGCGATCCAGACGACGCGGATCCGCATCGGCGGCGCGCGGATTCCGGCGTCCTTCCGCGGCTTTACGATCGTCCAGGTCTCCGATCTGCACAACGCGGAATTCGGCGCCGGGCAGGAAAAGCTGCTCGGCGCGGTGAGAGAGGCGTCGCCGGACCTGATCGCCGTCACCGGCGACCTGATCGATTCGCGCCGCACGAATGTGGAGAAAGCGATGGACTTTATCGCCGGGGCCGCGGCCGTCGCCCCGGTCTGTTCCGTGACCGGAAACCATGAGGCGAGGACCGACCAGTATCCGATTCTGAAAAAGAGGATGGAGGAAGCCGGAGTCTCGGTCCTGGACAACAAGGGTGTGACGATCCGCCGCGGCGGGGATTCCATCCGCCTGCTCGGCCTGGAGGACCCCGCGTTCGTGAATCCGGACGGAACCAATGCGGAAAATGCCGCCGTTCTCGACGCAAGGCTCAAGGAAATGCTCAAGGAAAGCGGAGAATATACGGTTCTGCTTTCGCACAGGCCGGAGCAGTTCGGCGTTTACGCGGCCAACGGCGTCGATCTGGCCCTGTGCGGCCACGCTCACGGCGGGCAGATCCGCCTGCCCTTCGCCGGCGGGCTGTTCGCGCCGAACCAGGGTTTTTTCCCGAAATACTCCGAAGGAATCTATCAAAAAGGCCGGACGAGGATGGCGGTCAGCCGGGGCCTGGGAAACAGCCTCGCGCCCGTTCGCATCCACAACCGGCCCGAACTGATTGTCATGACGCTATCGTAATGAGAATGGTTTCTCCCCCGCCGAAGACGGGGGAGAAACAAAAAGCCTTCCGCAACTCGGCTGGAATACTGGAAAACCGGGTCAAGAGATCTCTTTCGGGTCGGAGAAGCTGTCGATATAAAGTTTTCCGTCCCGTTCGGCAAAGGATAGAATCTGCTCGTATGTGCCGGCGAAGCCGGTCGAGGTGGCATACCGGTAGGTCACCGTGGCGCCGTTTTTGCCCGCGGAGATCTCGTAGCTTTCCACCCAGGGGCTGGATACGCCGGTCGACCAGTGGTTGGAGCTGTATTCGTCGTAAACGGCGGCCCGGCATTCCGGGCTCAGCAGATCATATTGCGCTCTGCCGTCGCGCTTCTTGACCGCTTCGGCCCATTTCCCGGCGATCGTCCGGATCGGCTCCAAAGTATCCGTCCGGGATGCGCTCGGCCCGCTTTGCCCGCTTTTGCTTACGGCAAGCGCCGTTCCGGTCCCCAGAGTTCCCAAGAGAATCAGGCAGAGGAGAAGGACCGCCGCCCTTTTCTTCCTCGTATCCAGAATGGAAAAGATTCGTTTCTTCATACCCGTCTTACCTCCGTAAAAGTTGGTCGAGAACGCCGTCCGCCGGCCCGGCCCCCGTTGGATGGCTTTCAGGATGGTTTCGCCGTACCGCCGCCTGCCTTCCGGACCGATCCCGCTCACGACCTCCGCGTCGCAGGCAATTTCACACTGCAGCGCGGCGGCCTTCGCCATCCAGCAGACCGCGGGGTTGAACCAGTGGATCGCGGCCGCCAGGATCATCAGCCCCTTGGACCATAAATCTTTCCGCTTGAAATGCGCCAGCTCGTGTCGGAAAATATACGGCAGTTCGTCTTCGGAAAAATCGGACCGGGGCAGCAGGATCGCGGGCTTTCGGAAACCGATCATCATCGGGCTGGAAACGCAGGGGCAGATCCGTAATTCCACCGGCGCGGCGATCCTCATGTCGCTTTTCATGCTTTCCAGCGTTTCCAGCATCCGCGGATCGTCCGCCCGCTCGCCCCACCGCTTCACCGTCCGGAGAAAGCGGGCGTGCCGCACACCGTGGCAGATCAGGAAAGCGGCGGCGCCCGCCAGCCACAGGGCGAAGAAAATCGGCACCCACGGGACCGCCGGAGCGCCTCCGCTTCCCGCGGCCGCCGGGACGGCGGCGTTTCCCGCGCCCCCGGAAAGGGCCTGCCGGAGCGGGGAAGGAACGGCCTCCGCACGGATCACGACCGTCCGGAAATGGAATCGGAACGGGACGATCAGGCCGGCCGCGACGACGAGCCACGCGTCGTAAATCCACTTCGCGGCGTACCGCTTTGAGAGCAGCGGGGTCAGGGCCGCCAGGGCGAGCCCCAGCGCCGACATCGAGACGGAGCATTCGGCCAGCGCCGCTAAAAAGTCCCGCATCTCAGTCCCTCCGCTCTTGGACCCACTTCAGCAGGTCCTCGATGTCGCCGTCGCTGAGCCGCTTTCCGTCGTACAGGGTGCTGACCAGGCTGAGAAACGAGTTTTCATGATAAAGCTTCATAAAATTACCCGTTTCAAATTCCAGATAGTCTTCCCTGGCGACCAGCGGAAAAAAAGTCCGCTCCTTGCCGTTTTTCTCGGTCCGCAGAAAGCCCTTTTTGACCAGCCGCAGCATCAGGGAGATCACGGTCGGGGCCTTCCACCCGCGCCGGCTGCCCAGCTGTTCCATCACCATGCCGGTGGTGACGGGCGGCTCGTTCGCCCACACCACCTTCATGATCTCAAATTCCGTATCCGGCAGCTTTTTCATCGGATTCATCGTATGCTTGAATCTCCTTTTTAGGCGCTTGCCTATATACATATTTTACTATTGCCTAAAATGGAAGTCAAGGGAATTTGAAAATATTTTCGGCGGGCAGCTATCGCTTGCCTTAAAGCACGGATGATAAAACCGTCGCTATTCCCAATTATTGAAGCAGCGGATGATTCTTTTACGCTATATTTCTTCCGAAAAAATATTCACCGGAACGGCGGCCGGGATAAAATACTCACGGATGACCGGTTTCACGCTTCGCCCCGATTTCACCCGCTTGGATACCGGCGTTTTCTACGCGGCCGGAACGCCGTCTGCTCCCGATCCGGCGGGCTGGCAGCAGGTAGAGCGGGATATACAATAAAGCGGAGACGACCGCGCCGCAGATCACGTCCAGAACGGCATGCTGCTTGACGAACACGGTGGAGAGGCAGATCAGCACGGTCAGAATGTGGGCGGCCGCCTTTCGGAACCTGCCTGCGGAAAACGCCCGGGAGTGCTGCAGCGCGGCGTCGACGGCGATGGAGTTGATCACGTGCATGCTCGGGCAGACGTCGGTCGGGGTGTCGACGAAATAGACCATCTTGAGCAGCAGGGAAAACGGATCGTCCGAAGAGAGAGGCGGCCTCAGGCTCTGTGCGTTCGGAAAAACGGTGAACGCGAGATTGGAAACGGCCATCCCCCCGAAAAGGAACAGGAACAGCTTGTAAAAATCCTTTTTGGAATGAAGGCCGATATAGATCACCCCGTAGGGAACGAAGGCGAACCAGAGCAGATAGGGGACGACGAACGCTTTCAGAAAAGGAATTTTTTCATCCAGCCCGGTCTGAGTGAAATAGACGGGGGCGAGGGTCAGCTCCGAATATTGAAACCAGATTTGAATGGGGATCAGCAGAAGCAGAAGGTAAAAATGGGGATAACGCGACGAGAAATCACGAATCTTTTTCACGGCTTTCTCCTATTTCCCGGCTGCCCGCGGTTTGTGCCGGCGGGGCCTGCGTCTTTTGAATCCGGGCCGATATTTTCCGGTAGACCGGCAGTCCGGCGGCACTGGCCGCGGCTCCGGAAGAAAATGCCCGGACGGCTGCCGAAATTCGGCAGCGCGTCGTCTTCCATCACGGGAATCCGTTTCATTCCATCGTTCCCCCTGCTTTTTTCAGCGCCCGCGGGTTTTTCCGCATCCTTCTTAAAATGATAAAAAATCGGATCGCCTTGGTTTTATTTTAGCGCATATTCCAGTATAGCCGTAAAAGCGGGCGGAGGCAAGCCCGCCGTTCTTTTCGGGCCCTGCCGTTTCCGGCGGGCGCGCCGGTAAAAATAAAAAAAGTCCGGAGAAATCCGGGCTTTTTTGATGCTCGCGGGGCAAAAAGGAGGCGGAGGATGAAAAACTCCGCCGGGCTTCACGATTCGTTTCTCAGGAAAAAATTTTCCGCCTTTTCGTTCAGAAGGCGCAGCATGTCGATCTCATCCCTGAAGTACGGGCGCAGGGGAGCGCGGCCGTTCACCCGGCAGACGCTTTCCATCGGAACCCCGATGGAATCGAGGTAATACTTGGCGCAGGAGGGATACTGCTGGGTCTCGACCCAGGACAGGACGGTCAGATAGGCCTGCAGCAGCTCCGCTTTTTCGGGAGAGGTGCGGTAATTTTCAAAAAGCCATACCAGCAGCTTCGGGCAGATGTTGGCCAGGATGCCGCAGAAGCCGCTTGCGCCGTTCCGGAGCGTCTGGAGGAGCGTGGGGGCGTTCGCGTTGAACAGCCTCAGCTTCGTCCCCTTGATCCATTCCAGCCGTTGGGCGATCCGCTTCGCGTCGCAGCAGGTGTCTTTGATAAAGAAAATTCTGCCGCTTCGGGCGCACCAGCGGATGACTTTTTCGGAAAGCAGCCGTTTGTAGGGGTAAGGGCATTCGTAAACGCCGAATTCCGCGTCCGGAATCGCCTCCAGAACCCTGCCGCAGTTTTCGATCCACACTTCGTCCGGTTCGTTCTGCGCGGCGAGGCGGTTGCTGACCAGCACGACGGCGTCCACGCCGGTTTTCGACAGGGCCTTCAGCTCTTGGATCTGATCGGGCAGATCGTCCGAAATATGGCCGGACGCGACGACCTGCACCCTGCCCGCGGAAAGCTCCGCGGTCTTTTCCGCGAGCGCGGTCCGCTCCGCAAGCGAAAGCTGAAACATTTCGGAGGATTGGCAGACGGCGAATATCCCGGCCGCGCCGCAGTCGATATACCAGTTTACAAGCCGTTCGACCGCTTTTTCGTCGATTTTGCCGCCTGCGGTGAACGGGGTGAGCATGGTCGGCCAGATGCCGGCCGAAATGGAATTTTCCATGATTTTATCCCTCTCTGGTCCGAATTTTATCCGATGGCCATTGCGTTTTCGAGCCACGCGAGATTGAACCGGTAATACAGCCTGCTGCTGACCAGGTGGATCGTCCCGTCGGGGGTCTGGGCGGCCGCGAGGTAGCCCATGGGTTCCGCGTGGTTCTCGTCGGACTCGAAAGCTCCGGTCCATGCGCCGCCGTCGGCCTTCCGGCGCGCCCCGGAGGACAGCAGCCTTTTGACGGGCCAGCTCTTTCCGCCGTCGTAGGAAAGGGCGGCGAACATGCCGAATACGCGGGCCTTTTTGCCGAAGGCGTTGACGGCTTCGATTCCTTGGAACTCCGGCTTGCCGCCAGCCTCGAATTTATAAGCGGTGTTGTCGCTGAAAGAGATCAGAAGGAGAGGCCCCTCGATCAGCTTTTTCAGCACCAGACGCTGGCCGTTCGCGATCGGCGGAAATTCGGAGGCCGAATATCTCCACGTGGCTCCGCCGTCCGAAGAAAGGCTCTGCGGCATCCGCCCTTTCAGGCTGTTGCCGCGCCCGAAGGCCAGAAGGGAGCCGTCGTCCAGCTCGGCGACGCCCGCGTGGATTCCCGCGATGCGCGAACCCCGGCTCCCCGCCGCGAAATATGGGGAAGCTCCGCCGCCCGAAAGGACCCGCCACGTTTTGCCCCCGTCGCGGCTTTCGTGCAGGACCGTGCCGCCTTCGCCCAGCGGCGTGGCGTCGCACGGCTGAAGAAGGGTGCCGGACCGGGTCTCGATCGTGCCGCTGATCGCCTGGTTCCCGTACCCGTGCTCGGGGTCCGCATAGGCCGGCCGGGACCACGTCACTCCGTTGTCGCGGCTGGTGCGGACCGTCAGGGCCAGGTGGGCCCAGTCGTAGCCGGAGCTGACGCCGTTCAGGTGATACAGCGTGCCCCGGCCGTCGTTGAACAGCGAGGACCCGCTCATGTTCCGGTCGGGGATTTTATAGAATTCCGCCGGCGGG
>ENA-UOOI01000882-UOOI01000882.1-fermentation-metagenome-genome-assembly--contig:-NODE-882-length-35421-cov-8.882514_pt1 | contig 35421 bp, 34 predicted proteins | sample MGYA00245779_ERZ724027 | MGnify/ENA primary metagenome ERZ724027 (study PRJEB28704, sample SAMN03018318) | fermentation metagenome | biome: anthropogenic terrestrial biome; feature: soil; material...
ACCGTGGTGCTGTAAAGCTCCTTGCCGGTTTTGTCGTATTCCATCTTGTAATAGACGCCCGGGGAACGGACCAGCTGGGAAACGATGACGCGCTCGGCGCCGTTGATGACGAACGTTCCGCTCTCCGTCATGAGCGGAAAATCGCCCATAAAGACTTCGGATTCCTTGATTTCGCCGCTTTCCTTGTTCAGCAGGCGGGCAGTGACCCTCAGCGCGGCCGAATAGGTGGCGTCCCGTTCCTTGCACTCTTCCACGCTGTAATTCGGCTTGTCGGAGTCCAGTTTGTAATCCACAAAGTCCAGGACGAGGTTGCCAGTGTAATCGGTGATGCCGGAGACTTCTTTGAACACTTCTTTGAGGCCTTCGTCGAGAAACCACTCGTACGATTTTTTCTGCACCTCAATCAGGTTCGGCATTTTCAGGACTTCTTCAATACGCGCGAAGCTCATGCGCGTATTTTTGCCGACCTTCACCGGTTTGACATTCACCATCGGCTCAATCACTCCATTCATATATTTCACATCCTGCGGCATGAATCAGGCGTTAAAAAGCTGCATCCATCATTCTTTGAAGATTTACTTGCCTTTTTGAAATTTCTGTGCTATGATAAATAAAAATTCAAAACAAGCGGACGAATTCATGATGATGCAGTATATTATTCTACTGCAAGAGAGCGTGGATGTCAAGCTTTTTTCTTTTTTTCGCTGTTTTTGGCCGGGAATCCGCGGGTTTGGCTGGTTGCAGGAAACAAAAAAGCGCCGGAAAGACAGGATGCAGCATGGGATGCTGCCCCGGTCTTCCGGTGTTTTTCGTTTACGGCGCCTTTTTGTCTTTCCGACAGGGTGCGGCCCTTTCCCGCAAAGCGGCAAAGGTATAGGAATCCAGCTTTTTCCGCACCAGGAGGGAAATCTCGTCGTATATCTCCTGAAACCGGCAGCTCGTCGTGTGGGTGCAGCTGTACTCGTCCTGCTGGCACCGCGAAAGCATGTAAGGGCCTTCCACCGATTCGATGACCTGCCGCAGGGTGATCTTGTCCGCGCTGCGGGCGAGGGCGTATCCGCCGTGGGCGCCTTTATAGGAAACGGTCAGCCCGCCCGCGACCAGCTTGCGCAGGATTTTCAGCGCAAAGCGCAGCGGGACCTGCGTCCTCATCGATATGGTGCGGGCGTCGACCTTCTGATCCGACTGTGCCAGGACGTCCACGATCCGGACGGCATAGTCCGCTTCCAGTGTCATAACCATGGGACGGCATCTCCTCAGTCCAGGAAATCTTTCAGCTTTTTGCTGCGGCTCGGGTGGCGCAGCTTGCGCAGGGCCTTCGCCTCGATCTGGCGGATGCGCTCGCGCGTGACGTTGAACTCCTTTCCCACCTCTTCCAGCGTGCGGGACCGCCCGTCCTCCAGGCCGAAACGAAGGCGCAGGACCTTTTCCTCGCGCGGCGTCAGCGTGTCCAGCACATCGGCGAGCTGTTCCTTCAGCAGCGTGTGGGAAGCAGCGTCCTGCGGCGCGGGTGCGTCGTCGTCCGGGATAAAGTCGCCGAGGTGGCTGTCCTCCTCTTCTCCGATCGGGGTCTCCAGCGAAACGGGCTCCTGCGCCACGCGCATGATCTCGCGGACCTTGTCGACCGGCATGTCCAGCTCCGCGGCGATTTCGTCGGCCGTCGGCTCATGGCCGTTGGTGTGCAGGAGCTGGCTGGAGACCTTCTTGACCTTATTGATCGTTTCCACCATATGCACCGGGATGCGGATGGTGCGCGCCTGGTCGGCGATGGCGCGCGTAATGGCCTGGCGGATCCACCAGGTCGCATAGGTGGAGAATTTAAATCCCTTGGTGTAATCGAATTTCTCAACGGCTTTGATCAGGCCGAGGTTTCCTTCCTGAATGAGGTCGAGAAACTGCATCCCGCGGCCCAGGTAGCGCTTCGCAATGCTGACGACCAGGCGCAGGTTTGCCTCGGAAAGGCGTTTTTTCGCGTTTTCGTCGCCGTTGGAGATGCGGACGGCGAGGTCGATCTCCTCTTCCGGCGTCAGGAGCGGCACCCGGCCGATCTCCTTGAGGTAGACCTTGACCGGGTCGTCGATGGCGATCCCCTCGGTGTTGAGGGCGGTCTCCAGATTGCCCGTACTGCCCGACTGCGTGTTGATGTTTTCCAGCGAATCGTCGCCCAGGTCTTCCACGATCTCAACGCCCTGGGCTTCCAGCGTATCGTAAAACTTCTCGATCTGGTCCGGGTCGAAGTCAAGCTCCCCCAGAGCGTCCAGAATTTCCTGCGTGGAAAGCTGTCCCTTGCTTTTTCCCTGCTCGATCAGATCCCTGATGACCGTTTTCTTGTCCGGCATCGGCATAGTACGTCCCCCTATTTTTTCTGCTGCCTCAGTTTTTCCAGATAATCTTCTATTTCCCCCGGCCCGGCCGCGGCGGCATCGCCCAATCCGCGGCTGTCCTTTTCCTGCAGAATCACACGAATATATTCTTCGGCGTCCTTCCGGCCGTCGGGAAGCCCGTCGTGTCTGGCGAGGATTCCCGCAACGGCGGAGAGCTCATCTTCCGTGAAACCTTCCGAAAAATCGGTAAGGCTTACGGGTTTTCCTTCCATAATTCTGCCCATAATTCTTTCATATACACGGCGGTTGAATCCGGTGACGAATTTTTCAGGGGGCAGGGCTTGAAAGATTCGCTTCCCGTCGTCCGGGTTGCGGACCAGATAAGCGATCAGCGCCTCTTCCGCGCTGGCCGCGCGCAGATTTTCCATCTTTTCCGGATTGATGCCGTCCCGGTACCCGGCGGCCTGGCGCCGGATCTCGCGGAACTCCTTCCGGCGCCGGTTCTTTTCCAGCTTCCGGCTCCCGGCCTGCACCTGAGCCAGAAGCGTCGCGGTTTCGATCCCCGTTTCCCCGGCCACTTTCCCGGCATACACCTCGCGCTCGACCCTGTTTTCCAGCGAGGCGAGCACCTGCGACGCGCCCCGGAGATAAGCGACGCGGCCTTCGGCCGTCTGAAGGTCGCACCCGGCCCTGACTTTCCGGAGCCGGTACTCCACATCGTTGCCGCAGGCATCCAGCATCTGCCGGAACTTCACCGGCCCGTAGGCCTTTATGTACTCGTCCGGGTCCTTGCCGCCCTCAATGGTCAGCACGCGGACCAGCAGGCCCGCGGAACGCAGGAGCGGAATTGCCCGGGACGCCGCCTTCTGGCCCGCCTCGTCCGCGTCGTAGGACACAACCACTTCTTTGGCGTAGCGGGACATCAGCCTCGCCTGCGACGGGGTGAGGGCCGTCCCGAGCGTCGCGACGGCGTCGGTGAAACCCGCCTGGTGCATGGAGATCACATCCATATACCCTTCGCAGAGGATCAGGCGGCCCTGATTCCCGTTCTTTGCAAAATTGAGGGCAAACAGCATGTCCCCCTTGCTGAATACCGGCGTTTCCGACGTGTTGAGATATTTCGGCTTGTCGTCGCCCAGCGTCCTGCCGCCGAAAGCGACCACGTTGCCGCGCAGGTCGATGATGGGAAACATCACCCGGCCGTAAAAGCGGTCAACGGCCCTTCCCCGGCGGCTCTGAAACGCGACGTTGGCAAGGATCATCTCCTGCTGCGTAAATCCCTTCCGCTCCAGGTAATCCACCAGCGAAAAGCGCCCGGGCGGGGAAAAGCCGAGCCCGAAATGCCGGATGGTTTCCGGCTTCAGCGCGCGGCGGGCGAAATACTCCCGGCCCGCGGCGCCGGCGTCGGATTTCAGCACCCCGTAATAAAAGCGGGCGGTTTCCCGGTTGAGGGCAAGGATCCGCGTCCTCAGCCTGGACATGCCGTCGTCCGCCCGGTTCTCCGGGACGGTAAGCCCCGCGCGCTGCGCGAGGAACCGGATGGCCTCCATATAGTCGAGGTTCTCGATCCGGCGGACGAACGTGATGACGTCGCCGCCCACGCCGCACCCGAAACAGTAAAACGACCCGTTGTCGGGGTAAATGTTGAACGAAGGCGTTTTCTCACTGTGGAACGGACAAAGCCCGACCATGTTTTTGCCGCTCCGCTTCAGGCTCACATAACTGGAAGCAATCTCCACAAGATCGCTCCGGGCTTTCAGTTCCTGCAGAAACGCGTCCGGCAACGGCATTGTCCCATCCCCTTCCCGCCGCGGCGGTTCCGGACGGACCGGACTGCCAAAAAGCCCGGCCCGTTTCCGGCCTTATTACAATTTCCACGATTTCGGAACAAAAATCTTTTCAAAAAGCTGGACCGCGTAATGGTCCGTCATTCCCGCTATGAAATCGCAGGCCGCGCGTTCCCGGCCGTCCTGCTCGGCGATGACACGCATGTCCGGCGGAATATGTTCCGGCTTTGCGAGATAGTCGTAAAGCGCGGCCATCAGTCCCGGAACCTTCTTTTCCTCCCCTTTCGCGTAGGGGTTGCAGTAAACGCGGCGGTCCATAAACTTCGCGAGCTCCTCGAACGCTTCCCGCACCGCGGGGTCCATGGCCAGACGCCCGCCGACGCTGTTCTCCACAACCGAATGGACCAGCGTGTCGATCCGCTTCGATTTTCCGGAGCCTAAAACGTCCGTAATGCTTTGGGGAATCTCCTCTTCCCGGATGACGCCCGCCCTCTCGGCGTCGTCGATGTCGTGATTGAGATAGGCGATGTGGTCCGCCACGCGGACGATCCGGCCTTCCGCCGTCTGCGCTTCCTGTCCCGTGGTGTGGCACAGGATACCGTTTCGGACTTCCCAGGTGAGATTCAGGCCCTTCCCGCCCTTTTCCAGCTTTTCCACCACGCGGACACTCTGCTCGTAATGCCGGAACCCGCCGGGGGAAAGGCTGTCCAGCGCCCGCTCCCCCGCATGGCCGAACGGCGTATGGCCGAGGTCGTGCCCCAGGGAAACGGCTTCCGTAAGGTCCTCGTTCAGCCTCAGCGCGCGGGCAATCGTGCGCGCAATCTGCGAAACCTCCAGAGTATGGGTCAGGCGCGTGCGGTAGTGATCCCCCTCCGGGGACAGGAAAACCTGCGTCTTATGTTTCAGCCTGCGGAACGCCTTGCAGTGGATGATCCGGTCGCGGTCCCGCTGGTACTCGGTCCGCAGGGTGCACGCTTCTTCCGGGACATCCCGGCCGCGGGTGTTTTTGGCAAGGGCCGCCTCGGGCGCGAGTATTTTTTCTTCCAGTTCTTCCGTACGCTCTTTGACGGTCAATCGGGCACCTCCCGCGCAAGAAAATTCACGGCATATTTGCATATTTCTTCTTCTATAATAGTTATACGCAAAACCGGCGCCGTTTTCCTGCATTCCGGCAAAAAATTCATCCGATCGGATAGAATTTTTTCGCTCCGAAGGAAGCGGTGCATTTCCCGCCGGTGAAGTCCGCCAACGCCTGCCGAAACGCTTCCGCCGCCTCGCAGGGGATATGGAACGTGACCGTGACCCGTTCGCCGAAGGCCGTGCCGTCCACCGCTCCGCCGTATCGTTCGGCGAGCGGCGCGATTTCCCCATAGCAGCTGTAGCCGCACTCCAGCACGGCCGGAAAACAGGCGCGCATCGTAACGCTCCCCGCCGCTTCCAGCGCGAGGGACGCACCGCGGGAATACGCCCGGGCCAGGCCGCCCGCGCCCAGCAGGATGCCGCCGAAATACCGGGTGACGACGACCGCGGTGTCGGTCACACCGGATTTCAGCAGCACGTCCAGCACGGGGACGCCAGCCGTTCCCCGGGGCTCCCCGTCGTCGGAGCAGCGCCTTGTCTGCCCGGAACGGAGCACATAGGCGTAGACGTTATGCCTGGCTTCGCGGTTGGCGGCCCGGACGGAGCGGATAAACTCCGCGGCCTCCCGTTCCGTCCGCGCCGGCTTTGCACAGCCGATGAACCGGGAGCGCCGTTCGGCGAACCCGGCGCTCGCTTCTTTTGAAACCGTGCGGTACCGTTCCATTTCAGCCCCCGGAAAAAACGGAGCGGCGCCTCTGCGAGCGCCGCTCCCGTGCTGATCCACAAACCAAACTCACTTGTCCAGACCGTAACGCTTTCTGAACTGATCGACACGGCCGCTCGTATCAACCAGCTTCTGTTTGCCCGTAAAAAACGGGTGGCATTTCGAGCAGATTTCAACATGGATATTCTGCTTGGTAGACCTTGTATGAATCACATTGCCGCAAGCGCACGTAATGGTTGTTTCTTTATACTCGGGATGGATTTTCTCTTTCATTCCTGTCACCTCTTTCAACGAACTTTCGCAACCGTAACATGAGAATTATACCATACATTTTCCGGGATTGCAAGTGCTTTTTCCCGCCGGGCGGCCCGGCTCAGATAACCTTTTTCGTTTTCCATTTTCCGCCGCGGTAGCGCAGGAGGAAGACCGCCGACCGGACGGCCCAGTCAATGTACATCGCGTACCAGACGCCGAGGACCCCCATGCCGAGAGACACCGTCAGGATATAGCAGAATCCGATGCGGAACACCCACATGGAAAAAACCGAAGTCAGCATGGTGAACTTCACGTCACCCGCGGCGCGGAGCGAATTCGGCAGAACAAACGCCGGCACCCAGATCGTCGCGCTGCAGACGGCGAAAGCCTCCAGAATCCGGACGGCGCTCCCGGTTGCCGCAGGGTCGAGGTGGTAAACCCCCACCACGGGGGCCGCCAGAAGAAAAAGCGCGAGATTCAGCGTGCCCATGGAAAGATAGGCGACGCCGACCAACCGCTTGGTGTAATAGGTGGACTGGGCGTAATTCTTCGCGCCGATGCACTGCCCAACCACGGTAATGAGCGCAAGGCTGATGGCGTTGCCCGGAATGCTCGTGATGGTGGAGATGCTCCCGGCCACGGCGTTCGCGGCAATGGCGGACGTTCCGAATGTTGTGACCAGCCTCTGCACGATCAGCTTCCCGATCTGGAACATCCCGTTTTCCAGACCGTTCGGGACGCCGATATTCAGGATGCGCCGGATCATGCCGAATTCAAGCACCACATGGAACGGGTGGTCGATATAAATCAGGTTGCTGCTCCGGCAGATGAGCCAGAACATGGCGAGAGCGGCCAGCATGCGCGCCAGCAAAGTGGCGAGGCCGGCCCCCGCCGTGCCCCATCCGCAGCCGTAAATCAGAACGGCATCGCCGCCGATATGAACGACGTTGTCGATCAAAGACACCATCATGGAGATTTTGCTGTTCCCCATGGCGCGGAACAGGGCCGCGCCGGCGTTGTAAATTGCCAAAAAAGGGTAGGAAATTGCCGTAAACTCAAAATAAATAAGAGCATTCGACAGAATTTCCGGGTCGAGGTCGCCGTAGACCAAAAAGAGGATCGGCGTACGGAAAACCAGGCACAGCCCCATAATAACCAGCGACAGGAACGTAATGGCATAGAGGAGCTGTTTTGCCGCGCCGCACGCGCTTTCGCGGTTCCCGCTCCCGATATACTGCGCCGCGACCACCGCGCCGCCCGTCGCCAGGGCGGAAAAGACCTGGATCAGCAGAATATTGATCGCATCCACAATGGAAATCCCGGAAACCGCGGCTTCGCCGACATTGGCGACCATGATGGTGTCCGAAAGGCCGATGGTAACCGCCAGGAACTGCTCCACGACCAGGGGAAGGATCAGACGGACGAGCGCCCGCCGGGAAAACAATGGGTTCTGAATTTGTGCCGAGTGCGTAAGGCATCCCTTTTCTATGTAGAAATGTAGAAAGCTGAGATTCGATACGTTCTATTGTGATGGAAATTTCCTAATTATTATTGCGTATAAGACTTAAAAATAATATTTGTATAATATTTTTTAACAATATTTTAATCTTTGTTTCAGATATGGCCCGTCCGGGAATCCTAACCGCCGCGGCTGGAAAGATAATCGATGTACTCTTCCAGGCACATGGAAAGCTCGCGCATTTTGACCGCATTGTCGCAGCCGACGTAGCGGAAATGGGACGGATTAAAGCTGTTTCCGGTTTTCGGGTTGACGCCGGCCGGGTTGGACTCGTCCGCCGGGTAGCGCAGGATGAAGCCGTACTGCACACAGTTCTGCGCCAGCCACCGGTACTGGGCGGTCGCGCCGAAATTTTCCCCGCTCTTCCCCCCCTCCGCGGAAAAGGTCACCGCAAGCCCGGTCTGGTTTTCACTGTACCTCCCGCGGCCGACGGTTGCCTGCGCCTGGTTTTCCGCCAGAACCTGCGACATTCCGCGGGTCTTCATCAGCTGTCTGACGGCCGCCTGGTAGGCTTCGTCCTGCTTCGCCACGGGGACGTAGCCGGCCGCCAGCTTCAGCGGGGCGCCGGCGGACCGGGCGGCGTCCATCATCCGGGTCAGGGCTGGGACGATCCGCGCGTCCACGGGAACCCCCCCGCAGGTTCCCAGTTCCACCGAATAGCCGGAAGGGAGCGGATGGCTCGCGTTGACCAGAGTCAGATTGAAGGAATCGTCGTAAACCGGAAGGCTGTCCGATCCGCTGGAAGCGGGCGCGGCGACCGCGGCCAGCGTTTCCCGGGCTTTCGCGGCGGCGCTTTTCACCTGCAGCCACGCGAGAACCGCCCCTGCGGCGATGGAAATACACAGGGTCACGGCGACGGCTGTCATGAGGATGCGGATTTTTTTGACCTGATTCTGTTTCCGCCACTCCACACGGCCCTTTACAATTTTTTCGCTTCGACGGCGCATGGCTTCTCAACCCTCATAAAAAATTACCGGAAACCGGTTTTTGTTTTTTCTTTTTGTTTTTTTATTGTATAACGTATCCGAATTGATTGCAACAGGCCAATATTTTTCAGTTTTTTATACAGAAAACGGTTTTTGGTTTGCTTTCTGGCACAACCCGGGGTATTATTAAACTGGGGTAAGTTTTAATAACATCAACATATGCTCTAATAAAATGAATCGAGGCTTTGACATGAGAAAGACAAAAATTGTCTGCACGCTCGGACCGGCTACGAAAAGTGAAGACATTCTGAAGCAAATGATGCTCTGCGGAATGAATGTCGCCCGGCTGAACTTTTCCCACGGGACCCACGAACAGCAGAAAGGATATGCGGATTCGGTCAAAAAGCTCCGCAAAGAACTGAACCTTCCGGTCGCGCTTATGCTCGACACAAAGGGCCCGGAAATCCGGACCGGAGAATTTGAACATCCCGTAACCCTGAAAGAGGGCAATGCGTTTACCGTCACATCCCGCACCGTGCCGGGCACGGAATCGATCTGCTCCGTGTCGTTCCAGCGGCTCCCGCAGGAAGTGAAACCCGGCTCCCGCATTCTTTTGGACGACGGGCTGATCGAACTGGAAGTCAACCGGACGACGGACACCGAGATTTTCTGCACGGTGATGAACGGCGGCGAGATTTCGTCCCATAAAAGCATCAACATTCCGGGCATGCACCTTTCCCTCCCCTTTATCAGTGAAAAGGACCGCGGCGACATCGCGTTCGCCGTCCGCGAGGACTTCGACTTCATCGCGGCTTCCTTCACGCGCAGCGCGCAGGATATTATTGACCTGCGCAGCGAGCTGGAAAAACTCGACTGCCATAAAATCAAAATCGTCGCAAAAATCGAAAACGCCGACGGCGTGAACAACATCGACGACATCATCCGCGTCTCCGACGGCATCATGGTCGCGCGGGGCGACATGGGCGTCGAGATCCCGTTTGAAGAGATCCCCCACATCCAGAAAGAACTGATCGCAAAAACGTCCAACGCGGGCAGGCAGGTCATCACCGCCACGCAGATGCTGGACTCCATGATCAAGAACCCGCGCCCGACCCGCGCGGAAACGACGGACGTGGCCAACGCGATCTACGACGGGACAAGCGCCATCATGCTCTCCGGCGAAACGGCCGCCGGCGCCTACCCGGTGCTCGCCGTCAGGACGATGGCGAAAATTGCGGAACGCACCGAGGAAGACATTGATTACATTCAGCGCTTCCGCCAGCGCGTAATCAGCGGCCGGCCGGACGTGACCACCGCGATCTCCCACGCAACCTGCACCACGGCGCACGACCTCGGCGCGACGGCAATCTTGACGGTGACCCAGTCCGGCCGCACGGCCCGGATGATCTCGAAATACCGCCCGAGCTGCCCGATCATCAGCGGCACCACGGACCCGACCGTCCTGCGGCAGATGAACCTCTCGTGGGGCGTCACGCCGATTCTGGTGGAAGAAAAGGACAACACGGACGAGCTTTTCGACCATGTGGTAAACGTCGCCAAAGCAAACGGGTTCGTGAAAGACGGCGACCTCGTCGTGATTACGGCCGGCGTCCCGCTGGGAATGTCCGGAACCACCAATCTGCTGAAAGTGCAGCTGGTGGGCAACATCCTGGTTTCCGGCACCGGGGTGACCAAGGGCGCCGTATGCGGGAACATCTGCGTCTGTAAATCGAAAGAGGACGTTAAGAAGCTGTTCAACAAGGGGGATGTGCTCGTCATTCCGGAAACTTCCAGCGATCTGCTCCCTTATCTGAAGGACGCTTCCGCCATCGTCACGGAGCGCAAGGGCATGAATTCCCACGCGGCCATCACCGGCATGGCGCTGAACAAGCCGGTCGTCATCGGCGCGGAGAACGCCACGGGGATTTTAAAGAGCGGCACAACGGTGACCGTGGACGCAACGCGCGGCATCGTTTACAGCGGCTCGGAAAAATGTGCCCTCTGATCCGGCACCGCAAAAAAATCGTCAGCCTGCCGGCGCCCCGCAAAAACGCGGGGCGCTTTTTTTCGGCGGATTTTTCGGTTTCCGCTTACCGTTCCCTTTTCATGAGAAGAAGCGCCATTAAATAGCAGGAAGCGAAAAGCAGGGAGAAATTCCAGCGGGAACGCAGAAGGACAAAAAAGCCGGCGGCCGCGAGAGGGAGAAGGACAAAAAATGAAACGGTGGAAACGATCCGCACGGCCCTTTCCGGCTCCACGCGCAGGCAGAGCAGGGCCGCCAGCGCCTGCCCGCCGTCAAGCGGCACGACGGGCAGAAGATTGAACGCAAACAGCAGCAGATTCGCCCCCAGAAACAGGGGAAACCGCAGCCGGAACGACAAAAAGCAAAGCGCGGCCGCCGCAAGATTGGCAAACGGCCCTGCCAGCGACACCAAAGCGTCTTTGCGGTAACTGCGGTTTGCCCCGCCCGCCTTGACGATGTCGATCCCGAACGGAGTAAAGCGGATTTCCCGCAGCGGCTCCCCCGCGGCGGCCATGACGGCGAGATGCGCGCCTTCATGCAGCGCGGCGCACACGGTGCCGACCGGCGCGATCCCGCTGCGGTCGACCGCGAAGAAGAGCGCGAGGACCGCGAGAAAAAGGAACCCGACGGTGACGCGGCAGCCGCCGACGGTAAAGGTCACGGAGCCGACTGCTGGCCGCCGTCCGGAGCCTTTCCGGCCGTGGACGATGCCGGCCCGGAGCTTTGCGCCCCGGAACCGGATGCGGCCTGCGAACTCTGCCCGGCCGCCGCCTGTGAGCCCGGCGCGGAAGAGGAGCCGGACACGGGCTGCGGCCCGGCGCTCGAAATGTTGTTCCACAAACCGACCACGGTACGCTTCGCCTGATCCATCTGTTCCTCCGCGACGATGGAATCGTTCACCGCCGTCAGATACCACGCCCGCACCGTCTGGTACCAATCCGTGCTGAAGACGCGCAGGGCGAGGGCGGCCGCAAGGACGGCCAGGCTGCCGAAAACCTGGATACAGGTAAGAAGCCGGGCCCCTCCGCGGCGCTTCGCCCCATGGATTTCCGGCTCTTCCATTTCCTCGTCTTCCTCATGAAATTCCTCTTCCCCGTCGGCGTCCGACGGTTCTCCGCGTTCTTTCCAATCTTGATCTTCGTCTTTCATGATGCGCCCCCCGCAGTTTGCTTTTGAATCCGGACCCGTACCATATTCATATGAACGAGCCAGGCGCAACATAACAGGACAAGACAAAAAAAGGCCGCGGGATTTGCGATTCCCGCGGCAAGCGATTTTCCGTTTCCCGGCCGGGGAACGGAAAAAGCCGGTTTATGCTTTCGCTTGAATATACCGGTCGATGGACCGGGCGGCGTCCTTGCCCCCGCCCATGGCGAGGATGACGGTGGCCGCGCCGCTGACGGCGTCGCCCGCGGCGTACACGCCTTCGCGCGTCGTCGCCATGGACTCGTCCTTCACGACGATGCAGCCGCGCTTGTTCGCTTCCAGGCCTTCCGTCGTGGAGCGGACCAGCGGGTTCGGGGAATTGCCGATCGCCATGACGACGCAGTCCACCGGGATGCGGAAGTTGGAGCCGTCGATCGGGACCGGCCTTCTCCGGCCGGAAGCGTCCGGCTCGCCCAGCTCCATGTGGATGCATTCGATGGACGCGACCTTTCCGTTCTCATCCCCGCGGATTTCGACCGGATTGCAGAGGAGATTGAAAACGACCCCCTCTTCCTTCGCATGGTGGACTTCCTCGCGCCGGGCCGGCATCTGCTCCTCGGAGCGGCGGTAAACGATATGGACCTTCTCCGCCCCCAGACGCAGCGCCGTGCGCGCCGCGTCCATCGCCACGTTGCCGCCGCCGACGACCGCGACGTTCTTCGGCCGGATGATCGGGGTGTCGTACTCCGGCCGGTAGGCCTTCATCAGGTTGACGCGGGTCAGGAACTCATTGGCGGAATAGACCCCCACGAGCCCCTCGCCCGGAATATTCATAAAGTTCGGCAGACCGGCGCCGGTTCCGATGAAAACAGCTTCAAAGCCCTTTTGGAACAGCTCGTCCACGGTAAGGACCTTCCCGATGACCATGTCGGTCTCGATCTTCACGCCCTTTTTCCTGAGGGTGTCGATTTCCTTCTGGACGATTTCCTTCGGAAGGCGGAACTGCGGGATGCCGTACATCAGCACGCCGCCCGCGGTGTGAAGCGCCTCGAAAACCGTGACGGAATACCCCATCGCCGCGAGGTCGCCCGCGCAGGTCAGGCCGGCGGGACCGGCTCCGACGACGGCGACCTTATGGCCGTTCGGCTTCCCATGGGATTCTTCTTCCTTCCCGTGCTTCATGTGCCAGTCCGCGGCAAAGCGCTCCAGGCGGCCGATGCCGACCGGCTCGCCTTTGATGCCGCGCACGCAGTTGTGCTCGCACTGGTTTTCCTGCGGGCAGACGCGGCCGCACACGGCGGGAAGGGAATTGGTCAGTTTCAGGGTGCGGTAGGCGCCTTCGTAATCGCCTTCGGCGATCGACCGGATGAAATCCGGGATATGCACGCCGACCGGGCAGCCCCTGACGCAGGGCTGATTCTTGCAGTGCAGGCAGCGCGCGGCTTCGCCCCGCGCCATCTCTTCCGTGTAGCCGAGGGCAACCTCCTTGAAATTCTTGTTGCGGACATCCGGCTCCTGTTCGGGCATGGGAGTCTTTTTCGGATTCCTGTCAGGCATGTTCGACACCCTCCATCAAATGACATTTAAAATCACGCGCGGCCGCGCGCTCCATTTCGGAATACGTCCTGGAGCGCTGGATCGCCTCGTCGAAATCCACCTCGTGCCCGTCAAAATCCGGGCCGTCCACGCAGGCGAATTTCGTCTTGCCGCCGACGGTCAGGCGGCACCCGCCGCACATGCCGGTCCCGTCGATCATGATCGGGTTCATGCTGATGATGGTCTTGATGCCGTATTTCTTCGTCAGGCTGCACACGGCGCGCATCATGACCAGCGGGCCGATGGCGACGACCAGGTCGTAATCCGCACCGTTTTCAATGTTTTTCTGCAGCGCGTCGGTGACAAAGCCCTTGTTGCCGTTGGAACCGTCGTCCGTCATGATGGTCAGGCGGTCGCTCGCGGCGCGCATCTCATCTTCCAGAATGACGATGTCCCTGTTGCGGAACCCGGCGATCATGTCGACCTTCGTCCCCTGCGCGTGCAGGGCCTTGGCCTGCGGCCAGGCGATGGCGCAGCCCGCTCCGCCGCCGATCACCGCGGCTTTTTTGTGGCCTTCCAGCTCGCTGGCTTTCCCGAGAGGTCCGATAAAGTCGCGGATCGCGTCGCCCTTGTTCAGCTGGTCCAGCAGCATGGTCGTCTTGCCGACGATCTGATATATGATGGTAACGGTTCCCTTTTCCCGGTCGTAATCGGCGATCGTGAGGGGAATCCTTTCTCCCTGCTCATTGACCCGGAGAATGATGAATTCGCCCGCTTTGGCCTTTTTTGCGATCAGCGGCGCGTCCACGACCATAAGCGTCATGGAGTCGTTGAGCTTCCGCTTCTGTAAAATTTGGAACATAGCGACACTTCCTATCCGATGCACAATATTGTAAAACGGCTTACAAATTTATTATACACGCTCCGGGGCGGTTTTTGCAAGGGCCGCCCCGAAGCCGGCCGTTCTGTAAATTTTTTTCATAAAAGGGCTGCTTTTCAGGAAAGGCGCGCCGCAAAGTCGCGGTAGCCGAACCGACGGACGACGCGGAACCCCTCCGCTTCCCGGCAGAGGATGATGGCCGGCAGGCCGACGCCGTTGAACGTGTTGTTTTTCACCATGGTATAGTGCGCCATGTCGCGGAAAACGACCCGGTCGCCCGGGGAAAGCGGCCGCGGAAAGGAATAGTCGCCGATGACGTCCCCGGCGAGGCAGGTCGGCCCGGCAAGGCGGTAAAGGCAAAGGTTTTCCCCCGGCTTTCCCGCCCCAACGATTTCCGGGCGGTAAGGCATTTCCAGAACGTCCGGCATGTGGCACGCGGCGGAGGTGTCAAGGACGGCGACCTTCACGCCGTTTTCCACAACATCCAGCACGGTGGAAACGAGGTAGCCGGCGTTGAGCGCAACCGCCTCGCCCGGCTCCAGATAAACCTCCACTCCGTATTTCTCCCGGACCGACCGGACGCAGCGGACGAGCGTATCCAAGTCGTAGCCCGGGCGGGTGATATGGTGCCCGCCGCCGAAATTGACCCACTTCATCCGCTTGAGGAACGGGCCGAATTTTTCCTCCACATGGGGAAGGGTATGTTCCAGCGCGTCGGAATTCTGCTCGCACAGTGTGTGAAAATGCAGGCCCTCGATGCCTTCCAGGTCGTCCGGGCGGAAGTTCTCCCGCGTCACGCCGAGCCGGGAACCGGGGGCGCAGGGGTTGTAAAGCTCCGTGCCGATCTCGGAATACTCCGGGTTGACCCGGATCCCGCAGCTGATCTTTTCCGGGTACGCCCGCACTTGCCCTTTGAACCGGTCCCACTGGGAAAACGAATTGAAAACGATATGGTCGCTGTACTTCATAATCCCGGCGAACTCGTCGTCCCGGTAGGCCGGCGCATAGATATGGACTTCGCCGCCCATTTTTTCCCGGGCCAGGCGCGCCTCGAACAGCGAACTGGACGCGGCGCCGCATAAGTATTGCCGGATCAGCGGATAGACCGAAAACATGGAAAACGCTTTTTGGGCAAGCAGAATTTTGCAGCCCGCCCGCCGCTGCACGGAATCCAGAATCTTCAGGTTGCGGGTCAGGAGATCCTCGTCCACCACGTAGCACGGGGTCGGAAGGATGCTGAAATCAAGGCTCATCCGCGGCCCCTCAGTCGATCAGGCCCGGGCGGAAGCTCTCGTGCCAGGGAAGGCCGCAGCGGTTCATCGCGTCCATGAACGGGTCCGGGTCGAACTCTTCCACATTGAACACGCCCGGTTGCTTCCATTTCCCGGTGAGCACCATCATGGCACCGATCATCGCCGGGACCCCAGCGGTGTAGGCGACCGCCTGCGAGCCGACCTCCCGGTAGCATTTCTGATGATCGCAGACGTTATAGAGATAATAGGTCCGCGGCCTGCCGTCCTTCACGCCCTGAAAGATACAGCCGATGTTGGTTTTGCCTTTCGTGCGCGGGCCGAGTGTTGCGGGGTCGGGCAGGACCGCTTTCAGAAACTGGAGCGGAACGATTTTGCGGCCTTCAAAATCGATCGGCTTGATGGACGTCATGCCCACGTCCTCGAGGCAGCGGAGATGCGTGAGGTAACTCTGGGAGAACGTCATCCAGAAGCGGATTTTCCGGATTCCCCGGATATTGCGGGCGAGGGATTCCAGCTCCTCGTGGTGCAGCAGATAAATATCCTTCGGGCCGATTTCCGGCAGGTCGTAAACGCGCTTGATTTCCATCGGCTCGGTCTCGATCCATTTCCCGTTTTCAAAGTAGCTGCCCTTCGCGCTGACTTCGCGGATATTGATCTCCGGGTTGAAGTTCGTCGCGAACGGATAACCGTGGTCGCCCGCATTGGCGTCCACGATGTCGATCGAATGGATCTCGTCGAAACAATGCTTCTGCGCGTAAGCGGAGAACACGCCCGTCACGCCCGGGTCGAACCCGCTGCCCAGGACGGCGGTGATGCCCGCATCGCGGTAGCGGTCGCGGTACGCCCACTGCCATTTATACTCAAAATGCGCGGTCTCGGGCGGCTCGTAGTTTGCCGTGTCGAGATAATCCACCTTTGTTGCAAGGCAGGCGTCCATGATGCTCAGGTCCTGGTACGGCAGGGCCACATTAATGACGATGTCCGGCCGGAAGTTCCGGATGAGCTCCGCCAGCTCCGCCGGGTGGTCCGCATCGACCTGCGCCGTCCGGATCTTTGTCCTGCCGCCGTCCAGCTTTTTCCTGATCGCGTCGCACTTTGCAAGCGTGCGGCTCGCGATGCAGATTTCCTTAAAAACGTCGGGGTTCTGGCAGCATTTGTGGATCACAACGCTCGCCACGGCCCCCGCGCCGACAATCAACGCTTTTCCCATTCCGAAAGCCTCCTTTATGGATAAATCGCAAGAAGAAGTTCCCGCAGGACCTTACAGGCCACCGCGGTCGAGACGCCGCTCTGGTCGTAAACCGGGCAGAGCTCCACCAGGTCGCAACCGACCGGGTGCAGGGGGGCCGCCGTCAGAACCGCGTTCAGCAGCTCCGCGAAGGTGACTCCGCCCGCCTCCGGCGTACCGGTTCCCGGAAAAGCCGACGGGTCGAGCACGTCGAGGTCGATCGTGAAATAGACCGGCTTCCCCCGCAGCTTCTCCACGGTCTCCTTGAGGCCGTCAAAACCGAATTTATGGGTTTCCACATGGTCTTTTCCCCAGAGAAATTCGCTGCGGTCCCCGGAGCGCACGCCGAACTGGTAGATTCTTCCGTTTCCCACCAGCTCCCACACGCGGCGCAGGACCGACGCGTGGGAAAGCGGCTCGCCGAGGTACTCGTCCCGAAGGTCGGCATGAGCGTCGAAATGAATCACGCAGAGCTCCGGGTACTTTTTTACCGCCGCGCGGACGGAGCCGAGTGAAACGAGATGCTCGCCGCCGACGAGGCAGGGGATTTTTCCGTCCGAAAAAATCCCGTCCGCAAAAGCTTCGATCCGCGCCAGCGTCTTTTCCGAGTTGCCCGGACAAAGCTCCAGGTCGCCGCCGTCAAAAACGGAAATATCCCGCAGATCCCTGTCCTGGTACGGGCTGTAGGTCTCCAGCCCGTACGATTCGCCGCGCATGGTGCCGCTCGCAAAGCGCGTCCCCGGACGGAACGACGTGGTGGAGTCGTACGGGGCGCCGAACACGACGATTTTCGCATCCCCGTAATTGCTGTCGCAGCCCAAAAAAGTTTCAACGTTTTTATTCAACATCTTCCAGCAGTTCCTTTACATATTCCGGAAGCGCGAACGCCCCGAGATGCAGCTTCGTATTGTAGTACCTCGTTTTCAGCCCCAGGCGGTTCCACTCCTCCGCTTTCAGGTCTTCCGTGGGATGATATTTTTTGGACGCGAAGCCGAACAGCCAGTGGCCGGAGGAATACGTCGGGATATGGGCCTGGTACACGCGGCTGATGGGAAAGGACTCCACAATCCGCTTATGCGCGCGCTGCATGGCGACCGCGTCGGCGTGGTAGAACGGGCTTTCCTGCTGATTGACCAGGATCCCGGCATCGTTGAGGGCGTTGCAGCAGTTTCCGTAAAATTCTTTGGTAAACAGGCCTTCGCCGGGGCCGAACGGGTCGGTGGAATCCACGATGATCAGGTCGTACTCGCCCTTTCTGCCGCGGACGAATTTCAGCCCGTCCTCATAGCGGATCGTGACGCGGGGGTCGTCCAGCCTGCAGGCGGTCTGCGGCAGATACCTGCGGCAGGCCCGCACGACCTCGCGGTCGATCTCCACCAGGTCGATCTTTTCCACGGACCGGTACCGCGTCAGCTCGCGCACGGCGCCGCCGTCGCCGCCGCCGATGACAAGGACGCGCTTCGCCTGCGGATTCACCGCCATGGGCACATGGACGATCATCTCGTGGTAGATGCATTCGTCCTTTTCCGTCAGCATCATGTAGCCGTCCAGCGTCAGGAAACGCCCGAATTCCGGCGACTCGAAAATGTCGATCCTCTGAAAATCACTTTGCCCGCAATACAACTGTTTATCCACTTTGATGGAAAAGCGCACGTTCTCCGTATCCTTTTCCGTAAACCAAAGTTCCATTCGTCTCTCTCCTCCGAACCCCGCCCCTTCCGGAAACGGGGAGATTTACCGGAGCACCCGGATGTTCCGCATGGCGCCGTCCTGCGCGCCGGTCAGGAAGCAGCCCTTCTCTTTCGCGTAGCGGATGTACTCCACAATGTCTTTCGTAATGACTTCGCCCGGCGCGACGATGGGGATGCCGGGGGGATAGCTCATGACCGACTCGCCGCTGACGCGCCCCACCGCTTCCGCGACCGGAAGGGATTCCTTCGGCGCGTAAAACGCTTCCTGCGGGGCAACCGCCACGGAAGGCGGGATGTACTCCTGCGTCAGCAGGCCGGTCTTGTCCTTCGCATACCGGCGCTTGATCTCGGAAAGCGCCGCGACCAGACGCTCCGCGTCGCGCTCGCGGTCGCCCATGGAAACATAGGCGAGGATGTTGCCGATATCGCCGAATTCGATCTGAATATCGTACTCGTCGCGCAGAATGTCATAGACCTCGATGCCGGCAAGGCCGAGCTCCAGCGTGTGAACCGAAAGCTTCGTCACGTCGAAATCAAAAAACGCGCCGCCGTCCGCCAGTTCCCCCGAAAAGGCGTAATACCCGCCGATCCGGTTGATCTCCTCCCGCAGATAGCGCGCCATGCGGACGACGCCGCGGAAAATCTCCTTTCCGCGGAGCGCGAGGTTCCTGCGGGAAATGTCCAGCGAGGAAATCAGCAGGTAGGAGCCGCTCGTCGTCTGCGTCAGGTCGATCACCTGGCGCACCTGGCCCTCGTCCATTGAGGGCGCGGCAAGAAGCAGGGAGCTCTGGGTCAGCGAGCCGCCGGACTTGTGCATGCTGACGGCCGCCATATCGGCGCCGGCGGCCATGGCGGAAACGGGGAGGCCTTCCCCGAAATAGAAATGCGTCCCGTGCGCCTCGTCGACCAGCACCTTCATCCCCCGCCGGTGGGCAAGGCGGACGATCCCGCGCAGGTCGGAGCAGACCCCGTAATAGGTGGGGTTGTTGACAAAAACGGCTTTTGCGTCCGGATTTTCATCCATCGCCCGCTCCGCGTCGCCGAGCGACATGCCCAGCGAAATGCCGAGGCTTTTCTGGATGCCCGGGTTCACGTAGGCCGGGACGGCCCCGCACAGGATCAGCGCGCTGATGGCGCTGCGGTGGACGTTCCGCGGCATGATGATCTTGTCGCCGCGCTTGCAGACGCTCATCACCATGCTCTGCACGGCCGACGTCGTGCCGTTCACCATAAAAAAGGCGTGCCCCGCGCCGAACGCTTCGGCCGCAAGCTCTTCCGCTTCCAGAATCACCGAAACCGGGTGGCAGAGGTTGTCCAGCGGCTTCATGGAATTGACGTCCACGGAAAGGCAGCGCTCGCCCAGGAAAGCGGTCAGCTCCGGGTTCCCCCTGCCCCGCTTGTGGCCGGGGACGTCAAACGGCACGATGCGGGCCGCCCGGAACCGGGTCAGCGCTTCCAGCACCGGGGCCTTTTCCTGCGTCAGTCTCAATGTTCCGTTCCCCCGTCGTCGGCATCGTAAACGTTGGCTCCGCTGAAAATCTCGATCATTTCCCGCCGCAGGCTCTCCGTAATGGCGAGCCTGCGCTTCGGCGGCAGCTCGTAGACGTCCGTATTGAACAGGTAATTCTGCAGGTCGATCTCCTTGATGAGCAGCTTGGTGTGGAACAGGTTGGCCTGGTAGACATTGATGTCGATCGCGTCGTATTTCTGGAGCGTCTTCCGGTCGATGTAATCCTGGATGGACGTGATCTTGTGGTCGATAAACAGCTTTTTGCCGCTGACGCTCCGCGTAAACCCCCGCACACGGTAGTCGGCGGTGATGATGTCGGAATCAAAGCTCCCGATCAGAAAATTGAGCGTGTTCAGCGGCGAGATCTCGCCGCAGGTGGCGATGTCGATGTCCACGCGGAACGTGGCGATGGCGTTGTCCGGGTGATACTCCGGGTAAGTGTGGACCGTCACATGGCTTTTGTCCAGGTGGCCGACGATCTCATTGCCGTACTGCCCCGGCCCGGCCAGCTTCCCGCGGTTGCACGAAGCGTCGATGCGGTCGGGCGGAAGGTTCTGCTCCGCGATGAGGCAGGCGACGCTCGCGCCCTGCGGGTCGTAGTCCTGCCTGCTGATGTTCAGGACCTGCGCGCCGATCATCTCCGTGACACGGCACAAAATATGCGTCAGGCGCTCGGAATTATACTGCTCGTCAATGTACGCAATATAATCGCGCTGTTCCCGCTCGCCCTTTGCATAACACACATCGTAAATGTTAAAGCTGAGCGTCTTCGTGAGATTGTTAAAACCGTAAAGTTTTAACTGGTTTTTCAACCCTGACATCCAACCTTTCCAAAAAATTGTCCGGACAAAATTGAAATGTCCCATGATTATTCGAGAAAAAGCACAGGATTTTATGGATTATTAAAAAATTTCTTCCGAAATCTTAAATTTTCTCTGGATTTCTTCCATTTCAATGGAAAATCATCTTCATTATACCCAAAATCCATGAGAAGTCAAGGAAAAGGTTGCCGCCGCCCCAAACCGGAAACCGGCGAATTCCGCCGCCCTTCCGCACGGTTTTTCCGGCAAAGAAAACATTTTTATGCGAAACGGCTTTCAAAAACTTACATTTTTCCCGTTGTTTCCCCGCTGCGCTTTGCTATAATACTTCTTAAAAAAGGAATTGGTCAATGAATGGGAGGAATCATCATGCCGCGCGGAAGAAAACCGGCAAACGGCAAATCCATCGACACGCAAATTTCAGACATCGACGCTGAAATTGAAGAATACAAGCAGAAAATAGCCCTGGCTAAAGAAAAACGGAAAGAGCTGAAGAACCGCCGGGAAAAGCAGGAAATGGAAGTCCTGTACAAGGCGGTGCGGGCCAGCGGGAAATCCCCCCGCGAATTTCTGGACACTTTGAAGGAACACGCCGACCGGCTTTAGCCGGATTTCCGGCGATGCCGTCAGGGAAACAGGGCGCACCGTTCCGGGTACGCCCTGTTTCCCTGCGCCCGATTCCGGCGTTTCCCGGATGTTCAGGTGTTGGAGATGATAATCTGCTGGACGATGTCCGCCACGTCCTCACAGCAGTCCAGCGAATCTTCCATCGTGTTGTAGAGGTTTTCCCTGCGGATGACGTCCATCGTATCCATCTTCTGCTCCGGGTCGAACAGCGAACGCATGGCGTTCATGAAAAGGATATCGCCTTCCTCCTCAATGTGGTTCACGCGGATGGAAATCTCGTGGAGCTGCTCCTGAAACTTGTTCTTTTTAAAGTACGGAAAGACCTTCATCATGCCGCAGAGTTCCCCGCACGCGGAATCGATGAGACGGACAAATTTCTCCGTGGTTTCGTCGGTCCCGACAATGTGCATCATGTAGATCTGGTTGCCGATGTCGTCGATGCTGTCGGTCAGCGCTTCCACCGCCGCGATCATATTCATCATGTCCGGGCGCTCGATCGGCGTGATGAAGGCGTCCGAAATCAGTTTCGCACACTCGTGGACGTGCCTGTCCCCTTCGTGCTCGATGTCCTGCAGGCGCTTGATCTCCTCCCCGTCGATGCGGCTGTCCGAAAAAGCTTTCCGCAGCGTTTTCGCCGCCTTGTCGGATATCTGGATCCCTTTCTGAAACAAGCCGAAATAATCGGGGCCTTTTGTAAAAAAACTGCTCAACGTATTACCCTGCCTTTCCATTTTGCAAAGGATGCCGGCTGAAACGAAAAGAAACAATCCGACTCCGGCGTAACCCGGCTGAGCGTACCGACAGGGACATGGAGCCCAAGCCATGACTTTTTGTTTCAAAGTTTTTGGAACCGGCAAAGAATAGTCTACCATCTTTTCCGCGGGAATTATTATTTTTACAGCAAAACATTAAATTCTTCTCTTTCCTCCCCGCCGCCTGTCTTCGTGCTTTCGGCCTTTCCGTCCGCATCTCATCTCATCTTTGCTCCGATTTTCAAAGCAGATATTTTAAAAATAGGGTCCGGGTTCCGGGTCTGCGCTTTCCCGGATGCGCGGATCCGGGGCGGAGCCGTGTTTCCGCCCCGGAAAATCTTTTCTTTACATCGGAGTTCGCATCGATTACAATGATAACAGAGCCTTTTTCGCGGCTGGCCTGCGGCCGGGAAGCAAACCGATGTTGAATAAGGAGATATTTTTTTGGATTTTAATCTTTTCATCGACCTTTTTCTCCACCTGGACGAATACCTGAACGCCATCCTCAGCCAATACAATGTTCTGGCTTACGTGCTGATTTTCGTCGTCATCTTCATCGAAACCGGCCTGGTCGTCACGCCGTTTCTGCCGGGTGACTCCCTGATTTTTGTGACGGGCGCGATCGCCGCTGCCGGCGGGCCGATCAACATCCCCCTGATGATCGGCCTGCTGTACGCGGCCGCGGTTTCCGGCGACACGGTGAATTACCACATCGGCCATTTTCTGCGGGAAAAAGTGCGGCGGAAAGAAAAAATTCCTTTCATCAAGGCGGAATACATCGAACGTACGCAGGCTTTTTTCAACCGGCACGGCGGCAAAACCATCACCATTGCGCGGTTCATCCCCATCATCCGCACGTTCGCCCCGTTTGTGGCCGGCGTCTGCAAAATGGCATACCATAAATTTCTGAGCTACAATGTTGTGGGCGGAATTTCCTGGGTTACGCTGATGTTCTGCATCGGTTATTTTTTCGGCAACATTCCATACATAAAAGACCATTTCGGCCTGATCGTCGTCGGGATTGTCGTCATTTCGGTCCTTCCGGCGGTCATCGCGTTCCTCGTCAACAGGCGGAAAACGCTCAAAGAAGGGGAAGAAGCCTAAGCGGGGCCGACATGGGAAAAAAACCTAAAGAAGCATTTTGCCGCAGCGGGCAAAATGCTTCTTTGCTTGAAAGCGGCCGTTTCAATCGGCCGTGAATTTATAAATGGTGGTGCTCCGGAAGGGCCTTCCCGGTTTCAGATTTTCATACGGAAATTCGGGGCGGTTGACGGAATCGGGGAAAAACTGCGTTTCCATGCAGATGGCATGATGAGCCTTAAGGGGAATCCCGCCATTGCCTTTTACCCCCTCGCCGAAGGAATTGGCGGTATAAACCTGAACGCCCGGCAGGTCGGTAAAGACGAGCATCCGCCTTCCGCTCGCCGCGTCGTAAAGCTCCGCGGCCTTGCGGACCCCGCCGTCGGAGCCGTTCAGAACGAAGTTGTGGTCATAGCCGCCGAACCGCTTCAGCGTATGCTCCTGCGCGCGGATATCCTGCCCGACGGTTTTGGGCCTGCGGAAATCAAAGGGCGTTCCCGCCACGGGAAGGAATTTTCCGGTCGGGATCAGGCCGTCGTCGATCTCCGTGATGGAATCCGCGTTGATCTGCAGTTCCTGCGAAAGGACGTCCTTCGCCGCGCTCCCCGTCAGATTGAAATAGGAATGGTTGGTCACGTTAAACGGGGTTTCGGCGTCGGTTTCCGCCCGGTATTCAAGGATCAGCGCGTTGTCGGTGGAAAGCGTGTAGGTGACTTCCACATCCACATTCCCCGGAAAGCCGCATTCGCCGTCCGGGCTGCGGTAGGCGAACGTGACGGACGGGGCGTCGTCGTTATGGCTGCTGCGCTTGATGCGCCAGACCCTGTTCTGGTATCCGCCCGGGGCGCTGTGCAGGGAATTGTTTCCCTCGTTTCTGGTAAGGGAATAGGTTTTCCCGCCGACAGTGAACGTTGCGCCGCCGATCCGGTTCGCATACCGGCCGATCAGAGAGCCGAAAACGTCGCCGGGCGCCGCATACTCGGCAAGCGTATCGTGGCCGAGCACGACGCTTTCCGCCTTTCCGCTCCGGTCCGGGACGCACAGCCGGGCGATGCGGCACCCGTAGGTCAGGAATTCCGCTTCCATCCCGCTTCCGTTTTTCAGGATGCAGCGTTCGACCGCCGTTCCGTCGGGAAGGCTCCCGAATCCGCGCACTTTAATACTCATTGCTCCTCTTCCTTTCGCATGTTCCGTCACTCGCCCAGAAGGGCGGCGCCGAGGATCCCCGCGTCGTTGCCGAGCTGGGCGCGGCAGATCACCGTTTGCTTGACGGAGTTCTTGGAATAAACTTCTTTTTTGACGGCCTCTTTCAGAGGGATCATCAGGGGGTCGCCCTCGTTGCTGACCCCCCCGCCGATGCAGAGGATATCCGGCTGGAAAATGTTGATGCAGTTTGCAAGCCCGCAGGCGAGATACCCGATATACTCGTTTACCACGGTCTTTCCCGCCGTGTCCCCTTCCCGCATGGCTTGAAACGCCGTGCGCCCGTCCGCATTCGCGGGGTCTCCGTTCGTGATTTTCCACATGGCGGAGCTGCGGTCCTTCTCCATTGCTTCCCGGGTGGAGCGGATCAGGCCCGTGGCGGAAGCGTAGGCTTCCCAGCAGCCGAGGCGGCCGCAGGTGCAGCGGCGGCCGTTGGCCACGATGACGGTATGGCCGATCTCCCCGCCGGCAAAGTTGCTGCCCGCCAGGATCTTTCCGTCCAGGATGATCCCGCTGCCGATGCCGGTTCCGAGGGTGATGGCCACGGCAATTTTCGCGCCCCGCAGGGCGCCCGCCTTGTATTCCCCGTAAGCCGCGGCGTTGGCGTCGTTTTCGAGAATCACTTTTTTCCCAAGCTTGTCTTCCAGCAGCTTCCGAAGAGGAAGATTACTGAAATGCAGATTGTTCGCATACTCGATCACGCCGGTCTCCCGGTTGACGGTTCCGGGGCTCCCGATGCCTATGTAAGGAATATCGTCCCAAGCAAGGCCGGCCTTCCGCAGGGTTTCCGACGCGGCATCGGCCAGCTGGCTGCAAATTTCATCGTCGGGGCAAGGCACCCTCGTTTTGCGGCTGGTCTTGACAACCATGCGGTTGTTCCGGTCGACAATGCCGGCCGCTATGTTTGTCCCGCCGAGGTCTATGCCAAGAAAATACATACCGTTTCCCTCTTTCGTTTGCGTTTCCCGTTATTTTTTTCAGTATATCATTGATAAAGCCGGTTTGTAAATATCCGCCGCAGAGAAATAAAAAAATATTCCCCCGCTTAAAACCTGTGTTATAATGGTAAAATAAATGTGGGTGCACCCGCCCCGCAGGAAATCGAAAAAAATGGAGAGTGTAACGTGTCCTATTCACAGCTTCCGGAAAACATGCGGAACGACTTCACAAAGCAGTACTGGGCGATGCTCGATTCGCGGAAATTTGTGCTCGGAGCGAAACGCGTTTTCGACGTGGTCGTTTCCGCGCTGATTCTGTTGATTCTTTCCCCTTTTTTTCTGCTGCTGGCTCTGGCCGTCAAGCTGGATTCGCCCGGCCCCGTGTTCTACCGCCAGACCCGCGTGGGGCGCTACAACCGGGACTTCAAGATCTATAAATTCCGCACGATGGTGCAGGACGCGGACCGGATCGGCCCCCCGCTGACCACAGGGGCCGACCCGCGCATCACCCGCGTCGGTTCGCTCATCCGCAAGCTGCGCCTCGACGAATTCTCCCAGCTGCTGAATGTCCTGAATGGCAGCATGAGCTTGGTCGGCCCGCGCCCGGAGGTGCGCCGCTACGTGGACGTCTATGCGCCGGAATATCTGGCGACCCTGCTGATACGGCCCGGCGTCACGGCACCTTCCAGCATCGCGTTCAAGGACGAGGACAAGCTGCTGGCCGCCGGGGACGACCCGGAAAAAATATATGTGGAAAAAATACTTCCGCCGAAAATGGCGCTGAACCTCGAATATATAAAACACATATCGGTTCTTCACGACATAAAAATCATGCTGGAAACCGTCCGGGCGGTAATTTAAGCGATATTTTTCCCCCGCGCTTCATAATAATGGGAGGAGCAGCGGGGGGATGCATGGTGACAGACAGAAAAACATGGCTGAAAAAGACGGCCCTGGTGCTGGCACTGGCGGCCGCCGCGCTTTTGGCGCCTTTCGCGTCGGTGGTGAAAACGGTGCCGGCGCAGACGAACGGCGTGGATTCCGCCCCTGCGTCTTCTTCTTCGGACCAAAAGGATTTCATCAAATACGTGGAATTCAACGTCTCCTATCTCGCTCTGAAAAAGGCGATGAACCTCGACATCGAGTCGCATAAAAACGGCGGGGACCTCAGCTGGATCGATCTTCTCGCCTATCTCGGCGCAAAATACGGGGGCAATTTCGACCGGTACAAAAGCGCCGATATGGATGCGTTCGTAAAACAGCTTCAGACCAAAAGCCTCGCCGAGATCACCGGCGGCATGAAACATTTTTCCTATTACCGCCAGGCGTACTCCGCCGTTCTGAGCGGGCTGCTCGGGAGATACAAGGAGAACGGCCAGGAAAAATACGGCCTGATCGGCTTCTCCCCCATCGCGAAATCCTTTCCTTATTCCGGCAGCGACGACTTCGGGGCAAAGCGAACCTACGGCTACACGCGGCCGCACCTCGGCCACGACATGATGGCCGCGACCGGCACCCCGGTGATCGCCGTGGAATCCGGCATTGTGGAAGCGCTCGGCTGGAACCAATACGGCGGCTGGCGGATCGGCATCCGCAGCTTTGACTCCAAGCGGTACTACTACTACGCCCACCTGCGCCAGAACCGGCCGTACGCGGCGGGGCTCTGCCTGGGCAAAACGGTCAAAGCGGGCGACGTCATCGGTTATGTGGGGCGCACCGGTTACAGCGCAAGGGAAAACGTCAACAACATTGAAGTCAGCCATCTGCATTTCGGGTTACAGCTCATCTTCGACGAGAGCGAAAAGGAAAGCACCAACGAAATTTGGGTCGACGTATATCCGTTGACCCAGCTTCTGCGCCAAAACCAATCCGAAGTGGTCCGCAACGCGGAAACAAAAGAGTACACCCGAGCCCGGGATATCGAAATAGAAGACTGAATACGCGCCAGTTGATTTCGCCCCCGGATTATGCTATAATGACATCCGTCGATCGGCCGCCATGGTGAAATTGGCAGACACAAGGGACTTAAAATCCCTCGATAGCAATATCATGCCGGTTCAAGTCCGGCTGGCGGCACCATTCCATCTTTCCAGACCCGTTTGTTCCGCGGGTTTGGAGATTTTTTTATCTTTCGATACGGTGGTAATCCATGCTGATGAAGAAAAAAATAATCATGATCGGCGTGGTGCTTCTCTTCCTGACCGTATTGCCTGCTCATGCCGCTATGGCGAGGGCAGGCGGAGGCGGCACCGGCGGAGGCACTGCCGGCGGTGGAGGCGGGACGGGCGGCACGCACGCTTTTCCAGGCGGAGGACAACCGTCCTCCCCGCTTTCCCAGTTCCTGAACTATATCCTGTTTGGCGCCGCTGCTTCCGGGGGAGCAATCATTTTCTTTGTCCGCGTCCATGCAAAGGGCGCAAAAACCCGCCGGATCATGAAACAGCTGGAAAAAATAGATTGTTCCTGGAATTATAAGGATTACAAAAAGACAATTGAAACTATTTTTTACAAGGTGCAGAATGCGTGGATGGAACGGGATCAGGATTCCGCACGTGACTGCCTGAGCCGGTCTCTTTATAACCAATACCGGATAAAATCCGAATGGATGATCGTCCGCCATGAGAAAAACATTCTGAAAAACATACGGCTCATGGAAGCGATTCCCGTTGACGCCGAAGATTATGCCGGCGACGGGAACGATTTCATGTGGATTTACATCAAGGCAAGGGCCGTCGACTACACGATCGACGACCGGACGATGGAACGAAAATCCGGTTCAAAGGTCGGCAAGACCTTTGTGGAATACTGGAAGCTGATCAAAGAGGAGAACCGATGGGTTCTTGATGAAATAAAGCAAAAGGATGAACTGAATTTGAATTCTCTTTAAAGCATCCGCGCGGTTGTCCGGCGGGCAAAACAGAGGCGGTCCGCCGTTTTCGTTACGGGTTTCTGCCGCCGGAACGGTGCTTTTGCCCGGAAACCGGCCCGTAATAGCGCTTTTTGCCGCTGCTGCGCCGCTTTTCGTAAAACGGGCGCGCCTGGTTTCTGCCGTTTGCATGGTAAGCGTATCGTCTCGTTTTCGCAATTGTGACATGTACCGTGCGCCGTTTCATCCGGTATCCGTTCATTTTCTTCAGGACCAGCTCCGCGTCGGCAGGGTTCATCTCCACGGTGGAACGGTCCCCGGAAATTTCGATTTTTCCGACCGCTCCCACGGGCAGCCCCGTTGTTTCAACGATGGTTCCAATGATAAAATCCGCGTTGATCCGGCTGTCCGAGCCGATGTCGATTTGCAGCCGGGCTTTCCCGTTTCCGGAGGAAGCCGGCTCGACCTTGCGGACATTCTTCAGTGTGCCGAGCCGTTTGTTTTTATCAAAGAGGATTTTACAGAGAGCCGCTGCAATACTCTTCGGTTCGCACCCGTCCTGTTCCAGCCCTTCGACAAATGCGGTCCATTCGGGCAGGCGGTTTTCCCCGGCCAATTCTTCCACGGACCTTTTGAATTTTTTCAGGCGCCGCGCCTGAATATCCTCGACATTGGGGACCGGCGCCTCCTGGATTTTCAAGTCCATGAACCGCTCCAGGGAATGGACCCTTTGCATCTGGCCGCGGCTCGCCGCCAGCGTATACGACGTCCCTGCTTTGCCCGCGCGGCCGGTGCGGCCGATGCGGTGGATATAATATTCGTCTTCATCGGGAATATCATAATTAAACACGGCGTCGACGTCGTCGACGTCGATCCCGCGCGCCGCCACGTCGGTGGCAACCAGGATGCCGACACGGCCGTTTTTAAAGTCGTTCATCACCTGATTGCGCTGGTTTTGCTTTAAATCGCCATGAAGGCCGGCCGCCTGAAATCCGTCACCATTCAGCTGTTCGCAGAGCTGGTCGACCGTCTTTTTCGTATTGCAGAAAACCAACGCACGCCTGGGCCGGTGATACTCCAGCAGAAGCTTGAGCGCGCTCGTTTTGTCGTCGCGGGGAACGCTGTAATAAAACTGGGAGATGTTGTCGACGGTTTTCTGCCCCTTGTCCGTAGCGACAAGCCGGGGGGCGGTCTGGAATTCTTTCGTGACCTTCATGATGGCGGGCGGCATGGTCGCGCTGAACAAAACGGTCTGCCTGCCCTCGGGCGCTTCTTTCAGGATCGTCTGGATATCTTCCAGGAAACCCATGTTCAGCATTTCGTCCGCTTCGTCCAGAACAACCGTTTTCAGATTTTCGAGCGACAGGGTCCTCCGGCGCATATGATCCATAATACGGCCAGGAGTGCCGATGATGATCTGCGCCGTGCGCAGCTGCCGGATCTGCGGCGGCATGGACTCTCCGCCGCAGACGACGGCAGCCTTAACGTTTTGCAGGTATTTTGAAAATCTGCGGACTTCTTCGCCGGTCTGCATGGCGAGTTCCCGCGTAGGGCTCAGGATCAGGACCTGCCCCCTTTCCCGGCCTCTCCGGGCAACCATCTGAACGATAGGGATACCGAACGCGGCGGTCTTGCCGGTGCCGGTATTGGAACGCCCGATCAGGTCTTTCCCTTCCAGGATCAGGGGGATCGTCCCCGCCTGTATCTCCGTCGCCTCGGTATATCCGACCTCTTCCACCGCCCGAAAAATTTCAGGCAGCAAATTCATCTCGCTGAACAGCATATTTCTGATTCCTCGTTTTTTTCAATTAATTCAATATTATTATAATATTAGAATATCACGAAATGTTCTGTTCATAAGTGCGCAGTACACTTATGACATTCGGAATCGATTTTATTCTTTTTGGAAAACCGGCCGGGACCTTCCCGGAAACGCGGCGGCCGTGTCATTCCAATACAGGGGGTGCCGAGTTGGCAATCAACAGGGCAATGCGCGCGGCCTTGAAAGCGATGACGGCTTTGAATCCCGACGTGCAGAAAAGCTATAAAGCCGAACGCCGGGTCGAGCTTCTCATGGCAAGGCTGCGGGGAAGGCCCTCGGATTACCGGATGTGGGACCGGAAAATCACATGCGGGGACCACCCTGTGCCCGTGCGTATTTTTCAGCCGGCCGGCGGCGGACCCTTTCCCCTGCTCTTGTTCTTTCATGGCGGCGGATGGGTGACCGGCGGGATCGAAAACTACACCGGCGTATGCGCCGACCTTGCGAAGGCGGCGGGGCATGTGGTCGCTTCCGTGGATTACCGGCTGGCGCCGGAGTTCCGTTTCCCCGCCGCGCCGGAAGACTGTTATGCGGCCGCAAAAGCGTTCTTTACGGGACGCATTCTTCCTGTCGATCCGGAAAAGATTACATTGATCGGCGACAGCACGGGGGGAAACCTGGCCGCCGCTGTTTCCCTCATGGCGCGGGACAGAGGGGAGTTCCTTCCCCGGCGGCAGATTCTGCTGTACCCTTCCACCTTCAACGATCACAGCGACAGCTCCCCGTTCCCGTCGATCCGGGAAAACGGGACGGATTATCTGCTGACTTCCAAACGCGTCCAGAGTTTTCTGAAGCTGTACAGCAGTTCGGAAGCAGATTTCAGCAATCCGTATTTTGCCCCCCTGCTGGCCGGCGACCTGTCGAATCAGCCCCGCACGCTGATCATCACGGCCGAGTTCTGCCCGCTGCGGGACGAGGGGGAAGCCTACGGAAAAAAGCTTCGGGACGCCGGCAACGACGTCGAAATTTACCGGATGAAGGACGCGCTTCACGCGTTTCTGATGCTGCCGCCCCGTTTTATCCATGTGAAGCGGGCATACCGGATCATCAATCGATTCTTGTCGGAAGGAACATCCCGCCATGCGAGTGATTAAAAAATGGACCAGGCTGGACAATGCCGCAAAGATCTTTCCCCCCACCAGCTCGAGCCGGAACCCGAAAGTCTTCCGCTTTACCTGCGAACTGTACGAAGCGGTGGATGCGCGGATCCTTCAGCGTGCTTTGAACCGAACGGTCGCACAATTCCCGTTCTATCAATCCATCCTGAAAAAAGGCCTGTTCTGGTATTATTTTGAGGAAACCGCCCTGCATCCGGCCGTAAAAGAGGAAGAGGAGCAGCCCTGCGCGCCGATCTACAACGCGGACCGGCCGGGCCTGCTTTTCCGGGTGTGTTACTATAAAAGGCGGATCAATCTGGAGATTTTTCACGCCCTGGCGGACGGTATGGGCGCCGTACATTTTTTGCGGACCCTCGTCTGGTTTTATCTGGCGGAAAAGTATCCGGATTCCGCCGGAGAGGGTTTGTTGCTTAACAAAGGATCTTCCCAGGAACAGATTCGCCAGGATGCGTTCGAGAAATATTACGACAAGGGCAAAAACGCCCGGCATCCGAGGGCGGAACGGGCCTGCCGCCTAAAAGGTCCCTGCCTGCCGGAACACCGCCTCGGGGTCATGGAAGGCGTTCTGTCGGTGAAGTCCGTATTGAAAATTGCCCATGAATCCCGTGCTTCTTTGACGGAGTTCCTGACGGCGCTGATGATCTGTTCCGTTCACGACGGAATGGCCGTCGGAGACTGCGCGCACCCTGTGGTGATCACGGTCCCGGTCGATCTGAGAAACTATTTTAAAACGCAGACGGCGCGCAATTTCTTCGGGATCATCCATGTCAGCCATTCTTTTAAGACGGGCGGGGATTCTTTTCCCGAGGTGCTGGAAAATGTCAAACGCTCTTTTCAAGAACAGCTGAATCCGGAAACCATGCTTGGAATCATAAACCGCTATTGCTCCCTGGAAAACAATGCCGCGATCAAGGCGATCCCGCTGGAAATCAAAATTCCATGCCTGAAGCTCGCAGGGCGGTATGCGGAAAGCGAAGATACGGCCGCGGTTTCCAATCTTGGCAAAATCGCCATGCCCCCGGAGATGAACGCCCACATCCGGCTTTTCAGCGTTGTGGTCAGCACCCGGCGCCCGCAGATCTGTTTCTGCTCGTTTGGGGACACGCTGACCATCAGCTATTCCACACGGCTGGAAAGCACCGATCTCCCGCGGCGTTTTTTCCGGCGGCTGGTGGATTTGGGGATCCGGATCGAGATCAACTCCAATTTGGAGCAATTGGAGGAAGAAACCGATGATGTACTGTAAAAACTGCGGAATCCATTTTCGGGGAAAATACGGCCGCTGCCCCTTGTGCAAGGGAGAGCTGACGGGGACGCCGGAGAAAGACGGAAACGTATTTCCGGTGATTCCGCCGCGCAGAAAAACCGGCCGGCCGCTTTTGATCTGGCTGGCGTTCGGGTCGGTCGCCGCGGCGGCCGTCAGCACGGCGGTCAACCTGATCCTGCCGTCGGGAGGATGGTGGTTTCTGTTTGTGCTGGGAGGGGTCGGGAGCCTCTGGCTCTCTCTTGCGCTGGTGCTGAAAAAGAAAAGGAACATCCCCAAGACCATTTTATGGCAGGTAGGCCTTCTTTCCGTACTGGCCTTTGTCTGGGACCTGTTCACCGGGTTTCGCGGCTGGTCGCTGGACTATGTGTTCCCCATTCTCTGTACCGGTTCCATGACCGCCATGGCTGTGATTGCGAAAGTCCGGAAACTCGACATACAGAATTACATTCTGTATTTGATCATCGACTGTGTATTCGGGCTTTTATCCTTTGCCTTATTGGTGACGGGAAGAATCCGCACCGTCGTTCCGTCCGCCGTCTGTTTTGCTTCCACCATCATCTTTCTGGCCGCATTGTTGTTTTTTGAAGGCAAAGCGCTTCTGGCTGAAATCCAGCGCAGATTTCATTTATAAACCGCACTGTAGGGGGGCGATTCCATGGCCGGAATACAAAAAGAGATCCAGACAAGGCTGTTCAAACTGCAGGACCCGAACTATAAGAATTTTCAGAGTAAACTGATCCCCACGGTCAATCCGGATACCGTGATCGGCGTCCGCACCCCCGCATTGCGGAAGCTGGCCCGGGAGCTTTCCGGGGAGCCGGAGATCGGGGAATTTCTCAAGCTTCTCCCGCACGCCTACTATGAGGAAAACAACCTGCACGGGCTTCTGATCGCGGCCGTCAGGGATTACGACACCGTTATGGATCTGCTGGAAAAATTTCTCCCGTATGTGGACAACTGGGCTACCTGTGATCTGATATCTCCCAAGGTGTTCCAAAAGCATCGGCCGGAACTGTACGGAGCAATCAGGCGCTGGCTGAAATCCGGCCGGACCTATACGGTCCGGTTCGGCATTGGGATGCTGATGAGCTTTTATCTGGACGACGCGTTCCGTCCGGAAATTCTGGAACTTGTCGCCGCGGTCCGGTCTCCGGAATATTACGTGAACATGATGATTGCCTGGTTTTTCGCCACCGCGCTGGCCAAACAGTACGACGCCGCACTGCCGATGATCCAAAACCGAAAGCTGGAAAAATGGACGCACAACAAGACGATTCAGAAGGCAATTGAGAGTTACCGGATCGGCGGGCAACAGAAAACCTATTTGCGGAGCATGAAAGTCAAATAAAAAGGCGCCCGCGGGGTCTTTTTATTGTCTAAAGGACTTGATGGAATCCCCTAATCGTTCATCCATCTTGTTGGAATTTTTAATGCCATCGCACGCTCAATTTCTTTTTGCATTTCTTCCGTGGCCCTTTTATTGAAAACCCATAATTCAGAGCAAAATCTAATCATCTCCAAGCCTAACGTTAGTCCAATCGTCTTATCCAAAGCATTTTCATAGTTGAGGGCGCCTGAAAACATGGTGAGCGGGGCAATTGGAATATATCCCATATGGATCAAGATTTTGCAGGAACGCCTTGTTGCATTCATACATTTTGAAATATCTCCACGAATTGCTGAGCAAACGTAAATTGCTTTCATAGGCTGGGAACCCGTATTTTCCAACGCAACCGCAGTAGTTCCCCGAGTGCCGATATTTCGAAATGCTCTATTTTCTTTTACCAAGGGAACAACCCAATTTACTGCATTTTTCTGTATATTCAAGGCGTGAGCATATGCTGCACGATCGTTCTGTGCCTCAACGGCTTTAAGATATGCCCCTACGGCCCTTTCTACCTTTGCAAATTCGCTTTCAGTCAATGTTTTCCACATCCTTATGGTATTTTCCCTCTGCGGCAATGACTGCGCATCGGTTCCCTTACCATGATGCAAGTAGTGATGAGAATATGTCAAGTGCCTTTGCCGTCCATCAGAGCACCGCCGTTAAGACAGGTGAGCCATCCGTATTCGGGTTTTGCCATTCCTCGGCGGCTGTTCATATCGGGTACATACCTTTGCGGTATTATAAAAATAAATAAATCTAAACGGAGGCTGATATGGACCAAAGCGCTATAAGGACAGTCCTGAAAAGTAAGCTTGCAGTGTATACGGCCTATTACCGGGAAGCCAGGAAAACGAAAGACCTGAAACGCATCATTCTATTTGGCCCAATCATAAGCGATCTACAGAACGAGATCGCACTTCTGGAAGAATAACCTGCGGCTCTGCTTCGGCAGGGCTGTTTTTTTGCTGGTTCGCCCACGATCTTCCTTTTCAGCTTTGATTTTGTCCATCGTTTTGTACGCCCTGTGCCGCGTATTTGAAACGGAAAGCCCAACGAGGAAAAATCCCCCCTCGCCATACAAGGCGCTGGGCGGCTTCCTGCGGCATGTGGAGCACTCCTTTATTGGCATAAAATATATTTCCCTCGATCCGGATACAACTTCCGGAGCGTTCTGTGGGTCTTCTCATGCTCCCGCCCTATGGGAAAAGTGTTTGGGATGCGAAGCTTGGAGCAATTATCGGCGTGTCTCCCGGAAAGCTGAGCGCGTTTGGCTCAAATCATCATTTGCGCCAATCCATGGTATTTTTAAATGTCTAATATAATGCAACAGCCTTGGCGACATGGATCAATCATTTTTAACGGAACCTGCTTTGTGGCAGGAGCCGCATTTTAATAAATTTCGTTTGGTTTGCATCCGCTATCCAGAGGGGAGAAGGCCTTCGTGAAAAATGAATGGAACTGAAGGCCGGGATGTGAAGGTTCGATTCCGGTCCATGTTCCGCGAGTCTCTTCGCTTTTTATGGGGAAAACAAAAGATTTGGGCGGTTCCCAACTTGCGCCGGAATCCGCTGCGGCCAACGTCGCCAATAAAAAAAGCGCCCACAAGGGGCGTCTTTTTTATTGGTGGAGATGACGAGAGTCGAACTCGTGTCCGAGGG
>ENA-UOOI01000883-UOOI01000883.1-fermentation-metagenome-genome-assembly--contig:-NODE-883-length-35365-cov-15.364203_pt1 | contig 35365 bp, 30 predicted proteins | sample MGYA00245779_ERZ724027 | MGnify/ENA primary metagenome ERZ724027 (study PRJEB28704, sample SAMN03018318) | fermentation metagenome | biome: anthropogenic terrestrial biome; feature: soil; material...
ACACCGAGCGCGCCATCGTCAGCTACGACAACCTGGGCATCGCCCGCCTGATCTATCAGCTGCCCACCACGCTGTGCGAGGCGTTCCTCAAGGAAGTGTTCAAGCGCGGCTCCATCGATTCGCTCGACCACGAGACGCTGTTCACCATCCAGCGGTTCTTCGAGAACAACCTGAACGTCTCAGAGACCTCGCGCAAGCTGTTCGTCCACCGCAACACCCTGGTCTACCGGCTCGAGAAGATCAAGAAGATCACCGGCCTGGACCTGCGCGAGTTCGAGGACGCCATCGTGTTCAAGGTCGCCCTGATGGTCAAAAAGTATCTTTCTTCCAACCCGTCAAAATTTTAGGGCGGCTTTCAGCCTGAATTTTACAGGAAGTAAAAAGTAACAGAAATATTACAAAATAATCACAAAAAAGAACAATAAAAGCGCCGCCCATTGGTATGATGAAACCGTACCGGTGGGCTGCGCGTTTTTGCCCGCCGACGGGGCCGAGAGGGGAACGGTTGATTTACAGGAAACGATTGGAGATATTGGAGCGATCGCATTGATAGAGTTTCAGGATGTCAGTAAAATTTATCCGAACGGCACGCAGGCACTGAACCGCGTGAACCTGCGGGTGGAGGACGGGGAGTTCGTGTTCATCGTCGGGGCTTCCGGCGCCGGGAAGAGCACGTTCCTGAAGCTAATCACCTGCGAGGAGCGCCCCACCGAGGGCGAGATCATCGTGGGCGAGCAGAAGCTTTCGGAGCTGCGGCGCGGCGAGGTCCCGTACTTAAGGCGCATGATGGGCATGGTGTTCCAGGATTTCCGGCTCATCAACAAGATGACGGTCTACGAGAACGTGGCGTTCGCCATGCACGTGGTGGGGGCTTCCAGCCGGGAGATCCGGAGGCGCGTGCCGTACATACTGGGCCTTGTGAATCTGCAGGACAAGGCGCGCTGCCACCCGCGGGAGCTTTCGGGCGGCGAGCAGCAGCGCGTGGGGCTGGCGCGCGCCCTCGTGAACAACCCCAAGCTGCTGATCGCGGACGAGCCCACGGGCAACGTGGACCCGGCGCTGTCGTTTGAGATTGTGGACCTTCTCAGCGAGATCAACAAGCGCGGGACGACCGTGCTGATGGTCACGCACGAGCATTCGCTCGTCAAAAAGTTCCGGCGCCGAGTCGTCGAGATCAGGAGCGGCTCGGTCGTCGCCGACAGCTGCACATGGGAGGTGGCGCGATGATCCGCAGTTTCCGCTATCTTCTGAAGGAGGGCGTGCGGAACATCTGGAGCAACCGGACCATGTCGCTGGCCTCGGTGGGGGTGCTGATCTCCTGCCTGCTGCTTACGGGGGCGGCCGTGCTGTTCTCCATGAACATCAACGCCGCCATGAAGGCGATCGAGGGCACCAACTCCGTCAAGGTCTACATGAAGGAGGGGCTGCCGGTGCTTTCGGCCGTCAAGGTCGGCGCCGAGATCAAAAAGCTCGACAACATCGCGAGCTGCAAGTTCATCCCGAAGGACGACGCGCTCGAGCGCGTGATGGGGATGCTGGGCGAAAAGGACGCGGCGCTGCTGAACGGCATGACGGGCAAAGACAACCCCCTGCCCGACGCCTACCAGGTCTCGTTCCGCGACCTTTCAAAATATAAGGCGACCGTCGCCAAGATCCAGCAGATCGACGGCGTGGGCAGCGTGAACGACTATTCCGACATCGCCGCCAAGCTCACGAAGCTGGACCGCATCGTCACCACGGGCGGCTTCTGGATCATCCTGCTGCTGAGCCTGGTCTCGCTGTTCATCATCTCCAACACCATCCGCGTGACGATGTTCTCGCGCAGGCTGGAGATCAACATCATGAAATCGGTCGGCGCGACCAACTGGTTCGTGCGCGTGCCGTTCATCGTGGAGGGCGTGGCCATCGGCCTGATCTCGGGGGCCGTGAGCAGCGGCATCCTGCACCTGCTCTACAGCCAGCTGACCCGGACGTTGACCTCGATCGTGCGCTTCTCGCCCATCGAGATCGGCGCCGTCTCCGGGCGGCTGACGGCGGCCTTCCTGCTGGCCGGGTGTCTGTTCGGCGCGCTGGGCGGCATGATCTCGATCGGGAAGTACCTGAAAAAAGAAGGAGGCGATATCGTTGACTGGTAAGCGGATTGCGAAATGCGCGGCGGCCGCGGCCCTGGCGCTGCTGGTTTTCGCCTCCGGCTGGTTCGGCACGGTGCCGGTTTCGGCCTCGTCCCTCACCTCGCTGCGCCAGAAGCAGAGCCAGCTCAAGCAGGAGCAGCAGCAGATCGCGCAGGATCTGAAGAAGCTGAAAAACGACAAAGCCAAGAAGCTGGAGTATAAAAAGGCGCTGGACGCGCAGATTACCAACAAGCGGAACCAGATCGACAACCTGAACGACCAGATCGCGGGCTACGACGCCGACATCAAGGCGAAGGAGGCCCAGATCGCGGACAAGCAGCGCAGCATCGACGAGGACACCCGGAAGTTCAAGGAGCGCGTGCGCGCGCTGTACCTGACGGGGGAGGCCTCCAACCTCGAGATCATCCTGAGCGCGGAGAACATCATGGACCTCGCCGACAAGGCGGAGCTCCTGCGGGTGATCTCGGAGCACGACACCGAGCTGATCAACCGGCTGAAAAGCGACATGGAGAGCGTCCGGCAGCAGAAGGAGCAGATCGAGGCCAGCCGCAAATCCGTGACCGAGGCCCGGTCCGAGTACGAGCAGGATGAGAAGGACCTGACCCAGCTTGAAAACGAGGCGGCGCAGGTGATCGCCGGCCTTTCCGCCGACGAGCAGCAGAAGCTTGCCGACAACAAGAAGGTCGCGGCCCAGCAGGCGCAGCTCGACCGGGCGATCGACGACTGGTTCAAGGCCTATTACGCCGAGCTGGCGCGCAAGAAGAACAGCGCGGGCGGGGGCGGCGCGGGCGCCGGCAGCGGCGGCTACGTGAGCAAGGGCAACTTCACGTGGCCCGTGCCGAGCTGCACCAACATCACCAGCGGATACGGCTGGCGCAACCTCGGCGGCGGCAGCGAGTTCCACAAGGGCGTCGACATCTCGCGCGGCGGTATTTACGGCGCGCCCATCGTGGCGGCGGATTCCGGCCGCGTGATCCAGGCCGGCATGGGCTATTACGGCACCGGATACGGCGGGTACGGCAACGTGGTCGCCATCGACCACGGCGGCGGGTACTCCACGCTGTACGGGCATATGAGCCGGGTGGCGGTCGGGAACGGCCAGCAGGTGAAAAAAGGGCAGATCATCGGCTATGTGGGCAGCAGCGGCCAGGCGACCGGCCCCCACCTCCATTTCGAGATCCGCGTGAACGGCGCCGCCCAGAACCCGATGAAGTGGTTCGGCTGAGGCGGGCGGCGGCAAAGGACGGGCGCAGATGAGCAGAAAAATCTCCGTCGCGGCCGCCGTGTCGGTCGCGGCGGTGACGGCGGCCGTGACGGTCTCGCTGACCTACGGCTACGCGATGGACAATTTCAACCGGAAGGTCGCGGACGTGACCGAGCGGCAGGCCATGTACACCAAGCTGAGCGAGATCGACCGCAAGGTGCGGCAGGACTACATCGGCAAGCTGGATGAGGCGGCGCTGAGGGACGGCCTCTGCGCCGGCTATGTCGGCGGGCTGAGCGACCCGCACGCGCAGTACCTTTCCGCCGAAAAGTACAAGGCGTATCTCGGCTCGGCCGGGTCCTCGGGCACCGGCGCGGGCATCGCCACCGTGCAGGACCGCGACGGGAACATGGAGGTCATCGAGGTGGCGCCCGGCTCCCCGGCGGAAAAGGCTGGCGTCAAAAAAGGCGACACCATCGTCGCCGTCGACGGCGACGACGTGGCGCGCATCACCTACGCCGCCGCCCTCAACCGGTTGGACGGCACGGCGGGCACCCGCGTGAAGTTCCGCATCCTGCGCCGGGCCGCGGGGGCGGATTCCGCGGCGGCGGCGCAGCCTTTCGAGCTCACCGTCGTCCGCGGGGAGTACCGGCAGCAGACCGTGACCTCCTCCCTGATCAACGGGAACATCGCGTTCATCCGGATCAGCCGCTTCGCGGACGGCACGCCGCAGGAGTTCAACACCGCCCTTTCCCGCCTGATCCGCGGGGCGGCGGGCCTTGTGGTGGACCTGCGGAACAACAGCGCGGGCAGCGTGGCCTCCGCCGCGCAGGTGCTGGACACCCTGCTGCCCGCGGGGGACACGGTCGCCAGCCGCGACCGCACGGGCAAGGTCACGGTGGAGTTCACTTCGAAGGCGAACGAGATCCCGCTGCCGGTCAGCGTGCTCGTGAACGGCGGAACCTCCGGCGCGGCCGAGCTTTTCGCCGCCGACGTGCGGGATTTCAGGAAAGGGCTGGTCGTCGGGGAAAAGACGGCCGGCAGCAGCGCGAAGGTGGAGGCCGTCCCGCTTTCGGACGGGTCGGCGGTCCTGCTGCCCGTCGCGGAGTACCTGCCGGCGGGGAAAAAATCGTTCGGCGGCGCGGGCGTCGCCGCGGATATCGGGAAGAGCCTTTCCGAAGAACAGCGGGCCCTGCTGGAGCGCAACGGCCTTCCCCCCGCGCAGGACGCGCAGGTGAGCGCCGCGGTGGCCTCGCTGGCGCGGCAGGGGGCCGCCGTGCTGCGGATGCCGGAGGCCTCCTCGGCCGCCGCTCCGGGAGGTTCCTCCGCCCCGGCGGCGGTGGACTGAGCGGGTCCGGCGGTGTTGACAGAACGCCGCCGGATCACTATAATGGTACTATTGTCAACAGTGGTGTTGGCGGCTGACGGCGCGCGGAGAATCCGCCGCTTGGAAAAGGTGGGTTTTACGGTTGATGAAGCAGATTCTTCTTACCAAAGAAGGACTTGAAAAGATGGAGGCCGAGCTTGACGAGCTGAAGGGCGTCAAGCGCAAGGAAGTGGCCGAAAAGATCAAGGTCGCCCTTTCGTTCGGCGACCTTTCCGAAAACAGCGAGTACGACGAGGCGAAGAACGAGCAGGCCATCGTCGAGGCGCGCATCGCGGATATCGAGGCCATGCTGAAAAACGTGCGGGTCCTCGACGAAAGCGAGCTCAGCTCCGGGACCATTCACATGGGCTCGAAGGTGGAGCTGCGCGTCACCAACCCGAAGACCGGCAGCAGCCGGGTCGTCAACTACAAGATCGTCGGCTCGAACGAGGCCGACCCCCTCAACGGCTGCATCTCCGACGAATCGGCCGTGGGCAAGGCTTTGCTTGAGCGCGGCATCGGCGACAAGGTCGCGGTGGAAGTGCCCGCCGGAACGATGGAATACGAGGTTCTGACCATCTCCAAATAAACAGCGGGCAGGCGAGGGCTTCTTCCCCCCTGCCCGCTTTTTATCGGCACACGAAATTTGAAAGGCGGGAAAAACAAATGAGCGAGGAAACGACAGGCACGGCGCAGGGCGGCGGGACGCAGCCGGAGGTCGGCGAGGCCGAGATCCGGCGCGGCAAGCTGAAGAGCCTGCGGGAAGCGGGCAAGGACCCGTTCCTCATCACCACCTGCCCGCGCGACCACACGGCGCAGGAGATCCGCGACGGCTTCGCGCAGCTGGAAAACAAAGACGTCTGCATCGCCGGGCGCATCATGGGCTGGCGCGACATGGGCAAGGCCGGCTTCATGGACCTGTACGACCGCACGGGCCGCATCCAGGTCTACATGAAGATCGACCAGGTGGGGGAGGAGAGCTACTCCGACCTCAAGAATTACTGGGACGTCGGGGACATCGTCAGCGTGAAGGGGTACGTGTTCAAGACGCGCCGGGGGGAGATCTCGGTCCACGCGAAGGAGATCCGCCTGCTTGCGAAGTCGCTGCTCCCGATGCCGGAAAAGTTCCACGGCCTGAAGGACACCGACCTGCGCTACCGCCAGCGGTACATCGACCTGATCGTCAACCCCGAGGTCAAGGAGACGTTCGTCCGCCGCAGCCGCATCATCCGCGCCGTGCGCGCCGCGCTGGACGACGCCGGCTACATCGAGGTCGAGACGCCCGTGCTCAACACCATCCCCGGCGGGGCGGCCGCGCGGCCGTTCGTCACCCACCACAACACGCTGGACATCGACATGTACCTGCGCATCGCGACCGAGCTGCACCTCAAGCGGCTGATCGTGGGCGGCATGGAGCGCGTCTACGAGATCGGCCGCATCTTCCGCAACGAGGGGATGGACGTGCGGCACAACCCGGAGTTCACCACCCTGGAGATGTACGAGGCCTACACCGATTACCGCGGCATGATGGAGCGCACCGAGAACCTGGTGCACGCCTGCGCGCTGGCTTCGTGCGGGGGCGACCGCGTCTCTTACCAGGGCGAGGAGATCGATTTTTCGGTGCCGTTCCGCCGCATCAGCATGAACGAGGCTATCCAGAGATGCACGGGCGTCGATTTCCTCTCGTTCCGGGGCGACGACGCGAAGGCGCGCGAGGCCGCCGCGCAGCTCGGGATCGAGCCGAAGCCCGGCGCGCAGTGGGGCGACGTGATGGCCCTCGCGTTCGACGAGAAGGTGGAGCCCACCCTCGTGCAGCCCACGTTCGTCTACGATTATCCCGTTGAAATTTCGCCGCTGACCAAGCGCAAGCGCGGCACGCCCGAGCTGGTGGAGCGGTTCGAGCTTTTCGCCGGCCGGCTGGAGCTGGCGAACGCCTACTCCGAGCTGAACGACCCCGACGACCAGCGCGCCCGCTTCGTGCGCCAGATGGAGCTGCGCGCGAAGGGCGACGAGGAGGCCAACATGATCGACGAGGATTTCCTGACGGCCCTGGAATACGGCATGCCGCCGACCGGGGGCATGGGCATGGGCGTCGACCGCCTGGTCATGCTGCTGACGGACAGCGCCTCCATCCGCGACGTGCTGCTGTTCCCGACCATGAAGCCGAAGGAGGAATAGCCGTGGCGAGAGAAGGGTATCTTCTGCATGCCGGAAAGGATGAAATCCACGACCCGTCCGTCGAGATCCGGGCGGACACCCCGAGAAAAAAGTGGGACAATTTCTGGTATTACCACAAGAAGCACGTGATCCTCGGCGTGCTGGCGGCGGCGGTCCTCGGCTATGTGATCTACGACACCGCGAGCGCCGTCCGGCCGGACTACACCGTCGGGCTGGCGACGCAGGCCGCCTACCCTTCCGAGGTGACCGACGCCCTCCAGACCGAGATGGCGAAATACGGGAAGGACCTCAACGGGGACGGCCGCGTGGTCGTTTCGGTCGTGCCCTACGTCCTTGCGGGCGGCGACGACCTGCCCTCGGGCTCCCTGGCGGACCCGCAGGCGCTGATGGCCTACCAGACCAAGTTCATGGCGGACCTCAGCGCGGGGGACAGCATCCTGTTCTTCACGGACGACGCGACGTTCCGGAAGGTGCAGGGGCAGGACGGCGTCTTCGCCTACACCGACGGCTCGACCCCGAAGGAGGGCGACAAGGACTACGACCGGATGCGCGTGCCGCTCGAAAAATGCCCGAAGCTCGCGGGCCTTAAAATCCGCTTCGAGACCGCCTCCGGCAGCGCGGAAGCCGGTCTGCCGAAGGGCCTGAGCCTTTCGCTGCGGGTCTATTACGGCTCCGGGATCGAGGGCAAGGCGCCGGAATACTACGCCGCCTCGAAGCAGCTGTTCCAAAAGCTGACGGCGGCCTGAACCGGCGGGCCCGTGATAAAAGGCGCGGCGGCGGGGAAAGCTGAAAACGCCCGCCGCTCTTTTTTGCCGGGCCTAAACTTTATAAAAAATTCATACCTTCCCCCGCGTTTCCCTCTATAATAAAGGGACGGGGCGGACGCGCGGGAACGGCCGGCCCGAAATTCGGATGCCGGAGCAGGCGAAGGAGGAGAATCCATGTCGGCGGGTAAAATATTGGTGGTGGACGACGACCAGAATATCTGCGAGCTTTTGCGCCTGTACCTGGAAAAGGAAGGCTTCACCCCGGTGCTGGCGGACGACGGCAAAAAGGCGCTGGAGGTCTTCGACCGGGAGAACCCGGACCTGATCCTCCTCGACATCATGCTCCCCGGCCTGGACGGCTGGCAGGTCTGCCGCGAAATCCGGAAGAAATCCCAGTGCCCCATCATCATGCTGACCGCGAAGGGCGAGGTTTTCGACAAGGTCCTCGGCCTGGAGCTGGGGGCCGACGACTACGTCGTCAAACCGTTCGAGGCCAAGGAGGTCGTCGCGCGCATCAAGGCCGTGCTGCGCCGCCTGGGCAAGAACGGCAGCGGCCAGGTCAAGGAGGTCAAGTACGACAAACTCTCCATCAACCTGACCAACTACGAGCTGAAGGTCAACGGCAAGCAGATCGACACCCCGCCCAAGGAGATGGAGCTGATCTACCACCTGGCCAGCAACCCGAACCGCGTCTTTACCCGCGACCAGCTCCTGGACGAGGTGTGGGGGTTCGATTACTACGGCGACAGCCGCACCGTGGACGTGCACATCAAGCGCCTGCGCGAGAAGCTGGAGGGCGTCTCCGACCAATGGGCGCTCAAGACCGTGTGGGGCGTCGGCTATAAATTTGAGGTCAAAGAGTAAAGGCTCCGCTCTTCCGGGGTGAAAATATGCGCAGAACCCTGTTCAAAAAATATCTCGGCATCACGTCCTCCGTGATCCTGGTCAGCTTTTTGATTCTGAGCCTCGTGATGCTGATCTTCATTTCCGGCTACTGGAAAAACGAAAAGCGCGGCCTGCTGCGCAAAAACGCGGAAAGCGTGGCCGGCATCACGGCGGCGAGCGCGATCTCGGTGACGCGGAACGAGTACACGCTGGACGCGCGGAAGATCCAGAACTTCACGATGGCCTTCGCGCAGAACATCGATTCCGACATCTTTATCACCCAGACCGGCGGGCAGCTGGTCCTCGCGGCCTTCGGCAGCGGCGGGGACGTGGACAGCACGAAGAAGATCGGGCAGGAAGTCATGAAGCAGGCGCTGGCCGGGCGCTACAGCGCCGAGGGGACGCTGGGCGGCGTCTACAAGCGGCCGTACTATATCGTCGGGGTGCCCATCACGGTGGAGACCGCGGCCGGCCCCACGGCCATCGGCGCGGTGTTCGCGGCCTATGGCACGTCCTCGTTCAACGCCTTCCGCGGCGAGATGGTGAAGATCTTCCTCCTCGCGGCGATCGCGGCGTTCCTGGTCTCGTTCTGCATTGTGTGGCTGTTCTCGTACCGCATGGTGCAGCCGCTGCGCAAGATGGCGGCCGCGGCGCGCGCCTTCGGCGAAGGGGACTTCTCGGTCCGGGTGCCGGTGTGCAGCGAGGACGAGATCGGCCAGCTTTCCGTCGCGTTCAACCACATGGCGGATTCGCTCGCTTCGAGCGAGGGCGCGCGCCGCAATTTCATCGCCAACGTGTCGCACGAGCTGAAGACCCCCATGACGACCATCGCCGGCTTCGTCGACGGCATCCTCGACGGCACCATCCCGCCGGAAAAGGAAAGGCATTACCTCATGATCGTCTCGCAGGAGGTCAAGCGCCTTTCGCGCCTGGTCCGCACGATGCTGAGCCTTTCCCGCATCGACAGCGGCGAGCTGCGCCTGAACCCCGCCCGCTTCGACCTGACGAACACCGTCCTGCTGGTCCTTCTCTCGTTCGAGCAGAAGATCGAGGCGAAGAAGATCGACATCCAGGGGATCGGGGACGCGGAAAGCCTGTTCGTGAACGGCGACCCCGACATGATCCATCAGGTGGTCTACAATCTGGTCGACAACGCCGTCAAATTCACGAACGAGGGCGGCTATATCCGCATCACCGTGACCGAAAAGCCGGACCGGGCGGTCGTCTCCGTCGAGAACAGCGGCGCCGGCATCGCGCCGGAGGACCTGCCGCTGGTGTTCGACCGCTTTTACAAGGCGGACAAATCCCGCAGCAGGGAGAAGAACGGCCTCGGCCTCGGGCTTTATATCGTGCGGACCATCATCCACCTGCACGGGGGGGAGATCACCGCCGAAAGCGAGTTCTGCCGGTTCTGCCGGTTTACCTTCTGGCTCCCGAAGAAGGCCGAGCCGCCGCACGAGCGCGACGGTCAGCGCCGCCTTGTGGAAACCACCGCCGGGCGGCCCGCCGCCCCCGAAAAATAGGAGAAGGTGCCTTATGAGCGATCAGGACTGGAACCATCAGGAGAAAGACCCCTGGGAGCAGGAGGATAGAAAAGCGCAGGAAACGCCGGGCGCCGGGGCGCCGGAGCCGGAGCATCCGCAGGAAGGCCGGCCGGCCGGCGCGCCTCAGCCGGGCGATGAGGGCCGGCCGGGCGCGGACCGGCAAACGCCGCCGAACCCGCAAACGCCGCCGAACCCGCCCTACGGGAACGGCTACGGCCCGTACGGCGGCTATCCTTACGGCGGAGGCTACGGTTCCTACGGCCCGCCGCCGTACCGCGGCCCTTACGGACCGACCCCTCCGCCGAAACGTATGGGCACCGGTCTGAAGGTCTTTCTGTGGGCCGTGGGCGTCGTGACGGTGGGGCTGGTCTCCGCCTTCATCCTCTTCGCGGTGCAGCCGCGGGCCTTTTCGCAGGCGCCGGAGACCGGCGCCTCCTCCGGCAAACCGGCCGTCTCCGAGCCCGCCGGCGCGCAGAGCGGCCCGGCGGCCTCCTCCCGCGCCGTGATCGGCGGCGTGCAGGGCGACGGCACGGATGCGGACTCGGCCGGCGTCACCATCCAGAAGAGGCCTTCCGGCGCCGCCCTGGACGCGAAGCAGGTGTATAAGAAGGTCATCCGCAGCGTGGTGGGCGTCGAGACCACCATCCCGGCCTCCGCCACGGCGACGGGGCGGGAGGCGCAGGACGAGGGCACCGGCATCGTCGCCACGGCGGACGGATATGTTCTGACCAACGCCCACGTGGTCGATTACTCCCGCAGCAACAGCGTGAAGGTCGTGCTTTACGACAACAAGGAATACGCGGCCAAGGTGGTCGGGTTCGACAAGACCTCCGACCTTGCGGTGCTGAAGATCAACGCCAAAAATCTCGCCCCGGCCGAGTTCGGCAGCGCGGCCGAGATGGAGGTCGGGGACCCGGTCATCGCGATCGGCAACCCGGGCGGGCTCAGCTTCGCCGGCTCGCTGACCGGCGGCTATGTCTCCGCGCTCAACCGCAGCATCGAGAGCCACAGCGACAACGGCATGACCTACATCCAGACCGACGCGGCCATCAACCCGGGCAACTCCGGCGGCCCGCTGGTCAACCTGTACGGGCAGGTCATCGGCATCAACTCCAACAAGATCGTCGCCACGGGATACGAGGGCATGGGCTTCGCCATCCCGGTCAGCAACGCGAAGAACATCATCAACCAGCTTGTCCGCAGCGGGTATGTGGCGGGGCGCACGCGGCTGGGCATCTCGGGCAATACCGTGGAGGCGGTCTACCGCCAGATCGGGTACCCGGAGGGCGTGATGGTCAAATCGATCGACGGCGACAGCGACATGAAGCGCGCCGGCGTCAAGCCGGGCGACGTGATCACCGCCGCCGACGGCAAGCAGCTCACCGGCATGGACGACCTTTACGCCGTGCTGTCGGGCCACAAGCCGGGCGACGAGATCTCCATGACGATCTACAGCGGTTCCATCACCGGCGGGGGCGAGACCCGGAACGTGCGGGTCAAGCTTCTGGAAGACAAGGGCGAGACGCAGCAGTGACCTGCGCGGCGCTTCCGCTTTTTTCCTTTTCGCCGCATAGGCTCTTTTTCGTGCGGGCATAATCAAAAACAGAGGCAGCATCAAGAGCGGTTTGCCGGCTTTTCAGCCGTCCGGCACAGCCGCATGGATTTTTATCGAGAGGTGTGAATGATTCCATTGAAACGTCTGATCGTCCTCGCATTGGCGGCCGCCGTTGTGGCCGCGGCTTTTTTCGGTTGTAAAAAACAGGACAGCACGCAGTCCGGCGGGCCGGGCACGCAGAGCGGCGCGTCCGCTCCGCTTTCCTCCGGCACGGCTTCGGGCGCGCCTTCGGGCACCGCTGCACCCTCGGGCGGAGCCGCTTCCGGGGGCGCGGCCTCCGCGGCGGGGCAGTCGGTCCCCGCCAAGGTCGTCGTCAAACCGTCGGTTTCCGTCCAGGAGACGGCTTATAAATTCGTCAAGGACAAAAAGAGCCTGCGGGCGGAGTATCCGCAGATCTCCTCTTCCGGCAAGGATTACGGCAAGGTCAACGAGCTGCTGAAGAGCACGGCCCTCAAGACCATCCAATCCGTCGGCACCGCGAACACCGCCGCCTTTGCGGAGGTCAAGGTCACGGACCACGTCGCCTACAAGGATGAAAACTTTCTCAGCGTCACGTTCCAGGAAAGCTACAAATCCGCCGAGGACGCGGAGGCGAAGCGGTCGTTCCGGGCCGTCAACTACGACCTGAAGGCCGGCCGCGCGCTTTCCGCAGCCGATATGGTCCAGAACAACGGCGCGCTGCTGAAGGCGCTGCAGAACGCCGTCCAGTCGCAGATGTCCGAGAAGAAGGCCGCCTCTTACCCGGCGTCCGTCGTGCAGGCGGGCGCGGCCTCCGCGGTCCTCTATTTCAAGGACAACGGCACCATGGGCTTCAGCCTGCCCGTCTCCCACGAGCTGGGCGACCATGTGGAGCTTTCCGTCAAGTACAAGGACACGGCCGGATTCCGCACCGAAAATTCCGCGTGGCAGAACTTTGTGAAAAAGTAATTTTTTCCTCAGCGGCTCCCGACGCTTTTGAAGCGCGGCGCGATGAAAGTTTTCGCCCGCCTTTTTCAAAAGGCGGCGCGGCCTTATTTTCCCGAAGAAAAGCGAAGGCAAAAATTTTGATTTTGCCTTCGCTTTTTCCGCGCCGCATGGTATGATAAAGGCGATCGGAGAAGCCGCCCGCCCCTGCCCTGGAGAACAGGAGACGTCCGCATGAAAAAAATACGCCCTTATCTTTTTCCCCTCGCCCTGTGGGTCCTGTTCGAGGCGATCGCGGTTGCGCTGGGACTGGCCCGCGGGAGCCTGTTTTACCTGCTCAACTTTTCGTATATCGGAACCTGCGTTTCCCTCGGCATCGTTTTCTACATAAAAAAAGTGAAGTACGCGCGGAACCTGGTCCAGCTTTCCGTCGGGCTTTACATGCTGGTGTACCTCGGCGTGCTGTCGCGCGAGAACATGCAGATCGAGGGGTTCTGGTTCTACCTTTTTTCCGGCGTGTTCGCGGCCGCCGTGCTGCACTATGCGATCGCCAAGATCTTCGGGCCGCTGCTGTTCGGGCGCGGTTGGTGCGGCTACGCCTGCTGGACGGCGATGGTCCTCGACCTGCTGCCCTACAAGACGCCGCGCGCCCCGAGGAAGAAATTCGGCTTTGTGCGGTGGATCGTGTTCGCGGCCTCGCTCCTGTTCGTGGGCGCGCTGTTCCTGCTGCGCGTCCCGGACCTGGACCGGGTGATGTTCGTGAGCTTCCTGGCCGGAAACGCGCTGTATTACGGGGTCGGCGTTGCGCTCGCGTTCGCGCTGAAGGACAACCGGGCGTTCTGCAAATACGTCTGCCCGATCACCGTTTTCCTGAAGCCCGCGAGCTATTTCTCGCTGCTGCGCGTGAAAAACGACCAAGCGAAATGCATCTCCTGCGGAAAATGCCGCCGCGTCTGCCCGATGGACGTCGATATGACCGACAATTCCCGCGGGCGCCTGAACGGCACGGAGTGCATCCTCTGCATGAAATGCCTGGAGGAGTGCCCCCGCGGCGCGCTCCATCTCTAAGCAGCCGGCAGCGGCCGGTCCCGGCCCGCCGTTCAGCCCGGAGCAAAAAAGAAGCTTTTTGAGACGGGACGGTTCCGGGCAACTCCCGTTCCGCGACGGTAAAGTTTTCGCCCGCCTTTTTCAAAAGGCGGAAGGGCTGCGGCTCTGTTCAGGCGTGCGGCGGTATGGTATAATAAAAACATCTTTTGGAAATCGTCTGGAATGGGGGCAGGGCATGAACGTCGAAACGATCCCGTTTACCATCGGAAAAAAGAAAACGATCGCGCTGATCGCCCACGACGGCAAAAAGCGGGAGATGATCGAATGGTGCAGGCAGAATAGGGATATCCTGCGCAGGCACAACCTGTGCGGGACCGGCACGACGGCGTGGCTGGTGGCGGAGAGCACCGGCCTTCCGGTCAAGGGATACAACAGCGGCCCGCTCGGCGGCGACCAGCAGATCGGCGCGAAGATCGTGGAGGGCGCCGTCGATTTCGTCGTGTTTTTCTCCGACCCGCTGGAGGCCCAGCCGCACGACCCCGACGTGAAGGCCCTGCTGCGCATCGCGCAGGTTTACGACATTCCCATCGCCAACAACCGGGCGACGGCCGATTTTATGATCCGCTCCCCGCTGATGGAGGAGGAGTACGTGCATCAGGTCGTCAATTTCCGGCAGAATCTCATCGACCGGATCGGCAAAAAGGAGTTCCTGACGAAATAAGGAGGCGTGGCAGACCGTGCTTACAGTGAAAGTGCTGCTCGACAGTATTGAAAAAGTCAAAAAATTTTCCTCCGCCGTTTCCAAGATCGCCGTGGACTGCGAGCTGGTGGAGGGGGCCCGCATCGTCGACGCAAAATCGATCATGGGGATCTTCAGCATGGATCTCGAAAAGCCGATGGAGCTGCAGATCCACACCGACGACCGGGGGGTTCTGAAACCGCTCGAGCCTTTTTTCGCGGAGAAGCCGTGACTTTTTCATTTTCCCAGGACCGGCGCGCCGTTCTTCCGCGCGCCGGCCGTTTTTTGCGCCGTTTTCGCAGAAATCCCCTTTTCCCCGGCGGGGAGGCGGAATAGTCCGCGCGCCGGAATAATAGGATAGGATGAACGATCTCCATCATGAAAGGGGAAAGGGACCATGAGCAGCGGGATCCAGGCCAAAACGGAGCAGCCCTATCCGCCGGTCCGGGCGGGAGGGAAGAACCCCCTTTACGCGGGCGCCATGCTGAGCAACGTGGGCGGCGGAAATTCCGAGATGAGCGCCGTCGGCCAGTATTTTTACAACAGCCTGGCGGCGGGGGAAAGGTATGGGCAGATCGCCGCGGCCTTCCACTCCGTCGCCGTCGTCGAGATGCACCATCTGGCGATCTTCGGGCAGCTTGCGCTGCAGTTCGGCGTGGACCCGCGCCTCTGGGAGCGGCGCGGCGGCCGCTATTTCTGGTGGACGCCCGCGTATCTGAACTACCCGCGGGAGATCGGCGCGATGCTGCGCGGCGCGGTCGAAAGCGAGAAGGCCGCCGTCCGCAAATACACCCTGCAGGCGCGGAATATCCGGGACGAGAACGCCGTGGCCAACCTTAAGAGGATCCTCCAGGACGAGGAGCTGCACATCCGCATCTTCCAGAACCTGCTGATGCAGCTCGCCGGACCGGGCCCCGGAAAAGGCGCGCGGAAGCCCTGAAGCCCGCTTCCGCCGGGCGTTTTTCCCGGCGCGCAGAGCGGAACCGGCGCGTTCAGGCCGTGGGGCCCCGACGGAAGACGGCGGGGATCCGGTAATCCTCCGCCGGGCTCTTCTCGCCGCGGATCTGCGCGATCAGCAGCGAGACGGCCTTTTCCGCGATGCGGGTCTCGTCCTGTTTGACGTGGGTGAACCGGAAGCCTTCCGGCGCAAGGTAGTCCTCGTCGAAACAGCAGAGCTTCAGCTCCCCCGCGCCGGCGCCGACGGTGACCTTCGCCGCCCGCGCGGCGAGCAGAAAGGGCGGGACGACGCCGTATTCCATGCAGACGACGCCGTCCAGGCCGCCTTTCGTCCGGAGCAGAAAATTCTTCAGAAATTCGACGATGTCCTCCGTCGGGGCGTTGTCCACCATATCGGCGGCGTCCAGAGCGGGGATCGCGCATTTCGGCGCCTCGGGCAGCCCGAGCTGCGCAAGCTGGTCCGAGAACCCTCGCTGGCGTTCCTCCAGCGAGGTGGCGCCGCTTTCCTCGTACGTGACCGGGGAGATCCTCCGGCAGCCTTCTTCCGCGAGGGCCCGGACCAGCTGCGCCGCGGCGCTGCCGTTGTCGGTCCGCACGGAGGGGACGGGGATCCCGTCGAGCCGCTTGTCGACCAGCACCACGGGAAATTTTTCGACCACCAGCTTGAGGATCTCCGTGTTGTAATGGCTGCCGTGGCTCGGCATCACGATCAAGCCGGAGACCCCCTGCGCGATCAGGAACGCGATCTCTTCCTTTTCTTTTTTCTGGTTGCCGTAGGAGAAGCGGACGCACAGCTTGTACCCGGCCTTTTCCGCGGCGCGGTCCATGCGGTACATCATCTCGAGGCCGAAGGGAGTGGAGACGTGCTCCAGCACGGCGCCGATCCGCCGGGCCGCTCCCCCCGCCGGGCCGGGCCGGCCGCCCGGGATCCCGTCCCGCACGAAGGTCCCCCGGCCCGGCACGCGCCGGATGAAGCCTTCCTCCGCCAGAAGGCCGAACGCTTTTTTGACGGTGATGGAGCTCACCTGGAACTCCTTGCGCAGGGCGGCCTCGGAGGGAAGCAGGCCGCCCGCCGGATACTGCCCGGAGCGGATCCTTTCGGCCAGGCTGTCATAAAGCTGTTTGTATAAAAATTCCGACTTCACCACAATCGATCCTTATAAACTCATATCGACATATTTTATCATATCTAACATACAATAAAATATATTTTTTGTCAATCTCGGGTTCCCGCGCCGTGCGGGGGCTTATTCAAAATAGATCGGATTGGAGATCATCGCCGTCATCTCCGGCAGGCCGGGCTGGTAGCTGCGCCGCACCTCGAACCGGCAGAAACCCGCGTCCCCGGCGGAAAATTCCAGCGAATACCGTGCGGCGTCCGGGCCGCAGACGACCTCCTCCGTCTTGCCGCCGGAGATCACGCGCAGCCGGTCCCCGCCCCGCAGGTTGAAGAAGGTCGCCGCCACGGCGGTCCCCTTCGGCGCGGCGCCGCCGAGCAGGGCGTCCCCGGCGCGCGCGGAGACGCCGGGCCCTTCCGGCTCATAGGTGAGGTAGCCGCACCCGCCCTTCAGCGCGGCGAGGATGTCGCCCGGCTCCCGGGAGAGCGCGTAGAGGCAGTCGCACGGGGAGCCGATCCGGTGAAACAGGTCGGGCCGGTGAAAATCGCTCCCGCCGGAGACCGGGATCCGCTCCCCCGCCTCCAGCCGGGACTGCCACCAGGCGAGGCACTCCGCGTTCGCCTTCGGCACGGTGCCGCCGTTCCAGACCTCCGCGAGGTCGAACGGGACGTCGAACCCGAACTTCCACCCGCAGAACGGGCAGAACGGATGGTCCAGCACCAGCAGGGCCCCGGCCGCCCTGGCTTCGCGCAGCTTCTGCAGGACCTGTTCGCGGGTGTTCGCGCAGAAGGGGCTGCGGAGCGGCCGCCGCACGCCGAGCATGCCGCAGTGCCCCCGGTAATGAGTCCATTCCATGCCGGGCAGGACCGTAAGGTCCTTCGCCTGCGGCGGAAGAAGATTCTGCGCGTAGTTGTTGTGGTCGGTGAGGAAGACGTAGTCCAGCCCCGACTGCCTGGCGAGCGCGGCGGCCTCGCCGGCGGAAAGCGCGCCGTCGGAGCCGCGCGTGTGCAGGTGCGTGTCGCCGCGCAGCAGGCGGAGGATTTTCGGCGTGCAGGTCACGGTGTAGACAACGTCGACGCCGCCGGTCTGGATCTGATAGGCGCCGACGACGATGGCCCAGGTGCCGGCCCGCGCGGGCAGAGGGGCGAAGCCCTCCGCGCTGCCGCCGGCGGAGATCCAGACGCGTGTCCGGTTCGAGCCGGAGGAGCCGGCGCACTCGCCGCCCGGCGCCTCGACGGCCAGGTCCACGACGTTGACCTCCCTGCTGCGGGACCAGCCGCCCTCCTCGGCGGTCTGCCGCCGGGGATAGGAATATTCGATGTCGATCCGCTCCGTCCGCTCCGGCACGGAGAACGGGATCGTGAAATACGTCCCCTCCTGCGATTTGGAAATATGCAGCCGGACGGTCTGCGCTTTTGTCAAAAGAATTCCCTCCGTTTCGTTTTTTCCGGGCCCGCGCCCGCCGCGGGTCAGCCCTTGTCGGCGCCGAGGGTCATGCCCTCCAGCAGGTACCGCTGCGCGAACGTGTAGAGCAGCAGCAGCGGCAGCGAGGAGATCACCACCGTCGCCATCACGGCGTTCTCCGGCACGGGGATCGTGCCGGAGGTGGAGGAGCTGTCCATCACCATGCTTTTCAGCACGAGCGGCAGCGTGTAGAGCTTCTGGTCCGAGATCAGCGAGGCCGGCAGCATCAGCTCGTTCCATTTGCCGACGAACTGGAGGAAGAAGGTGGTCGCCAGGCCCGCGACCGACAGCGGCAGGTAGATTTTCCAGAAGATCAGGAACTCGCCCGCGCTGTCGATGCGCGCCGATTCCGCCAGCGAGGCCGGGACCGAAAGGAAATAATTGCGCATCAGCAGGATGCAGAACCCCGAAATCAGCCCGTTGACGATCAGGCCGGCGTAGGTGTTCACCAGATAGAGCCGTTTGTTCAGCTGGTAAAGGGAGACCAGAGTCAGGTCGCCGGGGACCATCATGGTCAGGAAGACGAAGCTGGTCAGGGACTTTTGGAACGGCATTTCGCGCTGGATGAGGATATACCCCGCCAGCGACGAGAGCACCACCTGGACAGCCGTGGAGACGACCGAGACGAAAAGCGAGTTCAGCACGGGGCGCAGCAGGTTCACGACCCGGAACACATAGGCGTAGCCCTCCAGGCTGGGCGGGGCGGACCACCAGAGCCTGACGCCGTACGCCGAGGCGCTCAGCTCGGTCGAGGTGGAAAGCACCGCCACGTTCCACATGGGGATGAACATCACGAGGAAGACCGCGGCGAGGAACAGCCTGTTGATCAGGCGCGGCAGCGGCGAGAGCCGGTTGCCGAACGCGGATTTTCTGCGCATGATGCGGCCTCCTCAGGTATAGGACGCGTCGTATCCGGTGGCGCGCCGCGTCAGGAAGGTGAACAGGAAGGTGGCCGCCAGGATCAGCGTGGCGGCGGCGGTCGCCTGCCCGGTTTTGAAGTCCACGATGCCGTCCTGGTAAATGAGGTACAGCAGCGTGCGGACCTTGGGGTAGATGCTGGCGTTGCCCATCACGTAGATCTGGTCGAAATTGCGCAGCACCCCCATCGCGGCCAGCAGGGTGACCACCTGCATCGTGGGCCGCAGGCTCGGCAGGATGATCGTGCCGATCTGCCGCAGGCGCGACGCGCCGTCGATGGCGGCGGCCTCGTAAACGGAGGGGTTGATGCCGGTGATGGCCGCGAGGAAAAGCACCGCGTAGTAGCCGGCACCCTTCCACGCGCCGGAGAGAACCATAATCGGCTGGGCATAGCGCTGCTCCGACATAAAGATCACGGCGGGCGCCGAGCCTCCGCTCACGGCGCGCGCGATCTGATTGACCAGCCCCGCGGGCGCCAGCATCGAGAGCCACATCCCGCCCACCACCGTCCACGAAAGCAGGTTCGGGATGAAGGAGATCGACTGCACCAGCGACTTTGAGAAGCGGCTGCCCGCCTCGTTGAGCGCGAGCGCGATGAGCAGCCCCAGCGGGAACTGCACCAGGAACGTGCCCGCGCCGATCGCCAGAGAGTTGCGGAACGCCTCTCCGTAGACCGGGCTTTTCAGCACCGCGGCGTAGTTCGCCGGCCCGGCGAACGCCGGCGCGCCGATCATGCGCGTCTTCTGAAAGCTGGTGATCACGCCCAGAATCAATGGAACGTACGAGAAGACCAGATAATAAAGAATCACGGGCAGCATCATGGCGTAGATGAAGCGGTATTTTTTCACCCGCTTCCAAAACCTTGCTTTTTGCTCCATCTCGGGCTCCTTTCCTGCGTTTCCGGCCCCATAAACGAACGCGGCCGGGACCGTTTCGCCCACCGGTCCGGCCGCGTTTTTTGCAAAGGGGAATCTCCGCTTCGGTTCCGGTCCTGCGGCCGGAGGCGCGTTTATTTCTGGCAGACTCCGCGGGAGACCAGCTCGGCGCGCATCTGGGCGAGGCCGTCCTTCGAGGAGATTTCGCCCTTCACGATCTGCGTGCCCCATTTGCCGACGACCTCTTCATAATCGGACTGATTGGCGATCGGCGTCTCGATGGAGGCGTACTGCATGTAGCTGAGGGCTTCTTCGACGCCAGGGTTGTAGCCGATAGGGTGCTTGAACGTCTTGAGGATCGGCACGGGGGCGCCGTGGTCGCAGCCGGCCAGCTTGCCGACCTCGGTGAGGACGTATTTGCCGTTCTCCACCGTGTAGTCGTAACCGGGGACGCCGACGCTCAGCAGCTCGCCGCCCTTCTGGGAGGCGAAGAATTCCAGAATCTTTTCCGCGCCCTTCGGGTTCTCCGCGTTGGTCGGGATCGCCCACAGGCTCGCGCTGCCCTTCGTCAGCATATAGCTTCCGGAGGGGGATTTGGTTCCGGGGAGAGAAACAACTTCAAAATCTTTTGCGCTCACGCCGCCCGCCAGCGCCTGGGCGTTGTGCAGGCCGACCCACGCGGCCCAGTCCACCGTGCAGCCGGCTTTCTGGGAAGCGGCGCCCATCTTGGCGCGCAGATCCTTGGTCTTATCCACGAAGCACGCGGGGTCCAGCAGCTTTTCGCTGTAAAGCTTGTGCAGCCAGTCCCAGACGGGGGCCGCGGCGTCGGTCGAGTACGGCACGTAGGTCTTGCCGTCCTGGTCCGTCACCACGCCGCCCTTCATGCCCGCCGAGGCCATCCACGGCTGAATGTCGAACACCGTGCTGAGCACGATGTCGAGCGGGTAATAGTCCTGGGCGGTGTTCGCGGCCTTCAGGGCCTTGAAGGTCCGGTAGTAGCCGTCCAGAGTCGGCTCGATGGACTTGTAGTCGATCTTCGCCTTTTCAAGCTGGACGCGGTTCAGCGCGACCACGCGCTCCACTTCCTTTTTGTTGAACCCGGCGTAGATCTTGCCGTCCACCGTGATGTCCCTGATCTCCTGCGGGTCCACCTTGTCCGCCGCGAAGGCGGGGGAATTCTGGATGAAGTCCGTCAGGTCGGTCAGGGAACCCTGCCCGATCAGATTCAGGTACTGGTTCACGCCGAGGTAGATCAGGTCGTATTTCTCGCCGCTCTGCAGCTTCTGGATCAGGACCTTGTCGTAGTCCGCCGGCTTCTCCATCGTGACCTGCAGGCCGGTCTCCTTGCTCAGTTCCTCCTGGAATTTCTTCATTCCGGCGTCGTCTTTGCCGCCGGTCACGGCGGTCAGCATCTTTACGCTGCCGGCCGCCGCGTCGGACGAGGCGGCCCCGGACGCGGGCGCTTCGCCGGAAGAAGACGGGCTCTGCGACGGAGCGGCACCGCTGCCGCACCCCGCCAGCGAGGAAATCAGCAGCGCGGCCACCAGCATTTTGGACAGAACGTTTTGAATCCGATTCATAGAACAGCTCTCCTTTTGTATGGCTCCCGGGAACTTGTTTTTTTATAATTATATTTTAATCTGTAAAATATATTTTTTAAGCATAAACAGGTATAGACTAAGTAAAATTATTCTATAATCTTTATTAAAAGCGCTGAAAAAAGAAAAATAGATCAATATATATCCAAAAATAGAAAATATAGTTAATGATATAGCTATAAAATTATATTTATAATATTTATTATATTTAATAAGACAAATACAGGAATTTTTCCAATAATTCTCTTCGCCCTTTGCCCTGCAAAAAAATCTCCCGAAGCGGAATTCAACGCTTCGGGAGACTTGTATTTCCGCCCCGCCAAACGAAATTTTTTTCGCTTTGAGCTGAACGGCGGGCCGTAGACGCAGCGTCACGCTGCCGGGCCGCGCGCGCAGGCTCAGCCTGCACGCGTCAGCGGCTGACCGGCCGCAGCATGAGCCGGGCGGGGATCACGCGCGCCCGCTCCGGCGCGGGCGAAGGCTTTTTCTGGTCCATCAGCAGGTCCACGGCGGCTTTGGCGATCGCTTCGTAATCCTGAAGGATGTAGTTGACGTCCGGCCGGTCCGGCTCGTCGAAGGTGAACAGCTCCATGTCGTCCGGCACCTTTCTGCCGAGCTGCCGGAGGGCCTGCAGGGCGAGGCCCAGCGTGCGGACGTTGGCCGTGAAGGCCGCCGTGATGCCCGGGTTGCCCTGGAAGAAATGGAGCACGTTGCTGAAATCCTCGTCGCTGCTCGTCGAATCCAGGTTGGTGAGCCACAGGTTCTTGTCGATCGAGAGCTTTTGGTCCTGGAAGGCCCTCTCGTAGCCGATCGACCGGTCCTCCGTCGTCGAGTTGATGATGCGGGGCGAAAGATAGGCGATCCGGCGGTGGCCCTTGTTCAGCAGCAGCGTGATGGCGTCGTAGGTGGCCCTGAAGTTGTCGGTCACGACGTGGAACGTGTTGATCCCCTTGAAATACCGGTCGATCAGCACGAGCGGGAAGCGGTCGAGCGAAAGCCGCAGGATGCTCTCGTTATATTGCTCGTTGACAGCGGGAAAGATAATCATGCCCTCCACCCCGAGCGAGAGGTAGTTCTTCAGCGTGCGGGATTCCTCCTGCTCGTTTTCGCCGCAGTTGTGCAGCAGCATCTGGTACCCTTTCTGATACAGAAAACGGTCCAGGTAATAAAGCAGCCGGTACTCCAGCTTGGTGTTGAGGTAGGGGAACAGCACGCCGATCATGCCGCTCAGGCCTTTCCCGCCGGCGGCGCGCTCTTTCGGCGGCTCCGCCTTCGCGCCCAGGATCGGGGCGCTGGGCGAGACGAAGGACCCCTTGCCCTGCATGCGGTAGATCACGCCGTCGTCCACCAGGCTGGAAAGGGCGTTCTTGGCCGTGATCTGGCTGACCTGGTACGTGCTCATCAGCTCCGTCTCGGAGGGGACGAGGTCGCCGGCCCTCAGCTCGCCCGAAGCGATCTTCTCGAGGATCCGGTTTTTGATCTGTTTATAAAGAGGGAGGTCTTTCATTTTCATCCACACCGTTACGCAAAAAATAGGAAACTTCTTTCATTTATTATAACATACTTGTAATACAATTCAAGAGCGATCGGAAAGAATAGAGACAAAATGTTTGTATTACTCCTATTATTATGACGATAAATGTTGCAAAATTAGGCTTTTCAGAAAATAATTAAAACAAATTTATTATTTTATATTAAATTTAGTATTTACACGCATAATAATATATAATATAATCAAACCGATCCAGGCAAGAATCTATATTTAGCGCAGAGAGAAGTGGATAATTTGTGCAGTAATCTCGGCACGACCGACCGGCACCCCAGGCCGGATTTCGCCTGCCCCGCGTGGGAGAGTCTCGACGGCGAATGGGAGTTCGCCGTCGACGACGGCGACCAGGGCATTTCCGGGCGCTGGTATGAAAAAGGCTCGTTCCCCCTGCGCATCAACGTGCCGTATGTCTATCAGTGCGGGCGCAGCGGCATTGCGGAGGAAGAAAGGCGCCGCCGCCACGACGTCCTGTGGTACCGGAGGGAACTCGCCGTCGGCCGTGAGCTTGCGGGGAAGAGGATCCTCCTGCATTTCGGCGCGGTGGATTTCGACGCCGAGCTCTGGGTGAACGGCGCGCCGGCCGGCCGCCATGCGGGCGGCTATTCCCCGTTCTGCTTCGACATCACGGAGCACGTCGTTTTCGGCGGGGAGAACGCGGTCGTGCTGCGGGTGCGCGACGACGCGTTCAGCCGGGAGCAGCCGCGGGGCAAGCAGAGCTGGATGCCCGGAAACTTCGGCTGCTGGTACACGGGCTACGCGGGGATCTGGCAGTCCGTGTGGATGGAGGCGCTCGACCCCGCCCATATCGAAAGCCTTTCCGTCCGGCCGGATTTCTCCGGCAGGGCGGCGGAGCTGGAGCTGGGCTTCAGCGGGGCGGGAGAGAATCTTGAATGGAGCGTGGAGGTTTCCGCCCGCGGGCGGAAGATCGCTTCCCTGCGCGGCCGCGCCCTGCAGAAGCGCGCGTCGGTCCGCGTGGACCTCGAAAACGGCGCGTTCGAGCAGGGGGCCCTGTTCTGGTCGCCGGAGGACCCCGCGCTCTACGACCTGAAGGCGGAGCTGCTGCGGGACGGCCGCCCGGTGGACGAAAGGCGCAGCTATTTCGGGCTGCGGGAGATTTGCGCTGAAGACGGGCGGCTGCTGCTCAACCGCGCCCCGGTCTACCAGAAGCTGGTGCTGTACCAGGGGTATTATCCGGACGGCCTCGTGACCAGCACGGACGACGAAGAGATCGCCGCGGACCTTAAAATGATCCGCCGTATGGGCTTCAACGGCCTGCGGGTCCATCAGAAGATCGAGTCCTCCCGCTTTTTGTATTGGTGCGACCGCCTGGGCCTGCTCGTGTGGGAGGAGATGCCGTCGTTCTACTCCTTCACGCAGCGGAGCATGCGGACCCTGCTGGAAGAGTGGCAGGCGATTCTGGAGCGCGACAGAAACCATCCCTGCATCGTCACGTGGGTGCTGTTCAACGAGTCGTGGGGCCTGCCGAACCTGTCCGTCAGCGCGCGGGAGCAGGCTTTCGCGCGGGCGGCGGTCGAGCTCACGCGCGCAATGGACGGCACGCGGCCCGTCGTCGACAACGACGGCTGGGAGCACACGGACGCGACAGACCTCGTCACGATCCACGATTACGGGGACGGCGCGCGCCATTTCGAGTCGGTGTATGGGGACCGGGAGCGGCTGCTGTGCGACGAGCCCTCTTCCGGGTATCCGAAGTATCTTTTCGGCCGCGGGCAGGAGTACCGCGGGCAGCCCGTGCTGATCACCGAATACGGCGGCATCGCCTTTTCGGAAAGCGACGGCTGGGGATATAATGAGAAGGTCGGGTCGAAGGAGGAGTTCCTCCGCCGCTTCCGGGAGCTGACCGGGGCCATCCGGTCCATCCCCTATGTGTGCGGTTCCTGCTACACGCAGTTCACCGACGTGGAGCAGGAGCAGAACGGCCTGCTGACCCTCGACCGGGTCCCGAAGGTCGACCCGGAGGAGATCCGGAAGATCAACGGCGGCCGGTGAGGGCCGCGCGGAACAAAGCTATTTCGGCACGGGCGCCGGGCCCGTAAAGAAACCGGCGCCGGCCTGAAAATAGAAATTTCAGAGAGGAGTTTCAGTATGAAAATGAAAAGATCGATGGGCAGCAGACTGCTCGCGGCGTTCCTGTCCCTCGCCGCGGTGACCGCCGTGTTCGGCGGATGCTCAAACCCCGCGGGCGGGAGCGAGGCCCCTTCCTCCGGCGCAGAGTCGGCCGCCGAGCCGGCCTCTTCCGCCGACGCCGGCAAGGCCGTGACGCTCCAGGCCATCATGTGGGGCGAGCAGGCCCGCTGGGACGCGCAGAAGAAAGTCAACGAGGCGTTCTCCGCAAAATACCCGAACCTGAAGGTGAACCTGCTGACCGTGGCCAACCAGGACGATTACTGGACGAAGGTGCAGACCATGATCGCGGGCGGAACGGCGCCGGACATCGCGTTCGAGCAGGAAATGCTTACCCCCACACATGTTTCTAAGGGATTTATGGAGGATTTGACTCCTTATATGGAAAAGGATTCTTCCTTTCATAAAGACTGGCTTGCAGAAACGCATTACGGACCTTTTACTGTGGACGGAAAGGTTTTTGCTATTCCTGCAATGACATATGTGGACACACTGTTCTATAATAAGACGATGTTCGACGCGGCGAAGCTGCCCTACCCCGACGATACCTGGGACTGGAACAAGCTGCGCGAGGTCGCCAAAAAGCTGACCCTCGACACAAACGGTGACGGCAAGATCGACCAGTATGGCTATTCTTTTGTTGCATATCCTAATTTTTGTTTCACGTACTGCTGGTCCAACGGTGGTGAATTTGTAAAACCAGACAGAAAAACTGCCGTCTTAAATTCCAAGGAAAATGTAGAAGCCTTTCAGTTTCTGCACGATTTGATTTACAAAGATAAGGTTACTCCTTCTCCGCAGATTAACAAAGATAATGCATTTTCTTTTGAGACGGGGAAAGTCGCAATGACCAGTTTAGGCAGTTGGGATATCGCCACCTGCGATCTCAACAAGCTCAATTACGGCATTGCGCTGCCCCCGAAGGCGCCGACCGGAAACCGCGTGGTCAATGAATATCCAAACGGATGGTTCATGGTGAAGCAGTCTAAAAATAAGGATGATGTCTGGAAATATCTTTCATTCTGCGCCAGCCCGGACGGTCAGAAAATTTCAGCGGAAGGCAAGGTTGGCATGCCTACCAATACTGAAGTGGCAAATTCTGATGCATATCTTAAATCTTCTACTACCCCGGGAGTTGATCTGTCAGTAACTTTGGAGGCTTTGAAGGTAGCACGGCCTGCTTATGTATCATCAAATTGGAGTGAAGTTCAGACCGACGTATGGCCCGGCTTTGATGAAATTTGGACTAAACCGGACGCTAATGTTCAAGCTGTGCTTGATAGTATTCAAGCTAAGTTACAGGCCAAACTCGATGAAGCTAAATAGCAACAGGGTTTTGTTTTTTGGAAATAAAGCTTATGAAGGGCAAAGCCGCATACAGATCGGCGGCTTTGCCCTTCGTTGATATAAAGCTTCTGATGCGGGAGATTCTTCAAAAAAGCATCCGGTGTCTACGGTGAATGGAGTGAGATATCGTTGGAAAAACAGAGACGCGCGCGCGAGCGGAAGAAAGTGCTGGTCGGCCTCGCCTTCCTTCTGCCGAACTTCATCGGCTTTTTGATCTTTACGCTGCTGCCGGTGATCTCTTCCCTGGCCCTGAGTTTTTTCGGTTGGGATCTGATCAACCCGCCGCAGTTCGCGGGATTTTCCAATTTCGCCGAGCTTTTCCGGAACGACCCGCTGTTCTGGAAGGTGATGGGGAACACCGCGCTTTACACCGTGATGACCGTGCCCGGCACGCTGGTCATGGCTCTGATCCTGGCCCTGCTGGTCAACCAGAAGCTGCGCGGCAGAATCGTGTACCGCTTCATTTATTTTTTGCCCGTCGTCACCTCCTCGGTCGCGGTGGCCCTGGTGTGGAACTGGATGTACAACCCCGATTTCGGCCTGGTCAACAGCTTCCTGAGCCTTTTCGGCATTCCGCAGGTCAACTGGCTGACCGACCCGAACACCGCGATGTTCGCCATCTCGCTGGTCAGCATCTGGTCCGGCGCGGGGTATAACATGGTGCTGTACCTCGCCGGGCTGCAGGACATCCCGCAGCAGCTTTACGAGGCCTGCGAGCTGGACGGCGCGGGCGCATTCCAGAAATTCTTCTCGGTCACGCTGCCGCTGCTGACCCCCACCACGTTCTTCGTGCTGGTGATGAGCCTGATCGGCTCCTTCCAGGTCTTCGACCTCGTCTACATGATGACCGGCGGCGGGCCGAACAACGCGACCCGCACGATCGTCTCGTATATTTACGACAACGCGTTCCGGTTCTTCAAGATGGGGTACGCCTCGGCCATGGCGTGGGTCCTGTTTGTCATCATCTTCCTGCTGACTCTGCTCCAGTTCCGGATGCAGAAGCGGTGGGTCGAATATTACGAATAGAGGGAGGCGGTCGGCATGGCCCGCAGAAACGCAGCCTGGAAAAGGCTGCTTGCAAAGATCCTTTTGTATCTCGTGATGACGATCCTCGCCGTGTGCATGGGGGTGCCCTTCCTCTGGATGCTCTCGACCTCGCTCAAGACGCCGGGGGAGACCTTCGTGTACCCGCCGGTGTGGATCCCGCATCCGCCGCAGTGGAGCAACTATGCGGACGCCTGGCAGAAGGCCAACTTCGGCCATTACTTTTTCAACAGCGTGTTCATCACGGTCACGACCGTGGCCGGGCAGCTGCTGACCAGCTCGCTCGCGGCCTTCTCGTTCGCCCGCCTGCACTATAAGGGGCGGGACGCGCTCTTCCTCGCCTACCTCGGCACCATGATGATTCCGGGGCAGGTCGTGATGATCCCGAACTTCATTCTCATGCGGTATTTCGGTTGGGTCAACACCTACCAGGCGCTGATCGTGCCGGCCATTTTCACCGCGTACGGCACGTTCATGCTGCGCCAGTTTATGCTCAGCATCCCCACCGAGCTGGACGAGGCCGCCACCATCGACGGGTGCAATAAGCTGCAGGTCTACTGGAACGTGATCCTGCCGCTCTCCAAGGCCGCGCTCGCCACGCTCGGCGTGTTCTCGTTCATCGGCGCGTGGAACAACTTCCAGTGGCCTCTGATCGTGACCAACGACCCTTCCATGTTCACCCTGCCCATCGGCCTTTCGAGCTTCAACAGCGAGCACGCTTCCAACTACAGCCTGATGATGGCGGGCACGGTGATCTGCGTTTCGCCCATTCTGGCGCTGTACTGCGCCGCGCAGAATTATTTCGTGGAGGGCATCGCCCTTTCGGGCATCAAGGGATAGTAATTTTGAAAAGGGGAGAGCCATGCGGACCACGGGATTTCGGGACGATTTTACCGGCGGAAAGCCGACGGACGGCCGCTGGGACTTCGCGTTTTTCGGCAGCCCCGGCAGCCGGACGTACCGGATGGAGGCGGGCGGCGTCCGCCTGACGGAAGCGGCCAGGCACTACGCGGGCGCCTGCGGCCTTCTGAGCCGGGCAAGCCTCGCGGAGGAAAACAGCTCCGTGCGGGCGGAGATCGGGGAATACGGCTACGGCGCGGCCGTCGCCCTCTACGGCGGCGCGGGCGGATGGAACCGCTACCTTCAGCTGGCCGTGCTGCAGGGCCGGGTGGAGGCGAGCGCGCCCTCCGGCCTGACGGTCAACGACACGCTGATGCGCGGCGCGCGGAGCGGGTACGTCCTGTTCCGCCGGGAAGGCAATTTCTGCTGGCCCTGCACACTGGAGCTGCGGCGCGAGGGGGAAAACTACACCGCGCTGTATAACGGAACGGAGGTCGGGTCCTTCCGCTACGCCGGCCTTCGGGGCGACGCGCGGGCGCTGCTCAAAAGCGTCCGCGACCCGCGCCCGCAGCCGGAGGCGCCGGAGAGCCGCGCGCTGTTCCGTGCCGCCGAGCTGCGCGGGATCGCCCCGCCCGCCGCCGCGGAGGGGACGGTCGCCGACGCTGCGGGCCGCCCCGTCGCGGGGGCCGTGCTTCACGCGGCCGGGTACGGCTACGCCCTCCGCGCGGAGACGGACGCGCAGGGCCGTTTCCGGCTGGAAGGCCTGCCGGCCGGCAAAAGCACCCTGATCGCCGCCGCGGAAGGATACCGGTTCGCCGCGCGGGAGATTTCGGCGCCGCGGGGCGGCCTTGCCGGGTGCCGCTTCGCGCTGGAGCGGGAAACGCCGCTCAATATTCCGCGGCGCGAGTACAACCGCCCCGATTTCGACCGCTCCCGGCGGTGGCTGAACCTCAACGGCACCTGGGAGTTCGAGTTCGACCCTGAGAACGCGGGCGAGCGGGAGGGATGGCACCGCCCCGGCGGCCGCCCGTTCGGCATGAGGCTGAAGGTGCCGTTTTCGTGGTCGTCGCTGGAAGCGCACGGCGAGGGCTTCCTCGCCGACAACGACTCCGGCCTCGAGGCCAGCCCTTTCTACTGCAACTATGAGGTCACCGGCGAGACCGGCTGGTACCGCCGGAAATTCACGGTGCCGGATTCGTTCGCCGGAGAAAACACGATCCTGAAGATCGGCGCGTCCAACGCCGTCACGACGGTCTGGTGCGACGGCCGCTTCGCCGGCATGTCGTCCGACAATTACGGCGAGCTGGAGTTCGACCTCGGCCCGCTGCGGCCGGGCAGCGCGCATACCCTGGCCGTCCGCGTGCGGTTTCCGTACGACCTGCGCTCGATCTGCCTCGGCAAGCAGCACTGGTGGTTCACCCAGTGCCCCGGTATCTGGCAGACCGTGTGGATCGAGCCGCGCGGCGGCCGCTATCTTTCCGGCGTGGAGTGCGGCGGCCGCGTCGGGTTCGTTTCGGGGAAGCCCGCGGCGGAAACCTCGCTGCGCGTGCGGGCCTCGGGCCGGCTCTGCCGCACCCTCTGGGCCGGGCGGGGGGACGCCGCCGCGTCCGGCGCGGAGTTCCCGCTGACGGCGGATGCCGGGGGCTTCCGCCTCGTCGATTTCTGCTATACGGCGCCGGGCGGGGACTGCGCGTGCGCGCTGGCGCTCGGGGGCCGGCAGATCGCGGGCTCCGCCGATTTTCCCGGCACGCTCGGTCCGGATGTCGAGGGGCACGTCCGGCTGCTGCTGCGCCTTCGCGCCGGGGAGAACCGCCTGACGCTCCGCGCGCTGCGGGGCGGGCCGGGCGGCGTCCGCGTCCGGACGATCGAGTGCTCGGACGTCCTGCGGCCGATGCGCGCCGCCGTGACGATACGGAAGCCGGACGGCGGCCTTCTTGCCCGCCGCGAGCTTTCGCTGGAGCCGGAGGAAGGCGCGGAGGCCCTTTCGGGGGAGGACCGCGTCCCCGTCCCCGACCCGGAGCTTTGGGACGTTGGGCGGCCGGCCCTTTACCGCGTGGAAGTCCGGCTGCTCGGGGACGGCCCCGAGCCGGAGGACCGGGTCGAAAGCTATTTCGGCCTGCGCCGCATCGAGAGCCGCTGGGCCCCCGGCCACGGGCCGCGGGACGGCGTGCCGCCCGAAGAGCAGTATCAGTACCTCTACCTGAACGGCCGGCCGTTCTACCTGCGCGGCGTGCTCGACCAGGGCTACAACCCGTGGGGGATCCACACGTACCGCGCATATGAGGATCCCGAGAAGGGAAGCGTCCGCTTCGACGTCCGCAAGGCGGCGGAGTACGGCTACAACACGCTGCGCATGCATATCAAGGAGAACGAGCCGCTCTGGTATTACGCCTGCGACGCGGCCGGGGTCGCCGTCTGGACCGAGCATCCGGGCAACGTGCACGCCGTGCCGGAAAACGCCCGCTGGCGCGCGGCGTACCGGCGCGAGCTGGAGAATATGGTCCGGCGGAACCGCTGCCATCCCTCCGTGCTGATCTACAGCACGATCAACGAGAGCTGGGGCGTGCAGGGCAAAGAATGCAGCAGCCCGTGGGACGTTCCGGAGCGGCAGGCCTTCCAGCGCGAAATGGCGCTGCTGTGCCGCAAGCTCGACCCCTCGCGCCTGGTCTGCGACAACTCCGGCTTCGGGAAAACCCAAGCGGGGCAGATCGACGACTTCCATTCCTACCCGCCCTCCTACGACGCCGCCGTGCGCGAGTGGGAAAGCCTTTCGGAAAAAATCCATCCCGGCTCGGCCTACAATTATTACAACGCGGAGAACGGCGGGGGAGCGACGGGAAAAGAACGGCAGACGGGCTGCGTCGCGGTCGTGAGCGAGTTCCTCCACACCGACAGCATGGAGCAGCTCGTGCGGCGCTTCCCGAAATTCGGCGGCTACGTGCGGATGAACCTCGCCTCCGCCCAGGGCGAGGATTACAGCCCGCTCACCGCGACGCGGGACGAGCGGGAGCTCGGCTTCGTCCACCCCGACCTTTCGCCCGCCGGCTACGCGATGGTCAACCGCGCCGACCTGATCGCCTTCGACAGCAGCCGCCACCGCGCCGCGGAGGCGGGCGGCCTGTTCGGGGCCGACCTTTTCGTCTCGCATTTCGGCGGTGCGGATCTGAGCGGCTGCCGTTTCGCCTGGCAATTCCGCGGGATCGACCGGTTCGGCGCCGCGACGCCCCCGCTCGCGAGCGGGGGCGGGCGGCTGAGCGTGCCGGCGGCCTCCGTGGCGCGGGCGGGCCGCGCGGAGTTCCGGGTGCCCGCGGACGCGGCGGGCGGATGGCTGTTCGCCGAGCTTCTGTGCGGGGAAAAAGTCGTTTCGTCCAACTATCTCTGCCTGGAGATCACGGGCGGGGAGGGATGGAGTGCCCTGAAAGGTCCGGCCGTCCTCACGGCCCGCCCCGCCCGGCCGCTGCGCGGCGAATGGGACGGGTTCCGCGGCGCGTTGGAGGAGGGGCAGCGCTCCCTCGCCTGGGGCAAGGACAGCGGCTTTTACGAATACCGCTTCCTCCCGGCCAACGCCGCGCCCGCCGGCTCCGTCGTCCGGGGACGCCTGCTGTTCGAGGCCGCGGCCCGCGCGTGCATCGAAGGCGTGAACTGGACCGACGGGGATAAAAAAAGCACGCGGCTGCGCGTTTCCGTGTGCGGCGTTCCCGCGGGAAGCGTCGTCCTGCCGGACGACCCGTTCGACGAGCGGGCGCTCTTCACCTTCGCCACGTTCGGCGGCGAGCCGTACCGCCATGAAAAAATGGGGCGGTACGGCTACGGTTACCGCACCGTCCTCGAATTGAGCGGCGAGGTCCTCGCCGCGATCGCCGCCCGGAAGCCGGGGGAGGGCGTCCCCGTCCGGTTCGAGGCGGAAGGCGGCGGCCTGACGCTGTACGGCTTCCACACCGGCCGCTTCGGCTTCGACCCGATGCTGGTCCTGGAAAACGAGGAGCGGCCGTAAAAAGAACCGCCCGAAGACGTCGAAGAGGCGAAGCGCGCCCGCGGGCACGCTCCGCCTCTTTATCGCGGCGGTTCCGCGCCGCGAAATCGGGCGCAGGGGGCGCTCATCGGGAAAGCTCCAGCTCAAATTCGATCTCGTGCCGGAGCGGGATGCCGTCGTCCCCGACGAGCGGGATCTCCGGCTTAAGTTTTCTCGAGACGTCCAGCGCGTTGCGGCGGAACGCCGCCATGTCGAAGCCCCGCTTCTGATAAAAACGGATGGCCCTGATGTTGTCGTTGGTCGTCACGACGACGACCTTCCGGCAGCCGCACTCCCCGGCGATGCGGATCGCTTTTCGGATCAGGGCCGTCCCGATCCCCCGGTTTTCCGCAAGGCTGTCCAGAGAGGTGATCTCGCAGACCCCGCCGCGGACGAGGTAGGTCAGAAGGCCGAGGATCCGGCCGTCTTCCAGCGCGGCGATGCCGTCCGCCTTCGTCAGGTCTATTTTTTCGCCGCGGATAATCATAATGGTCGAAAACCAGCGTTCGGCCAGAAAAGCGTCGGCCTGTTTTCTGTTTTTCCCGCCGACCGGCAGATATTCCATCGCCGTGCCTCCCGGAATCAGGATATGCGGGGGCAGGCCCTTCCCGGCCCCGCCCGCCGAACTGGCATTCATCCATTCAGGATGAATTCATATTCCTTTGTGATCCGTCCGTCGGAAAACTCGAAGATGTCGCAGGAACGGTCGCCCAGGCTGTTCTTCAGGATTGCGGCGATACGGGTGCCGTCGCCGCTCCGGTACAGGGCTTCGCAGACGAAGGTGTCGCCGCAGGCCCCGTATGCCTCTCGGATGGCGGCAAGATAATCGTCGATTCCCCGAATGGTTTTTACCTGCTGGGAATGCAGCTCCCAGACGACATCCCGAGAGAGAAATTTTCGGTATGTGACCCAATCCCGTTTGTTTTCCGCCTCGAAAAAGGCTGAAAGAAGTCCTTTGGTATCCATAGGTTTCACCCCGGCCGATTCCTGTCCATATTTTGGGAGCGCCTTCAGTCCAAAGAAGCCAGCAGATTTTCGACGGCCGTCCGCCGGTCGAACAGGACGCAGCCGCCGGCGTGCTTTTCCGCCTGGAGGCCGCTTTGCCGGATTTTGCGGAACAGCGCGGAGCCGAGCGCCCGCCGGATGCTTCCGGTTTTGAGATCGGTGCCGGCATACGGGGAAAAGGGGCAGGGCTCCGCCCCGCCGAAGGGATTGATATGGAAAAAGCCCCTCCCCGCGGCCAGACATCCCCCCATCTGTTGCTCGTCGCCGGGGAAGGAGATAAAAATCATGTCGGTAAAATCCGCGCGGAGCGCCTCCTGGCGCCCGGCAAGGATTTCGCGCTCTTTTTCCCCGAGTTCCAGGTCCGTGCCGCCGTCCGCGGGCACGTATTCCACGAACAAGACGATCCGGCACCCGTTTTCCCGGAGCCCCGCGACGAATTCTTCGCCCGTCACGGAGTCGAGATTCTTTTTTGTCACCGTGATGGAAACGCCGTACAGGATGCCGCGGCGCCGCATTTCTTCCATCGCGCGTGAAATCAGCCGGAAGGTCCCTTTCCCGCGCCGGGCGTCCGTCTCGGGGCGGCCGCCCTCCACGCTGACGATGGGGACCAGGTGCCGGCAGCGGTCGAATCGCCCGAGCGCTTTCTCCGTGAAGAGCGTTCCGTTTGTGAAGACGGGGAAAATCAGCCCGTTGGTTTTCGCCGCCTGCTCGAGGACGTCGGGCCGTTCCAGAGGCTCTCCGCCCGCCAGCAGAATGAAGGACACGCCGAGCGTTTCGGCCTCCCCGAAAAGCTCTCCCCACCGCGCGGCGGTCAGCTCCCCGGCCGCCGCGGCGTCGGCGCAGATGCGGTTCGCCCGGGCATAGCACCCCGCGCAGTGCAGGTTGCACCGGCTGGCGATGCTCGCGATCAGAAAGGGGGGAACGGGGCCGCCCTCCCGCTCCGCCTGAAGGCGCCTGCCGGCGGCCTTTTTTTGCAGCGCCGCCGCCCGGATCAGAAAGCTGCTCTCCCTCGGACTTGCCAAGGGAAAACGCAGGGCCCGCCGAAAGATTCCGTCGATTGATCCGCTGAGATATTCCGTCAGATTCACGGTTTCTCCACCTCCGGCAAAAACAGTTCCAGCTCCCAGTCGATCAGCCGGCCGCACGCGCTTTCTTCCGACAGGTTCATGCCCGTGTAGCGCAGAAATTCTTCGGAACGGTACAGAACCAGCTGCAGAAAAGAAATCATCTCGTAGGCGGCGACGCGGCATTCCGTGTCGCTCCGCCGGTTTCCGAAATGCTCGCGGATCTCGGGGAGCACATACAGGGGCAGCCGGATCTCGTCTTCCAAAAGAATGTGGGGGACGTAGATTTTGGTATATCGCCGGTATTTCAGAATCACTTGGCAGAATTGCTTGAGGATTTTCCGCAGCCGCTCCTTGGGCGGGTCGGAAGGGTCCGGCGGCGCATGGAAGATCTTTGAGGCGTCGCTGAGGATTTTCCCGACGGCCCGGGATTCCAATTCCTCCTTGGCGCCGAAGTAATAGTTGATCATGGCGATGTTGACCCCGGCGCCGGCGGCGATCTGCCGCGACGTGACGGTTTCCGGGTGCTCCGATTTTTTCAGAAGTTCCACGGTCGCGTTCAGCAGCGCCGCTTTCTTGTTTTCGTCCATCCCAATCCATCTCTTGACAAACATGTTCTAAACACGTTTAATACTACGCGCCGAAACCCCGGTTGTCAATAGCGTCCCGAAAAATACAGCCGGGCTCAGCCGAGCGGAGTGCGGTCCCGATGAAACGGAGGCGGATGCGGTCTGCCTCAGGGCGCGGGCGCGTCGTTTGCTCAGCTCGGATACGGTTTTCATCGCGGAAATTTTGGCTTGAAGGTTTTGAGGATCAAGAAAAAGCCTCGGTGCGCGAATGGCATGCCGGGTCTCTCGGCGGTGTCTTTTGCTCGATTCAGATGCGGGCTTCAAGCGCGGCATCCAGGCCCGAAAAGGAAAAAGAGCCCGACGCGGATTGCGTCCAGGCTCTCGACTTGGCGGAGAAAGTGGGATTTGAACCCACGCGCCGGAGTTTACCCGACCTACTCCCTTAGCAGGGGAGCCCCTTCACCACTTGGGTATTTCTCC
>ENA-UOOI01000885-UOOI01000885.1-fermentation-metagenome-genome-assembly--contig:-NODE-885-length-35344-cov-18.888209_pt1 | contig 35344 bp, 39 predicted proteins | sample MGYA00245779_ERZ724027 | MGnify/ENA primary metagenome ERZ724027 (study PRJEB28704, sample SAMN03018318) | fermentation metagenome | biome: anthropogenic terrestrial biome; feature: soil; material...
CGGGAATACCGCTTTCGTGCAAAGGCCGCACCCTGAAGGACGGCATCGAGGACGTACACAACCTGAGCCTCACGGCAATGGAGGTCCAGATGGTAAGGCCCACCACAGATATCAGATATCCCGATGACGAGGAGGTCGGGATGACCCTCAGGGACATCACCGAGGATTTCGTCATCGAGTTCATAAGGGACGGCGAACTGATATGCTCTCCGGACGTGCCGATCGAAGAGGACGACGAGCTTGTGACAATGTTCTACAGCATCGCCGAGAACTACGGATCGCTGTACAACACGGGGGAGATAGCCAAGAGGATGGACGTCAGCTTGTCGATACACGCCCCGTACTACATCGACCTGGGCGTCGACCCCGAGACGGCAGTCAGTTACACAGATAAGAGTAAAGACCCCGAAATTGCGGAAAATTACACGGAAGAGTATGCCGCCCCCAGTGTGGTGGACAGGTACATAGACAGTATCAGGCATTCCGCCCTGATCCTCAATGCGCTGGGCGGGGACACGGTCGTGACCAGCCTGGGCCTCTACAAAGGAGATTCTAAAAAGGAGAGGGAGGAGACCGATGCCCGCATATACGAAAACGTGGCGGGGCTCATGGGCTGGTGGCAGGAAGAGGGCCTCAGGCCGAAGCTGGGGGTCGAGATCACCGGGCACAAGGAGACCTTCGGGTCTCTGGACCAGGTGCTGGACATGTGCGACCAGATCGAAGGGCTGGTCCCCGTCTTGAACTTCCCGCACCACCACTCGCGCACCGGCGGTTCGCTCAAGGAAACAAGGGATTTCATCGACCTGATCGAAGCGGTCAAGCCCTACTGCAAGGACGGCATATATTCCCAGTTCTCCGGAGTGGAGCACGCCGACGGAGAGGAGAAGAAGTACACTCCGATCAAGAAAGGCGACCTTAAATTCGAAACTCTCGCGGACGCGTTGACAGAAGTCAGGCCGGAGATGACCGTTATCTCCTGCTCTCCGCTGCTGGAACACGACGCCATGTACATGAGGATCATAGAGGAGAGGGTCCTCAGCAAGAAGGTGGCCAAGATGCTCAGGGAGATGAAGAAGCAGGCGGCCCCCGAGGTCCCCGGGGAATGAGATGAATCCGGCACTGGAATATCTTTCTGAGAAATGCCGTGATACCGCGTCCTCCGTGTCCGACGAGGACAGGGAGAAGCTCGCAAGGCTCGTAACGGACAACCGCAAGGTCTTCATCTACGGATCGGGCCGCTCAGGGCTCGTAGGGCAGCTGCTGGCCGTCCGCCTGGTCCAGCTAGGGGTCGACGTCCACCTCGTGGGCGAGATGACCACGCCCATAATCGGCCGCAACGACCTGACGATCCTGGTCTCCAACACCGGGGAGACCGCTTCCGTGGTGAACACGGCGAACATCGCCGGGCGCATAGGCTCCTATGTCGTATGCTTCACATCCGACCCGAGGAGCAAGCTCGCCCACGCTTCGGACATGGTCGTGGTCATGAGGTCGGGGGAGATCGACGAGAAGTATGCCCCCCTGGGCACGGTTTTCGAATGCTCCGTGCTGATGTTCTTCGACAGCTTCGTCGCCGACCTCATGGAGAAGTTCGGCACCGACGAGGCGGAGATGAAGAGCAGGCACGCCATCTGGGTATGACCGTCAGTCTTCCGACACGACCATCTGCGCCACCTTGGTTTTTCCGTTTTCTACCGTGAATACCATCAGAGTCCCGTCGGAAGGGTCGAGCACCACCGCGAATCCCTTTCCTTCACCGAATATCCCGGAATGGGTTTTGACGTCCACGTCGGAAAGGTAGCATCCGAACCCGGGATGCGAATGATACCATCCTATCACGGCATCGCCCCCGCTCTCATCGATGGACGCGAACAGGTTTTCGAGGGAGTCCGGGTCGAACCTGACGCTTACGCCGGTCGCATCGAGCCCGGCCGTGGCGGTCCCCGATGCCACGGAATATTCGCCCTCCTCGTCCCTGCAGATCTCTCCCAGGATCAGTCCCAGGACCTCTTTGCCCTCGGCGAGGCCTAAGTCCGCATGGTTGGCCATCTGCGAGATCGCACCTTCGCCCACGAACAGGGGCACCCCCCGGACGCTGCGCTTCCTGTACCTGCGTTCGGACTTCTCGGACGATATGACCTTAGGCATCTTTACCACCGTAGCTGACCTTCGCATCGAAACCGGGCTTGTTGTCCGCATACCATCTGGAGGCCCTGATGCAGGAATCCGTTCCGTAAGGGTTCATGGGGTTAGGGTATGCAAGGAGGCTCTCCACCCCCATGACGAAGGACGTCATGTTGGAGCCGAAGCTCCAGTTGTCCAGTGTTTTGACGCATACGAAGCCCCCGTCCTGCGGCATCATTATGTTCGGATGGAATACGGGCGTCTTCCATCTCGCCCTCGGCCTTTCGAACGGATACTCTTCGGAGAGCACCAGGTCGAAGCTGTGCTCCCTTGCGGTTTCGGTCTCGGATGTCCTAGCGGGAGAGTTGGTCAGAGTAATGCTCAGCACGACCGGGAACTCGGCATCCTCCGGTATATCCGCAATGGAAAGCCCCAGATATCGGTTCAGCTCCCCGATCTCGTTGTTTATCCTCTTCACCAGTATGGGTCTGACGAGGCCCATTCAACGACCGCCTTCCGGGTCCGGGATCATCTCCACGGTGTCCCCGTCGGAGAGGTTCACCTCCTCGACGGTCCTGGAGCCGACCAAAAGCTTGGGCCCTTTCCTCAGCACGAAGGCGCCGGCTCCCTCTCCCCAGTAGTCCGCCGCGGCGTCTATGATGTCCGATACCTTCTCGTAGGGTTCCAGCTCCATCCTTATGGAGCCTCCCGCCGCGGTGTTCACTACAGTTATCTTCATTGTCATTGCCGGTCTCCCGGGTGGTTCGGACAGTCAGGGTCGATGTCGAGGCCCACCGTGTCCATGGTACCGTCCTCACCGTTGTAATAGGTTATGCCTCCGGCACAGAGGTCCGTCCTTCCCGAGGCTATCTTTTCCGCTTCGCGGACCTGTACCGCGGCGATGACGGAAGTGGTGGTTATCTCGGCGGCCATGCGGGGCACGAACACGTGGGAGTCCCCGGTGCAGGAGAACCTGAGGTCCGCGGTCCGGGCATGACTTCCGTTGCTGGCGCACTGCAGGCACGGCCCCCTCGGAAGGACGACCTGCACCTTGCCCGTCATCCCGTCCGTGGCGCCGTCAACGTACGGCAAGCCGTGGTAGACGGCGTGCGAATTCACGTGCATCCTGGCGGAGAAGTTGTCGAGGCATCCGAGCACCAGGTCGTAATCCCATTCCGTCAGGTCCTGCACCTTCGAATTTATCGGGCGGACCTCGGCATCCGGGTACAGATCCTTTGCGCGGCGGGCCAGGACCTCGGACTTGCGGCATCCCTCGTCCCCGTCGCGGAACAGCACGCAACGGCTCAGGTTGGAGCCGGCGACGCGGTCCATATCCACAACGTCGATCATCCTGAATCCCGCAAGGACCATGCACTTCACCGTCTCGTTCCCAAGGGCCCCTGCGCCTGCGACCAGGCACCTGGACCGTGATATGCGGTCCATGTCCAGCCATCCTATGCGCCTCATGCGGTCGAACCTGTCCGAATCCATGGCGTCGGCTCTCATGGACGGGGCGAGCGGCATGGACGATAAATACAGTCCGCACAGACCTCGCAGGATACTCCGTGGGAGCGGCATGCCTGATTTATAGGGTGAGAGCCATTCCCCGCCGATGGCAGAACTTCCTGATCATTCGCATTGCAGATTCTGCGGAGACCCGATACCTTTCGGCGGGAAATACTGCTCCGAGGAATGCGGGTCGCTGTACGAGGCGCGAACGAAGAAGGAGACCAGGAAGGAACGGGCGTTCTTCGCGCTCGCCATATTGGCCGTCGCAGTCGTCACCGCTGTGCTTTATCTCTTGCGGTAAAGGGCGGCCTTTGTCGCTTTCACGTTGTGGACCCTCACGATGTTGGCTCCCCCGTCCACGGCCAGGGCGGCCGCCTTCGCAGACGCGGCGTCGTCGTTCGAACCCAGGGCGGCGGTGAGGAATCTCTTCCTGGAGGAACCGATGAGGATCGGATGGTCGCCTCTGAAGTAATACGCGCTCTGCATTATCTCGGCGTTCTGAGCCCCGGTCTTCCCGAAGCCAATGCCCGGATCGAGGATTATCTTGTTCTTCTTGATGCCGGCATCGACGGCGGCCTGCGTCCTCTCTTCGAAGAACTTCCTGATCTGCGGAAGGACGTTGCCGACCATCGTCTCCGAGTGCATGTTCTCAAGCTCCCCGTTCATATGCATTATTATCACAGGGACACCTGCGGAGGCCGCCAATTCTGCCATGCCGTCCCATCTGAGGCCGTAGACGTCGTTGATCATGTCGGCTCCCGCGTCCAGGGCGGCCTCTGCAACCTGGGTCTTCATGGTGTCGACCGAAATCGGGACGTCGCACGAAGGCGCTATCTCCCTTATCACGGGCACCAGCCTCTCGATCTCCTCTTCTGCGGATACGGGCTTCCACCCCGGGCGGGTGGATTCCGCACCGATGTCCAAGATCCCGGCGCCCTCGTCGATCAGCCTGAAAGCGTGGTCCGCGGCGGAGTTCAGCTTTGCGTAAGCCCCGCCGTCGGAAAATGAGTCAGGGGTAACGTTGAGTATTCCCATTATCACCGGGCGCTCGTAAGTTACCGAGCCCCCGCTCCACTTCGTCTGAAGCATGCGTATCACATCAGTTTGTCAATGAGCTCCATGAGGTCGACGACCTCGATCTTGCGGTCTCCTTTTCCGGAGGACAGATTGTTAACGCAGAACGGGCACGAGGTGATCATGATGTCCGCAAAACCCGCCTCGTCCAGCCTTGTTGAGGCTATGCCCAGCGATTCTTCCGGGAATGCGCTCCTGACGCCTCCGCCGCCTCCGCAGCAGTGGCTGAGGGCGCGGTTGTACTCCATCTCCTTGAACACGAGGCCGGGGATCTTGGCTATGACCTCCCTGGGCGCCTCGTATATGCCGCAGTGTCTCCCCATGTGGCAGGGGTCGTGATATGTTGCGATCACGCCATCCATGGGCTTCAGCTTCAGGTCGCGCTTGGCCAGGAATTCGGTTATGTGGAGTATCTCGAACGGAACGTCGACGTACTTGGGGTACTCTACTTTGAACATCCTGTAGCATCCGGCGCAGGAGAAGACTATGGTCTTGACCCCCAGCTCCTTGATGGCATCTATGTTCCTCTGGAACATCGTTGTGATGTAGTCCTGGTCGTAGCCCACTCTCTGGAGAACGGACCCGCAGCAAACCTCGTCCACTACGGTGAAGTCGATCCCCAGCTTGTTCAGGACGGACATCGTGGACCTGGAGGTCTCTTTCGAGCGGTAGGTTGCGGTGCACCCGACGAAGTAGCCGATCTCGGCCTTGTGCCTCTCGACGCCCAGGGTCTCCGCCACGCTCTTTTCCTCGCGGTAAGGGTTTCCGTACTTCACGACGCTGTCGCACATGACCTTATGCTTGTCCAGCATGTGGCCGTTCTTAACGAGGTCGGAGCGGCATATTTCGATTATGTCGACCACATCGACCTTCGAGGGGCACCTTCTCACGCAGTCCGCACAGGTGGTGCACGTGTAGAGGTTCTTTATCACCGATTCATCTACCGGTATGTCTCCGTTGAGGATGCCGTAAGTGAGCGTTATCCTGCCTCGGGAAGATGCGGCGTCCCATCCTATCTCTTTGAAAGAGGGGCACACGCTCTTGCAGAATCCGCACATCGTGCAAACGTTGACCGCTTTTCTTACCTTTTCCATGTTCTCTGTCTTGAACTCGCTCATGTTTACTCAACTCTGGGTATTGTGACGCTTCCATCCATCAAAACAAGGAACTCCGCATCCGGGTCGTCCGCAAGAACCGAGTCCACTGCGTCCTGTACCTTGCTGAAAGGCCTGATGTTCGCCTTTGAAAGTATTTCGGGGTCCAGGTCTGTTACGGCCCAGACATCTGCCCAAGTCATGATCTCCGCCATCTTGGCCGCTTTGTGGTATCCGAGCTTGTATTCCTTCTTCAGGTTCTCCAGGACCACCCTCGGGTCGCCGGAGCTGGAAAGCTGGGTCAGGAATGTGGCGCTGCCTGTTCCCTCGCGGCACTTCGATACCATGATTATCTTCCCTCCTTCCTTGAGGGCCCATTTGCCGTTGTCCAACGCCTTCTGGGACTGATAGAGGTCAACGTCCATGGGGTAGGGCGCCACGGATATCACCGCGTCGGCCTTCTTCGGGATCGCCACGGAGAAAACCTCGTTGGCATACTCTACGGCCTTTTCGAAGGCCTTGTTGAGGTCTCCGCTTACGGCCTTGTAGATGTTCTGGTGTCTGTCCAGCACCATCTGTATTGAGAATATCTTCTTGCCTTTGACAGCCTTGAGGGCGTCCATCATGTCCTCGTGCACGGGGTTGCCCTCGAGGGCCAGCGACTGCGCCTCCATTTTCATTGCCATCTTGTGGTTGGCCTCGATCGTCTTGAAAGAAGCAACGCCAGGCAAGAACGACTTCCTGCCTCCGGTGTAGCCGGCGAAATAATGGGGCTCCACGCTGGTGACTATGACGAGGCGGTCGGAGTCCACCGCCACCTTGTTGACCTCCATGGGCGTTCCGTTCTTGGACGTCCCCAGGTTGACGCACTCCGATTTTTTGCCGTCGTGGACGACGATGCGGTCCTTGAGGTCGCAGTAGTGCCTTCCGAACATGAAGTCGTACTCCTCATCGGTGGGTGCACGGTGGTTGCCGGTAGCTATGAGGTATCTGGCACATTTCAGGTCTATGATTTCGGAAAGCGCATCCAGCACTTTAGCCGTAGGCGTGGGGCGGGTCCCGTCGTTGATTATGAAAACAATGTCTTTCCCGCCTTCCAGGAAGGATTCGAGAGAGTCGGACCCTATCGGATTACCGATCGACTCGCTTATCACATCGTTCGGCGGAAGGCATTTCACATCCTTGGGGTAGAACGTGCCGATGTAATTCCTGTCCGGTATCTCGGTGGGCTGGGAACCCTTTCCATACTTAACGTCGATCTTCATTCTGTGCACTTATCGTCGGTATGTTATTAAATTTATTTGCGCCAGGAGCGCGTGCAAAAGATATTAGGTCCAGTATCCGATACCGAAGCGTATGGCTTCTTTCGGTGAGATCGGTGAAAGGGAGATGATCCGCAGGATGCTAAGGGCGGTCCGCCCCTCGGGAAGGGACGGCCCCGGGGACGATGCGGCCCTGGCGGACATCAGCGGACGCCTGGCCATATGCTCGGACGGCCTTACGTTCGAGAGGCACATGCCTGAAACCATGACCTTCGAGGAGTTCGGATGGACCGTGGCGGCCGTCAATTTCAGCGACCTCGCATCCATGGGTGCAAGGCCCAACGGACTCCTGGTGTCCCTAATGATGCCAGATGATGCCGGCGAGGAAGAGATCTGCGACATAATGAGCGGCGCGGACCAGTGCGCCGAGTTCTGCGGAACGTTTATACTGGGAGGGGATACGAAGAAGGGCGCGGGGGCCGCCGTGGCCACCGCCATAGGGAGCATGGAGGGCAGGACGCCGATGACCCGATACGGTGCAACGCCCGGGGACCTGGTGGCAGTAACCGGCGCACTCGGAGGTCCGGCGGCAGGCTGGCACTCTTTGAAGAACCGTCTTGCTATAGATGAGGCGGAGAATGCGTTGAAGGTGCCGGTGCCCAGAGTGGAGGAGGGGATCGCGCTCGCCTCTTCCGGCGCGGTTTCGTCATGCATAGACCTTTCGGACGGCCTCGCCGAGGCCGCATGGAGCATATGCGGCTGCAGCCGCGTGGGCATGGAGTTCCAGAGGGAGTTCGTTCCGGAGGGGGAAGGCGTGGAGGATGTCAGCAAGTCCCTTGGGATCCCCAGGGACGACATGGTCCTCTACTGGGGAGGAGAGTACGAGCTGATGTTCACGTTCAGGAAAGACAGGATCAAGGAGCTGTACGCTTCCGGCTCCCCTTTCACCATAATAGGTGTGGTCGACAACGGAGTATCGCCGAAGATGTCCGAAGCGGATAAAACAGAGGTGCTGGGTCATGGGATCTATTAATCCTGCGGTCGAGGCCGCTTACTATACCAGGGAAGATGGGGGCTACAGATGCGAGCTCTGCCCCCACCGCTGCCGCATCAAGCCCGGAAGCTACGGAAGGTGCGGTTCAAGATACGGGGAGGAAGACATGCTGGTCGCCTACACCTACGGAAAGCTTTCTTCCATATGCGTAGACCCGATAGAGAAGAAGCCGCTTTACCACTTCTACCCCGGGGAAAAGACGTTCTCGGTGGGTAGCGTGGGCTGCAACATGTCCTGCCGCCACTGCCAAAATTACGCGATCGCCCAATACTCCACAGGAAAGAAACGCACAACCTATGTCTCTCCGGAGAAGCTTATCGGAATGTGCAGGAACGAGAAGCTTGACATCATATCTTTCACTTACAACGAGCCGACCATATGGTACGAGTACATCATGGACGTGATGGACCTGGACCCCGACCTCACATGCGTGCTGGTCACAAACGGCCTTGCGAACGAAAAGCCGATGAAAGACCTGTGCAAGGTCGCATCCGCCATGAACATAGACGTGAAGGGCTTCACCGATGATTTCTACATGAAGATCTGCGGGGCGCACCTGGAGGATGTACTGAGGTCTGTGAAGCTCGTATTCGACCAGAAGGTGCACGTGGAGCTGACATACCTGATGATACCCGGGCTGAACGACAGCATGTCCGAGATACGTGAATTTGCGGTCTGGGTCAGGAATACCCTGTCGGAAGACGTCCCGGTCCACTTTACCAGATTCCATCCTGACAACGAGATGAACGACGTCCAGTGGACATCCCCCGAGTCCCTTATCGCAGCCAGGGACACAGCCATGTCGGCAGGCCTCAACTATGTGTACATAGGCAACATCCTGGCCGAAGGCACGAGCGACACTTACTGCCCGGAATGCGGCACGGCAGTGGTGAAGCGTCTCGGGTATCTTGTCGACATCGAGGCGCTGGACGGAAGAAGGTGCGCCTGCTGCAAGCACAGGCTGAACATCATAAGATGAGGAACAGCAGGTTGCCAGCAAGACCGGTGAAAACAACGGACGCGAAAACGGGCAGAATGAAAGGTATCATCGGTGTGACCCAGATCTCTTTTTCACCATGTGCCCTCAGCCTCGAATATACCTCGGACGGATCTTCCGGAATGGATATCCGGAAAAGCCTTTCTCCGTCGGTGTCGTCCATGGGCCAGACGTGGGACCTCTCTGCTTCGTCTATATCCATCAAGTATCCGTGCAGCGCCCTGTCGCCGATGTTCCCATGCCGAAGGTTCCTCAGGAAGATATATGCGGCCCCTGACAACGAGAACAGCAGAGCATGGAAAAGCACTGCCGCCGAAAAGACGAATACTGCCGGAACAACTCCCTCCGGGACGGCTATAATAGGAAAGTCCCAGAACTCGGGATAAACGGGGAATGCCACTGTAAGCGAGATCATGCATTTCGCATCCGCCCCTCCCCTCAGGAGACCGGCCGCGTACATCAGCATGTAAAGGACATAGAATGCCGGAATCGCCATTCCCGCCTGGACCGAAGGGTCGGAAGGCGAAATGGCGCAGGGGACCAGGAAAAGAACGAAAACCGAACCGTATATCGCGGCGGAAACAGCTTTCGACCTATCGGAGTCCCAAAGAACATCGAACATGATCATGCATGAACCTGCGGCCATGGCAACATGTTCCCATTTGGCCCCCTGGTACCAAGAGGCGATGAGCCAGAACATTATTCCTACGATGCCTATGGCCGCCCAATGAAGGTCACGGACGGTCCTGGTTCGAATGTCGCTGGCCGCCGCCGAGCCAAGTACCGCCACCGTAATGGCGAAAAGCGCAAGAGGGACAATGTCCGGAACGGTCATGGTAAACAATGGGCTCGGGAATATTATAATAACCAATGTACATTTGGGCAAACGTGAAATTGAAACTGCCTCTCGCAGTTGCGGTGCTACTTTCGGTACTGGTTCTCGCAGCGGTGCCCCTGACCGTTGCCGACGAGGCGTACGCGGCCACGTCCGCGGAGATAACATACGACATAACTTATTCCACGGGCGACGGGACATTCCAGAGCTATACCGAATCGGACCCTGACATAGAGGTCATATCCGGAGATGATCTGAGGATCAACATAACTATCAAGTCCCAGGCCTCCGGCGAGAGGACGATATATTTCGAGCAGTCGCAATTCAACGAACGCATCTCGAGGGTCGTAATAGTGGATTCCGATGAACCCATTTCGATCCTTCCTTCGGACAGAAGCTACACTTTCACGGCTGTCATAACCTCCGACCCAGATACCCACGGGTCGGGGGAGGTCACGCTGAGGATGGTGGTAGGAGACCCTGCGACGGATACGAGCCAGACGGTCGAGATCCCAATAGGCGTCGACGTCCGTTCCGCGACTTACAGCGAGGGTTACTACAACAAGATAATGGGTATCTACGGCAACCCTCTAGGTGAGCCCTTAGATCAGCCGATATATGCCGCATTGATAACACTGGCTATATGGGTCGTAATAGGCATCATAGTTGCATACGGCGTAACGCCGGCGATACTTTGGGCCCCCCTCAGGAGCAACAAGCAGACCAGGAAGGAGATCACTCGCGGCATAGGTAAAATGGTCGTGATGTTCGCCACGGTCGCAGGCATGGGCCAGGCGCTGAGGGTCTACGGGGCCCAGGACAACTATGTCCAGCTTTTCGACAGCCTTTCCCTGGTAATTTACGTCTTGCTCGGGGCTATCATCGCATGGAAGCTCTATCTCGTCATCGTCGACAGCGTATTCCGCAAGATAGGGGCCAACACGTCCATCGGTGGAGTCGACGAAACATTGGTACCCCTTTTCAGAATGATCGGTAAGATAATCATAGGTACCATAGCGGCCGGAGGGATATTCTCGGCCATGGGAGCCGACCTCGTGGGAATAATAGCAGGTGCGGGAATCGCAGGTCTGGCACTTTCTTTGGGAGCCCAGAGCACGATGAACCAGTTCTTCAGCGGACTCTCGCTTCTTCTCACCCGTCCCTTCAGGGAAGGAGATATCGTTAGGATAGGCACCGAGGGGACGGTGCTGAAAGTGGACAAGGTCGGCGTCATGAACACCCGATTCTTCCACAGCGACAACGAGCAGGTTATCACCATGCCCAACAGCATGGTTTCATCTTCCGTGATCTACAACTACAGCGTCGAGAACCTGTTCTATCACTTTTACATCTATTTCGGCGTCGCATACGGTTCTGACATAGACAAGGCCAAGAGCATAATGATGCAGGCGGCCCTGGACAACCCCAACGTGATGAAGGGGGGCTCCGTGCCGATGCCCGGGGTCAGGATGACCGCGCTGGCAGATTCCAGCGTAACCCTCAGGCTGTCTATTTACGTCTATGATTACAACGACAGTTTTTCAGTCGATGGGCAGATCAGGGAGCGTGTGTACAACGAGTTCCTGGAGAACGGGATAGAGATTCCCTTCCCTCAGATGGACGTGCATATGAAGTCCGAGCCTGCGGAAGACAACAATGTGAAGGTCACCCAGCCGAAGAGGAAGGCCAGGGCGGAGTCCGGGCCGGAGCCGAAAAGGGAATGAAGAGGTTTAGGCCGGCATCGCCGGCCCAGAGTTTCAGACGTCCCTGTCGATTGCGAAGCGGGCCAGTTCTATCATGAACTCTTTTTCTTCGCTCTCAGGCAGGAACCGTATCTTCTCTATGGCCGCATCGACCTTCTTCTGGGCCAGGTCCAGTGCGTACTTTATGCTCCCTGACCTTTCGAGTATGTCCAGCGCCCTGCCGATCTCTTTATCGCTGGCGTCCATCTTTCCGAGTATACCTTTGAACTCTTCGAGCTCTGCGACGTCCTTTATGTGCCCCATGGCGTGCGTGATCATGACCGTGCACTTTCCTTTGCGGATGTCGTTTCCCACGGACTTCCCGGTCTTCGAGGACTCGCCGGCGACTCCTAGGTAATCGTCGTACATCTGGAATCCCAGGCCCAGGTCGATGGCGTATCCGTTTATCGCAGCGACGGTCTTGTCGTCGGCACCTCCGGCTATTGCACCTCCGGCGGCGGCAGCGGCGAAAAGGACGCTGGTCTTCAGCCTGATGGTCTCGATGTACTCATCCTCCGACACTATGCGGCCTTCGTTGTTGATGTCCATCTGCTGCCCGCGTGCGAGGTCCCAGACCGCTCTGGTCACGTACCTGAGGATCCCCCTCATGGCACTGTCCGGAACATCTAGATCCGCGATTATCTGGAAGGCCTTGGCGAACAAAGCGTCTCCGGCCAGAACGGCAGTGGGCATCCCGTAATTGACGTGGATTGTGGTCATCCCCCTGCGCTTCTCGTCCCCGTCCATGAGGTCGTCATGGACCAGGGTGAAGTTGTGTATGTATTCCACGGCGACGGCAAGGGGAACGGCCTTCGACCTGTCACCGCCCACTGCGCCGCAGCAGGCGATGGCCATAGCGGGCCTCATCCTTTTCCCGCCTGCGTAAGGATACTGCCTCGAAGCTTCGATTAGGTCGCGGGGCTCCTCGTCTTCAATGTATTTTTTGATCGGAGCATCGAGCTCTGCCGAAATTTTCTTAAGATAATCTTTTGCGTTCATTCTAGTCCCTCTAACCACTGTCTGGTCTCGCCCAGCACAACGTACCTGGCCTTGGAAAGCTGTTTGATATCGGAACATCCCGTGAGCAGCATGGCCGCCCTCAGCTCTTCCTTGATCAGTGTCAGCTTCTCCTTCACTGCGTCGGCAGATTCGGTGGCCTCTCTGAGCACCGCGTTCGCAATCCCGGCGCAGCTTGCGCCCATGGCGATGCTGCATGCTATATGTATGCCGTCCAGCACCCCTCCGGAAGCTATCAGGGGAAGCCCGCATCTTGCTTCTATGAGCGATGCCGGGGCAGGTATCCCCCAGTCGAAGAACGTCTCGCCCATGCCCGTGCGTATGCCATCGCCGGCGGCGATCGCCCTGTGGAGCTCGACGCCCGCAAAGCTGGTGCCTCCCATCCCTGCAACGTCGATGCCTCTGATGCCCGTTCCCTTCAGTCTGTTCGCGACGTCCCTGGATATTCCGGCACCGGTCTCTTTGACGATCACCGGATACCGGGATGCCAGGTCGCGGATCGCGTCGTAGCATCCCTTCGCGTTGGTGTCCCCTTCGGGCTGGACGGCCTCCTGGAGATAGTTGAGGTGTATGGCCACTACGTCGGCATCGATAAGGTCCATGGCCCTGCCGATTCCCTCGGAGGTGAATATGTCCTTGCTGTGCTGAGGCACCAGCTGTGGAGCGCCGATGTTGCCGATCATAAGGGGCACGTCGTAGTCTTTCACCACCGTGTAGCTTTCCGGTTCCACGCCTCCGACGCCGGCCCTCTCGCTTCCGACGCCCATGCCGATGCCCAGCTCGGCGCAGGCTTCCGCGATGTTGGCGTTGATCTTCTTCGCACCGTTGAAACCGCCGGTGATGGCGGTCACGATGAGCGGGAATTCCAGTTTCTTTCCGAACAGCGTGATGCTTGTGTCGATCTCGTCCGCATCCACCTCGGGCAGAGCGTTGTGTACGAGCCTGACATCGTCCCAGTAGCAGTATCCGGGAGCCACTCTCTCGTTCAGGCTGATGTTTATGTGGTCGGCCTTTCTGTTGTTGATCGGTGTCATTTCATTCCGCCCCTTGCTATAGTGCAGGTAACAGTCTCCCCTCGAAGCAACGCGCCCAGCCTTCCGTCGACCGTGCCGTTCACGAGGATGCAGTCGCGGTCTTCGGTGCTCATCCTGAGCATCGCTTCCATCTTGGAGACCACCCCTCCTGTCACGTCGTCTACGCTGCTCTCCGATTTAATCTTCTGCAGCGTTTCCAGGTCCACACATCCAAGCAGCCTGGCTTTCTTATCTTTTTTGGGGTCCGCCGTGTACAGCCCGTCGATATCGGAGACGAATATCGCCTTTTTAACATCGAAGAGGTCGGCCAGCACTTCCATCAGCTGGTCCCCCGAGCATATGCCGAAGCCCTTCGAGCGGTCGGTGACAACATCGCCGAACGTTACCGGCATTATGCCCAGTCTGCAAAGCCTCTCTATTGCCTCCGTGTCGTTGGCCATCAGCCTCCCGCCGTCCATGACGAAGCATGACCCGGGTGCCACGGATACCGCCGGTATGCCTGCATCTATCATCTCTCTGACCACCATCTGGCTCAGGTCCCTCGTGTCATACTGGACCTGTGCCGCGGCCATTATCTGCCCCTCAGAAGAGAAGCCGTTCTGAAGTCCGTATTGCTTTGCTAGTACGTGTCCGAAGGAACCGGCCCCGTGGACGACCAGGACATCGAGTCCCGAATCCTTGATCTGCCTGCACAGATCGGACACGCGTTCCCGATTGAATTTTCTGTACTGGGACTTGTCTGTTATGACGCTTCCGCCCAGTTTTATTATTATCATGCGGTTACCCTAATTGACTGGATGTTTTTAGATTTGTTGTATACGAGCGGGCCCGGTCCGGACCCAGAGGTCGCTTTTCAATGAATATCTGCGACGCAAAGGCCTTTGGAAACTCAAAACTGCCATATCATGGGACTTCGGATATTCCGGTGGGCATACGGTAAAATACATGCGATTCAGGCTTTCCAGATCCCGAATCCGATCCCCATCGCTTCCTGTATCGTTGTTTTTTCCTTCCTAAGTTCTTCAATTCCGTTGTCCTTGCAGACGATCTTGCCGAAGGGTACGCACTTGAAGGTTTTTATGAAGTCAGATTCTATCCTGTCGGCGACCGCCTCTGCGGAATCTCTGTCGTACTTGTATGATACTATGACGACGATCCTCTTTCCGGGAGGAAGCATGGATTCCATATCCCTGTCCAGGAAGCAGAACATCCTGTCCTCGAGGATTTTATATTGTGCGCACGGCAGGCCGAAATATATCGGCAGGGCGATTATCAGCGCATCTGCAGTTCTGATGCTTTCGAGGACCGGCAGAATGTCGTCTTTGTAAGTGCAAATTCCGGTATCCTTGCACTCGCCGCAGTCCTGGCACCCCTTGATGAAATTCAGCTTGTTGATACTGTGGATCTCTATCAAATTGGTGGACAGCCCCATCGCCCCATCGATGACGGCGTCTGCCAGAACGGACGATGTCCCGTCCCTTCGGGGACTGGTGAGGATTGCAACAATTTTGCACACGTTTTTCAAATCTCCCGGTTGTATATTTATATTGAGCGTCAGTCGCCTTCTCCGTTGTCGGTCTCCCCGTCCTTGGCCACAATGGAACGGAACAGGTCTTCCTTCAATTCCGGATTTGTGTGGATGTATGTGTAGAAAGGATTCGTGAACTCGGACTTCATGTAACGGTCCAGGTCCGGGTCCATCTTACTAAGTATCCGCAGGAGGACGCTGCGCATGCTGAGGACCTCTTCTCTCGTAACGCCGTCCATGCATTCGTTCATCCATTTTGTGGTCGAGCCCATGACATGTTTGCCGATCTTCCTTCCTTCCTCGGTCAGGCGTATAGCGAAATTTCTGCTCCCCGGGGTTTTGCGGTCATCATATACCAATCCTTTATTTCTTAACACCTTCACAACACGGTTGGTATTCGCAGGGTCCATATCAAGGAAATTAGAGAGTTGCAACTGGGTCTGCCCGTCGCGAAGCGTGAGAGCAATGAGATAAATCGCATGCGCGCTGGTTATGCCGTAGTTGCTTACGGCATTCGTCATGTGGTTCCTCATCGTGGCGTTCATTCTGTCGAAGAACATCGGAAGGAACGAATTCCAAAAGATGTCGTACTGCTCAGGGGAATATTCCTGGTTGCCCGTGAATGGGGAATCTTCTCCTGTCATGTTTTACACCATCAAAAACTTGAAATAAAACCCTTTTGGAGACCGTTCCAATAGGCCCGGTCCCCAAAGGGGCGGTTGTCCGCGTTTTAAGGTTTCTTTCTTCTGTCCGCTTCGGCTATTATCTTGTCGATCTCCTTCCGGGCATAGTTGCTGATGGGTTCAGGCCGGTGGTTCGCCAATATATCGGTCACGATCTCATGGGCGATATCCACCGGGTCCATGCTGCCTGCCTTGACCCAGGTCTCGTACATGTTGCGGTCGAAGGTTCTTGGTCTGGAGGGCAGATCGATGTTCCTCATGGTGTCGGCGTTGCCGAGGAAATCGTTTCCTATGCCAACTTCCCTGATCACGTCATATGCAAGAGTGCTCTTGCGCACGTCTATTCCGCGCTTGGCGTACCTCGACATCCCGATGATATCGTTGTCGATGACCAGCTGTTCCATCGAGAAAGACATTCCCAGCTCCAGCATGCCTGCCCCGTAGATGTTGGACGCGCCTACGAGGTTAGGCAGCATGGTGGTCATGGTCTTCTCGTGCCCGGACTGGGCGCTCGGACGTTTGGCATCGCACTAGGTGCCCGCCACTATGGTGGGCATCTTGTAGTACTGCGCCAGCTGTGCCACTCCTGCGCTGATCAGTCCCAACTCCGGGGACCCTACGGGTGCGGAGTTGGAATAGAAGTCGAAAGATGTGGTCGAGCTTCCGTAGTACGTGTTGCGTCCAGGATGTGCCAGCTGTGTCAGTACGACGAGTGCCAGAACTTCGGCGTTGTGCGTCACCAGCGTTCCGGCGAGATGGATCGGCGAGGACGCCGCACCCATGGCCATGCTCAGCGACATCATGGGGAAACCGTAATCTCCTCCTTCTGTAGCCATTATGCATGCTGCGTGGTCCAGCTGAAGCGGGCTTGAAGGGCACCCTCCCACCATGAGGAAGGGTTCTTTCAGAGCTTTTTCCTCGTCTCCGTCGTACACCGCCTTGATAAGCTTGTGGTAATCCCCAAGGTAATCAGGGTCGGGGTCCGGCAGAAACGGCTTGCCGGTGTTGGAGAGCACCGCGTCGAACTCACGCAGAGTGCGGACCGGAGGTTCTATCGCATAGTCCATGGCGGTCAGCGGCGAGCACACCCAATCGATGTTTTCGCATGCATCTACCAGTTTTGCGATGTTCTTCAGGTCTTGCAGGGTGCTGTTCCTCGTGTTGTATTTTCCATCGCCGAGATATTCGGTAACCTTGATTCCTACGCCGAACGTCAGATTGTTGGTGACAGATCCGTCGCTCACCATCTTCACGTCGTGTTTTCCGTCACGGCTGTGGAAGGTGAACGAATCAGGCGCGGTGCTCAGTGCTTTTTTCACCACTTCTTCAGGGAACTTTACGACGAACGTCCTGTCATCGACTATGCACCCGTTTTCCTTCAGGATCTTCCTCGATCTCTCGTGGTTGACCAGGATACCAGGGTCCATAAGCACCTGCAACGTGGCCGCGTGGATGGCGTCCATGTCCCTTTTGGACAGCACTTTCAATTTCAGGTCCTTCATTTTCCTACCTCATATCTTTTTGAAGAACGTCCTGGTCAGGTAGACGCAGGCTACGCTCAGCACGAGTGCCAGGGCTATGAAAATATAGTTCCCTCCGGCAAGTGTGAAAAATTCCTCTTCCAGCATGTTCAGTCCTCCAGCATCGTCTCTATGGTCTGCAGGCCCCTCTCGGTCAGCTTGTACTTGGAAAGCACTTTGCCCTTGGCGAAGTGGGCTCCGTCGTCCTCGGCCGTGTCGACGGCTACGATGAATCCGGCAACGGAAAGCTCCATGAGCCAGAAGCGGGAGTTCCACTTCCAGTAGTCCGAAGAGATCCCGTTCTTCTTCATCAGCTTCTCGGCGGCCTCGTACTCCCACATCTCCCTGTCCTCCTTGAACAGCTTCAGTATCTGCGATTTGTAAGGCAGGTCCATGTTCACACCTCCTCGCGCGTGGTGTCAGATATCGAGTCGCTCTCCCAGTACATCACGAACATTCCGGCGACGGCTACTATCGCACCTACGAATATCCAGTACGCCGGGACGACTCCGAAGAACACGAACAGCACGATGATCGCTATCGGCGAGTACATCGCCGTCAGGCTCAGCGTCCTTCCCACTCCGATGAGGGGGTAGCACTTGTACATCGTAGCGTAGCACATTCCCAGGGTGAACGCGGCCATGACCATCCAGAACATGAAGCTGGAGCTGGTCAGGGCGGCGAAGAGGGCCTCGTAGAAGTTGCCGAATCCCGCTATGACGGCGACCACGGGGAACAGTATGGCGACCCAGATAAGGGCCTCCCAGGTGTACCTGACGGGCAGGCTCGAGTCGGCGTCGGTGGTGTCAAGGGCCCTTACGGCGTAACAGCCCTCGAGACCCCATCCCACGGCGGACATTATTCCTCCGAGGTATCCCAGCCAGACCCCGTCGGGTGCGGCGGGGTTGGTGATGTTGTTGATCATGTCCAGGGGGTTGAGGATGATGAATCCGCCCGCCAGGAGCAGCAGTATACCAGCGACGGTCTTCTTGGAGAACCTCTCGCTGTACAGGAGCTTGGCCATGAGCGCACCCACGACCGCGCTCAGCAGTCCGATGGCGGACGCGAAGCCGGCTCCGATGTACCCTATGGCGATCGTCGATCCGAAAACGGCGCAGGGCCCTCCGAACAGGGCCGCCACGAGCAGCCATTTGCTGATCTTGAAGTGCACGAAGGTCTTGATGGACTCCTTGAACTTACCAGTCAGACCGGCCCAGAACAGGAGCAGGACCACGGCGAAAACGATCGCCTGCATTCCCGCGATTATCACGCCTGATACAAGATATCCGGCCTGTCCGTCGAACCATACGAAGTTGCTGAACGGGTCCACGCCCCAGAGGATCGTCAGCGGGACATAGCCCAATCCCCAAAGGACGGCGCACAATATGGCCCAGATGAAACCCCACTTGATGCGGTTCTTTTTTTCCTTTGCAATGCTTTCTGCGTTTGCTACCATGATTATTCCTCTTATCTCTTCAACATGTTCCTGAAGTGCTCGCAGCTGTTGATCTTCAGCCCGAGCAGTCCTTCGATATTCATCTTCGCGGGCACTCCGAACGGAGCTCCCGGCATTCCGGTGACGAGACCTATTCCGAGCTCTTCTCTCAGCTCCCTCATGACCGTCTCGTCAGCCATCTCATATTTGTCCACGCCGAGCTTCTTTGAAACGGCTTCTTTGGCCTTGTCTATCTTCATGTTCTTGGCGAATTCCATCCTTGCGACAAGGTCTCCCGAAGTTCTTATTCCGCCCATTCCCGAAGAAACCAAGTGAGCGATGGACATTCCTGCGGAGTCGCCCGCACCGGCCTAAATTCCGTCAACATGCGCGATCTCGACCATCGCCTTGCTGCACCTGCTTACAGCATCGATCGGCGGCGTCTCGGACATGGGTATTCCGCCCACTCCCATCCCCATGTTCACATGGCATGGGATCTTCGATGCCGTTTCGCACTGTTTGACTATCGTGATCGCACGTGCGAGGTTCCAGGCGAGGCTTTTGCTCGTGTTGGTGTTAACAACGGGACCGAAAACATTGACTCCCGCTTTTTCAGCCAGTTTGACCTGCTCGTGGGGATAGAGGCCTGCTACGACCTTTCCGTCGTATTCGATTTCCCCATGTATGCCCAACACGTTCTCGGCGGACATTCCCATGACGATGTAGGAATCGGGATGGGACTTCCTCATTTTCTCTATACCTTTCAGGGTTCCTGCGAAGTCGGCATCCCCGGCAGAGGCGGTTGTGTCGAAGTTGAATCCCTCTCCGCCCGCGGCCATGATACGGTCCGTGATAAATTCGATATCCTGTGCAATCGCATCCGACGCGGCCTCGGCCTCATGCTGGGCCTCTTCTATCTTGAACTCCCTCATCAGGTCCGCGGGGTTTCCGAATGGCCCGTCGGGCTTGTAGTAGAGTCCCATGTTCGGCATAGCGCCATAGAACAACGGCACAATGGTCATGGCCTGCACCTTCTCGAGGACCATCATCTCGTAGGAGATTATGGGCTTCACAGCTTTGATGCTGTAGTCGATGTGCGCAAGCTGGAAGGAGTCCATTCCCAGGGCCCTCTCGTGGACCATTATGGACTCTGTCCTGCTCATGTCGATGCCGTTACCGCTGCTTCCGCTGTCGATCATCAGCTTGTACGGTCCGCCGTCTTCCGTGAGTACAACCTCATTTCCCGGAGCGACTCCGAGAACCTTGCCCTCGCTGCAGAGTATGTCAGCAAGGTGATCGACCTCATCACCGCTAAGCGGTTTGGCTTCCGAGCATTCTGCCGCATGGGACATACCGAGGTAGATATCGTCGATCACCTGTTTTCTTGTGGTCTCGACTCTCCTTCCGTCTCCCATTCTTGTAAACATGACCATTATTTCACCCCAGGAGTGCTTTGGCCCTGTCCACCTGCTCGGAGGCGGACTCGCTGTAGCAGTCCGCACCGATCTTGTCTGCCCACGTCTGCGTCACGGGGGCTCCGCCCACCATCACTTTGACGTTGTCCCTGAGGCCGGCGTCCTTCAGCATGCCGATGATGTCCCTCTGGACGGTCATCGTGGTCGTCATCAGCGCCGAAAGTCCCATCATGGTGCATCCGTTGTCCTTGACCTGCGCGATGAAGTCCTTGGAAGGAACGTCCCTTCCCAGGTCTACCACGTCGAAGCCTCCGCACTGGAGCATCGTGGAGCAGATCGACTTGCCTATGTCGTGCACATCGCCTTCGACGGTGCCCATGCACACTTTGGCGAGCTTCACGCCGACCTGGTCCTTCGGAAGGTCCGCCTCAAGTGCTTTGACGGCGGCGGACATTCCGTTCGCCGCGCTCAGAACATGGGGGAGGAACAGCTTCCCTCTCTCGAACAGCACTCCTACCTCGCTCATCCCGGCGCCCATGGCCTCTATGATTTCCGTGGCCTCCATTCCGGCGGCTTTAGCGTCCGCGGCGGCCTTCTGTATGCCGGGGACCTTGTACGCCACCATCGCGGCGGCGATGGCTTTTTTCTCATTCTCAAAACTTGTCATTCATACACCTCTTCGACCGCAGATCTCGTTCGCGGTGCTGTTTTTTTGCAGCAATGATATCACCTCATTATGATGTATTTATAGATTGACCAATCAATTAAACAATTTTTTTAAAATAGCTAGTTGTGGAAATGTCAAGTTCATTATTTACTTAACAATATATCTAAACATGTAAAAATTTAAATATTGGATACAATAATTTATAGATTGACCAATCAATTATGAAAATGTCAGATTGATTAATCAGTCTAGTTGGAAGTGAATGTATGAGGAATCTGAAAGCAGATGTCTTGTCAAAGGGAGAAATAGGGCTGATACACGAAGGGAGCCTGGAAGTGCTCTCCGAAGTTGGAATCAAGATCGCCCATGCAGGCGCGAGGTCTATCATGGAGCGCGCCGGCTGCACGGTTGACGAAAGCAACGGGGTCGTAAGGATACCGCGCGACGTCATCAACGGTGCGCTGAAGAGCGCCCCCGAATCGTGGACGTTCAGCAGCCGGGACGGAAAACACGACGCAAAGATGGTGTCCGACGGTTCCAGGACCAATTTCATGAACCTAGGGATGGGAACGAAGATTTGCCACTATGTCTCGGAAAACAAATTCGACACGCGGGACTCGACGATTCCGGACATAAGGAACATCGCTAAAGTACTCGATGCCTGCGAGAACGTTGACCTGGTCACACAGCCCGTGTCTGCCCTGGACCTCATGGACAAAAGGTGCGTACGCACCCTTCACGAGGCGGAGGCAATGATCACCAATACCTCAAAGCCCTTCCTTCTGGACCCCGACCCTAGGTATGTAGATTCTTATTTCGACATAATGAAGGCATGCTATTCGGGGGACGAGGAGGAGGCTCTGAAGAAACCGTTCCTTATGGTCGGCGGATGCAGTTCCAGCCCTCTTCAGCTGGACACCCCGTTCTGCGAATTGGCGATCAAGGCGGGGGAATACAACATGCCTTTCATGTCTATGACCATGGCCATGGCGGGGACCACGTCTCCAGTGACCCTCGCGGGGACGATGGTCATTCACAATTCGGAGGCGCTCGCCGGGATAACATTGGCGCAGCTGGTAAAACCGGGGTTGCCGGTCATATACGGGAGCTGCACCACCGGTTTCGACTTCATGACAGACACCGCGCCCTTCGGATCTCCCGAGAACGCTCTGATCAGTTCGGCCAGCTCGCAGATGTCACAGTTCTACGGCGTACCATGCATAACATCGGGCGCGATCTCCGATTCGAAATGCCCCGACTTCCAGTCGGCACAGGAGGCGACGCTCAACGCGCTTTTGCCTGCGCTGAACGGCACGTCCAACGTGTTCGGCGTGGGGCTCATAGAGCTAGGAATGACATTCTCGCTCGAACAGGCGGTCATGGTAAACGACATGATACCTCTGATCAGGCACGCCCTCGAAGGATTCGAGGTCAGTTCGGAGACCCTTTCGATCGACGCCATCAAGGAAGTGGGCATCGGAGGAGAGTTCATATCGAGGCCAGAGACGATGGCGGGAATGTTCGGTCACACTCATCCGGAACTGTTCGACAGGAACATGTACGAGGGATGGAAGAACACGGGCGGAAAGCATACGCTAGAACTGGCGCACGAGAAGGTCCAGTCAATCCTCAGTGAACACGTCGCGACGCCTATAGAGCCCGGCAATCTGAAAGAAATACAAAACATCATCAGAGAAGCAGACAAGAAGGTATTGTGAAAACATGACACAGAAAGATCTGAACGAGAGAGCGAAGAAGGCCGTCATGGCCTACGACCAGAAAGCATCCGCCGAAGTAGCGAAAGAAGCGATAGCCGCCAAGGTCGACCTGGTGAACCTCATCCAGGAAGGATACACCGCAGGCATACAGGAGGTCGGAGACCTGTATCAGGCGAAGAAGCTGTTCCTGCCCCACATCATGTCCGCCGCGAACGCAATGAACGCAGGAGTGAACCTTCTGACCCCGGAGCTGGAGAAATCCGGCAAATCCGCCGGAGAAGGGCTCGGCAAGTTCGTGATATGCACCATCGAGGGGGACATCCACTCGATCGGAAAGGACATCGTGGCCATCATGCTGAAAGTGGCCGGCTTCAACGTGGTCAACATGGGCAGGGACATCCCCGTCAAGGACATCGTGGCAGCCGTCAAGAACGAGAAGCCCAAGGCCGTCGGAACGTCCGCTCTGATGACGTCCACCATGGTCAACCAGAAGACCTTCGAGGAGCTCCTCAAGGAAGAGGGCGTCAGGGACAAGGTCATCACCAACATCGGCGGGGCGCCGTGCACACAGCAGTGGTGCGACGAGATAGGCGCAGACGTCTACTCGGAGAACGCCACCGACTGCGTCAACAAGATGGTCGCGAGGGTAAAGATGTAATCGGGAGTATGCGACGGCTCGAAAAGAGCCCTCCCGAATTTTTAAAAAAGGGCGGCTATTCCTCCGGCCGCCCTCATAATACAACAAACTTCAAGCTCCCGTAAAGTACTTCCTTCGGATGCAATTTTTCAAGGGACTTCTTTATAGAACGCTAAACGTTACACGTTCATGAAGTTCAAGACACCGCTTTTTGTTCTCATGGCATTGGCCGTCTCGCTTCTGGCGGTTCCGATGTTTGCATCGGAGGCAGAGGCTGCGGACCCGGCAGAGAACGATGTCACGATGTACCTGTACTACGAAGGGTCCCGTATAGGAGAGGTTCCGAACACCGATGACCCCATACCCGTCAACGCAGGCGAAGAGGTAGACGTCAGCATAAGGATAGAGAACAGCTCAACTGAGAAACGATTCGTCACCATGAACATAACGGGGGTGACAGCCGTCGACTATAGGTCCGAAGACCTCCCCACGGCCGTGGAGATAGGTCCCGGCGAGTCGAAGACCTATGAGGTGACCTTCTTCTCTGATATGTACACCCGGGAAGGAGGAGACTATCTCACCATATTGCTCACGGTAGAGGGGCCCGCGAGCACCAGTCCCGTGTTTATCACGCAGGACCTGCACTTCACCATAAGCTCTAGCCTGTCGTCATTTGGTTATTACAACAAGATACTGGGTATTATACCGAACACCCTCCCCAGCCCACTGGACTCACCCCAGGCGGCGGCCCTGATCACGATGGCCCTGTGGGCGGTCATCGCGGCGGCCGTTGCGAAGTTCGTCATACCGGCATTGCTTTACATCCCGATGAGGGGCAGCAGTGAGACAAGGAAGATCGTGGCTGGCTCTCTTTTCAAACACATCTTCCTTGTCATAGTGATACTGGGGATCCATGAAAGTCTCAAGGTCCTCGGTTCTTCGGAGTATGTGGTAGACGTTTCCGGAAGGATGGCGGCAATCTCCTACGTTGTTCTTGGTGCGCTGATCTTCTGGAGGGTCTACGTCATAGCGCTTGACCATCTTTTCTCCAAGATGGGCCGCGAGGTAAAGCCGGGAGGTGTGGATGACACCCTGATACCGCTTTTCAGGATGATCGGGCAGATATTCATCGTCACAGTGGCCGTCGCAGCGATTTTCTCCCTGATGGGCGCGGACCTGATGGGGATAGTGGCGGGAGCGGGGATCGCGGGACTGGCGATATCCTTGGGGGCCCAGAGCATGCTGAGTCAGTTCTTCAGCGGAATAACTCTGCTGACGACACGTCCGTTCAAGGCAGGTGACTTCGTCAGGATCGACAATTCCATGGAGCTCAAGGTGAAAGAAGTCGGCATAATGACCACATGGTTCAAAAATCCCTGGAACGAGGAGATAATATCGATGCCCAACAACAAGGTCGCTGCCAGCGAGATAACTAATATGACCCGCGACAACATGTACTACCGGTTCAACCTCTATATGGAGGTGACCAGAGATGCAGACCTGGCACTGGCGAAGGACATCCTGGTGGAGGCCGCGCTGTCCCAGCCCCAGGTCATCAAGGACGGGACGGTAATGATGCCCTACGCCCGTGCAACCGATATAACGGAATCCGGAATAAAGCTGAGGCTGGCCGCATTCGTCTACGACTACGAGGACACTTGGAGCGTGGAAGCGGTGATCAGGGAACGGGCCCTCAGAGAGTTCGGTGAGAAAGGAATAAAGCTGGCTTATCAGAAGGTCGACGTCAGGGTCCGCAGGGAAGATATTGAAGACGGCGATTTCTGAACATCAGACGATTCCTAAACATTTTAAACATCTTTCATTTTCATTCAGCTTTGAGAATAAAGTATGTTAATCCTCAACGACCTTCCACCTTTCGGAGCCAAAAATGTACGCTGACGGCAAGTTATGGATCGCGAAGGGAGAATCGAAGGTTTATCTCCACCCGCAATATGCTAACAGGCACGGTCTGATAGCAGGTGCCAGCGGAACCGGTAAGACCGTGACCCTGAAGGTGATGGCGGAGTCGTTCAGCGAAATGGGCGTCCCGGTTTTCATGGCCGACATAAAGGGAGACGTCAGCGGCCTCTGCAGAGCGGGGAAGGACAGCGAGGGCATGCGGGAACGCGTAGAGAAGCTGGGAGTCGACGGGTTCGGTTACACAGGTTTCCCCTGCGATTTCTGGGACATCTACGGCGAAAAAGGGCACCCGGTAAGGACGACCGTGGAAGAGATGGGGGTGGACCTGCTCACAAGGCTCATGGAACTCTCCGACGTGCAGGAAGACGTTCTAAGGGTGGTCTTCAGGATATGCTCGGACGAAGGCTGGGAGCTTGTGGACACCAAGGACCTGAGGGCCGCGCTAAGCTTCATTTCCGAGAACAGGAAGGAATACGAGGTGGAGTATGGCACCATGAGCGTCCAGTCCCTCGGGGCGATCCAGCGCTCGGTCATGTCACTGGAGGACGTGGGCGGAGACATCTTCTTCGGCGAGCCTGCGCTGGACATAGATGACTGGTTCAGGACCGACAGCGATGGGAGAGGAGTGATCAACATACTCCACAGCGTAAAGCTGGCACATAATCCAAAACTCCACTCTACCTTCGTGGTATGGCTTCTGAACGACCTATTCACGACCCTTCCCGAGGTAGGAGACATGGAGAAGCCGAAGCTCGTGTTCTTCTTCGACGAGGCGCACATGTTATTCGACGACGCCCCTCCCGTCCTGACGAAGAAAGTGGAGCAGGTGGTCAAGCTCATACGCTCTAAGGGAGTGGGCATATACTTCATATCACAGAGCCCCTCGGACATACCGGACCCGGTCCTGTCCCAGCTCAGCAACCGCGTTCAGCACGCCCTCCGCGCGTACACTCCCAAAGAGCAGAAGGCGGTAAAGGTCGCGGCCGAAACATTCCGTCCGAATCCTCGTTTCAAGACATCGGACGTAATAATGGAGCTCGGGACCGGAGAAGCGCTGGTATCTTTCATCGACGGCGAAGGAAGTCCGGGGATAGTCGAGAGGGCCTTCATACTGCCCCCCAGGTCGTATCTCGGGCAGATATCCGAAGGCGATTACAAAGCGATGATATCAGGCAGCGATCTGGACGAGAAATACAGGGAGCGCATCGACGACTATACGGCTTACGAGGCCATCGGAAAAGCCGAGGAAAGATCCGAGGCCGTGAAAGCAAAGTCTGCAGGTCCGAAAGAAAGGGCCGCCCCCAAACGCACCACCACTCGCAAAAGGAAGTCATACGCCGAGAAGACGACCGACAGGATGGTCGGGAACGCCGCATCGGCTATAGGGCGCGGACTGGGGAACATGCTGTCCAAAAAGCTGTTCCGCTGAGATCACTGGTACTTTACGCCGTCGTGGTCCAGGACCTCGTTCCAGAGGGCTATGGTATCGCGGGCCTCTTCCTCGTCCATTATCTCGATGGCGTATCCGGCGTGGACGACGGCCCACTGGCCCACTTCGGCCTCGACCATCGCGACGTTCGCCTGTTTTATGACTCCGCCGAAATCCACGTCGGCCGTCTCATCGCATATCTTAACGATCTTCCCGGGTATTGCCAAGCACATCTTTCTCACTCCGATACTAGCTTTATTATCGCCTCGGCAGGCTGTCCGTCCGTCGCCTCGAGGGCTTCGATCGCCTTTTCCCTGCCGCAGCCCGTCTGGGACATCACGAGGGCTATGTCCTCCTCGGGAATGGCGGGTCCTGCCGGCTCCGACTCGGACGACAGAGGTCTGACGACCTCGGTACCGGTGATCTGGTAGCTCTTGGCCCCGTTCATGTCTATGCAGATCACCTGGGCGTTCGTGATCACGGTCTCGTCGTCCCTGGTCCTTATGATGACCTCGGTCACATTGCGGACCTCGGACTGGCTGATGCCCATCTTTTTCATCGCCTGTTTCATTTGGCGCTGATTTATCTTAGCCATATTACCACCTCAACCGTCCGCATGTTTAATTAATATTGCTCAGGAAAGCGACTTCTCGACCTCTTCCTCCAAAGCTCTGAGGAGTTCTGCGGCTTTTTCGGGATCCGATATTCCTCCCTGCGCGAAATCGGGTTTCCCTCCTCCGCGGCCTCCGAATCTGCCGAGCACCCCGCTGAGGATGCTCCTGCAGTCCGCTCCGGCGGAACCCGAGGCGACCACGGCGGAGACGGCCTCCCCCGAAGACACGAAGATCGCCACTCCTCCCGCGGCCTTAACCTTCTCGGCGGCATCGGCCATCGCGGTCCTTTCGGCACCGAAGACCGCGGCCGAATACACTTCCGTGCCGTTGACGTTTTTCGGCCTCACGGAGGAAAGCAGCGCCCTGGTGCATTCTTTCAGCGAAGCGCGGGCGTATTCCAGTTCCTTTTTCATGTTCGATACGGCCCTGACGATATCTTCCGGCTTGCTGTCAGCTGCCTCCGCGGCCTCCAGACATGCGACCGCGAGATCCGTCGCCGAATCTTCCGCCGCATCTCCGACCTTGAAGTGGACGGCCACCCCGTCCTTGCCGGCGGAGACCTTCCTGTCTACCAGCAGCATGCCCAGCTCCGACGTCTCCATGACATGTATGCCGCTGCAGGCCGAATAATCGATGTCCCCAATGGCGACCACGGAGATCTCCTCCCCTTCCGGGATGCGGTCAAGTTTGATCCTCACCTTGTCCACGAGGTCCGGGTCGTCCCTGCTCATCACTATCCTCGTCACCGTGAGGTTGTCGCGGATCGCCGCGTTGGCGAATGCCAACGCCTTCCCGATGTCCTCCCAGGACACGTCCTTGCTGACTATGACGTACTTGCTTTCCGGCGATATGAAGATCTTGGATATCTCAAGATCCGGGACCTGTCTGCGGAGGGAGCCGAACAGCAAGTGCTCTGCGGTGTGCCCCATCATGAGGTCGAAGCGTCTGTCCCAATCCACGCTGCCCCATACTCTGTCTCCCGGGACGAACCTGTGTCCCGGAACCCTGTGGACGACGTCCCCGTTGCCGTCACAGAACGCTTCGGTGACCCTGTCGTCGTTCAGCGTGCCGGTGTCGCATACCTGCCCTCCGCCTCCGGGATAGAACGCGGTGCGGTCAAGTACGACCAATTCTCCGTCCGTGGACGCCACCCGCGCCTGGAATTCGAACTGATATCCGTCGTGCCTGAACAATTCCTCTGTCATATCCCGGAAAACAAATCCCTATCTAATAAATATGCGGAAAGGGTTTGTGCATCGGTGATGCCGGATGTCGGGAATTCGCGATATGGATGACTTGGACAAGCGGATCGTAGAGCTCATCTGCACATCAAGCCAAGGTTCATATAGACAGTTGGCTAAACAGCTGGATGTCCATCCCACGACCCTCATACAGAGGGTCAAGAACCTCGAGTCGAAAGGCATCATAAACGGATATCGTGCCAAGATCGACTACATGAAGCTCGGGTACGAGTACATGGGCATCGTGCACATATACGCCGACAATCTGGTGGAAGTGCTTGAAAACCTGAGCAAGGTCCCTCAAGTCGTGGGGATATTCGATGTGACGGGAGACAGCGACGCCATAGCATGGGTCGCGTGTGTCGACAGGGAGGAGTTTTCGGGGACAGTGAAGCTCATAAACTCGCAGCCCGGGGTCAAGAAGACGAACACCGCCGTGGTGTTAAGTGTCGTGAAGGACCCTTTCGACTTCATACCCGATATAGTAGACGTTTGAGTCTGCGACAATTCTTATATATTCCTGTATTTAGCAGGCTCAAGTTTATTCGGAGACCAACCACATGAAGAGAACAAACACCTGCGGAGACCTTAGGAGGTCGGACCTCGGTAAAGAAGTCTGCCTCCAGGGCTGGGTCAGGTTCTCCAGGGACCACGGAGGGGTCGCGTTCATCGACCTCGCCGACAGATACGGGATCACACAGATAGTATTCGACCCCGCCGACCTTCCCTCAGAGACCGACGCATCCCGTATATCGGACGTGATGAAAAAGTTCACTCGCGAGTCCGTCGTCTCCATCAATGGTGTGGTAAGGGAGAGAGTGGAAGGCACGGCCGACGCCCGCAACCCCACGGGAGAGATAGAGGTGCTGATCTCGGATGCGGAGGTCCTCGGAAGATCGAAGATTCCGCCGTTCGAGGTCGGAGACCAGAAGGAAGGCGTTCTACCCAATGAGGACGTCAGGATGAAGTACAGGTACCTGGACCTCAGGCGCACGGAGATGATCGAGGCCATGACCACGAGGAGCAGGTTCATGCACCTTGCACGTCAGTATCTCGAGTCCAGGGATTTCCTCGAGGTGGAGACTCCGATACTCGCCCGTTCAACTCCGGAAGGGGCCAGGGATTTCATCGTGCCGTCGAGGGTTCACTCCGGTACGTTCTACGCGCTGCCGCAGTCCCCGCAGCTGTTCAAGCAGATGCTCATGGTGGGCAGCGTCGACCGTTACTACCAGTTCGCAAGATGCTTCCGCGACGAGGATTCCAGGAAGGACCGTCAGCCCGAGTTCACACAACTGGACATGGAGATGTCCTTCGTGGACGAGAAAGATATCCAAGATACCATCGAAGGTCTGATATCCTTTGTCTGGGAAGGCCTCTACGGTAAAAAGATCGAAACGCCGTTCCCCCGCATAGGATACCGGGACGCCATGGAGCGCTTCGGTTCCGACAAGCCGGACATGAGGTACGGGCTCGAGTTCGTGAAGCTGACCGATGTGGTCAAGGATGTTCCCTACGACATATTCCAGAGGATCATGAGGTCCGGCGGCATCGTCGCGGGAATAAACGTCTCCGCCGAGCTTTCGAAAGGAAGGGTAGGCAGGAACGACATTGACCGTTACATAAACTATGCAAAGAAGGCGGGTCTGGGCGGACTCACATGGATGAAGGTCCAGGACGGGGTTCCCACCAGCAACATCACCAAATACTTCACGCCTGAGATCCTCGAAGGCATAAAGAACGCGATGAAGGCCGAAGAGGGAGACATCCTATTCTTGATCGCAGGACCGTGGAAGTCCACCTACGAGGGAGGCGGCGCGCTCAGAAAGAAGATCGCCGAGGATCTCGACATGGTTCCCAAAGATGTGTTCCAGTTCTTCTGGCTTGTCGACTGTCCGATGTTCGAGGTCGACCCGGTCTCGGGAAAGCACGACGCGTTCCACCACCCGTTCGTCAAGCCCCTGGGCGACATAGACGACAGGGCGTGCGGAGGAGCGTGTTTCGACATATGCCTCAACGGCAACGAGCTCGGCTCCGGGTCTCTGAGGATAAACGACCCCGATATGCAGAAAGACGTGTTCAGGAAGCTGGGCAAGACCGATGAGGGCATCGAGGAGGAGTTCGGATTCTTCATAGAATCGCTTAGCTATGGAGCGCCTCCCCACGGGGGAATCGCTATCGGAGTGGACAGGTTCATCTCCATCATACTGGGTAAAGACACCATCCGCGACGTGATCGCGTTCCCGAAGAACAAGAAGGCCGTTTCGCTGCTGGACAACTCTCCGGCAAAGGTACCCGAGGAAAAGCTGGAGGAGCTTCAGATAATGACGCTCTCCATAGACGACCTGGACATAGGGACCGAAGAAGAGGCGGAAGAGGACTGATCAGAGCCTTTCTCCGATCAGCCTCTTGGTCGCGTCGACTATGTCTGCCGAGGAATGAGCTCCGCCGGTCTGCTTCATGACGTGGCCGATCACACGGTTGGCCGTCTTCTCGTTCTTGCGGTAGTCCTCGATCACCGACGGATTCTCGTCGAGATATTGGGAGATCATGGCGTCCAGGTCCGCGGACCCTGCGCTCACGCTGTCGATGTCCGTGCCTGCGAGGAACGCTTTGATCCTCAGGCCGCACTCCGTGTCGGTGATCTCCCCGTCCACGAACTTTCTCACAATGTTTACGACCTCGGACGCATCCGTCCCTCCGCGGGCCTCGAACGCCCTCCACCCGGCGCTGACCGCTCCCGATGTCCAGGTCCTCGCCGTCTCCGCATCGGTGGCGGCGGCCAGGTCCTCGAACAGTTTGGCCAGGTCCACCGAGGTGGAAACGAACTGCTTGGCTGTTTTATCATCTATGCCGTATTCTTTCGTAAGCCGTATGATCATATTGTGGGGGCTTTCCTTGATCTTCAGGGAGTCCGCAAGTTCCTTAACATTGAAAATTCCCAGGTCCGGCTCGTCGATGTATCCGTAGTCGGCTTCCATCTCCTTCTTTCTGACAGATATCGTTACTCCGCGCTCCTCGTCGAAGCGTCTGGTCTCCCTTACGACCTTGCCTCCGGCTTTCAGGAGCTTGGTCTGCCTGACCATCTCGTAGGTGAGGGCCCTCTCGACGTTCCTCAGCCCGGTGACGTTCTTGACTTCGCATCTCTCGGTTCCGACGGACAAGTTGCAGTCGCAGCGGATGCTCCTCTCTCCGTCGTCCGGAAGGTCGATCGTGTATCTTATGTCACGGATGAGCTGTCCCAAAAATTCCCTGGCCTCCGCAGGCGTGGAGAGGTCCGGCTCCGTCACTATCTCCGCCAGCGGGATCCCTGAACGGTTGTAGTCGACCAGCGATGAAAGGTCGCCGACCCTCTTTATCTTTCCAGGGTCCTCCTCGATGTGGATGCGGGTGATGCGTATTGGCTTCTTGCCGTTCAGATAGTAAACGCCCCCCTCGCCGAGGGGGCGGTCGTACTGGGTGATCTGGAAGTTCTTCGCGTTGTCCGGATAGAAATAGATCTTCCTTGCGAACCAGGTCGTATCGCGCACGGTGCATCCCAGCATCTTTGCAAGCAGTATGCCGTACTCAATCGCCTTACCGTTCATCATCGGCCTGGCGCCCGGGAGACCCAGGCATACGGGGCAGACGTGGGTGTTGGGCGCAGGCGCATCGGTGGTCGGGCAGGGACAGAACAGCTTCGACCTGGTGGGAAGCTGCACGTGGACCTCCAGGCCTATCTTCATATGGACACCTCCGGTCTCACGGCGTCGAAGTTCTTCTCCCATTCCTCCGCGGCCGAGAACAGGACTCCCTCGTCCCAGTGGTTTGCCACGAACTGCATGCCGATGGGCATCCCGTCCCTGTCGTAACCGCAAGGCACCGATGCATGCGGCATGCCCGCGATGTTCGGCGGACCGGTGAGTATGTCAGCCTTGTAGGATTCGACCGGGGTCATTTTCGAGATGTCCGAGAACTTGGGGGAAACGAAAGGCATGGTGGGCGTCAGAACGGCGTCGCATCCGCTCAGCACGGAGCGGTACTCTTCGATTATCGACTGGCGCACGTTGCGGGCCTTGGAGTAGTAACGGTCCCTGAAGCCGACCATTCGGGTGAAGGTGCCGAGCAGGATTCTGCGCTTGGCCTCTTCGCCGAAATATTGTGAACGGAAAGATGTGAAATAATCGTCGAATTTCAGCGAAAGGTCGCCGTCCTGATGTCCGTACCTCATCCCGCAGTAACGTGCCAGGTTGGTGGACGCTTCGGATGTGGCGATCACATAGTACGCGGGAATGGCGTATTTGAGGGTAGACATCTCTACCTTCTGCACGTCAACACCCATGCTCTTCAGGCCCTCCAGACCGTCTTTGAACGCCTTCTTGACGTCTTCGGAGACACCTTCGGTGGCGTCAACGGGCACCGCCACGGATTTCAGCTTCCTGCGGGAGCCGATGGCAGGTTGCACGCAGGAGGTAGGGTCCTTGGGGTCCGCGCCGGCCATTATCGCTACGTACTTACCCAGGTCTGATGCGTTAGAGGAAATGATGCCGATCTTGTCCAGCGAGTTCCCGTAGTCAAGAAGGCCGTACCTGGAAACCCTCCCGTAGGTGGGCACGATGCCATACACCCCGCAGAAGCTCGCGGGACAGCAAATGGAGCCGCCTGTGGAAACGCCTATGGCCACATGCCCCTCCATGACGGCCGCCGCGCATGCGGCGCCGCCCGACGAACCTCCGCAGGAACGTTCGAGGTCGTAGGGGTTTCTGGGAACGCCGAACGCCGAGTTCGTGGAGAACGTTCCGAATCCGAACTCGTCCATGTTGGTCTTGCCGATCAGGAGGCCGCCCGCCTCTCTCATCTTGGCTATAGACGTTGCGTCGAAGGGGGGACGGTAGCCCTCGAGTATCCTGGACCCGGAGCAGGTCTCCATATCTTTGGAGGTCAGGTTGTCCTTGGCAGAAAAAAGGAATTTTGCATCGCCGGCATCGGTCTGGGACGTCACGGTCCTGAACATAAGATACTTCTCATTGATCTTCGAAAGCGAAGACAATACGGAGCTCTGGCTCATAGAAGTCTGGGCCCCCTCACGTAGTTGTCGTATGTATCCATGCCTTCAAGCATGGCGTCGGGTTCCAGCTCAATGCGGGGCTCGTCGTCCCTCAGGACGTCAGCGACTCCGATGGGGTCGATGCCGAAGCCCTCGCAGTCCGGGGCCTCGTCGAGAATAGTAAAATATCCCAGGATGTCACCCAGGTCCCTGCTGAATCTCTCGAGCTCTTCTTCAGTAAGTTTCAGGTGAGCGCTGCGGGCGACTTTCTCCACGGTTTCCCTATCCATTGCCGGTCAGCCCTCCGAACGCTCAAATCTGTTATAACCTTTATCCGGGGGTAGAGATGTTATTTCCTGGTCTTGCCGACGAGGATTATCGAATTCAATGTGGCGGCACCGTCTTCGAAGGCTAACTTCTTACCTGCTTTTTTGAGAAGTTCCTCCATATCGATGCCGTATCCGCTGATCGAGTCCATCCTCTGCAACGGGTACCTGCAAGCCCCGCCAGGATAAGTGCAGACCCCGCAGTAATCGCAGCCACCGTCGCCGAGGACCTTGACCGGAGCGGACGGTCTGATCATGTCGGCCGCCCTCCTCGAAGAGTCTGCGAGATTATCCTTCGCACGTTTCATCTCCTTGGCATTCTTGGGGTCGAGGGTGTACCTCTTCATTACCAGAAAAGCCCCCTGATAAGATTTCAGGGTCTCGCCGCATTCTTCCAGCGTACCTACTCCCGGGGGGCATCCCCAGTTGGTCCCGTATTCCTTGCAATCGTTCTTTTCGCAAAGGGCCCTGAACTCATTTGCTTTCGGAGAGACCGCAGGGACCTCCATCTCAATTACCTCGAATCCCTCCCCTTTTAGCCTTTCCTCGAACCCGTACATCGTACACCAGGTACCGTATCCCACAATGCCGATATATCGGTTACTGGTACTCTGAGGGTTAAACATTTAAGCAAAGTGTCCGCTTACCGTATGATAACATGGCAGACGCTACTGCAGAGAAGAAGATCGCCGCGGCAATGAAGCTGATGGATGACGGCGATTTCAAGAAGGCATACCCCCAATTCAAAAAGCTGACCGAGGAGTTCCCCGACGATGCCGAGTGCTGGTACGCCCGCGCAGAGTGCGGTAACTACGCTTCCGGCATGTTTGGTGCGAAGATAAAGCCGGAAGAGATTGCCACGGCATACGAGAAGGCCTGCGAGCTCGACCCGGAGAACGTGGACTATTACCAGTCTTACGGGCTTTTCTGCATATCCGTCAACAAGTTCGACGATGCAGAGAAGCTCTACAACGAGGCCGCCGAGATGGACGAATCCAGGGCGCCTTCCCTTTATTCCGAGTTCGCAATCGAGTATTACAACGTCATCATGGCCAACTACGGAGAGATACCCGAGGACCCCAAGGCCGCCGAGGCGGTCAACAAGGCCCTGGTGCCTTACAAAAAGAAGGCCCTTGCATATATGCTCAAGGCTCTGGAGATGTCTCCCGAGGAAGCCAAATCGCTCCTGTGAGACGATTCCGGAATATTTCTTCGTCCCCGTACGCGAATGCGGTATGGGGATGCATTTTCATCTTTCAGCTTAGCTCTTGGGCTTCATTCTGAGATGCGGTCGCTCTATGCGTACGGTTATGGCGTCAGAGGGAGACGTTTCAAGAATAAAACGGGTAAAGAGGCGGCCGGCGCAATGCGCCTCGCGTGAAAGAAAAGGTAAAAGACCGCCCAATTAAAATTGAGCTCGCGCGTTCAAATATTGCTGAATATCAA
>ENA-UOOI01000886-UOOI01000886.1-fermentation-metagenome-genome-assembly--contig:-NODE-886-length-35344-cov-7.363739_pt1 | contig 35344 bp, 33 predicted proteins | sample MGYA00245779_ERZ724027 | MGnify/ENA primary metagenome ERZ724027 (study PRJEB28704, sample SAMN03018318) | fermentation metagenome | biome: anthropogenic terrestrial biome; feature: soil; material...
TTGGATTTGCATTCTTACTTTGTTCAGTTTTCAAGGTTCGTTGCCGCTCCAAGCGGCGAACATCTTAATGTTACCATTTTATTAGAGTATCGTCAACTAGAAGTTAACAAGTTTTAAAGGTTTTTTTCTTTCTTGTTCTTTTCGTCGGCAGATTTATATCTTACACCCTTGACCCACTGGTTGTCTAGCCCTATATTACTAGCATTTTTCTCCAGATATAACATAACAGGAAAACCTAATACACCAATAGAGATAAACTCACCAGCGAAAATGCTAAAAACAGTAAACCAATACGGCTGACCAAAAATTACAGATAAATAAGCACTTACACCAAAGGCATTCAGAAGTATCGGCCAAGACAGAGCCAATAATTTGTTTTTTGTTTTACTAGTCAAAATAGCAGCAATCAAAGTAATCAAAGTACCACCGAATACATCCCACGGACCTAAACCTCCAAGAATGTTTGCTAAAAAGCAACCCAAAGTAACACCTAAAATAGCCGTAGGATCAAAATAAGGCAAGACTGTAAGTACCTCTGTAATTCGTACCTGGATTATATTTGTCCCAAATGAACCTAAAAAATAGGTACCAAGTGCATATATCGCTGCGATAATAGCTGCTCTAGTTATATTTTTGACCTTCAAAAGGAACCGCCACCTTCTCTTGCGATACGTAATAAATAAGAAAACCTTTTTTCAGCTGCTTCCAATCTAAGTACAGCATACTCTACCAGTTCAGGTTCAGTCACCTGCTCAAAATAGTTTTTAGCCGTGTTCCATTCCTCAAGAGCATCTTGAACAGCCCTTTCAAATGAGTAAGTCTCTAGAGAAGTGCGTTTGATCCAGACCATTTTTCTACCTCCTAAAGATAGACTTAGTCTGTATAGTATCACTCTCTCTAGAGACTTTTATTCTAATTAGAATTGCCAGATATATGGCTTTTTACATTATACGACGCACAAATTCCTCTTTGAGTTGTTCGTTAAGTATTTTGATATAGGTTCCTTTCATGCCTAACGAGCGAGATTGGATTACACCAGCACTCTCTAACTTTCTTAGTGCATTGACAATAACAGAACGGGTAATCTGAGCTTCGTCGGCAATTTTACTAGCTACAAGGAAGCCTTCATTTCCATCGAGGTTTTCAAAGATCTTCTTCATAGCAGCAATTTCCGAGTAGGAGAGAGAGTCTACAGCAATTTGTACAGCGGCTTTTCTTCTTGCTTCTTCTTCATTCTCCTCGTTCTTAGAACGGAAGATCTCTAAAGCAACTACTGTAGCACCAAATTCTGCTAAGATAATATCTTCTTCGTCAAAATTATGATCAGAATTTGTCAAAAGAAGAGTGCCTTGTCTCTCGCCACGGCCTTTAATAGGAACAATAGCCATGAACTTATGTTTAAATGCAGATTCTTTTTTCTCACCAAAATAGCTATTGCCAGACTTCTCGATAACTTCGGTATCGCTAAATTGGAGAAGATGATGGTTGAAATCGTCAGCGAGGTATTTGCCATCGATCAACTGGTCGATAACAGCATCTTCCGCATGATCCATCATGGCATTGCCCAATACTTTGCCTCTTTTGCTGATGATATAGCAATTTGCTTCAATTGTATCGCAGAGTGTTTCAGCTAGTTTAGCGAAATCTATAGCTTCTCCACCAGCTTTTTGTAACATCATATTTATCTTTCTGGTTTTTTTCAAAAGGGTATTCGTCATCTAACGGTCCTCCTCGCAACGGCTTTTGTAATAATATTAACAATTTACAGAACCGTTTGCTATTTTTACTTTTGTCAGTTTATAGTATATCACAAATAGAGAATAGATAAAAGCATATTTCAGAAATTTCACACTTCCCGTCTTCCTTCAAGTGCTTTGCTTAGTGTGACTTCATCTACATATTCCAAATCCCCACCAAATGGCATACCACTGGCAATTTTTGTCACATGTACACCCAAAGGTTTCAGCAAGCGAGCGAGGTATAGTGCCGTCGCTTCTCCTTCGACATTAGGATCAGTAGCTAAGATTACCTCTTTAATAGTGCTTGTACTTATTCTCGTCAAAAGTTCTTTTATACGTAATTGGTCAGGACCAATTCCGTCCATAGGTGAAATAGCCCCACCTAAAACATGATAAAGGCCTTTATATTCTCTAGTCTTTTCCATAGCCAAAATGTCTTGAGGACCGTGAACAACACAGATAATACCGCTATCTCTTTTTTCGTCTGTGCAGATGCTACAAGGATCTTCGTCAGTAAAATTACCACACTGAGAGCAATAACGGATCTTTTCTTTTACCTCTAGAAGTGCATCTGCGAGGTCTTGGACTCTTTCACGCGGACAAGAGACAATATGAAACGCTAACCGTTGGGCGGTTTTCGGTCCTATAGTAGGAAGCTTGCCCAACTCTTTCATGAGCTGGGCAAGTGGTTTGGGCAGATGCATCTAGAGCTCCCCCTTTAGAAAAAGTTAGGCATACCAGGGATCTTCTTAGTGATTTGAGCCATCGCTTCTTCGCTCATCTCTTTGGATTGTCTTAAACCCTCGTTAACAGCAGCAATAATTAGGTCCTGCAACATCTCAACATCGTCTTTATCTACAACCTCAGGATCAATGGTCACTCCAACAATTTCTTGTTTGCCATTAACTACTACTTTAACTGCGCCACCACCAGCTGTAGTTTCTAAGGTCTTTTCAGCTAATTCTTCTTGTAGTTTGATCATATCTGCTTGCATCTTTTCTATCTGTTTCATAACCATATGACGATTCATGGGATACATCTCCTTTACTCCGGTTTAATAATAGTTCCACCAAAGACCTCTTGGGTCTTTGCCAGAAAATTGGGATCTTTCCTATCATCTGGGTTCTCATCTATCCTAAGGCGGATAGTTCTACCTGTCAACATTTCTAATTGGCTTTCAATTAAGCGTTTATTTTTCTCATTCTCCACATTGGCGCGATGAAACTCATAAGCCTCGGGAAATGTTATATACAGATCTTGTCCCTGTAAAGCTATAGGTTCAGCAACATTAAGAAATGCCCAGAACTCCAATGTTTCCTTTTTAGACTTTAGTTGAAGCAAGATTTCTTGCCAAAATGTTGCAATATCTGGATTCTCAGTAGCTTGAAGAGCGCCCTCTTTAAGCTGCATTTCCATCTCTTGAAGCTTTTTTTTCTGTTCGTTTAGCTTTTTGTTTAGATCTTCAAGAGCAACATTATCAATTGTAGTAGTACTCTCTACTACTTTTTCTTCCACTAATTTTACCAAAGCTATCTCAAAAAAGAGTTCCGGATCTGCTGTTTGCTTACCCTTTTGAATTGCTTCGGCCAGAACTTCAATAGTCCTAACTAAGAACCGGTTTTCTAGACTGTTCGCAAGGGATAAAGATTCGTCCCTTTCCATACTTAGAAGAATCTCTCCTGATTGTAAAGGTGCTTCTTTATCAGCTTTAACAATTAACAGAGTGCGAGCTACTTGCAAAGCACTCTCCATAAAATACATTAAATCTTTTCCTTCATTAATAGCAGACTGGATCAAAGCTAGCCCTTCAGCTAACTCACGTTTAGCGAGAACTGCAAACAACTTTCTTAAAACAGAGGCATCTGTCAAGCCTAACATTTCTTCGACTATTTTTGTCGTCACAGTTGCTTCAGAAAAAGCAATGGCTTGATCGAGAAGGCTTAAGGCGTCGCGCATACCACCTTGCGCAGTTTCAGCTATTAAACGTAAAGCTCCTGCTTCTACCTCCACACCTTCTTTTTCACTAACCTCTGTTAACCGATTTACAATAATATCCGAAGGTATGCGGCGAAAAGTAAATCGTTGGCAACGAGAAAGGATAGTTGCCGGTATTTTTTGAGGCTCTGTTGTCGCAAAGATAAATAGCACAGACTCAGGTGGTTCTTCTAAGGTTTTTAATAATGCATTGAAGGCTTCGGTAGTTAGCATATGGACTTCGTCGATAATATAAACCTTATATCTACCTTGTGTAGCTTTAAACCTAACTGTTTCCCGAAGCTCTCTAATCTCATCAATACCACGATTAGAAGCACCGTCAATCTCAAAGACATCTAAAGAACGTCCTTCTTTAATGGCTATACAGTTTTCACACCTATCACAAGGATTAGGTGTAGGCCCTTCAACACAATTCAAAGCTTTGGCTAGTAACCTAGCAGTAGTTGTCTTACCCGTTCCCCGGGGGCCAGCGAACAGATAGGCATGGGCAATGCGCCCTGTACTGATAGCATTTTGTAAGGTCTTGATGATATGCTCTTGGCCACCAACATCGTCAAATTCCTGTGGACGCCATTTACGGTAAAGAGAGAGCCTTGCCATACCTTTTCCCTCCACTTCTTATCTATTAATTGTATTTAAGGTTTATTTTTCCTTGCTCTAATGATAAAAAAACTCTGTCAGTGCGATTCGCATTGACAGAGTAAAAAAAGCGCCGTGCACCCATCTTCGACAGACCACCTTCCGAACGTAACCCTAGCAGTTAACTCGGGCTAGGCAACCCTGCGGCACCCAAAACTGGCCGCTTACCGCTGCTTCCTTCCGGACCTGACGGGGTTCACGGGGTCTCGTCGCGCAGGACCCAGCCGTCAACATTACTTACTAGAGGCAGACTCCACAAGGCGCTGCCTCTGACGGGAATTCAACCCCGCTATAGCGGATTGCGGGTGTAGGGCACCGCTACCTCCCCGTCTAGCACGGCAAATATTATTTCAAATTAAATGGCGGAGGGAGTGGGATTTGAACCCACGGAGGAGTCTCCCCCTCACACGCTCTCCAGGCGTGCCGAATCGACCGCTCTCGCATCCCTCCGCGAAAAAACAGTTTTAAATAAATACTGTCACGGCTCGCACCGCGAATTTAATTATAACACGGGTAATCAGCCATGGCAAGAACAAAATATGGCGGAGAGAGTGGGATTTGAACCCACGAGGCGCGTAAACACCTACCGCTTTTCGAGAGCGGCTCCTTCAACCTCTCGGACATCTCTCCTAGTCCTTGCCATTATACTATGCTCTGCATTCTTTTTCAATAAGGCACTTTTTAGGTTATGCCATTTAGCTTTAAGCAAACAAAGTTTAAGCTTATAGGTTTGAATAGTTACGATTTATTCTTTAGTCTTAGATTAGCAAAAAAATCCTTTAATAAGGCACTAGACTCTGCGGCTAATACCCCTTCTATGACCTCAACTTGATGATTCAGTCTTGTATCTTCTAAAACATGGTAAAGGCTTTGTACAGCTCCTGCTTTAGGGTCTCTAGCTCCATAGATCAACCTTTCTAGACGAGAGTTGATTATGGCACCAGCACACATCAGACAAGGCTCTAAGGTTACATACATAGTGCAACCAATTAAACGCCAACCACCTAACTTTTCGCAAGCTTCTTGAATAGCTAGGAGTTCTGCATGATGCGTAGCATTACGACCTAACTCTCTTTTGTTAAAAGCACTAGCAATAACTTGGTTATCACGTACTATGATTGCTCCGATAGGAACCTCTCCTATTTCGTAAGCCTTCTTGGCTTCCTCTAAAGCTAGCCCCATAAAATAATTGTGTTCCATGGTCTTAAAAAAGCGGTGCTTTAGCTAGAGCAATCATCGAAAGAAACGCTCTAATGCCCATTTCTATATCTGGTTGCACCGAGATAACAGTTCTAGGATCTAGCTGTTTAGCTCCTGGCAAGACTGCAGCTTGCTCTGCCATCTCGCTAATTATAAACTCCACCTTTATCTCCACGGGATTAGTTGTTTTGATTGGTTTAATATCACCATTTTGCCAGGCCTTTAAGGCTTCTATAGCTTTTTCTTTGATCAATTCTCTGCTTTTAGTAGGATGCAAAGAAGCAGTAGCTGATCTACCCCAGCTAGACTTAACGACAGCATTATAAGCTGCTGGTGAAAAGCTATTTACTTCGTTGGCTAGAGCTTGATCCCCTGTGTAAAGTACTACTGGTACGCCTTTATGTCCACAAAGAAGACTGTTCATGTAGCTTTCCCCAGCTTCGGTGCCATTTATCCACAATCTTAGTCTTGATGTATAGGTATGGTCTAGCACAGCTTGTGAGGTTCCAAGTCTAGCGTGGTACCCTACAAACATTGCTACATCAACCTTTTCATAACCAGCAATCATCGGAAAAGGGCGAGCTGAGCCGGTAACTAACTGTGCCTCTGGATGCAAATTAGTTAGGCGAAGGTTATGTCCTGCGTTATGAGCGTCAGTTACATAAACTGTCTTGGCACCTGCTTCTAAGGCCCCTTCAATAGCTGCATTAACATCGCTTTCCATTAATGTTTGCCCTAAAGAATAATTTAATTGATCTTCTAAAACAAACGATCTATCAGCAACTCCAGTAATTCCTTCCATATCGACAGAAATTAGAACATCCACTTAAGCTACCTCCTCACAAATTTAATTTTACCTTTACTAATACCTTGCAAAGGAATAACTATTTCTTAACCTTCTTTTATTAACATATAGATAAGCTTAAGTTAGTAGGTACCTACTAGGTAACAGGTCAAGAACTTTTGACATTAACTTCATAATTCTTTGTAGAAATACCTTCTCCTTTAGACCTGCCACCTAAGAAAGAACGCTAAAACTAAGCTTAAGCTACTTATTAAAAAGGAGGTGCCTTAGATTTATGGGGATTAAACTTTCTACTAAGGATCTTAACTTTTACTATGGAACAGTACCAGCCTTAAAAAATATTACTATGACGATTAATGAACATGCAGTAACGGCTTTAATAGGTCCTTCAGGTTGTGGCAAATCAACCTTCTTGCGTTGTTTAAATCGTATGAATGACCTCATTGATGGTACAAAGATCTCCGGAAGTATCTGCCTTGATGACGAAGATATCTACAAGAGTAAGTTAGATCCTATTTATCTTAGACGGCAAGTAGGTATGGTCTTTCAAAAACCCAATCCTTTTCCTATGTCGATCTACGATAATGTGGCATATGGTCCTCGCCAGCTAGGTATCTACAAAAAAAGTCTTTTAGATGAAATTGTTGAGACTAGTTTAACCCAAGCTGCTTTATGGAATGAAGTTAAAGATCGGTTAAAAAAGTCTGCTTTAAGGCTTTCTGGCGGACAGCAACAAAGGCTCTGTATTGCTAGAGCTTTAGCGGTTAAACCGGAAGTTCTTTTAATGGATGAACCTGCTTCCGCTCTCGATCCAATAGCTACTTCGAAAATCGAAGATTTAATCTGCGAGTTAAAGAAAAACTACACTATTGTAATTGTCACCCACAGTATGCAGCAAGCAGCTCGCATCTCTGATTACACGGCTTTTTTCTTGTTAGGTGAGTTAATTGAGTTTGGCAAAACTGAAGAAATTTTTGAAAAACCCCAAGATAAACGTACCGAAGATTACATCACTGGACGTTTTGGCTAGGAAAGGAGGTGTGCAGGTAATCTTTTTAGAGAACCTGCTTATATTATGGCTAGAGATAATTTTCAACAAGCAATCTCTGAATTACAGACTAAGATATTAGTTATGGGTGGCCTGGTAGAAACATTGATCAATAAAGTTATAGTTTGTTTGGAAAAGCAAGATTTAAAACTAGTAGAAGAGATCGCTTCCGGTGAAACTGAGGTTGATAGGCTTGATTCTGAGATCACCGAAAAAGCCATAAAGTTAATTGCCTTGCAACAACCTATGGCTTCTGATTTAAGGGGGATCGTTACCTCTATCCGGATCTCTTCTGATCTAGAGCGTATGGCTGATCAGGCTTTAAATATTGCTGAGGTTGTGATGCATATCGGCGATGAACCTTTAATGAAACCTTTAGAATTAATCCCACTTATGGCGGCTAAAACTCGGCAGATGGTAAAAAACAGCCTTGATGCTTTTGTTAACAAAAATACTTCTTTAGCTAAACTTGTAATAGATAGAGATGATGAGATCGATAATCTTTTTGTAGAACTCTGGGATGAACTAATCGATATAATTGAAAGTGAGCCCCACAAAGCTAATCAAGCTGTTAATCTAATCTTTGCTGGGCGGTATTTAGAACGCATAGCCGATCATGCAACCAATATTAGTGAAGAAACTATTTATTTAGTAAAGGGTATCTTAGTGGCGCATAAAGATCCCGCTTCTTTCTAAAGATAATCGTTAATGGCTTCACCCTTTATTTTTTCCCATTCTTCTTTGAGCAAATAGTCATGGCAGGATTGACGTTTTATTTAGAGAAAGGATATGTAGATAAAATTGTCTATATATTGGTCAAGGTGGGGTCTCTTTATGCTAAATCCATACAAACGCAAATGTTCTTGTGGAAGTAAGAAACGCTATATCGATTGTTGTTTCATTACACCCAAAGCCTGGAAAAAGGTCCTAGAAAGGCAAAAAACAGCAACTTCATTGAGATGGAAAGTTATCGACTATGCGACTTCCACTTTGTCAGAAGAAACTGAAGAGGCCTTATCAGTTTATTTTCAAAAAAGTGTTATTACGCCAGCCGAGATACCTGATGAACAAATGGGTGCTTTTCTCGACTGGTATATTCACGACTATCGCTTACCAGATTCAGATATGTCTGTGTTAGAGCTTTTTTTTGAAGAACGCTCCCAGTTAAAAGACATAGAAAGATTTTTAACAGCAGGGTGGTTACCTAGTTATAACAACTGTTACCAAGTTGTAGATTTAAAACCTAATTATTGGCTTATTGTTAGAGATGTTGTTACAGGCGAGGACTTTCTCGTTGCTAATCCAGAACTATCTGAGATGACTCCTCCCTATTCTATATTTTTGGGCCGTTTGCAACCATTAGGCGAAGTCTTCGAATTTGACTTCATCCACCAAACATTACCGCCTACAGCATCAGAACTGATCAAAAACTTACTTACCTCAACATATAATGACCGTAGTGCCGAACATCATGATCTTAGTTATAGAAATTATCTAGAACGCTTTCTCTCCCCCATTCTACCACGTCTTGTTGCCAATTATGTTGATGCTAATTCTCTATCGCCATCTGCTGCTTTACATGATGATCTTAAGCCCTACCAAAATCTTTTTAGTTGGATCTGCGCTACTTTCTATAATGAAGATATTACCAAAAAGCCTAATGGTTTAGCTAAGATGTTGCAACATATCAAGGATGGTAGTGAATTAAACCAGCTCTTTGACAGTTGGCCAGGTCAGTTAAACTTAACTAAAGACGAGTTACTTAAAAATCTTTCTTGGCTAGAGTTTATCGATGCTTGCTTAGTTCTTCATTATGGCAAACAACCAGCATATGATTTTGCCAAGAAAGCTAACTTACTTGGTTTGAAACAGACTTCTTTACCTACCTTAAAACCTCTATCAGTATCTCGTACTCGTATAAATGAAGAAAGTCAAGCTCTAGAAACTATCTCTTCCTTGTTACACACGCATATGAAATCTCGCTATCCAGAGAAACAGATTGAAACAGCTATACTTATTTGGCAACATTATCTTGGGCAAGTAAATGATTTACCTGATCTTCGTAAACCAACAACCTGGGCTGGCGCTGTTGAATATTGTTTATCTAAGATCCTTTCGTTACCATTCACTCAAAGAGAGATTGCCAATGAGTATGCCGTCTCCTCCGCATCTATCTCTAGATTAGCAAAAATTATTGCTTCGAAAATTGACCTAGCTACCATTGCTAAAAGTAGCTATCCAATATAAACAGAACTAAAAAGCAGGGCTGCTTAGAGCAGTCCTGCTTTTTGATTACTTGTGAAACTTTTCTGTTACAGCTGTAAATTGTTTCATTCTCCACTCGGGAGCAGTAAGTGCTGTACCGACTACAACAGCTAAGGCTCCTGCTTCAAGTGCAGCTTCTACATTTTCTGGTTCGTTAAAGCGTCCTTCAGCAATAACTGGCACACCAGCTTCTGCAACTAAGGTCTTTAACATATTCATATCTGGGCCGCCTTTTGCTAATGTTTCTGCAGAATAAGGTGTGTAGCCAGACATGGTAGTAGCGACGATATCAGCACCAAGTTTGGCAGCTTCTAAACCCTCTTCAATTGTTGAACAGTCTGCCATAACAGGTAACTTCAACTCTTTATGAATTCTATCAATAATGTCTTTAAGCTTTTCACCGTTAGGTCTGGTTCTAGGTGTAGCATCAACAGCGATAATATCTGCACCAGACTCAGCCACTACAACAGCATCGGCAAAGGTAGGTGTGATATAAACATCACAGTTAGGATAGTCTTTTTTCCAGATACCAATAATAGGCAGGTCAGTGACCTCGCGGATAGCTTTAATATCAGCAGCTCCATTAGCTCTGATACCAACTGCACCACTCATATCTGCAGCTTTAGCCATCGCTGCCATAATTACTGGTTGGCGAAATGGGCTACCTTCTTTAGCTTGGCAAGAAATAACCAAACCACCTTTTAGTTTTTCTATTACACTCATTAGTGCATCTCCTCTCAATAGCTTAGAGCCAAATTATTTCTTTCTCTCGATAATTGAACGTGTTCTTTCTATATTAGCCTTGATATCCATATCTATAGCAACATTAGCACCTTTCAATGCCAAAACTAATGCGCCTATAGCTGGAGAATATACAGGTTTTTGCACTTTAGCATTAGGAACTGCTGCTAGCACTTCCTTAGTAAAAGGTTCCCAAATAGGTTGTCCTGCTTTCCAAACACCACCAGCTGTCGAGATGATAGGCTCTACATCAGTAAAGTTTACCTTTTTAGCAGCAGTAATTACAAGTAGTGCTAACTCGTGTGCTGCCGCAGCTAGGATATCTTGGCAGACTTTATCTCCTTTATTGGCACAATCGCCAACTAATTTGGAAAGTTTGGCTAAGTCAGCCCTTTCCATCTCCGCAGAGTAGACCTTAGCATGTACATCCCAAAGATCAGTAACGCCAAAGTAATCTAATAAAGCTTGAGTGAGCAGGGTTTCGGGTCCCCTAGTCTCTAAGCCTTTAGCAGCTGCCGAGAGTCCTTGGAGAGCGATTTGATAGGCACTACCTTCGTCTCCCATATAATAACCCCAACCACCAACACGAGCTCTGTTGTTAGCACTATCTACAGCTAGAGCAACTGAACCTGTACCACCAATAACAACTACCCCTGGTTCGCCGCCGGTGCCTCCAGCCCAAGCTGTTACTGAGTCATGTTCAAATTGGAAATGAGGTTCCCTTACATAATCTTTTAATACTTCCCATATCAAACTTTTCATTAAGTCAGAGGCTCCAGTCATACCTAGAACCACATGTTCGAACTTTACATCCCTTAGATCGGCTTCTTTCATCGCTGCCGATAAGGAGTCACGCATCGATTTTTTACAGCGTTCTCTTGCACCTTCTTCGTGCAAATGGTTAGCTGGGCCACCTAATCCAGCCCCTAGCACTGTACCATCTGTTCTAGCAATTACACTTAAAGTAGTACTTTGTCCACCATCAATTGCGAGGACATATCCCATAAATAGACCTCCATTCTACCTGTGAAAAAGATCAAGGCTTATATCTAGTGAAGATACAGAATGAGTTAAAGCACCAACAGAAATTACATCAACTCCTGTCTTGGCTATAGCTTTTACAGTATCTAATTTCACATTGCCACTAGCTTCCACAATGGCTCTTTTATTAATTAGTTTTACCATCTTTGCCATCTCGTCAGGGCTCATGTTGTCAAGCATAATAACATCTGCCCCGGCTTCTAGAGCTTCTCTAACCTCTGTTTCGTTTTCTGTCTCCACTTCAATTTTCACCATGTGAGATACATTCGCTCTCACCATTGAGATCGCCTGTTTAATACCACCAGCTACAGCAATATGATTATCTTTTATTAAGACCGCATCATCTAATCCCATGCGGTGGTTTACTCCGCCACCTTGTCTTACAGCATATTTTTCGAGTAGTCGCAGTCCTGGTGTAGTTTTTCTCGTATCGACAATCCCTACCCCTAGATCCTTGACGCTAGCCACCATATTGGCGGTCATAGTGGCTATACCACTCATTCTTTGTAAAAAGTTCAAAGCAACTCTTTCGCCCCATAAAATAGGTCTTGCCGGGCCTTCGACTTCAGCTATCAGTTCTCCTGCTACCACCCTAGAGCCATCTTTATAACGAATACGCATTTGAATATCCGGGGATAGCAGAGCGAAAGTACGAGCTGCTACGGTTATTCCAGCAACGACACCACTACTTTTAGCAATAAAATGGCCAAAAGCTTGGGTGCCAACCGGGATAATACTATCTGTAGTTATATCGCCTCTACCAAGATCTTCGGCTAGGGAGCGTTTAATTATTTCATCTATCACAAACCAGTTGAGTTCCATTCCCAAGTTTCCTCTCCTTCATGGCACCAAAGAATCTGATTCTTACGCCAATCTTCACTCGTTTCTGGATAATCGCTTCTAAAATGAGCCCCACGGCTCTCTTCTCTTTGTAAAGCCGCTTGCGCTATTAATCGGGATAAAGTGCAGATATTAAGATAATGTTGTGTATCCAAATCGCCTTTAAGCCCTGGTAGACCACGATATTTTTCTACATCATTACTGGTAAAGGCAATTAACTTAGCTAAAGGTTCTTTAGACCTGATTGTACTACAAGCATTTTCAAACTTTTCTTTGAACACTTTGGCCATCTCAGGTGTAGCCGCTAAAGGACTTTCCAAGTCGTTGTTAATTAATATCCCTTTACTTTTTGGAGTAGCACTATGAATAATCTTCTCAGCTACTCGATGAGAAAAAACAGCTGCTTCTAGTAAAGAGTTACTAGCTAAGCGATTTGCTCCATGCACACCTGTGCAGGCTGCCTCACCACAAGCATACAATCCCGGAATGGAGGTAGTACCAAAGGTATCTGTCTGGATACCACCCATAAAGTAGTGGGCAGCTGGTGCTACAGGAATCCATTCCCTACGTGGATCTACCCCTGCTTGCTTTAGCATCTGGTAGATCTTAGGAAACCTTTCGGCCATCTCACTTCGCATTGTATCAGTTCTTAAATAGACTACATCTTCCCCTGAACGTTCTAACTCGGCGAGAATTCCTCTTACTACTACGTCTCTAGGTGCTAATTCAGCTAAAGGATGACGGCCAACCATAAATCTTTCGCCTTTTTTGTTAACTAATAAAGCGCCTTCGCCACGTACTGCTTCGGAAACCAAAAATCGTGGGAAACCAGGTCGGCAAAAAACAGTTGGATGAAACTGAAAAAACTCTAGATCCATAAGTTTGGCTCCAGCTCTGTAAGCTACTGTTACCCCATCACCGGTAGCGACAGAGGGATTGGTGTTATTAATATACAATTGGCCAGCGCCACCTGTAGCAATTACTACAGCTTGAGCTAACACCACTACTGCCTTTTTATTTTCTTTACTATAAAAAAGTGCTCCTCTTGCTTGGCCGTTTTCGCTCAAGACAATCTCTAATAGTTCAGTATTAGTCCAAACTGTTATATCTTCTCTTTTGGAGACTAAATGAGTTAGAACTAAAGCGATTTCGCGGCCGGTAGCATCGCCTCTAGCATGTAAAATGCGTTGTCTCGAATGACCCCCTTCTCTGGTTAGAGCAATTCCTTGTTCATCATGATCAAAAAAAACGCCAAGATTGATTAGCTCACGTACCCTTACTGGTCCTTCTTCCACAAGGATTTTAACCGAATCAGCATGACAAAGACCTGCCCCTGCAGTTAAGGTATCTTTAATATGGAGTTCCGGAGTGTCTTCTCTAGATAATACAGCTGCAATGCCACCTTGAGCGTAAAAGGTATTAGAATCTACTAACCCTTCCTTACAGACAAGGAGAACCTTATCCCTTGTAGCTAACTTAAAGGCCGCATTTAGTCCAGCAAGTCCTGCACCGATTACTAAATATGGGAATTCTACAACCTCTAGATTATCTGGCAGTCTTTGCACACTATCCACTTCCTAACGAATCATTAATTCAGGTCAAACATGCGTTTAAGTGGTACATAGGCCTTCTTAAGTAAATCTTCGTCTAACTTAACTGTATGCTCATTATTTAAAAGAGCTTTGTAGAGATCCTCAAGTTCAATCATCTTCATTGTTAAACAAATCAGGTCAGGTGTTAACAGATAAAAAGCTTTTTGAGGGAATCTTTGGCGTAGTTCATGTAGAATACCTACTTCAGTAGCGATTATAAATTCTTTCCCTACCGAAGCTTCTACATATTTTATAATGGCCGATGTACTGCCTACAAAATCAGCTAATTCCCAAACCTCTTTTTTTACTTCAGGATGAGCTAAGAGAAGTGCTTCGGGGTGCCTGGTTTTCATTCCGGTGACATCATTGGCACTAACTCGGTTATGACTAGGACAGTGACCAGCAAAACCTATGATCTCTTTTTCGGGGACCTTACTTTGTACCCAGGAAGCTAAGTTACCATCGGGTAGCATGACGATCTGTTTTTGGGGAAGACTTCTTACAACTTTTACTGCATTAGCTGAGGTACAACAGATATCACAAAGTGCTTTTACTTCAGCACTCGAATTTACATAGCAGACAAAAGCTGCTTCAGGGTATTTAGCTCGTAAAGTAGCTATCTTTTCGGGGCTAGCAAATTGGGCTAATGAGCAACCTGCATTTTTTACTGGTAGGAGAATGTTTTTATCTGGGCATAGTATTTGGGCTGTTTCTGCCATAAAACTTACACCACAGATAACTATAGTATCTGTTGATAGTTGCTTAGCCTTTCTGGCCATCTCTAAAGAATCACCGACAAAATCAGCAATATCCTGAATCTCCTCTTTTTGGTAGTAGTGAGCTAAAATAGTAGCATTTTTTTGTTTTTTAAGCTCTTGAATCTTATGAATTAGCTCAGTCATTCAAGTCACCTACCTAAATGTATTAGCAAACAATATTTATGGTCTTAATAAGCAAAAAGCAGAAGAACCAGTATGGCTCTTCTGCATCGTTTCTCTTATCGCTGTGGTTGGCGACGTATCTCTACCTCTTGAGCCCCAACAATGCCTCCAGCTGAAACACCTGGTTTGCGTACTCTAACCATTACTTCATCAACATCATAGGTATCAAGTAGTTGACCTGCAATTGCTTCAGCGACCGCTTCAATAAGGTTGAAGTCCCGACCTTCTACTATATCTTTACAGATTGTATAAATGTCTACTGGATTAAACCCCATATCTGGATCATCGTTTTTGGCATTAAGGGCTAAATCAGCCACTAACTCTACATCAACTTCAACTATCTGTCCTATTTCTTTCTCAGCTGCAAAAATTCCGTGGTAGCCATAAAAACTCATTTTGTTCATACGATATTTATCTGCCATAGCTTTCCCCTAGTCGGGGATCTCACCTCCCACAGCTTTATTTGCAGCAACAGCCATTTTACCAGTTATTATTTACTTTTCTTCGTTTTCTTCTGTGGCTGTTTCTACATTTTCATCGGTATTAGGTTCTTTTTCCTCTTCTTTAGCTTCCTGATTTTCGTTCTGTAAAAGATCAGCTATGCTTTTACCTTCACAGATCAGGTCGATCTCTTCTCTGGTAAGGGTCTCTTTTTCTAAGAGAGCCTCAACCATGCGATCTAAGGTTTCTCTATTTTGAACGATAAGTTCATTAGCTTTGGAGTGACAACCCTCTAAGATACTTCTAACTTCAGAGTCAATCAAACCAGCTACTTCTTCTGAATAGTTACGTGTGTGGCTAAGATCACGGCCTAGGAATACTTGCTCTTCGTTTTTACCAAAGACAACAGGCCCAACCTTCTTACTCATACCCCATTCGGTAACCATGCGTCTAGCGACTTTGCTTGTGCGTTCTAAATCGTTTTGAGCACCTGTACTGACATCTTCAAAGACAACTTCTTCAGCAACTCTGCCACCTAAACCATAGGTAATAAAGTTAAGTAGATCGCTTCTAGTCATTGTATTTCTATCTTCTTCAGGTAACAGTAAGGTGTAACCACCAGCTAAACCTCTACCAACAATAGTGACCTTATGCACTGGATCTGCTCCTGGTAGAAGTTTACCAACCAATGCATGACCAGCTTCATGGTAAGCAAAGATACGACGATCTTTATCAGACATAATTCTTTTAGCCTTTGGTGGCCCCATAGTAACTCTATCTACCGCTTCTTCAACTTCATCTCTAGATATTTGACGCTTATTTTTACGGGTAGCTAAAATAGCTGCCTCATTCATAAGGTTTTCTAGATCGGCACCAGTGAAACCAGGAGTCATTTTCGCTAATGTCTTAGCATCGACACTCTCATCAAGAGGTTTGTTACGCATGTAAATACGTAAAATCTCTTCTCTACCTTTTACATCTGGACGATCGACAACTACCTGGCGATCAAAACGACCAGGTCTAAGTAGGGCTGGGTCCAGAACATCAGGACGGTTAGTAGCAGCTAAAACAATTATACCTGCGTTAGGTTCGAAACCATCCATTTCAACAAGCAATTGGTTAAGTGTTTGTTCGCGTTCATCATGGCCACCACCAAGGCCCGCTCCCCTCTGACGACCTACAGCATCAATCTCGTCAATAAAGACAATACAAGGAGAATGGCGTTTGGCTGTTTCAAACATGTCTCTAACTCTAGATGCACCAACACCAACAAACATCTCCACAAAATCAGAACCACTGATACTAAAGAAAGGTACTCCTGCTTCGCCAGCAACAGCTCGCCCTAAAAGGGTTTTACCAGTTCCGGGAGGACCTACAAGCAATACACCTTTAGGGATTTTAGCTCCCATACTAGCATAGCGCTTAGGGTTTTTCAAAAAGTCTACAATCTCATTGAGTTCCTGTTTAGCTTCATCCACACCAGCTACATCAGCAAAGGTAACCTTTACCGAGGACTCAGTATGCATCTTCGCACGACTCTTACCAAATGAAAGGGTACGATTACCCCCACCTTGAATCTGGTTGAAAAAGACTACCCATAAAACAATCATAACTAATAGTAAAAAGATATTAGGCAAAAAACTAAGCCACCAAGGAGCAACCTGTTCTGGTTTGATTTCCACATTAACACCATGGGTTGTCAGCTTGTCCAGTAGTTCCGCTGAAGCTCCAGGTAGTAGATTAGTTTCAAAGTTTATCTCTTTGTCATTTTCTACAAAAGTTCCTTGAGCATAGTTCTGACCAACAAATCTAAATTTGCGTATTGCTCCATTTTCAATCTTTGTTACTAGATCGGAATAAGTGATTTCTTGAACTTTTTCAGTTTTAGTTGCCAGACCAGCAACCGCAGAAATCATAATTATAGCAATTAAAACATAGATGCCTAAACTTTTTAAAATTCTACTCACTCAATGCCCTCCTCTCGGAGGCAGCCCGAAAATAAAGTTTACTCTGCCTTAATATTTATTCAGAGTTATTATAGCACAGGGCTACCTGCCTGACAACTTTGCACAATACGCAACTGTAGATAACGATTAGTGTTTTCGTCGACCTTACCTAACTCACTTATACGAAATCCCACGACCCAAATAATGCGATCTTCCGCATCTACCAATATAGGAATTCGGTCACGAATTCTTTTGGGTACCTTAAGGTCGATAAAAAAGTCTTTTAGTTTTTTTTCACCTTTAGCTCCTAAGGGATAAAATAGATCTCCATTTTTTCTTTTCCTTAGCCTAAGTGGAGGCTTAACCTTATCTTCATCTATGATTTCGCTATAAGGTGTACTTAATCCTAGATTAATTTTATCCTTAGCTAGAGAATTTATCTCTAATTTCCATCCAGGATCTACTAGTTGGCCTTCCTGGTCAATTGCCAGTAGGGTTCTTGGTTCAGGAAGTGTTTCCCAATCGTAAGCTAAAAAGAGCTTATGATACTCTCTAGACACTACTAAACCTGAACTTAAATAATAATAACTAGTACCTTCCATTTCCTTAGCCAAAGATTCTAAAGCCTCTGAGGCCTTAAAATCCGGGAAATAGCCTGTTAGATCTCTAACCATCTGTCTAAATAGGCGCTTTTTTAATAAGGGGTGTAGGTGAATAATCTGGTTCAAATCGACCCCTAACCAACCTGGTCCCTTTAATAGTGGTACCTCTGCTTTTTTTAGTTCATCATCTAGATACTTTTCAGTCTCTCCAGCAGCTTCTCCTAAGCGAAGTAGTGCTTCTTTGACTTGGGGATTGTAGCTTTGTAAGAGAGGCAATAGTTCCAGCCTTACCCGATTACGAGTATAGTCTGTTTGAAAATTGGTTTCATCATCAACAAACTGCAGCTGGTGGTAGGTACAGTAATCTAGTATCTCTTGCTTGGTAAAACCAAGTAGTGGTCTTAGATAATTAAAACCAGATTCTTGGCGAAGCAAATTAATACCTCTAATCCCTGCTAGCCCACTACCTCTAAGTATGTTCAGTAAGATAGTTTCTACTTGGTCATCAGCATGATGCCCTAAAGCAATAACAGAAGAACCAAAAATTTCAGCTTTCTTTTTTAAGACCTCATAACGAAGTTTGCGTGCTGCTTCTTCAATGGAGATACCAGAATTTTTCTTTACATACTCAGGAACATTAATATGTTCTACCTCTAAAGGAATTCCTCGTTCCTTAGCCCAGCAAACAGCAAAATCTGCATCTTTTTGAGAACTAGCTCCTCGAATCCCATGTTCTATATGAACTGCCTTAATCTCCCATGCAAACTCTTTTTTAACACGCCAAAACAAGTGTAAAAGAGCCACCGAATCACTACCACCAGAAAATGCTACAATGACTTTTACTGGCTCCTTAAACATAGTAAAAAGTACCTTTTTAAAACTCTCATAAAGCAAATGCTTCACATCCAGTCTTTACCCAACCTAAATTTAGAGAGTCTCATTTTAATTTTACTATTTATACTCCTCTAAATAAACAAGAAAATACCATGGGTAAACGCCAACTTAGCTTAGAATCAAGAGGAGACTCTCTTAAATTGACTTTTATCTACTTTTAAGGACAATATTCAGTTTCTCTCTTCTAATCATTGGGGTAAATAAAATTATTCTTAGCTTTTAAGGCTAAAACTAAAATGCACTTATTAAATAAGATAACATTAGTTAAGCTAGATTCCTACTCTTTTTTCTAAGAATAGTCAATTGGTTAGCAAAAAAATAGCTATTCTCTCTTAGCTTAGACAAAAAAAAGCACGGAAATAATTCCGTACTTTTTTAGGCTAATTTAATCTGAGTAATTAAGACTGTAATATCATCTTTATTATCATCAGGAAGCATCGCTAGGATACTCTCGCCAAGTTCTTGTGGTGAACCAAAATTTCTCTCTAAGTGTTTTTCTAACCAATTACTATCACTGGTTACTTTGTGTCCTTCAATTAAAACACCATCACTAACCATTACAATCAGATCGCCTTGATATAAAAAGCACTTTCGTTCTATAACATTAAGAGTGCTTAACATCCCCACTGGAATGGCTTCACTAGAAAGGGAGACTACCCTTTTGCCTCTTTTTACAAAGGTTGGTGCAGAACCTAATTTACAAATACTTAGCTCGCCTGTATATTTATCTATTAAAGCTAAATCTACAGTAGCAAAACTCTCTCTTTCAGCACTTAAAAAGCAAACTGAATTCACTAGTTTCAATGCTTCCTTACTACAGACATTAAGGGAGAGAAACTTCTCTATGAAAGTAACCACTGTATTTGATTGTAGTGCCGCTTCTGGACCAACCCCCATACCATCAGAAAGAGATATTAATTGTCTGCCGCGTAATAAAGAAGCTAAACCAAAGCTGTCCCCACAAAGAGTGTAGCCTGTAGCTGGTTTTCTTTTTACAAAGATATCTACCTCATATAAATATTTAGGAACCAGATAGATATCGCAAGCTTCTTCCCTACAGGTATGTCTCTCAACTATCATATTTGTACCTGTTGCTCGGGAAACTATATTTCTAACCTCATTTTCTAAACAGGAGTTATTTCTACGCTTGACCGTAAGACAGACAGCTAGTCCATGTTCAAAACGGCTGCATTCCAAACTCTCCACCATGATATTTTTTCTTTTAAGTTCCGAAGCAATGATATCAGCTGAACGTTGGTCTCTTTCTAAAATATCTAATTGACAACCTAGATCACCAACTACAGCTGCTAAACCGCTTAATTGGTTGGCTACAACATTTTTACTTTCTGCTAACCTTTTTTGCCACACTAAGTCTTGGCCTTTTCTTTCCCACAAATAAATTACTGTCTCTACCAACTCTCGGGGCCGGATGCACCAGCGATTAGCTTTGCTTATCATCGTCTCTGTACTTGTTTTTGTTTCCAAATCTAAAAGTAATTCACTTAAATTACCATAGGTGAGGATAAAACTTTCGCGCCAACAAAGTTGTTGATGTAAGCAATTTTGACAAGACTTACTGGCAATAGATTCAATTAAATCTGCTAACTTACGTTTTTCTATATCTGTTTCTTTTACTGGTAAGCCCGAAAAAACCTTTGATAACTCAGCCAAAGTATTTGCAAAACCATCTATTCTCTCCCTTAATTCTAAAGCTTTGATCTCTGATCTTTCTAGTGGTACTGCTGAAGGGATCGAATATTTAAATATTTGCGCTTTTTTTAGTATAACTGGTAATAAAAGAGTGGCTAAAATCATTTCCAGGCCAAAGACAGAAAACTGCCCACCCATTAATAACAAGATTACTCCCACAACAATTATTAGTAGATTACTACCTTTTACGATAACAAGAACCCCGCTTAAAGCTCCACCTAAAAGGTAGAAGTAACCATAATAGTGACTCGAGGTTATCAAACAAGCGACACAGCCAGCCATAATTCCCCACACAGGGCCTCCTAATAAACCAACACTTAACACCAGAAGCCAGAGAAAAACTCTACTAATGGAGACGCCCAATATTAAGTTATCGAATATTCCTGCTACTAACAAACCTGACGCGGCTAATAATACTAAACATTCGTCTGGTTTCCAAACCCGATCTTTTTCCAGAAGAATTTCGCTCCCTACAATAAAAAGTGATAAAGTCGAACTGCTTAAGATACTATAGGAAATGTAAGTAATAACTGGAAATGCTAATCTTCGTCCTATTAAAAGCAAACAAGGATATAAAAGAGAGGCAAGAATAATAACCACTTTACGATTTTGGATTTTGCCTATCGAAACAATAACTTCCATGGTTAACCAGATCATTAGCCAAGTCATACAAGTATAAATGCTTACAGTAAGATGTGCTAATCCTAAAAGGCCTCCTATCATCAAACTCCTAGCTCTTATAAGATCTTTATTACTACCTAAAGTACAAGCTAAAACAAGAGGAATAAGGCCCCAAGTACCCTCCCAAAGACCTTTCGTGGTAAATAATCCTATTGTAAGCCAAGTTAAGCAAGCGATAATGTGTTTTAGTATGTCAAGTAGGCGCTCTGGGGTTAATACCACATGATCCATTCTTCTGCCTCTTCTACTTTTGGTTCTTGATGAGCCATACAAAATAGATTCAGTCGTTTCCACGAGTAATGAACGCCTCCTTCAATATTCTTGATCCTCCCATTTTTCACTATACTTTAGTTTAATTTTCGAAGCATGTCGAAAATCTTCGAAAGAAAAAATAAAAAGCAACAACCTATAAGGTTGCTGCTTATGTATAAATGGTGCGCCACCGGGGACTCGAACCCAGGGCCCGCTGATTAAGAGTCAGCTGCTCTACCAACTGAGCTAGTGGCGCATATATGGTAGCGGCGACTGGATTTGAACCAGTGACGCTGCGGGTATGAACCGCATGCTCTAGCCAACTGAGCTACGCCGCCATTTTTACCACACTAAATTTGTGGCTTGGGACATTTATTATTATAACAGATAGCCTCGCGTCGTCAAGAGGTTTTTTTGAAAAAAGCAGGGCTTCCGTTAAAGGAAGCCCTATCTTAGAAAACTTATTTGGTTATTGCTTCATCATATTTGCTAGAATCGAAGCGTAGTTTGCTAGCTATTGACCAGCCAATAATAAATACAAAGACAGGAATAAAGGCAATCCAGCCTTCAACTGTTTTCTCCATTAATTCATAGACAGTTCTAATAACACCATGGCTTATAGATGTTAAGCCAATTACACACCAGTAAATAGCATTTTCCATAAATCTCTTGGCGAACTGACGGACATTAGCTTTTACAGACACCGACTTATCTTCTAAGATCTTCTTAGCTAAGATAAAGTCAATTGGTGTAGCAGCAGCCAAGACCAGGCCAATAACGATAAAATGCCACGACTCGGTGATGTTACTTAAGATGATAAACAACGCAGCCGCAACAGCTACCAAAATCCAGTTTACCAATTTAGCAACCGAATACATAAAAAATCCTCCTCCGTTAAATAGTCACGAGCTTTCGCGCTTCACTAAATACTATTCAACAAAAGGAGATTGAATCCTTTGATAGGTAAAAAAATGGTGCGAGGGAAGGGAGTCGAACCCTCACGGCCTTTTGGCCAGCGGATTTTAAGTCCGCTGCGTCTGCCATTCCGCCACCCTCGCACATTCACATAACGTATTCTACTACATACTGAGCACGCGGTCAATGTTTATCTTCACTTTTTCAGGAAAGAATTAGCCATTATCCCGCCCATAAGCCCAATATCGCTAACAATAGCAGTCTTTTTGCCAGAAATCTCTGCAATAGACTTGAGAATCTCTAGACCGATTGCTAAATTTGGTTTGCGGTCTACTGCCCACAGTGGCCATTTCTCAGGTAAGTCAGCTAACAGATGCAAATGATAGCCGTGGACTTGAGCGCTATCATACTCTGGTAAATTTAGAGCAATACCTGCTAGGGTTGTTGCTGTGCCACCAATAACTACCAGTTCGCCTCGATGAGGTATGGTTTCTAATTTCTCTTTTACATAGTTATTAACTTTTCTTAATTCTTCTTTGCTTGCTGGGAAATTGAGCTGCAAGGCTTTACCTACAGACCAAAAACCTAAAGGAAAACTTTGCAAAAACTCTACCTGTTCCCCTGTACCCGAGATAATCTCCAAACTTCCCCCACCTAGATCAATAACAGTAACTGGTCCTTTGATACCGAGAGAACTCTTGGCACCGAGAAATGATAACCTAGCTTCTTCTTCGCCTGGTATAACTTTTAATGCTTCATGGGGAGAGCCAGCAAGGCGCCAAACACCTGTAGCTACCGCACCAACAAGCTCAGCACCATTTTTTTCTATTATCTCCAAATAATGTTCTACAGCATCACTAGTTTTTTTACGACCCTTTTCTAGATCTCTGCCTGCTTCTGTATAAATTATTTCTTGCTTAAGTGCCTGCAGGTAGTATTTTGTCCCTCGAAAAATTATTGGTTGATTTAACTCGCGGGGGTAAGCACCAGCTATTAGTAAACGACAAGTATTACTACCAGCATCAATGATAGCTTGTGGATGTTGTTCCTTTACAGGCAAAGGGGGACAGTTTTGTGGACAATCCTCAGCTTGCCAAGGAGATAACTCTGCCCAAACCTCCTTGCCTATGGGGTTTTCACCAGTAGCTAAATAATGGGCTAAATGCATATGTAAGCACTTAACACCTTCACGGTTCTCGGAACCACCAATACCCGATTCGATTAGTTTTTGTTTTATCTCAGGGAGCAAATTTACATCACTAGCTACATACTGAGAGCGTTCCTTGGCATAGGCTAAGTGTGCGACCTCTAAAGCTTGTCTAAAAGAGTTATCCTCTGTTAGCCTTTCGTCATACTTACCCACTAAACCAGTAGCTTCTAATCTGGAAACTGCCTTTACTAAGTAAGGGCAAGAAAGCCAGTAAAGAGTAGGAAAGATACCACCCTCATGAGGATGAGTTTTTAGTACTACAGGATAACCCCAAGGGCACTTAATGACAATCTGATAACTTCCTTGCGGAGTACGGCCTAACTGCGAAGAAATACGTTCTAACATCCTCATCCTCCTAACGAAAAAAGAAAGAGCATCCACTGAGGATGCCCATAATTAAACCGCCTAAAAATTACTATTAGAGTTGATACGGGCTGACCCACGTCCACCTCTCTTAGAATCCTGATTTTTCTTAAGATCCTTTAACCTAGCATCACTATCCTTGATAAACTTAGAAAGCTTGGCCTCAAAGTTCTTATCAGGTTGTTGTGTTTTGTTGTTGCGCCGAGTGCGTTCTCTAGTGACACTTTCAACTTTTCTAATTGAAAGGCCTATTTTACCGTCTTTAACCGATAAAATACGCACCTTAACCAAATCATTAAGTTTCAAATACGCATTGATATCCTGAACATAATCATCAGCGACTTCTGAGATATGAACAAGACCAGTTTGGCCATTGCCCAACTCTACAAAAGCTCCAAAATTTGTAATACCGGTAACCTTGCCTTCTACAACGTTCCCAACCTCTATGGACATACTAGAAGGGACTCCTCCTCGATTAAATTAAGCCTTTTTACAGCCTTTTGCTCATTTTATTATACCAACGTATTGAACATTGTCAACTCAGTTTGCTATACCTTCACGTCCTGAATTGCTTCTTTTTGTAACTTCTTTTTCATTGGCTGGTTGTACAGACTCACTAAACATATATGTTGTTTCACCTGGACGTACAAAACCTAATTGTTTCCTAGCTACTTCCTCAATTAGTTGGGGATCATCCCATTTCTCAATCTCTTGAAGAACAGATGCTTGCTTTTCTTTGATGTCTTTAATCGAAGTAGTGATTCGATTTAATTCGTTATTTAGTTTTCTTGCCTCTATTTGGCTAGAAACTATGTTGAAAATACTCCAACATACTATTCCTAACAAAAATATGGTTAAACTAAATTGTTTAATATTAGGCTTCCATCTTCTTTTGGCCATTTTTCTCACTCCCTACTTCGCAAAGCAAAACAGCAAGCTCTATTAGCCTTGATTAAACTTAGGAATAGTATTTTTGTTAGTTTTGATGCGTCTAAATATAGAATACAATATTAAAGAAAAACTTTCTACCCCTACACGCAAAAAAAGCCAGATAATTGAAAATAATAAACTCAATCCGCCAAAGATCCTGCCAAGTCCTAGGGCTATAGCTGAGCCTAAAGTCCTTCTAGAAAGTATCGAAAAGACTAAAACCCCTATTCCCACAGCTAAAGGTACATAATAACGTAAGGAACCGCCATTACCGATATACCATATTAAACCAGAAATAGGTAGCATAAATGCTAACAGAATAACAGCGCCTTTTTTCTTGCTTGTAGAGATCTCTTCTAAAAACTCCCACAGAAATCCCCAAATCAACCCTAGTAATAATAAATAACCTAGGGAAATTAGTTGAGAGGCTAGTGACATCTTGGATCTTCCTCCTAACTTAGGTTTTCCATATTATGTCGCTAGCCTCAAAGTTGCTACTACCGAAACATCTTGCTAAAAAAACCTGCTTTACGTCCAGAACTTCCCATGTATTCTAAAGAGCTTACAGTGCCGTTTACACTTAACTTGCCAGCATCTATGTTTAGCTGACTAACTCGCAGGTTCTCCCCTCTTACAATCAAAAGGCCTTCCTCTGTTTCTAAGATAACCTCCTGATCATCAAAGCTATCTACACTGATAACTCCATCGACAGAGAGTTCTTGACGGTTTTTTAAAGCAATTTGATGATTTTTCAAAGTCCCGACACGTTTTTCTTCAATAGCCATTCTCAATCTCCCCCTTACTCTACTTCAGCTTATTAAAAAAGGGGGACAGGTATGACTACTTATATTTTTTAGTTATTTCAATACCCTGGAAAAAGTATTTAACAATCTCTTCAGCCTTGCTACCTTTCTCAGCTAGAGCATAAGCTCCCCATTGACTCATTCCTACACCATGGCCATAGCCTTTACCTTTAAAGACAAAATCTGTACCCGTTTTAGTTAGATCCTCAATCCAGATTGATTTAAGTTTAGTTGAATCTACCGCAATACGAAAATCTGCACCAGCAATAGGAACTTTATTCCCAGCACCAGAGACTGTAAACTCAGTTACACGGCCTTGCTCATTTTTGTTGGTAATTTCTACATTCTCTACTGCAAAGTTAATTAGACCGGTTTTTTGTAATAAGTTACTTAGTTCGTCTGCACTGTAGGTAGCCTGCCAATTTCTATCTTCAGGTGGTGCATAATCGGCTCCAGGATCTGAGACAACTTTAATGTAAGGTGGTTCGGTTTCTTTATAATTTAACCCCACCTTGGCTTTAGTGGTTTCGCCTCCCGAGAAAGCATGAAACCAGCCTTTGATGTAATTTTTGTTGTAAGTAGCAACTAAACCCTTAGTACCCTGTACAGCCGAGCGAATCACTGGTGAAATGGCACTAGCGTTATAGGCTTGTGTTTCTGTAATGTCATCAGAGAGATCTGTGCCATATTTAGCTTGTGTACCACCCCTTTGAATAAATTCCATAGTGAAGGTCCTTGCTAAAATAGCTTGAGCCGCATAAGCCTCTTTGGGCCAATTTGGCAACATCTCTCCAGCTACAACCCCGGCTACATATTCTTCTAGTGACAGTTCTTTCTTTTCTCCTGTTTTAGTTAAATACAAAGAGACTTTTGGTTCCTTACTTCCCATGCCCGGAACATTACATCCCGAGATAACCAAAATTAAAAGCAGGAACAAAATAGGCCATTTTTTCATTGAATACCCCTCCAAAGGGTATTTTGCATCCTTAGCCGATTCTTTATCCGTTGTAAGAACTAACCTAAGCTTACAAATCCATACGCTTTCTACTTTAGATCCTCTATACATTTAACTTACTTACCTGTTTATATCTATTGTCAAACCTTAAAAAGCATATTTCTTTAAATTAAAATAAGTAGACCAAGCACCCCAAAGTGGCAAATAGAGCTGCCACAAGTCTTTGAGAGCTTGGTCTTTATTATTTCTAAAGATTGTTTATTCTTCTTTCTTCGCTTCTTCCCAGTAAACATCCATCTCTTCTAGGGTCATTTCTTCTAAAGGCTTCGGGGCCTGTTTTTCTATATACCTAAAACGTCTTTGAAATTTTGCTATGGTCTTATTAATTGCTACTTCGGGATCTATATGCAAAAACCGGGCTAAATTGACAATAGCAAAAAGTAGATCTCCTAATTCTTCTTCTTTGTGAGCACCTTGGGCGTCTTTTAGTTCTTGTAACTCTTCTGTCACCTTGTCCCAGACAGGATCAATCTCCGACCAATCAAAACCTACCTTAGCAGCTTTCTTTTGTACCTTATTCGCTTTAGAGAGCCCTGGTAGATATTTGGGTACACCATCTAGAATCGAAAGACGATCTTCTTTGCCTTTTTCTTCTTTTTTTAGCGCATCCCAATTGACTAAGACTTTCTCTGGTGTATCGGCTTTGACATCACCAAAGACATGGGGATGGCGATGTACAAGCTTCTTAGCAATTGATAAGGCTACTTCCTCAAAGTCAAAGAGCCCTTCTTCGGAGGCAATCTCTGAGTGGAAGACCACTTGTAAAAGTACATCTCCCAGTTCTTCAACCATTAAGTCAGTTACCCCGGAATCGATAGCATCCCATAGTTCATAAGCCTCTTCCACTAGATAAGGTTTAAGGGATGTAAAAGTCTGTATCTTGTCCCAAGGACAACCCTCAGGAGCTCTTAATCTTTGCATAACTTTTAGTAAAGTATCGATAGGACGCTCCGGTAAGTTACTTTTAATTAAAATATAGCCATCAGTAAGTTCTAAATCGTCTACCTTACCTTGCCCCACCCTACCCTGGTCTTCATACAAAACTACTAGATCCTTAGGTAGGTTTCTTTTTACCTGTGGCCAAACACCAGGATAGATTCTTGAGAGTAAACTTTTTTCTGTTTTACCTTTAATTTTATCTTTACTTACATATTGCCACTCTTTAGGCAGATCTAGAGAGTGTATTCTACTCGAAGCACCAATTACTACCAAGCCGGGTATGTCTTGTAGATAGAACTCATCCAATTTAGGATCACCTGCGACTGCAAGTACTAAATTATCTGCATAGTTTTTTAAAGCCGATAACCTTTCCTCTAGAGGCCAATTATCCCAAATCTCTGCTTTACAGGTTGTTAACTCCGACCAAACCTGATGCCAACTAGCAGTAGTTACTAAATGAGTAGCTTCTTCTAAGCATTTAATAGCTTTATTACTTAAATCATCTTTACTACTTGTCCCAAGTCCTACTACTGTGATCATCAAAGATCGCCTCGATTCTTGCCTTTTGTGGTGTTAGCTCCTGCTAATATCTCTAAAATATTTAGAAGTAAACGTCTTGATTCTCTGGTTTTGGGTTGCCAATTAGCCAATTTAAGTTGAGGGCTTTTGCCATGAACAAAGCCAATTTTATTTCGATATTTCTCCCAAGCTTGCTGGATCTTATTACCATCAATTGGCGACTTGGCACTGAAGCGCAGAGCTAGAGTTAGTGTGTCTCGACCAATTTCTCTTTGTTCTGTTATCTCTTCAATTATAAGAGCTCTTGCGAGCATATCAATACGTTTAAACCAAAGTAGATTTTCTGCTTCTTCAGGCAGATCACCAAACCGATCGATCATTTCGTCTTCTAATTTAGTTAGTGAATCTAGATCGTTAACATCATTGATCTTCTTATAGATCTCGATCTTTTGACCTTCATCAGCAATATAACTTGTGGGTAGATAGCCATCGAGGGTGATGTTAATCTGCGGATCCTGTTCTTCTGGCTCAATCTCGCCAACCATTTTACGCTGTGCTACAGCTTCTTCTAGCATCTGGCAATATAGCTCAAAGCCAACAGCAGCAATAAAACCATGCTGCTCAGGGCCTAAAATATTACCAGCACCTCTAATCTCTAAATCGCGCATCGCTAGTTTAAAACCAGAACCAAGTTCCGTAAAATCCCTGATAGCGCTAAGCCTCTTTTGCGCATCTTCGTTGAGGGCTTTGTTAGGTTTATAGGTAAAATAGGCATACGCTACCCGGTTCGTTCTCCCTACTCTACCCCGTAACTGGTAGAGTTGAGAAAGGCCAAAGTGATCAGCATTATAAACTATCAAAGTATTAACATTGGATATATCTAAGCCTGTTTCAATGATGGTTGTGGAGACTAAAATATCATACTCGCGCTCCATAAACTGAACCATAACGCGTTCGAGATACTTTTCATCCATCTGGCCATGGGCCACACCTATTCTCGCCTCTGGCACTAGATTCTGTACCTCAGCGGCCATTTCTTCTATTCCTTGTACCCGGTTAAAGACAAAGTAGACCTGACCTTTTCGAGCTAACTCCCTTAAGATAGCTTCTCTAACTGTTTCGGGATTATATTCAGTGACATAAGTTCTAACAGGATACCTATCTTCAGGGGGTGTCTCAATCAAGCTCATATCTCTAACCCCAACTAATGCCATATGCAAGGTTCTAGGGATAGGGGTCGCGGTCATGGTTAAGACATCCACATTTTTCCTAAGATACTTCAATTTTTCTTTTTGAGAAACACCAAACCGTTGCTCCTCATCAATAATTACTAGACCGAGATCCTTAAATTTAATATCTTTAGATAAAAGTCTATGAGTACCAATAACTATATCCACGCCACCCGAGGCCATCTTTCTTAAAGTATCTCGGTTAGCAGACTCGGGTTGAAAGCGACTAAGTAACCTAATATTAAAAGGATAATTACGGAAGCGTTCCCTAAAGGTATTATAATGTTGCATACCAAGAATTGTGGTTGGTACTAATATAGCTACTTGTTTACCTTCGGAAGCTGCTTTAAACGCAGCCCTGATAGCCACTTCTGTCTTGCCATAGCCAACATCACCACAGAGGAGGCGTTCCATAGGTTGAGGTTTAACCATATCTGTTTTAACTTCATTGATCGATTTTAATTGATCTGGGGTCTCTTGGTAGGGGAATTCATCTTCAAACTGTTTTTGAAAGTCGTCATCAGGGGAAAACGCATGTCCTCTTATAGACTCTCTGGCGGCATAAAGAGCAATGAGTTCTTCTGCCATCGCTTGTACAGAAGCATTAACTCTAGCTTTAACTTTCTGCCACTCACTGCCACCTAATTTGTTAAGTTTTGGTGCATCATCACTAAGACCAGAGTATTTTTGCAAAAGCTGAATCTGTTCTGTAGGTATATAAAGTTTTTCGCCTTCACCTGCATATTGAATGACTAAATAATCTTTATGGGTACCATTTATTTCCAAGGTATTCATGCCAGTATAGCGGCCAATACCGTGGTTGACATGCACTACATAATCGCCAGTTTTTAACTGATCTTTGGAATGTAATACCTTACCTTGAGAAAAGATTGGCTTTTTCTTGCGTTTAGCCCCACCAAAAAGTTCTCTATCAGTAATAATGACTAAATTATCGCTAAGGCTTTCTAAGCCAGATTCGAGGTTTCCACTCTGGACAAAGACAATACCTGGCCCAGCTTTTTCTGAGGAGAATGAGAGTTTTCGATCTCGAAGAATTCTCGTAACTCTCTCTTGTCTTTCTGTAGTAGAGACAATCACGCCTACTTGCATTAATTTATGCAATCGTTCTTCTACATCGTCTGGGAAGGCAGTTTCTACAGGTCCTTGGTAGATGTTGGGTTGCCTGAGGCGAAGTTCTAGAGAATCTTTGTCTCCTCCAACTTCGCTAATGGAAAAGGACCTAATATTTTTAGCTGTAGCTTGAATCTCGGAAAGGCTATGAAAGTTTTCGAATACACTAGGAAGGACGCGGCCTTTTTCCATGAGGAGAGTTAGAGACTCGCCTATCTCTTGCAACCAATATTCCGTTTGTCTAACTAGGTCCTCTTGATCTTCGTAGATGATAAGTTCTGGCTTTACATATTCTAAAAACAAATGCTCTCTACCATAAAAATGAATAAGGTAACCGAGTTCGCCATCGAAGCTCTGGCCATTTTGAAATTTATCCAAGTCAGCTTTAACTTTAGCCTCTAGTTCATCAGCTTCTTCAAAATAATTCTGAGCTCTTAGTTTAGTTAACTGTTCTTGTAGCTCGTGCAATATCTTCTCTTTACCTTTAGCGATGTTATTTTTATCAAAGTAACACTCTCTAGCTGGTAAGATCTCAATCTCAGTCACTGGTTCAGTAGAACGTTGATCCTCTGGGTCAAAGAAACGAATAGAATCAACTTCATCATCAAAAAATTCAATACGTACTGGTTCTCCAGAGAGAGGGAAAATATCTAAGATATCACCTCTAACACTAAACTCGCCAAGGCCAGTTACTTGGGGAAAACGCTTATAACCGATATTAATTAAGTGTTGAATTGTCTTGTTGTAAGTGAGTCTTTCTCCTACTTTAAATCGTAGAACTACCTCTTCTAAAACCCGGGGGGGAACTAGAGCACTCTGGAGAGCTTGGGAAGTAGTAACAAAAAATCTATTGTTACTTTCTTTCTCCAAAGCTTTATACAGAACCTGAATACGCTGGCCAACTACTTGTGGCGATTCAGGTATGGTTTCAAAGGGAAGAATTTCACGCTGAGGAAAAACAAAGGCTTTCTCACCTGTCCAGGTCTCTATATCTTGGGCCATACGGTAAGCTCTATCTTCATTCCGGCAGACAATTAGTGTAGGTCCTTTAAGTTCTTTCTGGGCTAGTAAACTTATTACAAAAGACCGACCACTGCCTGAAGGGATAACTAAATTATTAGTTGGTGTTTGCTTTTCTTGCCAAGAAACAATTTGGTCTTTGGTTTGAGGTGAAAGCATCTGTAATATTTTTTCGTTCAGCATTGAATCTGCCTCCCCAATGAAACTCTAGCAGAGATACTAGCTTCTGCTCTTTTGCATAATGTATGTATTATATAACGCGTGTAAGACTCCAGATGATATAGTAGCAACAATTACTTGGGGCCATAGCAAAAAAGCTAAGGCACCATAGATACCATGTCCAAGTAAAGCATTACCTAAAAGCCAGTAATTGCTTACCTCGCGTCCTTCATAGAAGCCTTCGGCTAAGCCAAAAATTAAGTGGACAGGTAAAGGGCTGACATTTAGAAGATATGCCAACCCGTTTTTTAGTATTTCTTCGATTAAAGGAATTGTTAACGCTTCTGCTTTTTTAGGTAAACGACTATTTAACCAAAGCGCCAGTATAACAGCGAACAGTCCAGCAGCTATAACCTTAAATACATAGAATGATAAACTATTGATGGGAGTTTCAGTCCCTTCTTAAGGTTTCTTTTCTACTGTTATTTTTTATGCCCGCTTATTGTATTTATTCATGGCACTATCAAGGCCTTCTCCTACCCAGGTTTCCAGTGCATCTACTGCTCTTATAAGGGTGTCTGTAATAGTAGGCATCTCTTCTTTACTGAAGATGCGGAGTACATAATCTACGACATCTCTGGTAGGATCTGGTCTACCGATACCAATTCTTATTCTAGGAAAATCCTCTCTCCCGAGTTGTTCAATGATGCTTTTCATGCCATTATGGCCACCTGCGCTACCCTTAGGTTTGATTCTTAACTCACCTAGGGGTATGTCCATATCATCGTAGACTACCATTAGATCCTGGGGTTCTATTTTAAAATAGTTCATTAAAGGCATTACTGATTCGCCACTTAGGTTCATAAAGGTCTGAGGTTTCACAAGGAGTAGGTCTCCTTTTTTACCCACTAAGGCCTTAAATTTCAGATCAGTAATATTTATGCCACGTCTTCTAGCAAATCCATCGACTGCCATAAAACCGACATTATGTCTGGTGTATTGAAATCTAGTGCCTGGGTTACCCAAGCCAACAATCATGCGCATCTAGACACCTCTTTAATTACAAAAAGAGCCGAGCTTAGCGCCCGGCCCGATTACTATATTCAGGCCACTTTAATGTAAAGTAGGAATGATATCTCTATTTTGTCTATCGACTCCCAATTTCGAGTATACCATTTAGGGTTACTAGATGCAAACGAAAGTAGTAAGGAGATCATTTCATTATATTTGTTTTTCCTGAGTTGAGTAGCGCACTACATTTGTCTTTCAATTCAATCATTGTTTCATTCATTAGCTTTCCTTGTCTGCGAAAATAATAGTACCTATCTAAATCTTTTTATGGCAATACAAAGTCTGTCGATAAAGTATGTTCGATTCTCGCCATCTGAAGATCCCCACATTATCAAGGCTAAGAAAATCCCCTAATGGAACAGTTTATCTCCATTAGGGGATCATTTGTCTTTATCAAAATTCGATTAACTTATTAGCCAAGTAGTTGAAGTACACTCTGTGGGCGAGCATTAGCTTGTGCCAACATAGCTGTACCTGCTTGAATAAGGATTTGATTCCTTGTAAAGTTCATCATCTCGGAAGCCATATCTACATCACGGATGCGACTATTAGCTGCGTTAAGATTCTCTGATGCAACACCCAAATTATTAATGGTATGGTCAAGGCGATTTTGGTAGGCACCGAGCTTAGAACGAGTTTTTGACACAGATTCTATTGCAGCATCAAGTGTACCTAAAATATTAGTAGCTGTAACACTAGCTGTAGTACCTGCATCTATTAACTTTAATCCTGTTGCAGACATATCTTCAATAGTGATTTTCATAATATCTCCACTACCCGCACCAACTTGCAACTTAATAGGTGTAGAAGAACTTGTACCATCAATTAAAGCTTTACCATTAAACTTAGTCCTTTTACTAACTTCCTTTATTTCAGTAATTAATTGACCAAACTCTTCATTTATCTTCTTGTTATCATCTACATCATATGTGCCATTTGCTGCCTGGGTAGCTAATGTTCTCATCCTTTGTAACATATCATGAACTTCAATAAGTCCACCTTCTGCTGTTTGGATCATAGAAATACCATCTTGTGCATTTCTGACAGCTTGGTTTAAACCGTTAATTTGTGCTTTCATTTTTTCTGAAATTGCTAAACCAGCAGCATCATCAGCAGCACGATTGATTCTAAAACCTGAAGATAATTTTTCTAAGGAAGAACCCATTGATTTGTCGGTCATGCCTAATTGACGCCACGAATTCAGAGCACCTACGTTTGTATTGATCCGCATTACCTAGTACCTCCCAATTATTAATGTTAAAGCTATTATGGTAATCGTCATTTAGTCCTAGGTCTTTATAGCCAATTTCGGGCTTATATGCTCGTTTTCTCCTTATATCCTTTGCAACCTCTGTTTTAGGCCCATTTACCTATATCCAACAGTTTTAACATACATTAACAGTATAATTGTTAATAGGTTAACTACATATTCAAATTGGGGCAAGAAAATCAACGTTTTAATCCAAAAAAACTCGATCCCAAACAAGTTTAACCTTTACTCTTGGCCAACTCTATTTATCATTACTTAGCTTACCCCCATGCATAACACAAAAAATAGCCTCAGAGGTAGAGACCCCCCAAGGCTATTTTAATTAACCAAGTAATTGTAGTACGCTTTGTGGACGTGCATTAGCTTGAGCCAACATTGCAGTACCAGCTTGGATAAGAATCTGATTACGGGTAAAGTTCATCATCTCTGAAGCCATGTCTACATCACGAATACGGCTGTTAGCTGCACTGAGGTTCTCAGCTGCAACACCAAGGTTGTTAATGGTATGATCTAAACGATTTTGATAAGCACCAAGCTTAGAACGTGTTTTAGAAACAGATTCTATTGCATTATCAAGAGTTGTTATTATATTAGCCGAGGTAACAGTCGCGGTTGCAACAAAAGCTGAACCAGACGTTTTGCCAAACTTTAGCCCTAAAGCAGACATATCTTCAATAGTTATTTCCATAACATCTCCGCTACCAGCACCAACTTGCAGATTAATTGCTGAAGTAGCATTAGTGCCATCAATTAATGCTTTTCCGTTAAACTTTGTCCTCTTGCTAACCTCTTGTATTTCGGTAATCAGTTGATTAAACTCTTCGTTTATTTTCTTGTTATCATCTGCATCATATGTGCCATTTGCTGCTTGAGTAGCCAATGTTCTCATTCTTTGCAACATATCATGAACTTCAATAAGTCCACCTTCAGCTGTTTGGATCATAGAAATACCATCTTGTGCATTTCTGACTGCTTGGTTTAAACCATTAATTTGTGCTTTCATTTTTTCTGAAATTGCTAAACCAGCAGCATCATCAGCAGCACGATTAATTCTAAAACCTGAAGATAATTTTTCTAAAGAAGAACCCATCGATTTGTCGGTCATACCTAATTGACGCCAAGAATTTAAAGCGCCTACATTTGTATTTATACGCATTACCATATACCTCCCAATTATTAATGTTAAGGCTATTATGGTAATCGTCATTTAGTCCTAGGCCTTTATAGCCATATATGATGATATAGGCCTATTATGGGCGATAATCTCTCCCAAGCTTAACCATAGTACCATGGAACTACATTTTCCACAAATTATATTTTATTTCTTAATCCAATCAAGTTACGATCAAGTATAATTAAGTTCGCAAAAGCATAAAAAGGAAAACCACCGGTAACTCC